>Ga0315283_10005107_pt1 | contig 11543 bp, 6 predicted proteins | sample YL17G09_0_MG_FD_204541 | JGI IMG/M metagenome (GOLD analysis project Ga0315283, IMG submission 204541) | Sediment microbial communities from Yellowstone Lake, YNP, Wyoming, USA - YL17G09_0 | ecosystem: Environmental > Aquatic > Freshwater > Lake > Sediment | place: USA: Wyoming | collected...
CGCCGCCAGGTACATCTCCCGCGACACCGCGATGGCGCGCTCGATGTCGGCCACCTCCTCGGCGGACTTGATGTTGCGCTGCGAGACGATGGCCTTGTGCAGCGGCTCGGATCGGTACGACGCGACCATCGCCGGTTTGATGCCGACCAGCGCGGTGATCTTCAGCGTGTGCTCGCTGCGGTACGGCTTGAGGTAGTGGATGCGCCGGCCCTGCGCGATGACTGCGGCCAGGTACGACTCGAGCGCGCCCATCGGCGCAGTCGCCGCGATGGCGGCCGGCGTGCTGTTGTCGGCGATCGTCGGCTGCGGTCCCATCCAGACGATGTCGTCCACCGTCAGGTCGTCTCCGAAGAGCGTCTCGGTGCCCTGGTCGATATCGATCACCGCGGCGAGGCCCGGCAGATCGACGGCGAAGAAGTACAGGAACGTGCTGTCCTGGCGGAAGTGATACGTGTTGGCCGCGTAGTTCATCCCGACCTCGTCGTTGCCGAGGAGGAGGATGACGCCCGAGCCGACGTCCTGCTTCAGCCGCTCACGTCGCGCGCGATAGATGGCGGGTTCGAACATCGCTGGTCACCTCGAAGAAAGCCGCCGGGCACTGGTCCGGCGGTGCCTGTAGTTTACTCCTAGTAGGTGACGCGGACGCGGTACGTGAGCGTGGCGGCGCCGTCCGCCGGGACCGGCACGGTGAACTGCGCGGCCCACGCCGCCGTCTTCTGCCACGCGTGCGTGGACCGCAGCATGCGCCAGGTGCCGCCGACCGGCTCGTTCACCTGCACGGTAATCGGCACCGTCTTGTGGTTGCGCAGCGTCACGGCGAATTCCATCTCGTAGACCGCGTCGCTGACCTTCTCGAAGTCCACCTGGTTGCGCTCGCAGACGACGTCGAACGCGTTGCCGATCTTGAGATCGATCGTCTCGTCCTTCGGCGTGTGGTCGATGCGGTCCTCGCCCACGAACTGGAGCCCGCCCTTCGAATCGGCCTGGTAGACGCGGATGATGCCCTGGGGCATCGGCGAGCCGAGCCCGCTCCGGTCGTCGTTCTTGAAACGGTAGAACACCTGGACGTCGTCCTTGAGCGGCGACCCGGGGCTGCGGCGGTTGCGGTAGTAGAACGACTGGCCGTCCACCACGTAGCGCTTCTCCACCGGGACCCCCGTGCCGCTCAGCAGCGACAACTGCTTGGTCTCCGCGTTCGCAATCGTCGTGCGGCGCCCGAGCGTGTAGAGGTGGTACTCGGAGAAGGCCTCCTGCGTCATCGCCGGCGCGGCGGCGGCGCGCACGTCGGCCATCATCTCCATCGCGCCCTTCTGGCGGGCTGGCGCGACCCGGTTGAGGTCCCCGGCCACGAACTGGAGCTTGGCGTCACGGAAGGTGGTGCCGCTGCCATTGGTGAGCGTCACCCAGCCGTCCAGATCCGCCGCCTTGTCGTCGCGGCCGACGGTCAGCACGTAATCGGCGTTCCACGAAAGGCCGCCGGCCAGATAGGAGGCCTCGATGCGGTGGCGCGCGCCGCCGCGGTTCGCCAGCTTCCAGACCAGCGTCGGCCGGCTGTAGAGGTTCGCGGGCAGTTCCGGAAAGCGGATGTGGTCGGTGCCGAGGCCCGTGACGTAGTCGTTCCCGATTTTCCAGATCGGCCCGTTGTTGAAGCTGACCAGGCGCGCCTTGACTTCCTCCTGCGTGGCGCTGCCGTTCTGCATCCGCATGCGGACCAGCGTGACGTCGCGTCCGACGTACTTCCGGAGGAGCTTCTCAGGCTCGAGCAGGTCGAACTCGTAGTTCTGCTCGAGGACGCTCAGGCGCGACGGCTCGGTGAGCGATCGGAGATGCACCGTGGCCGGGTTCACGGTGGCCGCAATGTCGACAAAGTGCAGGTCGGACTCGCCGGCCTGCAGCGTGAACTCCCGGATGTCGCGCACCAGCGCGAGGCTCGCGTTGTAGACCGTGACCGCCAGGTCGCCCTGGTCCTCCGCCGTGATCGTCCCGCGGTCGCGGGCCATCGGAGCCGGGTCGGCCGCCTGCCGGCTCGCCACCGCCACCCCGGCCGCCAGAACGACCGCCACCGCCGCCATCAATCTCTTCACCATCATGGGAACCTCCTCGTTCTGCCTGGAGAACGAGGAGGCCGCCGCTTCTTGCACGCCCGAAAAACAGGGACAGGTACATTTTTTCAATTCAGTCTCATTCTGGCGGCCGGGTACGCAGAAACTGCCACGCCCGGCAGCCCGGCACGTGGCAGAAACTGAAAATAGGGACTGACCCTGATTATTGGAGTTAGCGCTGCAGGGTCCAGGTGGCGCCGCGATTCGCGGTGGCGAACCGGCGGCCGTCGCGCGTGGTGACGATGGCTTCGTGGGAAGAGCGCGCATCGACCATCACCAAGTCGGTCCTCTCCGGGAACGGCCGGCGCTCCCATCGCTCGCCGTCGTCGGTCAGCAGGACCGTGCCGCCGACGCCAACCGCCCAGCAGGCGTTCACCGACGGCGCGGCAGCGGCCAGCAGCGCGGACTTCACGCCGGACTTCTGCGGATACCAGGTCTTCCCCTCGTCCGCCGACCGCCAGATGCCCCCGTTGGACCCGACGCGCCACTGGATCCGGCCGCCAGGGGCCGATACGACGACGAGGTCGGACGGGGCGGCGCGCAACGCGCGCTCGGAGGCATCTCCCTTCGACTGGACGTTGGCGGCGGCGGCGACCGCCGCGCCCTTTGCATCGGTTTTCGACAACTCGGCGCCCGCAATGATGCCCTCGGCGGCTGGCGGCGGAGCCGTTGCCGTGAGCACCTGGTTCATCGTTGGCGGCGCGGCGGCAGCGGGCGCGGCGGCCTTCGTCGCCGTCAACCTCGCCTCGCCTCCAGCCGGAAGGCCCGCGCGGGATGGTGGGGCCGCTTCCGTCACGTTGACGGTGGCGGTGACCGGCGGGGCTACCGCCGGGGTTGCGGATGCCGGCTGGGGTGCTGCTGGTTCAGCGGCCTTCTTCGCGGCGTCCACGTCCTGCTTCGTCCGCATCGCGAAGGTACCGCTGGCCGCGGCCTGTTCGCCTTTGGCCGGCAGCGGCACGGGCTTCGGCGCGAACGCCGGGGCGGCGGCGTCGGACCGGCGGGCCTGTGCGGGTGGTGCGGAACCAGCCGCCGGCGCCGCCGGCCCCAGCACTGTTTGTTCGTCCACACCAGTCTTGCCCTTGTCCGTCACGGCTGCCGGCGGCGGTGCGGTCCGCTCAACGGACTCGGCAGGCGGGAACTGCGACGTCCGCGCGTCGGCCATCTGCGTGTCCGGTGCCGGCCGGCCTGGAGGGAAGTACGGCGCGATGGCGGGCTTCGACGCGAGATAGATGACGAGCATGCTCGCGGCCGCCACCGGGATCAGCCAGTGCAGGTGCCCGCGCCAGAGCCACGGACGCTTCGCTGCCACAGCCGGGGTGGGAGCCTGCGATGATGCCGGCGCCTCGAGATCCATGGCCGCGAGTGTCTCCTGACATCGGCCGCACGCGGCGAGGTGCTCTTCGAGCGGGGCCCGCTCGTCGACCGACACGCCGCCCTCCACAACGGCGGCAAGCATCCCGGCATCGGGGCAGGCGTCGGGCTGGATGGCGGAGTCCCGCCGCAGCGTCGCGCGCAGCAGCCGATCCAGGTCGGCGTCCCGCTGTCGGTCCGTGCTCACGTCTGGCCTCCCGTACTAGAGAACGATGTTTCGCCCCGTCCTTGCACCACGTCGACCGGCATCATCGCCCTACGCCCCCTCCTCTTCCGTCGCCGGCGGCGGCAGCGTCCGCGCCAGGTCGAACGCCGGATCCGTGCGCGCGTAGTCGAAACACAGCGCGATCTCGGCATCCGTCAGCCGCTGCTCGTCGCGCAGGCGCCGCTCGACCGCCTCGCGCAGCATCCGCCGCGTCCGCTCGAGCTTGCGCGACGCGGTGGCCTCCGACTCGCCGAGCATGCGCCCGATCGCCTTCAGCTTCACGTCCCGCGCGTAATAGAGCGAGAGCCTGAGCCGGTCGCGCGCCTCGAGTCTCGCGAGGGCCGCGGCCAGGGCGCCCTGCACCAGTGTCAGGTATCGTTCGCGGTCGACAGCGGGTGTGCCATCCGATACGCCGCCACTGGCCTCTCCCTCGTCATCGGGCAACGGGTCGAACCGCCTCGATTCGCGCACCTTGTCGACAATGCGCTGCGCGACGACGGCACGCAGCCAGCCCGCAAGCGAACTGCGGCCGTGGTAGTAGTCGAACAGCGATCGCCGTTTCCCGTCGCGTTGCTCCAGCCCGAACAGGTCGGCGTAGATCGAGTCGGCCACGTCGCGGACCCGGTCTACGGGCTGGCCTTTCCCCGCCACGCGCAGGAGAATGGGGCGGAACTCGCGGACGAAATGTTCCCAGGCCGCGTTCAGGCCGAGGGCGCACGCGGCGGCCAGGGCAAGGTCCTCGTGATGCAGCGCGGCCAGGAAGCCCGCGACCTGGTCGGGCGCGGGCGGCCCTCCTCTGAACCGGGCGGCGGCGCTCCGCTCGAGGACGCCGGTGAAGTCGGATTCGGCCAGACCCCACCGCTCAGCGCCCGAACGCTGCCACAGCCGACGCGCCTCGTGAACCGGGACCAACATGAATCGGGTTGATCCTACACCCCGGGGAGCCGTTGGGGTCAGACTCGATCAGCCCCGGAGGGTACCCTGGTTGCGCTCAGATCGAGTCTGACCCCAACTGGGGCCCTGCGGCGGCTTGACGCCCGGGGCGCCTGCCGGTACTGTGTCCCGGATCGCCTCCGGCACTCCGGCCCTTGTCTGTGAGCGACCCCGACTTTCTACCTTCCGAAGGAGCGATGGCATGCATCTGGTTCGTCCCGTCATGAGACTCGTCGGCGCGGTGGCTCTCCTCGCGCTGATGTTTACGCTGGCACCGGCCGACACGGCGGCGCAGGCGCTTTCGCCCGACGTGGCGAAGGCCTTCAAGTTCCGGGCGATCGGCTCGTCCCGCCAGAGCGGCCGCTTCGTGGACTTCGCCGTCCCGGCGCGCGAGCCCCACACGATCTACGCGGCGTCAGGCTCGGGCGGCCTCTGGAAGTCGGTCAACAACGGCATCAGCTGGGAGTCGATCTTCGACAACCAGTCGGTGATCTCGATTGGCGACATCGCCGTCGCCGATACCGATCCGAACATCGTCTGGGTCGGCACCGGCGAGCACACTTCGTCGCGCAGCACCTACTGGGGCGACGGCGTCTACAAGTCGACCGACGCCGGCAAGACGTGGACGAACATGGGGCTCAAGGACAGCCACCACGTCGGCCGCATCGTCATCGACCCGAAGGATCCGAACATTGTCTACGTGGCGGCGCTGGGCAAGCTCTACTCGCAAAGCGACGAGCGCGGCGTGTTCAAGACGATCGACGGCGGCAAGACGTGGACCAAGTCGCTCGAGGTGAAGGCGGACGGCCGCATGGTCGGCGCCGCGGACCTCGTGATGGACCCGAAGAACCCGAAGATCCTCTACGCCGCCGCCTACGACAAGGAGCGCCTGCCCTGGACGTTCAACCTCGCGGGCCCGGGCAGCGGCATCTACAAGACGGTTGACGCGGGCAAGACGTGGACCAAGCTGACGGCGGGCCTGCCGGGCGGCATGCTCGGGCGCATCGGCCTGGACATCTACGCGAAGAACCCGCTCATCCTCTACGCGAACATCGAGAACGGGAACAAGGCCGGCATGTCCGACGCCGATCGTCTGGCGGAACTGCGGGCGGGCAAGTCGAGCGACACGATCATCGGCGAAGAGGTCTACCGTTCGGACGATGGCGGGAAGACGTGGAAAAAGGTCAGCCCCGACAAGCAGAAGATCGGCGGCGGCCCGGGCTACTACTACATGCAGATCCGCGTCGATCCGAACGACGCGAACCACGTCTACGTCCTGACGGTCGGCGTCACGCACTCGACCGACGGCGGCAAGACCTGGACCTCGCCCTTCCGCTTCGGCGGCGACAACCACGCGCTGTGGATCGACCCGGCGAACTCGAAGCACATGATCCTCGGCTACGACCACGGGATGGGGATCACCTACGACAACGGGGCAAACTGGTATCACCCCGACGAACTCCCGCTCGCGCAGTTCTACGCCGTCGGCTACGACAACATGTATCCGTACAACGTCGCCGGCGGCCTGCAGGACAACGGCTCCGTGCGCGGCCCGAGCAGCAAGCGCGGGGGCGGCCGCATCGTGTTCGAGGACTGGCAGACGGTCGGCGGCGGCGACGGCTTCTACAACGTGTTCGACACGGTCACCAACCGCTACCTCTACAACGAGTCGCAGTTCGGATCGCTTTCGCGCGTCGACCTCTACACGGGCGAGACCAAGGGCATCACGTCGCGCGACCCGGCGCTGCGCTTCAACTGGAGCGCGCCGATCCTGGTGTCGCCGCACGACAGCAACGTCGTCTACCACGCGGCGAACAAGCTCTTGAAGTCGACCTACCGCGGCGAGGGCTGGGTCGAAATCAGCCCCGACCTGACGACCAACGACACGACCAAGCTGACGGTCGGCGGCAAGGGCGGCGACGGCAACGTCACCTACTGCACGATCACCTCGGTTGACGAGTCACCGCTCGCTCCGGGCCTCATCTGGGTGGGCACCGACGACGGCAACGTGCAACTCACGAAGGACGGCGGCAAGACCTGGACGAAATTGAACGACAAGATCACCGGCAACCCGGGCTACTGGGTGAGCCGCGTGGTCGCGTCCTCGCACGCGCCGGGCACGGCGTACGTCACCTACTCCGGCCTGCGCAACGACGACTTCCGTGCATTCGTCTACAAGACCACCGACTACGGCGCCACGTGGACGTCGATTGTCGGCAACCTGCCGGCGAAGTCGGTCAACGTCATCCGCGAGGATCCGAACAACCCGAACCTGCTGTTTGTGGGCATGGACTTCGGCCTCTACGTGACGATCGACGGCGGCAAGACCTGGCAGGAAATGCGAAACGGCCTGCCGACGCAGCCGGTGCACGACCTGAAGATCCACCCGCGCGAGCACGATCTGATCGTGGCGACGCACGGCCGCGGCATCTTCATCACCGACATCTCGGCCCTCGAGGAGATCACCGACAAGACGCTCGCGCAGGACTTCGTCCTGTTCGAGGTGGAGTCGAAGGTGAAGTGGACCGTGCGGCGCGGCAACGCGGCGGCGACCACCAACTTCAACGGCGAGAGCGAGCCGAACGGCGTGATGGTCAACTACTACCAGAAGGCGCCGGCGGCCGGTGACGTGGTGGTGAAGATCATGCAGGGCTCTCGCGTCATGGCCGAGTTCAAGGGCCCGAACGCGACGGGCCTGAATCAGGTGCTGTGGAACATGCGCGCGACCCCGGTCACGGTGCCTGGCGTGGCGGCGGCGCAGGGCGGTGGCCGCGGCGGGGGCGGTGGGGCCGGCGGCTTCGGCGGCGGCCGCGGGGCGGGAGCGGCCCCGGCCTTCCCGACCTTCGGCGGCATGACGCCGGCCGACCCGGGCGAGTACTGGGCCGTCATCACCGCCGGCGGCAAGTCGTTCTCGAAGAAGTTCACCATCCTCGAGGACGCCTGGTTCGACAAGATGTTTTAGGCGCTAGGGGCCAGGGACTAGGGACTAGGCGCTAGGCGGTCGTGGAAGCTGGCTTCAGCCAGCTTCTCGCTGGAGCCGGCTCCCTTCGACGCCGCTCAGGGCAGGAAAGCCGGCTCCCACGACAGCACACATCCGGGGCGGGTACCTTCTCGGGGCCCGCCCCGTTTCTGCGCACTCCGGAGTGCTCACTTCGCGAGCGCTTTCTTGATCGCCAGCCCCACGCCGACCGACGCCGGCGGATCGAGATTCCCGACCACGGCCACCGCCCAGTGTTCGTCGGTCTCGAGCAGCGCATTGGTGCCGGGCGCGCCGCCGGCGAAGCCCATGCCGCCCCCCGCGCGCGTGCCAGGCGCCGCCGGGGCGTCGTTTTCCAGGAACCAGGCCGTCATCTTCGGATCCAGCAGCTTGCCCGTCCGCATCGCCTCGTCGAAGGCCAGCAGGTCCATGGCCGCCGCGTAGGCGCCGCCCGCGGCGCTGCCCGTGACGCCGTGCGCGTCCTTCGCGTTCTGCAGGGTCCCATTCGAGCCAGGCATCTGTTTCGAGTACTGCTGCGCCACCGCCGGAGGAAGCCGATCCGACCGGAAGAAGCCCGCCCCCGTCATTCCCGCCGGCTTGAAGACGTGTTCGAGGATGAAGTCCTCGTAGCGCTGGCCGGTCACCTTCGCAATGATCTCCCCGAGGACGACGTAGCAGCCGTTGCAGTACTGGCGCTTCGTGCCCGGCCCGAAGAGGAGCGGCTGCGGTGCGACGAAGCGGTAGTAGTCCGCATTCGACGCGAAGTTCGCCTTCGGCGCCGCGTCGAACGCCGGCCCGAAGAAGTCTACGACGCCGGCCTGGTGATTCAGCAGCTGATCGACGGTGGCCGAGTGGGCCATGGCGTTCGGGTAGTCCGGCAGCACCTTCCCGATCGTGTCCGTCAGGGCGAGCTTGCCCTGGGCCATGAGCTGACCGACGGCCGTCTTGGTGAACAGCTTGCCGATCGAGGCGATGTTGAAGCGGGTCGACGCCATCACCGGCATCTTCGCCTCGCGGTTGGCCAGGCCGTACGCCTTCTGGAACACCAGCTTCCCGTCCTTCGCGATCGCGACCACGCCGGCGAACTCGTCGGCCGCCGCACGGGCCGCGAGCCAGGCGTCGAGCGCCCGGTCGAGGTCGGCTCGCGTCATCGTTCCCGAAATCGGCGGCGGGGGCGGCTCTTCCAGGTCTTCCCCGGGCCCGCTGACCTCGATGCCGATGCCCGTGATGCGGTGGGGTGGCGCGGGCTCGAGGCGCAGCTCGATGCGAGCCGTGGCTCCTGTCGAGCCGTTGACCACGAGCACGAGCCGCTCGTTGTCGATGTTCTGCACGCCGCCCAGCGTCATCTTCCCCAGGTCGCTGCCGAAACGCTCGAACAGGTCCTTGCGGTCCACGGGCGTGCGCTTGGCCAGGTGGTCCGGGGCGAAGCGCTCGCGGGCCATGGCCTCAAAACGATCGGCGTTGCCGCTGGCGAGCGCGTCGAAAAACGCCCGGGCCACCACGCCGAGGTCCGGCGCGCCCTGCTGGATGGAGGCCAGGTCTTCAGACCCGGCGTGATGCCCGCGCGCATCGATTGGGAGACCTCCGGTGCTGACGAACAGGAGCGCCAGCGCGACGACGCCGGCGCGGGCGCCGGAACGGCGGGTGCGGGGCCGGGGAGATTCGACTCGTGACATGGCGGTGTTCCTCGAGATGCTGTGTGAACGGGCCTGCTCCGTTGTACCGTGGATGTATGCCGGTCGTCACGCTCGATCGCATTTCGATGGCATTTGGCCATCTGCCGTTGCTCGACGGCGTGTCGCTGCAGGTCGAGCCCGGGGAACGCGTGTGCCTGATCGGCCGCAACGGCAGCGGCAAGTCCACGCTGCTGCAGATTCTCAGCGGCGACCTGCCGCCCGACGGCGGCACCGTGTGGCGCCAGCCGGCCACCCGCGTCGCGCGGCTCACGCAGGACGTGCCGCTCTCCGACACCCGCGCCGTTTTCGATGTTGTGGCCGACGGTCTCGGCGACCTGAGCGACCTGGTGATGGCGTACCACCACGCGGCCGTGGCGGTGACCGACGATCCGAGCGAGGCCGCGCTGGAACGGCTTGGGCAGCTGCAGCACACCCTCGAGGAGCGCGACGGCTGGCGCCTCGAGCAGCGCGTCGAGATGGTGGTGGCGCGCCTCGGCCTCCCCGCCGAGGCGGTGGTGAACACGCTCTCCGGCGGATGGCGCCGGCGCGTGCTCCTGGCGCGCGCCCTGGTGGCGCAGCCGGACCTGCTGCTGCTCGACGAACCGACCAACCACCTCGATGTGGACGCCATCACGTGGCTGGAGGACTTCCTCGCGGACTACGCGGGCGCGGTGATGTTCGTCACTCACGATCGCGCGTTCCTTCAGCGGCTCGCCACGCGCATCATCGAGCTGGACCGCGGCGTCCTGACGTCGTGGCCCGGCGACTACGCGACGTTTCTGCGCAAGAAGGAGGAGTGGCTCGCGAACGAGGCCCTGCTGCGCGAGAAGTTCGACAAGAAGCTCGCCGAAGAGGAGGTGTGGCTGCGGCGGGGCGTGAAGGCCCGCCGGACGCGCGACGAGGGCCGCGTGAAGGCGCTGATGACCATGCGGCAGGAACGCGCCGAGCGCCGCGAGCAGGACGGCGCCGTGCGCATGCAGATCGAGGCCGCCGACGCGTCGGGCCGGATGATCTTCGACGCCAGGGGCGTCACGAAGGCGTTTGGCGGAGGGCCCGTCGTGCAGGGGTTCTCGTGCCGCGTGGTGCGTGGCGACAGGGTCGGGCTCATCGGGCCCAACGGCGCCGGCAAGACGACGCTGCTGCGGCTGCTGCTCGGGGATCTGCCGCCGGACGAGGGCGACATCCGGCGCGGCGCCAATGTGCAGGTGGCCTACTACGACCAGCAGCGCGAGCAGCTCGATCCCGATCGGTCCGTGTTCGACACGCTCGGCGACGGGAACGAGACCGTCACGGTCAACGGCCGATCGCGTCACGTCAACGCGTACCTCGCCGACTTCCTGTTCCCGCCCGAGCGCGCGCAGTCGCCGGTCGGCGCGTTGTCGGGCGGCGAGCGCAACCGGCTGCTCCTCGCCCGGCTGTTCACGCGCCCGGCCAACGTGCTCGTGCTCGACGAGCCGACCAACGATCTCGATATCGAGTCGCTCGAACTTCTCGAGGCGCAACTGGCGGAGTTCCCGGGCACGCTGTTGCTGGTGAGCCACGATCGGCAGTTCCTGGACAACGCCGTGACCGGCACGTTCGCGTTCGAGGGCGGCGGGCGCATCACGGAGTACGTCGGCGGCTACAGCGACTGGGTGCGGCAGCGGACAGTCGGCGCCGGGCCCGCTGCCGCTCGGGTGGGAGAATGCAATGCCGGTCTTGCGGTGGGCCCGTCCCGCCGAAGCCCGGCAGACAGCCATCGGGCGAAGGCGGACGAAGCTCGCGCCACCCCTTCCGGTGACCGAACCCAGAGGAAACTCTCCTTCAACGAGCAGCGGGAGTTCGATCGGCTGCCAGAGCGCATCGAGGCGCTCGAAACCGAGGTGCGCCGGTTGACCGAGGCCGTCGCGCATCCCGAGTTCTACAAGGAAGGCTCCGACGCCATCGCGCAGACTCTCGCGCGGCTGGAGTCGGCCCAGCACGATCTGCACGCCGTCTACGCGCGCTGGGACGAACTCGACTCCCGTCCCCGCTAGCTGCGTTCGGGCGCGCCGTCCCCGGCTGCCACCTTGACTGGAGCGCGCCCCGGGCCGAGATTATCCTCTGCCCCCGATCAATGAGGTGCGCCATGGCGATCCCAGCATCCATCGAGCGTTTCGTCCGGGAAAGCGGCGTCAGCTATACCCCGATCCACCATCGCGTGGCGTTCACCGCCCAGGAAGAGGCGGCGGCCACGCACGTGCCTGGCCGCCAATGGGCGAAGACGGTCGTGTGCATCGCCGACGGCAAACCGATACTGG
>Ga0315283_10005110_pt1 | contig 11540 bp, 8 predicted proteins | sample YL17G09_0_MG_FD_204541 | JGI IMG/M metagenome (GOLD analysis project Ga0315283, IMG submission 204541) | Sediment microbial communities from Yellowstone Lake, YNP, Wyoming, USA - YL17G09_0 | ecosystem: Environmental > Aquatic > Freshwater > Lake > Sediment | place: USA: Wyoming | collected...
TACTTGAGGGCCATCTCCTGCTTCATGCGGAACAGGTCGCGCGGGCTCACGAAGTTCTCGAGCTCCCGGTGCGCCAGGTGCAGCACCACGGCGGCGGGCGCTTCGTAGATCTCGCGGGTCTTGATGCCCACGATCCGGTTTTCGATCATGTCGATGCGCCCCACGCCGTGCACGCCGGCGATCGTGCCGATGCTGGCGATGAGGTCGGAGAACGCCATCGTCACGCCGCTGACGGCGACAGGAACGCCCTTCTCGAACTGCACCTCGATGTAGGCGGGCTCGTTCGGGCAGTCCGGCAGGCTCCGCGTGAGGGCGTAGATACCCGCCGGCGGCTCGAGCCACGGGTCCTCGAGCTCGCCGCACCCGACGGACCGCCCCCACAGGTTCACGTCGATGTTGTAGGGGCTGGACGCGAGCACAGGGATCGGCACGCCGTGCGCGCGGGCGTAGTCGATACGCTGCGCACGGGTCATGCGCCACTCGCGCGCCGGGGCGATGACGCGGCAGCCCGGCATCAGCGCGCGGGCCGAGATGTCGATGCGCACCTGGTCGTTGCCCTTGCCCGAGCAGCCGTGGGCGATGGTCCCCGCGCCTTCGATGCGCGCGATGTCGACAAGCTTCTTCGCGATGAGCGGGCGGCCCAGCGCGGTGGCCAGCGGGTACGCGCCTTCGTAGATCGCCCCGGCCTGGAGCGCCGGCAGGATGTACTGGGTGGCGAATTCCTCGCGCACGTCGAGCACGTGCGCGCGCACGGCGCCGGCCGACAGCGCGCGCTCGCGCACCGACTCCAGATCCCGGCCCTGGCCCACGTCGATCGTCACGCAGACGACCTCGGCCTTGTAGGCCTCCGCCAGCCAGGGCACGGCCACCGAGGTGTCGAGGCCGCCGGAGTACGCGAGCACGATCTTGTCCACGTCCGTTTTCTCCGCCCCTTTCGCTTCCCGGCGTCCTATCGCCGCGCCAAGGCGTCGAGGCGGTGCGCCACGGCCGAGGCCGCCGCCTCGTCGCGGCACACCATCAGCACGGTGTCGTCGCCGGCAATCGTGCCGACGACGCCGGGAATCGCGGCGGCGTCGACCGCCGAGGCGAGCGGCTGCGCCTGCGCGGGGCCGGTTCTGAGCACGACGAGCTGGATGGCCCGATCGACACCCACGAGGTACTCGGCCACCGCGTGATCGAGCCGGGCCGCGGCACGCAGCGGGTTCGCCGGCTCGCCGCCCGGACGGTGATACGCGCCATCGGAGGAGCCCTTGACCAGCCCGAGATCGCGCAGATCGCGCGACAAGGTGGCCTGCGTCACCGAGAAGCCCCGGGTCTTCAACCGGCGGCGGAGTTCTTCCTGGCTCGACACCGCCGACGTGTCGATCACGTCGAGGATGGCGGCCTGCCTGCGCGTCTTCATGGGCATCCGTTCAGATGGGCGGCGGTAAGCTCAGGTGAATGAGTATACATTCTGATGCATATACGGGCAAGGTGAATCCCACGTGTTTTCGAGGGATTTCTTGACTTGAGGATTCTCCATGTCGCATACTTATTCACTCCAACACATGAAAGAACCCTTGTCCGCATCGTCGTCTCTTCGTGTCGGCATCGCCGGGGCCACCGGGTACGCGGGCCAGGAACTGGTCCGCATCCTCGCCCGCCACCCCGGCGCCAGCCTGACTGTCGCCATGTCCTCCGGCTCGGGCGATCCGCGCCCGCTGCCGGCGCTCGCGAAGATCTGGGATGGCACCGCCCAGCCGCTCGATCTCGACGTCCTCGCCGCGGCGTGCGATGTCGTCTTCCTCGGCCTCCCGGAGAAGGCGGCCGCTGAGGTCGGCACGACGCTGGTCGCACGCGGCGTCCGCGTGATCGATCTGTCCGGTGCGTTCAGGATTCGGGAGGCCGGCCAGCGCCAGCGGTGGTATCCGGAGACGACGGCGCTGCCGGCCGGCACCGTCTACTCGCTGCCGGAGCGCAGCCGCGCGGCGCTCCCCACGGCGCGCCTGGTCTCGTGCCCCGGGTGCTACCCGACGGCGGCGCTCCTGGCGCTGCAGCCGCTGGCCGATGCGGGCCTCCTCGACGGCGACGTCATCATCGACGCCAAGTCTGGCGTGTCGGGCGCGGGCAAAGCGTCCAGCGATCGCACGCACTTCTCCGAGAACCACGGCAGCGTGGCGGCCTACGGCGTCTTCGGCCACCGCCACACGGCCGAGATGGAGCAGGAACTGCAGCGCGGCGTCACGTTCGTGCCGCACCTGGTCCCGCTCAACCGCGGCATTCTCGAGACCATCTACGGCCGCGTGACGCCGGGCACGACGCAGGCCGCCGTGTCGGAGATCTACCGGGCGGCTTACGGCGAGGCGCCGTTCGTGCGCCTCTGGCCCGACACGCTGCCCGAGATCAAGCACGTCGCCTACACGCCGTTCTGCGATCTCGGCTGGCGCATCGACGAGGCCACGGGACGGTTCGTGCTGGTGTCGGTCCTCGACAACCTGCTGAAGGGCGCCGCGAGCCAGGCCGTGCAGAACCTCAACCTGATGTGCGGGCTCGACGAGCGGGCGGGGCTGCTCTGATGGCGCGACCGGTCGTGCTCAAGCTGGGCGGCGAACTGCTCGAGAGCGCCGAGGCCACGCGTGCCATGGCGGAGGCCATCGTGCGCGCGGCCGGGTCGGTTCCGCTGGCCGTCGTGCACGGCGGCGGCAGGGAGATCGACGCGGCGCTCGCGAAGGCGGGCATCGCCAGGCAGCAGGTCGACGGCCTCCGGGTCACCGATCAGGCCACGCTCGACATCGTCGTGGCGGTCATGGCCGGCGCGATCAACACGCGCTTCGTGGCGGCGATCAACGCGGCGGGCGGCCGCGCGGTCGGATTGACCGGCGCGGATGCGGCGGTGGCCCCCGTCGAACAGGCACCGCCGTTCACAAGCGTGGCGGGCCAGACGGTCTCGCTCGGCCTGGTCGGCCAGCCCGTTCACGCGGGCACGCCGCACCTGCTCGCGCACCTGCTTGCCGGCGGCTACGTGCCGGTCATCGCGACGATTGGCGCCGGCGCGGACGGGCAGCTCTACAACGTCAACGCCGACACGATGGCGGCCGCCGTGGCGATTCGTCTGGGCGCGGCGCGGCTGGTCATCGGCGGCACCACGCCCGGGGTGCTCGACGAGCAGAATCGGACGATCGCGGCGCTGGATCGAGCCGCGCAGGCCGCACTCGTCGCGGGCGGCACGGTCAACCGCGGCATGCTCGCCAAGCTGCAGGCCTGCCGCGCGGCGCTCGACGGCGGCGTAGCGGACGTCGCGATCACGGATGGCCGGGACGCGGCGCGGCTGTGCGCGATGCTCACAGGCGAGGGCGCCGCCCCCGACGCCACGACCAGGGTGCTCTGATGGAAGTGAAGCAACTCGAAAGCCAGTACGTCCTGCAAACCTATCGCCGCGGCCCCGTGGTGTTCACGCGGGGCGAGGGCGTGTATCTGTTCGATGAACACGGCGAGAAGTATCTCGACCTGATTTCCGGCGTCGGCGTCGCCTCGCTCGGTCACGCCAACCCCGTGCTGGCCGACGCGCTCGCCACCCAGGCCCGCACGCTGGTGCACACGTCGAACCTCTACTTCCACGAACTGCAGGGCCAGGTGGCCTCCCGGCTCGCGTCGCTGTCGGGCTTGTCGCGCACGTTCTTCTGCAACAGCGGCACCGAGGCGATGGAAGGCTGCCTCAAGTTCGCGCGGCGCTTCTGGCACACGGCCGGCGACGCGCAACGCACCGGGTTGGTGGCGCTCGAGCACGCGTTCCACGGCCGGTCGATGGGCGCGCTCTCGGTCACGTGGGACGACCACTACCGGGCGCCCTTCCAGCCGCTGCTTCAGGGCGTGGTGTGGGTCCCGGCCGGCGACGTCGCGGCGCTTCAGGCCGCCGTCACGCCGCAGACCACCGCCATCGTCATCGAAGCGATCCAGGGCGAGGGCGGCGTGCGGCCCCTCACCGCCGAGTTCGCGCAGGCGGTGAAGGACGCGCAGCAACGCACCGGCGCCCTGCTCATCTGCGACGAGGTGCAGTGCGGCCTCGGCCGCACCGGCGTCGCGTTCGGCTACCAGCGGCTCGGCCTCGAGCCGGATCTGGTGGCGGTCGGCAAGGCGCTCGGCGGAGGCATGCCCGTGGGCGCGGTGCTCCTCAGCGAGCGCGTGGCGCAGGCCGTGTCGGCCGGCGACCACGGCAGCACGTACGGCGGCAACCTGCTGGCATGCCGCGCAGCGCTCGTGTTCCTCGACGCGCTCACGACTGGCGGCCTGATGACGCACGTGCAGGAAGTCGGGGAGCAGATGGCGGCCGGCCTGTGCGAGTTGGCCGGCACGCATGCCGTCATCCGCGAGGTGCGCGGGGCCGGCCTGATGTGGGGCGTCGATCTGAAGGTCGACGCCACGCCGTTCGTGCAGGCGGCGCTTCGCCGTCACGTGCTCGTCAACCGCACGGCGGACACCGTCATTCGCATGCTGCCGCCGTACGTGATCTCGAGCGTCGAGGTGACCGAGGCGCTGGGCCAGTTGGACGCGATTCTCGCCGAAGGCGTCCAGGAGCGTTCCGCATGAGCACGCAGATCATCCCCCTGACGATGGTGAACCCGACGATGGCACCGCTGATGACCGCCGAGGACGGATTGACGAGGGTGGTCCGCGAAGGGACCGCCGCGGACGCTCCCGAGATTCATGCCCTGATCGAGGCCAACCTCCACACGGGCCACCTGCTGCCGCGCACGCTGGCCGATGTCACCTCCCGCGCCTCCCGCTTCACCGTGGTGGCGGGCACCAGCGGCATCCTCGCGTGCGGCGAGCTGGCCCCGCTCAACGCCACCGTCGCCGAGATCCGGTCGCTCGTCGTTCGCGAGGGCACGCGCGGGATGGGGCTCGGGCACAGCATCGTCGAGGAACTGCGGCGCCGCGCCAGGGTCGCCCGCTATCGGAGCCTGTGCGCCTTCACGCACGACCCGCGCTTCTTCGTCCGCATGGGCTTCTCCATCGTCCCGCACACGTGGATGCCCGAGAAGGTCGCGGCCGACTGCTGGAGCTGCCAGCACTTCCAGAAGTGCGGCCAGTACGCCGTGGTTGATTCGCGGCTCGGCCGATCCGACAAGGGGATGACGCCGGAGTACCTCTCGTGAGCGATCAGGTGACGCTCGAGCGCATCGACGGCGGCGTGGCGGCGCCCGCCGGCTTCCGCGTGTCCGGCGTGAGCTGCGGCATCAAGAAGAAGGACGGCGCCCTCGACCTCGCGCTGATCGTGGCCGACGGCCCGGCGGCGGCCGCGGGCGTCTTCACCCAGAACAAGGCGCAGGCCGCGCCCGTCCTCGTGTCGCGCGAGCATCTTGCCCGCTCGGGCGGGCGCGCGGCGGCGATCGTGGTGAACAGCGGCTGCGCCAATGCGTGCACCGGCCCCGAGGGCCTGGCCGTGACGCGCAGTTCGGCGGACTTCGTGGCGTCAGTCGTCGGGTGCGCACCGGAGCAGGTGCTGGTGGCATCGACCGGCGTCATCGGCGTGCAGCTCGACCTCGACAAGATTCGCAAGGGCGCCGGGGCGGCGGCCAGGGTGCTGTCGCGCGCGTCGCACCTGGACGCCGCGAAGGCGATCATGACGACCGACATCGCCCCGAAGGAGGCGGCCGTGCGCGTCGTCTCGCCCGCCGGAACGTTCCACGTCGGCGGCATGGCGAAAGGCGCGGGCATGATCGAACCGAACATGGCGACCATGCTCGGCTTCATCACCACCGACGCGGCCCTGGAGCCATCGGTCCTCCAGCGCGCGCTGAAGGACGCGGTGGATGTCACCTTCAACGCGATCACGATCGACGGCGACACGTCCACTAACGACACGGTATTCCTGCTGGCAAGCGGCGCGAGTGGCGTCACGGTCTCCGTCGGCGATGCCAGCTACGGCGCGCTCGTGGCGGGCCTGCGTGACGTGTGCGGCGTGCTGGCGCGCGCGATCGTCCGCGGCGGCGAAGGTGCGAGCAAGCTGGTGTCGATCACGATCACGGGCGCCGCGTCGAGCGCCGATGCGACGAAGGCCGCAAAGACCGTGGCGAACTCGCTGCTGGTGAAGACCGCCATCCACGGCGGCGACCCGAACTGGGGCCGCCTCGTGGCCGCGGCCGGCCGCGCGGGCGTCGCCTTCGACGTCGAGCGCGCGTCGGTGCTGGTCGGTTCGATTGTGCTCTTCAAGGACGGCGTGCCCTTCGACGACCGGGCGCCCCTGGCCGCCGACTACCTCACGGGCACGGACATCGAGATCGCGATCGACCTCGGCGCCGGCGGATCGCACCAGGCGACGGTGTGGACCTGCGACCTCAGCGCGGAATACGTCAAGATCAACGCGGAATACCGGACGTAGGGAGATTCTGACAGCCCGGCGACGGCAGGGTGTGCCGCAAACCGCTCGACACGCCGGACAAACGCATCTCCAGGGTGCTGTCGGCGGAACGCGGGGCCCCACTTCGTCACCCCACGAGGATCTCGGCCCCTCCGTTGCGTTTGTCATGCGACCGTGATCGGCGTGCTCGCATGGTTTGCCGCACACCCTTCCGCCGCCGCGCTGGGGTCCCCCGTTGCGGCTACCTCCTCTTCCCCTTCAGCAGCACCGCGATCTCATCCGGCCTGGGGTTGTGGTAGTCGAGCCGCACGCGGCCGTCCTCGGTCATCGTCACCACGGCCGGAATCGACGTCGCCGTCAGATACCAGCCTGCAGGCAGGACGACGGCATTGCGTGGCCGCCCGAGGACTCTGTCCCACACGAACTCGTCGCCCAGCATGTCGTAGCGCCCGGCATCCGTGTAGGTCTCGCTGATGCGCAGGCGGACGGACTGCCCGTTCTGGACGGCCGGGAAGCGGATGACAACCGCGTCGGAGTCGGGCCCGATGGCATCGCCACCCGTGTCGAGCTTCTCCGTGAGCACCTGCGCGCCCTTCAACGCCTCGACCTTCAGTGCCTCGCCCGTGTCGAGCAGGCGCGCGGCCGGGTTCGAGGCCTTGCTGCCGGCGCGCACGACGTTGACGTAGGCGCCAATCCCGGGGCGCGACTCGGTGTAGTCGTGGTAGAGCGCGAAGGCGTGCGTGCCGGGCTGCTGCAGAAAGTACACGATTTCGCGGTCCTGGTGCGCTCGCTCGTCGAGCCGCGACGCCATCGAGGGCCCAGCCGACGCGACCGCGGGAGCCGCGGCGCGCGCGGGGGCGGGCGGCGGTGCCGGCGCAACGGCCGCGACCGACGATGACGCAGGCAGCGGGCGCGCCTTGACGACCAGCGGCGCTTCGACGGGATACGTGTTGAGGAAGCTCGCCGCGATCCGCCCGTCCCGCTCGGTGAGGATCTGCGACGGCACGTTACACGCGACCAACTCATACCCCTTCGGCAGCACGACGGCGTTGCGCGTGATACCCAAGGACCGGTTGAACACGATCAGGCCGCCCTCGCGGTAGTACGATTTCGCGTCCCTGTAGGTCTTCTCGATGCGCAGCCGCGTCTCGCCCTTCTCGGGCACCGGCCGCGCCAGCGTCACCTGGATGTAATTCGCCTCCAGGTCGGCGTTCGCCTGCCCGGCGGCGCGCGCCTCCGTGCCGGTCACCACCGTGAACGGCAGCGGCTGGCCGGTCATCTGATCGAAGACCGCCTCGTCGCTCGCCTCACTGCCCTTCCGGATCACGTTGAAGAACAGCCGGGTGCCCGGGCGCGTGGCCGTCACCTCGTAGATGATCCTGAACTGCGCCGAATCGGGCGCCTGGAGCTCGTAGCGGGTGTAGTCGTCGCCCTCGTGGCGCTCGAGGATGGGCGATGCGGGCGCCGGCGATTGGGCGTAGGCTGCCGGGGCCGGGCCGAGTAGAATGGCGCCAACTGCGGCTATCCATAACACTTGCACGCGAACGGCTGAGGCGGGCATGGCGACCCTCCGGATGTGGAGGGTATGGTTTATCACGTTTCCTCATGCTTGCCACAGGACTCCGGCGGCGGCGGCGCGTATCTTGAAACCGTAGAACGAAGCACGCAGGCCCTCCCACAGAGACGGAGCCACGATGTCCCTGGCGATATTTGCTCTGGCGGCCGCAGCGACCGTGTTCGCCGTAACGTTCATCATGCCGATCGTCACGTTCTCGCGGCTGAGTGCCGCGAAGGCCGAGATCGATCGGCTGCGCGCCAGGTTCGATGGGCTCGAGTCGGAAATGCGGCTTCTCAGCCGCGCGGTGACGCACGCGCCCGCGGGCCAGACCGCCGCGCCTGCCGTTCCGGCGGCCTCCGCGCCTGCGCCCGCCGAGGCGCCACACGCCAGGCGCCTGTTCACGGAACCGGCTGCCCAGCCCGCAGCGCCGGTCCCTCAGGCGCCACCGCCGGCTCCGGCTGCTCCTCCCATGCCGCCCGTGCCGATCGCGGCGGCCGCGGCAGTCGCGGCCTATGCGGCTCAGGACGGCTCGGCGGAGGGCGCCACAAGCGCGCCCGTCCCCGCAGCGGCCGTGGCCGGTCCTGCGCCGATCGTGCCCGCGCCGCTCGACGAGGCCGACACGCTCGAATCCCGCATCGGCGGCCGCTGGATGCTCTACATCGGCGTCACCGCCGTGGTGCTCGCCATCGGGTACTTCGTGCAGTACGCGTTCGAGAATGACTGGATCAACCCGACCGGGCGCGTACTGCTCGGCGCGCTCTTCGGCGTCTTCATGGTTGGCGGCGGCCACCGCATCGCACGGCGCGGCTACCCCCTCTACGGACAGATTCTCGCAGGCGGCGGGTTCGCCGCGCTGTACATTTCCGCCTTCGCGGCGCTGAACTTCTACGAGCTGATCGGAAGGACAACGGCCTTCGCGCTGATGGTGCTCATTACCGCGGCCGCAGCCGCGGCGGCGGAGGTTCATCGCTCCCAGGGCCTCGCGTGGTTCGCCCTTGTCGGCGGATTCATCACGCCGTTCCTGGTCGGCGGCCACGAGGACGCGCAGGTCGTGCTGCTCACCTACGACCTGGTGCTCGTCGTCGGAACCCTGCTGCTGGCAGAGCGTCGCCGGTGGCCCGTGCTGAATCTCGGGGCGTACGGCCTGACGATCGTCACGTTCGTCGGCTGGGCCGGCGCGCACTACACGCCGGCCGCGTGGCTGCGCACCGAAGTGTTCCTGACGCTGTTCGGCGCGCTGTTCACGTACGGCGCCGTCCGGACCAGGCGCGTCGAAGGCGACGACAACGCGCGCATGACAGGGCTCGTGCTGCTGTCGGCGCCGATCGTGTACCACGTCGCGTCGGTGGCCAACATGCAGGAGCAATGGCTGCCGTTGCTGGTCTACCTGACGTGCTTCTCATTTGCCGGCGTGTTCGCCAGCGTGCGTTTCAATGCGCCCTGGCTGCGCCTGGCGGTGTTCGCCGCGACCGCGCTGCCGCTGGCGGCCTGGGTAGGCGATCACGCGGGCCCGGGCTGGCGCCTCGCGCCGTCGATCGTGATCCTCGCGGTCTACGCGATGAACCTCGTCGCGGTCGGCGAGCGCATCAGCCGCGAGCCGAACCAATGGCCGAAGGCGGACATCCTGCTGGTCCACCTCAGCTCGCTCGCGCTGTTCGCGGGCCTCTACGCGATCATCGACGCGTTCGCGCCGTGGTGGTCGCCGCTGCTCGCCGTGGTGCTGGCCGCGTGGCACGGCGTCCTGGCCTGGTCCATCCGCAAGACGTCGGAAGAGGCCGGCCTCAACAGCCTGGCGATGGCCTTCGCGATGATCGGGTTCGCGATCGGCCTGAAGCTCGACGACTGGTGGGCCACCGTCGGCTGGATCGTCGAGTCCGCGGCGGTGATCTGGGTCGGCCTGAAGGCCCGGCGCGAGTGGATGAGGATCGGCGGCGCGCTGCTCTTCGCCTTCTCCCTGGTGACGCTGTTCATGCAGGGCTTCTTCGAGGCCCCGTCGGGGTTCACGCCGATCTTCAACCCGCGCGTCGGCGCCACGCTGGCGATCGTGGCGGTGGCCTTCGCGCTGGCCGTCATCCACCGCCGCAACGGCGCGCATCTCTTCGACAGGGCGAAGCCCGAGATCGCCACGTTGTGGGTCGGTGGCAACGTCCTGCTCGTCGCGCTCATCACCACCGAGATCAGCTTCTACTGGACGATGTGGGAAACCGTGGACGCGACCGCCAACTTCGCGCGGCAGGCCTCGTTCTCGGTCGCGTGGGCGGTGTACGGCACGGCGCTCATCGTCGTGGGCATCATGCGACGCTACGCGCCGGTCCGCTATCTCGCCATCGGGCTGCTGGCCCTCACCGTCGGCAAGGTCTTCCTGCTCGACCTGCCGCAGCACGGCGGGCTCTACCGCATCATCGGGTTCGCCGGACTCGGACTGTTCCTGCTGCTGGGCGCGTGGCTCTACCAGCGATACCGCCACGTGATTCTCGGCAAGGACTGACCCGTACGCAAAGGGAGCCGGCTGAAGCCGGCTCCCACGACTGTCGGGTGCGTATTCGCCTGGAGAACTAGCGCCTAGTCCCTAGTACCTAGACCTAGCCCCTAGTCCATCACCCCCTCGGGGTACTGCAGCGCGAGGCGCAGTTCCTTGGTGAGGATGTCCACCGAGGTGCTCTTGCTCCACGCGCCCTCGGTCTCGAAGCGCAGGTCGCCGATGCGGCGGCCCCACGGCGAGATGACGCGGCCGATGGCGCGGAAGTCGGTCCGCTCGGCATGCTCCTGGTCGAGCCGGACCACGACGTCCGGGGCCACGCGGATGAACGCCCGCAGGGCCGTCGACGACTTGATGGCGTACTTCCGCCCGGCCCAGGCCGTGCCGAAGACGACGGCGATCTGCTTGAAGTAGTTGACGAAGAAGCGCCTGGCCTCCTCGTGGAACTCCTGCGTCTTGCGCGCGCCGCCGAACGCGTCGGTCTGGAACAGGCGCTTCAACTCCTGGGCGATGGGCGCCTGGGCGACGTGGCCCTTGCCGACACCGAGCAGCTTGATGTCCATGTAGAGCGGCGAATCGTCGCGCTCGTTCAGCGCCCGGACGATGTCGTGCGCCACGGCGAGGCTGTCGTCGCGGTAGAGCTGGCGGCCGGAGAGGCTCACCAGGTGCGACGAGTTCAGCCGCGTGTGCTTGGCGTTGATGGTCACGAACATCTGGACGATGTGATCCTCGGGGAGCTGGTCGAAGATCACGGCCGGCACGGTGAAGCTTTCCTGCCCGAACCGCTCGATATCGGCGTGCATCGCCAGCAGGCGGTGCTGCCCGTCGATCGCCCGCAGGATACCTTCGCGCTCCGGCACCTTCAGCGTCCCGAGAGTCGACCCGTCCTCCACCGGCGTGAACGAGAGCTGCTCGTCGCAGGAGATGATGACGGCGCCCGGGATCGACGGCAGGTCGCGAGCCTGGCGGCACTGCTCGTAGTACTGGACCAGTTCGTCGATCTTGCGGCGGATGATATGGCGCTGGTAGGCCTTCTCGGTGGCGCCGATGCGCCGCTCGAGCAGATCCCAGTTCACCTTCGACACCGCGCCGGTTCGCTTCCTGCCCCGCACCGCGGGATGGTGCTGCTCTCCGTAGCTCAGCACTTCGAACCGCACGAGCTT
>Ga0315283_10005112_pt1 | contig 11539 bp, 13 predicted proteins | sample YL17G09_0_MG_FD_204541 | JGI IMG/M metagenome (GOLD analysis project Ga0315283, IMG submission 204541) | Sediment microbial communities from Yellowstone Lake, YNP, Wyoming, USA - YL17G09_0 | ecosystem: Environmental > Aquatic > Freshwater > Lake > Sediment | place: USA: Wyoming | collected...
CTGGCGCGATCCCTGGCGGCCCGATGCCTGGAGATCGCCAACGAGAGCGGGCAACGAATGTTGGCGGCCGCTCTCGCCGAGGTCGCCGCCGACGTGGAGACGCTGGCCGGCAACCACGCCGCCGCCGAGCGGATGCTTGCCGAGGGATGCGCCCGGCTCGTCGCGATGGGTGCGCCGAGCGTGGTAGACGAGGCGGCCCACGCGCTGTCGCGGATCGCCTGCGGGCTCCCCGTCGACGGGGAGCGCCTGGCGGGCCTCGCGACGACGACGGATCGTGCGCCCCGTGCCCTGCTGAAGGCGGCCATCGCGGCTGCGCACCTCAACGCCGGGAGCCTCGTCGAGGCCGAGCGAGATGCGCGCAGCGCGGTCGAGTACTTCGCGACCACCGATTTCGTCACCTTCCACGCCGACAGCGTCCTGATCCTCGGGGACGTCCTGCGCTCCGCCGGTCGCACCTCCGAGGCGGATGCGGCGTTCCAGCAGGCGCTCGATCTCTACCGGCAGAAGGGCAGCCTCGTGAGCGGGGAGATCGCCGCGGCTCGGCTCGCAGGTTGACAGGATGCCTCGCCTGACGACCGGCTGCATCGATGTCACGCGCCTTTCGGAGATCGACCGTCTCGCCGAGCGCGAGCTGGCCGACACGGGCCTGCCCGGCCTGGCCATCGGGCTCACGGGCCCGCACGGCCCGCCGGAGGTCCGGACCTACGGGTTTGCGGACCGCGCCGCCCGGCGGCCGGTCGAGCCGGACACCCTGTTCGAGATCGGCTCGATCGGCAAGATGTTCACGGCGATCGCCATCGTCGAGCTCATCGAGGAGGGCCGGCTCGTCCTCGACGCGCCGGTCGTCGACGCCCTGCCGTGGTTCGAGGTGCCGATCGTCGGCCGCCGGCCGGCGCGTGGGTGGCCTATCCGGGCTCGCCGAGGTATGCCCTGATCGTGGCCACGATCCGGCCTGCAACCACCACCGCTCGCTCGGCCTCGGCCCACGTTGGGTCCTCCGTCTCGGCTCCCGCGTCGAAGACGTAGCGGGGGCCCGTCGCGTACGTCGTCAGGTCGGCCAGGTCACTGCCGCTGACGTTGAGGGAGAGGTCGTCTGGCATGACGGCGGCCAGCGCTCCGAGATCATGCGTGTACGGAGGCTCCGTCCCGCAGGCCACCAGGCAGGCCTTGAGCGCCTTCTCGGCTGCCTGCTCTGCATGGAAGCAACAGGCCCATGGGTCCAGGTCCGGGCCCCTCTCCAGGACCACGGTTGCGAGCGCAAGGTCCGTCCTGGACTTCGACAACCAGCGGCGGGCGAGCGCGCGCTTGGGATCAGCGCTGGACATAGATGGTCCGTCCGTCGCGGAGTGCCGGGCGAATCACGGTCCCGGCAATGTCCGCCAGTCGCTGCACATCCGCCGGCGTCACAACGATGACGTCCTTGCCGAGCGGGATCCCATGGAGCGCGGCGTGGATGTGCGCCGCGGCCCGGCGCCGGTGCTCCACGTTGGGGAGCACGACGAGGAGATCGACATCGCTGTCACCGCGTGCCCCGCCACGCACCTGCGACCCGAACAGCACGATCCGGTCCGGCCGGAAGACGCGCACGATCCGCCGCTTGATCAGCGGCAGCCAGCGCGCGGCGTCGGGGCTGAGCGGCAGCCCCGCCAGCGCGACGGCGCGACGTGGGCCCGTCCGGGCGCGATAGGAGAGCAGATCCTCGGGCGCCCACACCCGACCGCGCGCCAAGGTCGCCACAGGACCGGGGAAGTCCTCGCGGTTCGCCCAGTCACGCACGAAGTTCGATGGCCGGACGCCGAAGAGCGCGGCCGCCTCCTTTGTGCCAACCAGGTTCTGGTTCACCAGCTCAACCATGGCGTGAATGATAGCGCAGTAATCAGTAATAGCTCAACAAGCTCCACTCGGGTCCGGCGGCCTCTCCCGCCGGGGGGCGCCGGGACGCACCCACGGACCTTCGGGTACGCTCCGCCGATGGATTTCCCCGCAGGACACGGGGGCCCGGCCGTGCCCGACTCGTTCGAGGCCGCGCTGACGGCGGCCATCGAGCGACTCCCGGACGACTATCGGGCCCAGCTGGCGACGGTGGCGGTCGTGATCGCCGACGAGGCGTCGCCCGAGGAGCTCGCCTCGACCGGAGCGGCAGGGCTGCTGGGCCTCTACCGGGGCGTGCCCCGCACGGTGTTCGGGGCCGGGCACGCCGCCATCCCGAGCGTGATCACGCTCTACCGCGGGCCCCTGGAACGGACGTACCGGAGCCCGGCGGCGCTCGTCGCCGGCGTGGAGGAGACGCTGCGCCACGAGCTCGCGCACCATCTCGGGATCTCCGACGCGCGGCTCGGCGAGCTGAAGCGCGGGGAGCGCTGAGGGCGGCTTGGGCGCCCGCGGGCGGCTCGCTCGCGCGGGCGCGAGATCGCACGCTCAGCCGTACGAGGCGATCGCCCCCACGAGCAGGTCCACGAAGCGTGCCCGGTCGATGTCGACGCCGGCCTCCACGTTCGCCGGCAGGCCGCGCAGACCCTCCGGATCGGCCACCGTGCGGCCCCGGGTCAGCTCGCCGGCCGTCTCGACGTCGACCCGAAGAGGTCGCGTCGTGACCAGGCCCGGCACGGCGAGATGCGCCACGGCCACGGCGTCGTGGATCGGCGAGCCGTCCCAGCCGTAGCGCTTCCGGTGATAGATCGCGAAGAACCGCAAGAGGTCCACCCAGACGCGGGCGATCCGCGTCCCGAGCGCCTCGAGCCGGGCCACGTCGGGCTCCAGGAAGAGGGCCCGGTGGGTCACGTCGAGCGTGATCATCGAGATCGGGATCCCGCAGCCGAAGACGATCGCGGCCGCCTCCGGGTCCTGCCAGATGTTGAACTCGGCGGCCGCCGTCGTGTTCCCCTCCCCCAGCGAACCGCCCATGAGGCAGATGCGCTCGATGCCCTCGCGGATCCGCGGTCGCGCGCGCAGGAGGAGCGCGACGTTCGTGAGCGGCGCGGTGGCGACGAGCGTCACCGGTCGCCCGGCTCCCGCGATCAGCGCCTCCGTGAGCGCCAGCGCCCCCTCAGGCCGCGGAACGGCCTCCGGCTCGGGGAGGTCCGCGCCGTCGAGGCCGCTCTCGCCATGGAACTCGATCGGGGTCCACGGCTCGCGCAGGAGCGGCCGCTCCGCCCCGGCCGCGACCGGGACGTCGTTCCGGCCGAGCAGGGCCAGGACCCGCAGCGCGTTGCGCGTGGTGTTCGCGAGCGGCGAGTTGCCGCCGACGGTCGTGATCCCGAGGAGCTCCAGCTCCGGGCGCGCGAGGGCAAGCGTGACCGCGAGCGCGTCGTCGTGGCCAGGATCGCAATCGAGGATGATCGGGCGCGGATTCATGCGCCGGAGTATGCGTCAGGCGTCTTGCGTTGGGGTAGCATGCTGGCAGAGCCGCCGGGCCTCAGGAGGAGAACCGACCGGCGTGCGGAATACGTGAGCCCCGCGTGGCTCACCAGGAGGAACCATGCAGAAACGCGCTGGACTTGGCCTCGTTGCGGGCCTTGCCATCATCGTCGCCGCCTGCGGCGGCGGCGCCACGCCGGCGCCCACCGCGGCGCCCACCGCGGCCCCGTCGGTCGAGGCGACGGCTGCCCCGACCGCCGAGCCGACGGCCTCCCCCGCCGCCTCGCTGTGCGACGAGAGGCTCAAGGTCGGCCTGGTGACCGACGTCGGCCGGATCAACGACAAGGGCTTCAACCAGTCTGCGTACAATGGCATGGTAGCCGCCACGGCTCTTGCCCCGACGTGCTTCGAGACCGACTACATCGAGACGACCAGCCAGTCCGACTATGCGAAGAACATCGCGGAGTTCGCGGACAACGGCTACGACGTCGTCATCGGCGTCGGCTTCCTCCTCGGCGACGCGATGGGCGACGCCGCGAAGGCGTACCCGAACGCGAAGTTCATCAGCATCGACGGGGCGCCCGGCAAGGGCCACGACGAGTCGTGGATGACGAACGGTGAGAGCCTCTTCTACGCCGAGGACGAGGCCGGCTACCTCGCCGGCGTCCTTGCCGCCTCTCTCACGAAGTCGAACACGATCGGCGTCGTCGGCGGCCTCCTCGTCGTCCCGCCGGTCGAGCGGTTCGTCGAGGGCTACATCAACGGCGCCAAGGCGACCAAGTCGGACATCACCGTCAAGTTCACCTACACCAGCTCGTTCGTCGAGCCCGAGCAAGGCAAGGCGGCGGCCCAGCAGATGATCGACGCCGATGCGGACGTCATCTTCGCGGCCGGTGGCCTCACCGGCAACGGCGCCCTCCTCGCGGCGAAGGACGCCGGCGTGTTGTGCATCGGCGTCGACACCGACCAGTTCCTGACGCTCCCAGAGGCGGGCCCGTGCCTCGTCTCCAGCGCCACCAAGGACATCGTCGCCTCGCTCCAGGCCTCGCTCCTGCGGATCGCGGTGGGCAAGTTCACGGCGGGGTTCACGACGAACACTGCGGCGAACCTGGGCATCGCCCTGGCGCCGTTCCACGACAACGCTGACAAGGTCTCGGTCGAGACCGCGAAGCTCCTGGCCGACACGTTCGCCGGCCTCGCGGACGGCTCGATCAAGACGCAGGTCGTGGTCGACGGCAAGACCGAGTAACACCCGCAGCCAACGTGCAAGCGGACGACGGCGAGGCCACTGCGGCCTCGCCGTCGTCGTTCCCCGGGAGTGGTCGAGGAGGGATGCCGGTGACCGAGATCGCCGCCCAGTCACCCGGCGTGAACAAGCCGGGCGCGCAGGCCCCCACGCGAGTCCCGCCGGCGCTCGGCATGCGCGGGATCACGAAGCAGTTCCCGGGCGTCCTCGCAAACGACCACATCGACCTCGACGTCCGGCCCGGCGAGATCCATGCCCTCCTCGGCGAGAACGGCGCCGGCAAGAGCACGCTCATGAACATCCTCTACGGGCTGGTCCAGCCCGACGAGGGAGAGGTGCTCATCGACGGCGAGGTGGTCCGGATCAGCGGACCGGCCAACGCGATCGCCCGCGGCATCGGGATGGTCCACCAGCACTTCATGCTGGTCCCCGTCTTCACCGTGACCGAGAACATCGTCCTCGGCGACGAGACGATGGCCAACCCGATCGTGCTCGACACGAAGAAGGCCGATGGCCAGATCCGGGCCCTGGCCGAGCAGTTCAACTTCCAGATCGACCCGGGCGCGCTCGTCGGAGAGCTGTCCGTCGGGATCCAGCAGCGCGTCGAGATCCTCAAGGCGCTCTACCGCGGCGCCCGGATCCTGATCCTCGACGAGCCCACGGCGGTTCTCACCCCGCAGGAGACCGTCGAGATCTTCGCCGTCCTGCGCCGTCTCGCGGCCGAAGGGACGAGCATCGTCTTCATCAGCCACAAGCTCTACGAGGTCCTCGCGATCGCCGACCGGATCACCGTGATCCGGCGCGGCCGCGTGGTCGGCGAGGCGGACCCGAAGACCGCCAGCGAGGAGGATCTCGCCGAGATGATGGTCGGGCGCGAGGTGTCGCTCACCGTCGAGAAGGGGCCCGCGACGCCGGGCGACGTGGTGCTGGCCGTCGACGGCCTGAGCGTCGCCGACGACCGCGGCAGCGTCGTGGTCCAGGACTGCTCGTTCGAGGTCCACGCCGGGGAGATCCTCGGCATCGCCGGCGTGGCCGGCAACGGCCAGGCCGAGCTCGTCGAGGCGATCGTCGGCCTGCGCCGCGCGGCAAGCGGCTCAACGGACCTCGCCGGCACCGACGTGACGAACCACTCGGTCCGCGAGCTCACCGAACGCGGCCTGGCCTACATCCCCGGTGACCGGCAGCGTTTCGGGCTCGTCCTGTCGTATCCCGTCGATGACAACCTGATCCTCACCGACTACTACAAGCAGCCGTACTCGCGGTTCGGCGTCCTCAACGAACGGGCCATCTCGGCACGCGCCGAGGAGTTGATTCCGGCCTTCGACATCCGGACCCCATCGGCGACCGTCTCGGCCTCCACCCTTTCGGGCGGCAACCAGCAGAAGGTGATCGTCGCCCGCGAGTTCAGCCGTGACGTCACAGTGCTCGTCGCCGACCAGCCGACGCGCGGCCTCGACGTCGGCTCGATCGAGTTCATCCACAAGCAGATCGTCGCCAAGCGCGATTCGGGCGCGGCCGTCCTCCTCGTCTCCGCGGAGCTGGACGAGATCATGGAGCTGAGCGACCGGATCGCCGTCATGTACCGCGGCCGCCTGGTCGCAACCCTCGACGCTGCCGGCGCGGAGAAGGAGCGGGTCGGCCTGATCATGGCGACCGGCCAGGCCAGCAGTCCGGACGAGGAGGGTGCGGCATGACCGAGGCGAGCGCGCCCGCCGGCGGCGGCATGGGCGGGATGAGCGTCAATGCGACCGCTCTCGTCGGTTCCGGCGGCGGCTGGCGCCAGCAGCTCGTGGGTACGGCCATCGCGGTCGTCCTCGGGCTGGTCGTCGGAGCCCTGCTGATCCTGCTCTCGAGCGCCCTCTCGGAGGAGGGCTTCGACCCGCGCCTGCCGTTCACGGCCTACGCTGCCCTCCTGGAGGGATCGCTGGGCAGCCTGCGCGGGATCGGGAACACCCTCAACGCCACCACGCCGCTGATCCTCACCGGTCTCTCCGTGGCCTTCGCGTTCCGGGCCGGGCTGTTCAACATCGGCGCCCAGGGGCAGTTCTTCGTCGGTGCCTTCGTGGCGGCGGTCGTGGGGGCCTGGATCGGCCTGCCGTTCCCCCTGCTCCTGCTGCTCTCGCTCTTCATGGGCTTCATCGGCGGCGCGGCGTGGGGCTTCATCCCGGGCGTCCTCAAGGCGTGGCGCGGAGCGCACGAGGTCGTCGTGACGATCATGCTCAACTCGATCGCCGCGCTCGGCCTCAACCTCCTCGCGAGCACCTGGTTCAAGGACCCGGGTGCCTCGTTCCCGCGCACGCCCGACGTTCACCCGGAAGCGGTCCTGCCGATCCTCATCGAAGGCACCAAGATGCACGCCGGGATCATCGTGGCGCTCCTCGCGGCCATCGTGGTCTGGTTCGTCCTGTTCAAGTCGACGCTCGGCTTCGAGATCCGCACGACGGGCGCCAACCCGAACGCGGCGCGCTATGCCGGTATCCGGCCCTCATTCATCATCGTCCTCACGATGTCGATCGCCGGCGGCCTCGCGGGCATCGCCGGCGCCGTCGAGATCCTGGGAATCACGAAGAACTACCCCGCCGAGTACAACACGACGTACGGCTTCGACGGGATCGCGGTCGCCCTGCTCGGGCGCGTCCACCCGTTCGGCGTCGTCGGGGCCGCGCTCCTGTTCGGCATCCTCCGGTCCGGCGCGGGGGCGATGCAGCGGGCGACCGACATCCCGATCGACATCATCTTCATCGTGCAGGGCGCGATCATCCTGTTCGTGGCCGCCGAGCCCTTCCTGCGCAAGTCCTTCCGGGCGCGACGGCGGACGGCGCCGCGCGGGGCCGCCCCCGCCGGGGGCGTGGCATGAGCGCCACGACCGCTCCCGTCACGCGGGGTCGAATCCGCATCAGCCGGGCCTGGGCCGTCACGCTCGGGGTGACGGCGGGGCTCCTCGCTCTCCTGGTCGTCCTGGGCTACGGCCCCGCCATGGCGGACCTGGTGGTCTGGTTCGTCGAGTTCCTGCTGAGCCGGCCGTACATCATTCTGGGCTTCGCGGTGCCGATCGCCTACGGGGCGCTGTGCGGCGTGATGAACGAGCGGTCCGGTGTCGTGAACATCGGCATCGAGGGGATGATCCTCTCTGCGGCCTTCACCGGGTTCCTGACCGGTGCCTACCTGAACCCGGTCATCGGCGACGTGCCGGCCGCGCTGGTGGGCGTGGTGGTGGCCGTGCTCACGGCGATGCTCCTCTCGACCCTCCACGCGTGGCTCTCGATCACGGTCATGGCCGACCAGATCATCAGCGGGACCGTGATCAACATCCTCGCCCTGGGCGGCACCGCGTACTTCAACCAGCTGCTGATCTCCACCGCGGACGTCACCGGCGCCCCGACCCTCCAGGGGCTGACCCTGCCGGAGGCGCTCGTCGACATCCCGGTGCTCGGACCTCTGATCAATGCCGTCTTCGGCCAGGGACCGATCCAGGCAAGCCTGATCTTCGCGGTGATCCTCCTGCAGTTCATGCTTTTCCGGTCGCGCTGGGGCCTCCGGACGCGCGCCGTCGGCGAGCACCCCAAGGCGGCCGACACGGTCGGCATCAACGTCATCCGGACTCGCTACCGGAACGTGATCCTGGGCGGCGCCTTCGCCGGCCTGGCGGGTGCCTACCTGACCCTCGAGTCCGTCGGCTCGTTCCAGGACGGGATGACGGCTGGCGTCGGGTTCATCGCCCTCGCGGCGATGATCTTCGGGCGCTGGACCCCGATCGGGGCGTTCGGCGCTGCTCTCCTCTTCGGCGGCGCCCGCACGCTCGGGCAGGCCGTCCAGATCGACGCGCCACCGGGCCAGATCGGCGAGTGGATCGCCAGCTGGCCGGCGCAGATCTTCGGGATGTTCCCCTACATCCTCACGATCATCGTGCTCGCCGGCGTGGTGGGCAGGGCGATCCCGCCGGCTGCGGACGGCATCCCCTACGACAAGGAGGCGAACTGACGGGGGAGCACGACCGGGTGCGGGGCGGCGGCACCGGCTGACCCGGCAGTACCGGCGGCGGCACCGCCCGAACCGGAGCGCGGTCAGCCGAGGGCGAGGGCGAACCCGACGACGACCAGGACCACGCCGATGGCGGCGGCCGCGGCCCACGTCCGGGCCTCGCGACGCAGCATCGCCATGGCGACAGAGGCGCCCGTCTTCTCCTCCCCTGCCGACGCCGGCCCGCCGCGCCAGGCCCGATAGCGCGACGCGTTCTCGTCCTGCGCCTTCAGGGCCTGGTGGCGCTGCCACGGGCCGCGCGCGCGGGCATAGCCGAGGGCGATGAGGACGACGCCGACGACGACCAGGGCGTACCCGAGGACGGTCATCGGGGACCCTCGACGGCCTCGTCGGCGACGCCGGCCGGCCCGAGCCGCTCGCGGAGGGTCGCCCCGACGAGCGCCGCATTGGCCTGGCCGCGGGAGGCCTTCATCACCTGGCCCACCAGGAAGCCGACCGCTTGGGCCTTGCCGGCCCGGTAGTCCGCCACCGCGGCCGGGTTCGCCGCGACGACCTCGTCCACGAGGCGCTCCACCGCGCCGGCGTCGGAGATCTGGGCGAACCCCCGGGCGGCAATGACCGCGTCCGCCGTGAACCCGCGCGCGATGTTCTCGGCCACGACCTCCTTCGCGTTCGGCCGCGAAAGCCGCCCGGCGAGCACCTCGCCGAGCACGTGGGCCAGCGAGGCGGCATCGGCCCGGCCGGCGAGACCCTCCGGCGTCCGGGCGGCGGTCTCCTTCAGGGCCCGCCCGTAGTCGCCGGTCACGAGGTTCGCGACCTCCTTGGCCGGTAGGTCCGGCCCCGCGGCGCGGATCGCCTCGAAGGCACGGTTCATCGCCTCGTCGTTGGCCAGGACGGCCGCGTCGTACGGGGAGAGGCCCAGCTCGCCGACGTACCGTGCCCGGCGCGCTGCCGGAAGCTCGGGGAGGGCGGAGCGCAGCGCCTCCAGCCACGTCGCGTCCAGGTGAAGTGGCGGCAGGTCCGGCTCGGGGAAGTAGCGGTAGTCGTCCGAGGATTCCTTGACCCGCATCACGTACGTCGCGCCGGCGCCGTCGTCCCAGCCGCGGGTCTCCTGGCGCAGCGCCTCGCCGGCGTCCAGTGCCGCCGCCTGGCGCTCGATCTCGAAGGCGATCGCCCGTTCGACCGCACGCAGCGAGTTCATGTTCTTGACCTCGGTCCGGATGCCGAACGGCTCCGTCCCACGCGGCCGGAGCGAGACGTTCGCCTCGACCCGCATCTGGCCGTTCTCCATCTCGGCGTCGGAGACGTCGATCGTCCGGAGCAGGAGCCGCAGCTCCTCGGCGTAGCGCCGCGCCTGCTCGGCGGTCCGGATGTCGGGCTCGGTCACGATCTCCATGAGGGGCACGCCGGCGCGGTTGAAGTCGACCAGGCTCACCCGGCGCCCATCCGCGCCCGTGGCGTGGACGAGCTTCGCCGTGTCCTCCTCGAGATGGGCCCGGGTGATCCTGACCGTCACCGGCCCCTCGGACGTGTCGATGGTGAGCGACCCGTTCGACGCCAGGGGCAGGTCGTACTGGCTGATCTGGTAGCCCTTCGGGAGGTCGGGGTAGAAGTAGTTCTTGCGGTCCCAGCGGGTGGCCGACGGGGGCGTCGCCCCGATCGCGAGGCCGGTCGTCAGGACGTGCTCCACCGCGGCCCGGTTGATCGTGGGCAGGACGCCGGGCAGGGCCAGGCAGACCGGGCAGGTGTGCGTGTTCGGGGCTGCGTCGGCCGGTGGCACCGCACAGGCGCAGAACATCTTGCTCGCGGTCCGAACCTGGCAGTGGACCTCGATCCCGATGACCGCCTCGTAGCGCTCCAGGGCGGCCGACGCGCTCGCGACAGGGCTCATGGGCCAGAGTGTCGCACACGGGTCCCGTGCACTACCGGGATCCGACGCGGCACCGGGTCCTTGCCACCAGATGGACGCGTGGCCGGCGGCCAGCTCGACTATGACGATTCGCTCGCCTGACCGGCCACGCCAGGGCGTCGGCGACCTCCGTTCTAGGCCAGACGCAGTCCGATGACAGACTCGAAGTCCTTCCGGTTGCGGGTCGCGAGGTGGAGACCGAACTCGAGCGCCGTGGCGGCGATCAGGGCATCCGGCAGCCGAAGCCCGTGCTCCCGGCGCAATCGACCGGCGCGCTGAGCGATCGACCGGTCCACGGGAACCTCAACGAACACCGCCAGGAGCATGTCCACGCGCCCTTCCTCCGTGGCTCGCCCGGCGTAGAGCTCGGCGCGCGTCACCACCGAGTAGCGCACCACCGCGGCACCGGGCTCGAATCGCCGGACGCCCCGCAGGTGGTCGACCAGGATGTCCGTATCGACAAGGACGTCAGCCACGAGCCCATTCATCGCGAGACGGAACCTCCAGGTCGGGCAGGCTGCCGAAGGTCTCATCCAGAGCTCGATCGGCGTCCGGAACCACCTCCGTGAGGTACGCGTCGAGGGCCTCCCGGACCACGTGGGCGAGCGAATGGCCTTCCCGCCGCACGTGGGCGTCGAGTCGCCGACGCTGTTCGGCCGTCAGGTAGATCTGGGTTCGCGTCGAGCCTTCCATATACAGCAGTGTATACAGCACTGGAGCCGTGTCAAGCTCGTGCCCACGCCGATCCGACGACGTCCCCGTCAGACGGCCGACTCCGCTCGAACCCGCTCTACGAACCGGCCGATCCGCTCCAGGGCCTCGCCGAGCTTCTCGTAGCTCGTGGCGTAGCACATCCGGACGTGCCCGGCGCCGGATGGGCCGAAGGCGCTACCCGGCACGGCCGCCACGTGCTCCTCCCGGAGCAGCCTTTCGACGAACGCGTTGTCGTCGAGCCCGGTCGAGGTGATCCGGGGGAAGGCGTAGAAGGCGCCGCGCGGCTCGAACGTCGCGAGCCCCAGGGCGTTGAGCCCGTCCACGATCAGGCG
>Ga0315283_10005114_pt1 | contig 11539 bp, 9 predicted proteins | sample YL17G09_0_MG_FD_204541 | JGI IMG/M metagenome (GOLD analysis project Ga0315283, IMG submission 204541) | Sediment microbial communities from Yellowstone Lake, YNP, Wyoming, USA - YL17G09_0 | ecosystem: Environmental > Aquatic > Freshwater > Lake > Sediment | place: USA: Wyoming | collected...
GTCCTCGACACCCCACCGTCGGCCGCCGCCCTGCTCGATCTGGGCCTGGCCAGCTCCCGGTTCGTGTGCTGCCCGGTCCGCTTCGACCAGGCCGGCATCGACGGCATCGGCCGGGTCGACGCCCGGCGCCGGGCCCTGGCCGACAACGGCCTCAACACGGACCTGGAGTTGCTCGGCGTCGTCCTCTTCGGCTTCAGCGTGGCCGAGCGCCGCATGCTTCGGGACACCCGGGCCCAACTCGAGTACCTGCTCGACGGCGTGGCCCCGGTGTTCCCCACCTACATCCGGGAGGCCCGCAAGGCGGCCCGCCACATGCGGGCCCACGGCGTGGTCGCCTCGGAGTACTTCCTGGCCTCCCAGGAGGCGCCCCCCTGGTACGAGGCCGCGCCGGGCGAGGAGAGCTTCGCCCGCAATGCCGCCGGGCTGGCCTCGGACTACTGGGAGGTCACGCGGGAGATCCTCTCCTGTCTGAACCGGCGCATCACGGCCCGCTCGCTCGTTCCGATCGGCTGGTGAGTCCCGAGCCCGCCATCGAGGTCGAGGCCTCCGTGGCCCCGGCGACGCCCCGCCCCGCCGGGGTGGCCGACCTCGGCCGCTTCCGGGGCCGCGCCGGCGCCGCGCCTGCCGTCGTGGCGCCGCCCCGCCGGAGCCTCGAGGGCGATGGGCCCGGTGCCGCCGACGGGGCCGACTCGGCCCAACCGGCGCACTCGCCGTTGTCGGCCGCCGTGGCCGTCCCGGTGCCGGTCCCCGACTGGAGTGCACCCCCGCCGACCACGACCCGGCCCGCCGTGGAGGCCGACGGCGCGGAGATGGTCATCCGCCGGGTGCGACGGGGATCGGTCCTGGCCATGGCCTTCGGGCTCTCGCTGTGCACCGTCGTCGTGGTGGTCGGGGCCGGGGCCCTGATCGGGCTCGCCGTCAGCAGCCTCGGCCTGGTCGAGGACCTGGGTTGGACCGACGTCGGCCTCGACGGGCCGGCGATGCTGCGGGCGGCGGGCATCGGAGGCGGGATCCTCGTGGTGGCGGCCTCAGTCCTCTCGGTCGTGTTCGCCGAGTTCTTCAATCTGCTGTCGACGATCACCGGCGGCCTGCGGGTCGAGGTGGGCCCGCCTTCGCCCAGCCGGGGTCTGGGGCGCCGGGACCGGAAGGCGGCCAAGCGGGCGGCGAACGACGCGAAGGCCGAGAAGGGCTCAGATCGGTAGCGGGATCTCCTCGACCACCCCGTCGGGACGGTGGTGGTCGATGCGGATCGGGAAGTCGCCGGCGCCGTCCGCGCCGTTCCCCAACGGGAACCGGTCGAGCGCGGACGCGGCCCGCACGAAGAGGTCCAGCGGCGGGATGATGGCCTCCGGTGGGTGGACGCCGGGGCGGCGGATGTCGGCGGTGTGGAGCAGCGCCGCCCCCATGGCGGCCGGGATGCCCGTGCCCTCGCCCGCTCCCGCGTCCGTGGAGGCGATGGTGAAGACGTAGGTGTGGTCCTCGCCGGCCCGTCGGCCCTCGACCACGACCTTGAGACAGCCCCGGGGGGCGGTGAGGCCGGCCTCGGCCAGGAAGCGGGGTCGCTCGGCCAAGATGGCCTCGACCCAGCCGTCGATGATGGCCTCGTCGGGCACCGGGTGGTCAGCGAGGCCCCTCCGCACCACGGCCATCGTGTGGTCGAAGTACGGGAGCGGGACCACGACGCCCCGGTTCGTGGCCCGCCGTAGGCCGGGGAGGTGCCGGGGCAGTGTGATCGTCTCGGGATGGGGGTAGGGGTAGGTCGGGCAGCGACCGACGGCGGGGAAGTCGGTCTCCTGGACGTAGGCCTGGCCGCTCGGCTCCAGGAGGCGGACGTCGACGAAGGCCCCGTCCACGAACAGGGGCACGTCGTCGACCATGGCGTGGATGCGGTGCTTGATGACGGCCGGGCCCTCGGTGGGCTCGCCCCCGTGGACGTGGAGGATGTCGACGGCCAACGTCTCGTCCAGGAGCTCGTCGGCGGCGAAGCGGGCGAAGAGGTTGGCGAGGCCGGGGGAGTTGCCCATGCCGATGACGGCGCAGACCCCGGCCGCCCGGGCGGCGTCGTCCAGTTGGAGCTGGGCCCGGGTGGCGTCCAGGTCGTCGCAGACGTCCACGTAGTCGACCCCGGCGGCGACGGCCGCGGCCAGGACCGGAGGACCGAAGCGGTAGAAGGGGCCGATGCAACTGACGGCCACGTCGGCGCCGGCGAGCACGGCGGCCAGGCTCTCGGGTGAGCCGGCGTCCATGACGACACCGGTGACGGCCGGATCGGCGTACCCCGCGGCGGCGGCTCGGGCGTCCTCGCCCCGGACATCGGCGATGACCACCTCGGCGAAGGCCTCGTCGGCCACGAGGCTGCGCACGGCGATGCTCCCGATCCCGCCACAGCCCCCCAGGACCACGACGCGATGCCTCTCGTCCCCGCCGACGCGGCTTCTGCGGGCTACGCCCGCTTCCGACGAACTCACGGCGAGTGGCTCCGGCTGGCGCCTCCGCCGCGTCGATTCATCGGAGGGGTGACCAGGGGAGAGTGCGCAGGAGTCGGCTCTCCCACTGGTCCCGCAACTCCAGGGCGTCGTGCATCCAGGTCCCCGGCACCCGGAACTTCGCCGGGACCTCCTTCGACAACATGGCCAGCAGGCGCTCGGGGGCGGTGACCCGCTGCCAGAGCACGACCTGACGCCAGGGACCGGTGCCCCAGAGGGGCTGGAACGCGGCGACCATCTCCAACAGGGCGGTGCCCCGCTCGGCCCCTTCGGCCAGCATCCCCGCGTAGAGCTGGCCGGCCCGGGCCAGGTAGTCCTCCAGGCGTTCCCGGAAGGGCCACGCCGTGTCCTCCATGAACAGGCTGGCGGGCGCCGCCTCGTCGGGCTCGGGTATGGCGTCGAGGTCGATCTCCTGCAGCGGCGACCACGAGACCGGGCGCAGCAGGCTGGCGTTCACCCCGTGCCGGTGACGGTCCAGGCCGTCGACCACGGCCCGCAGGTCACCGCCGGCGATCCGTTCGGCCAGCGTCCCCCAGGCCCGGGCCGAGCGCACCGCCGTGTAGGTGACGACCCGGTAGCTGGCCCCGGTGCCGTGGGCCTGGCGCAGGGCCCACACCAGCCGGGCGTCGCCGGACTCGGCCAACGCCGGCGCCCAGGTGTCCCGCAGGGCGAGGTCGAAGGCGTCCTCGTCCCGCCCGGCGACGTCGTGGACCTCCTGGACCACGATCATCGGCCCAGCCCGCCGCTGAGGAGATCGGCCCGGTCGACCAGGTCGCCGGCGGGGCCGTGGAACGCCACCCGGCCCTGGTGGAGTATGGCGGCGTCGTCGGCGATCTCGAGGGCGTGGTGGACGTGCTGTTCGATGATCAGCAAAGCCGTTCCTTCCTGCTTGATGCGGGCGAGCGTGGCGTACACCTCTTCGACCACGATCGGGGCCAGGCCCAGTGAGAGCTCGTCGACGATCAGCAGGCGGGGCGGGCGGGCCATGACCCGGGCCAGTGAGAGCATCCGCTGCTCGCCGCCGGAGAGGGTGCCCGCCTGCTGGGACCGCCGTTCGCCGAGGCGCGGGAAGAGCTCGAAGGCCCGGTCGAGCCCGGCCCCGATGTCCGCCTTCGGGCCGACGCCGCCCAGGGCGAGGACGAGGTTCTCCTCGACGGTGAGGGTCCCGAAGACCGACCGCCCCTCCGGGGCGTGCAGGATCCCCTGACGGGCGATGGTGTGGGGGGGGCGTCCGGTCAGGTCCTCGCCGCCGACGTGCAGGGTGCCGCGGGTGGGCGCCAGCAGGCCCGAGGCCACCCGGGCCACGGTGGTCTTGCCCGAGCCGTTGGGGCCGAGGAGGGCCACGGCGCCGCCGTCGGGGACGGTCAGGGAGACGCCGAACAGGGCACGGAACGGGCCGTAGGCGGCGTCGACGTCGTCCAGTGCGAGGACGGGCGGCGTCGTCACGTCGACCCCAGGTAGGCCTTGCGCACGGCCTCGTCGCCCAGCACGGTGTCGGTGGCCCCCTCGGCGATGAGCGTCCCGAAGTCGAGGACGTAGAGACGGCTGGTCACCGCGCGCACCAGTTCCACGTCGTGCTCGACGAGTAGGACCGCCACCTGACGGTCGGCGCACACCCGGGTCAGCACCCCGCCCATGGCGATGGTCTCGTCGCCGTCGAGCCCGCTGGAGGGCTCGTCGAGCAGGAGGAGGCGCGGGTCGATCATCAGGGCCCGACCCAGTTCGACCAGGCGGGCCCGCCCGAGGCTGAGGGCCTCGATGGGGCGTTCGGCCAGATCCAGCAGGCCGAGCAGGTCGAGGACCTCGTCCACCCGCGCGACCTCCTCAGAGGTCGGCCCGCCCTTTCCTCGCAGGTCCCGCCACAGGCCGCCGGTGCCCTGGCGGGCCCGCTCGGCGACCAGGAGGTGGTCGCGCACGCTCATCCCCGTGAACAGCTCGATGCGCTGGAAGGTGCGGCCGATGCCCAGGCGGGCCCGCTCGTGGCGGCGGCGGCCGATCAGGTCCTCCCCGCAGAACCGGACCTGGCCCCCGTCGGGGCGCAGATAGCCGTAGATGCAGTCGAACAGGGTGGTCTTGCCCGCCCCGTTGGGCCCGATCAGGCCCACGATCTCGCCCTCGTCGACTCGCAGGGACGCCCGGCTGAGGGCGGTGATGCCGGCGAAGCGCTTGGTGACGCCCTCGGCCTCGAGCAGCGTGGTCGGGCTCACGACGCGACCTCGACGGTCTCGGCCCCGGTGTCGCCCGCCTCGGCCTCCGGATCGGGCCGGCGCAGGATGTGGCGGTTCACGAACTCCAGGGACTTCGCCGTCTGGAACTCGATGATGCCCTCGGGGTGCTTGGCGTAGGTGAGGGCGCCGAGGCCGAAGAGGGCGAAGGCCAGGGCCTGGGGGTTCTGAGCCGGGTTGAGCGTGTCGGGCAGGGCCGAGATGTCGACGCGGGAGATCAGCTCGGGGAAGAGCTTGAACATGATCCCGGCGGTGATGGCTGCCTGGATGGCCCGGGGCCCGAGGGTCACCACCAGCACCACCCAGACCAGGCCCTGGATGAAGTTGTAGTTGAGCAGGTTGAGGCGGCCGTCGAGAACGGCCAGCAGGCCGCCACCGAGCCCGGCGATCCCCGCCGAGAGGCCGAACGCGGTCACCCGGGCCCTCCGGGGGTCGATCCCGACCGAGACGGCGGCCACCTCGCTGCCCCGCAGGGCGTCGAGGTAGCGCCCGACCGTGCCCCGCTTGATGAGCAGGACGGCCACGCTGGCCAGGCCGAGGAAGGCCAGGCAGAGGAAGTAGTAGGCCCGGGTGCTGGAGAAGTCGATCGAGCCGATGATCGGGCGGGGTATCTCCAGGTTCCGGCCTCCCGCCCAGTCCTGGGGCACGACGACGAACTGGAACATGGCGGCGAAGGCCAGGGTGGCCAGCGCCAGGTAGAGGCCTTCGAGCCGGAGGACCGGCAGCGCGAACAGCCCCCCGACCACGGCGGCCAGCACCGCACCCAGGACGATGGCCAGGAGCACCTGCATCCCGAAACGGTCGACCAGTTGCGCGGTGGTGAAGGCCCCGATACCGGCGAAGGCGGCCTGGGACAAGGAGAGCAGGCCGGCCATCCCGGTGATGACGGTGATCGAGCAGAAGATGACGGCGTACACGATGCCGGTGACGAAGAGCAGCACCCAGAAGTCGTCGAAGAACCAGGCCACTCCGGCGCTGATGAGGACGAAGACGCCGACACCGAGGACTCGGGTGGAGATGGTCATCCCTCGGGTCCGCAGCGTGGCGGCGGGGGCCGGCGGCGGTGGGTCGACCCCGGCGAGGGGATCGGCGGCCTCCCGGCGATCGCGCAGGCCGGGCCAGAACAGCAGCAGCAGGAAGAGGGCGCCGAAGGGCAGGGCCGGGCGCAGGCCCTGGGACAGGATGCTGCCCGCCGGGAGCCAGGTGTAGAGCAACTGGTAGCCGATGCCCAGGGCGATGCCGCCCACCAGGGTCATCGGGATGGACCGCAGGCTCCCGAAGGCGGCGGCGGCCATCGCGGCGATGAGCAGGAAGAGGAAGTTCTCGTTGTTGACCTGGGAGAAGAGGGGGGCGAGGAGGACCCCGGCCAGGCCGGCGAAGAGGCTGGAGAGCATCCAGGCGAAGGTGCTGATGCGGTCGGCGTTGATGCCCGCCAGCTCGGTCATCCGGGGGCTCTCGACGGTGGCCCGCATGCGCAGGCCGAGCTGGGACCAGCGGAACATGGCGGTCAGGGCGGCCACCGCGGCCAGGGTCACGAGCACGGTCGCCACCTGGTTGCCGTCGACGGCGTAGTCGCCCCAGCGGTAGATGGTGGGGCCGCCGATCTCGTCGGTCGTGGGCCAGATGCCCTTCACCCCGAACGAGGCCCCGCCCCCGAACCACAACTTGGTGATCTCGGGGATGGCGACCAGGAGGCCCAGCGTGGTGACCAGCTTGGCGATGGAGCGGGCCGTGCGCAGGTGGCGGAACAGGGCCCGGTCGAGGAGGTAGCCCAGGAGGGGGGCGACCACGAAGACGGACACGACGAGGGCGGCCCAGATCGGCCACTCGTGACGGACCCGGGTGTCGTAGTAGACGGCGGCCGAGACGAAGGCCTGGGCCCCGAAGGCCAGGTTGAAGACCCCGGCCGTGCGGTAGGTCAGGACCAGGCCCACCGCCAGGAGGGCGAACACGCACCCGACGGGTGTGCCGCCGATGACGGCGTTCAGGAGGTCGGTCACGTGGTCCTCGGGTCCGCCGGCCCGGGTTCAGTCGGAGATGATCGGCGTCTCGGGGATTGCCGCGGCGTCCTTCTCGAAGCAGACGAAGGGCGCGCCCGGCTCACCGAACACCGGCACGAAGGCACCGTTTTCGATCTGGGAGAGGGCGGAGCAGAGCTGGTCGCCGTCGGCGGTGTGCTCGACGGTCCAGTCCTGGTTGGCGGTCAGGCCCAGGCCGGTGTAGTCGGTGAGCTGGTTGAGCCCGTCGATCACCCCCTGCTGGCTGAACTCCGGGCCGGCGGCGCGGAGGCCGGTGACGAACAGGTCCGCGGCCATCCAGCCGCCGAGGCTGAGCTCGCCCAGGGTGCCGCCCGTGTCCTCGATCCACTGCTCGTACAGGGCCATCCCCTCGGGCTTGTCCTCGTCGGCTACCTCGAACGGCGGGAAGTTGGTGAGGACGTACGAGCCCTCGAACAGGTCGCCGTTCTCGGCCAGGAAGTCGTAGTCGTACGCGTTGGGCAGGTACTGGGTGGCATCAAGCTCCTGGCGGCGCATCTCCTGCTGCAGGGTGGTGACGCCGTTGAAGTCCATACAGGTGGCGACAAGGTCGACGCCGGCGTCCTTCATGTCCCGGACCTGGGCGCTGAGGTCGGGGATGCCGTAGGGCAGGCTGTCATCGAGGAAGCCGATCTCGGCGGTCGGATAGGTCTCGAAGCTGGCGCTGATGCCCTCGGCGCACGCGGCCGACTGGGGCACGTCATAGGCCAGGACGCCGAGGGTGGTGCTGCCCGTCTCCTGGGCCAGCCAGGGCAGGAGCGACCCGGCGCAGGTGAAGCAGAGGAAGCCGCGGGTGCCGAAGAGGTTCTCGCCGAGGCTGTACTCCTCGTTGATGTTCCAGCCGAAGGTGGGCATGTTGGCGTCGACGAGGAGCTCGGCGCCGGAGAAGTCGAGGGTGGCCACGGGCAGGACGGCGAAGATGTCCTGGGTCAGGAGGCTCTGGACGTCCTGGGTGTTCTCGAACCCGGTGTTGTCGTCCTCCTGGGCCGTGAGTTCGAGGTCCCGGCCGTAGATGCCGCCCTGGTCGTTGATGTAGGCGAAGTAGGCCTCGACGCCCTGGAAGGCTTCGCCGTACTTGCCGCCGATGGGGTTGGTGGTCGAGGCCACCCCTCCCACCCGGATGGTGCTGTCGTCCACGCCGGGGGCGTCGACCGGCACGTTCTCGTCGATGGGCAGCTCGAGCACGTCGGCGTAGGTGAGCGGGCCGTCGCCACCGGTGGTGCCTGACGCCGCGCTGTCACTCGCGCTGCCGCCGGAGTCGTCTGAAGCGTTGCTGCAGGCACCGGCCAGCAGCGCGAGCAGGGCCAGGAAAGCGGCGATGCGTCGACGTTTCACGGTGTCCCCCCGGATCGGACCTTGAAGTGCCGGACCTTACACCGCGGTCGGCGGCGACTGACGCGCGTGTCAGGTAGGGCCGAACAGCGAGCGCTGGGCGGCGTTGGCGAGCACATCGGTGACAGCCTCGGCATCGGCGGGGACCTGCCGGGTGGCGGCGTAGTAGGTGAGGCGCTCGATCATGGCGACCAGGGCCACGGCGGCGACATCGGGGTCGATCGTGGTGACGCCCGCGGCCCGGATGCGCTCGGCCAGGCGAGCCACGAAGTGGCTCAGGACGTCGGCGCCGAGGCGGCCCTCGGGGGTGTCGTCCTGCTCGGCCTCGGTCCAGGTCTGGATGACCGGGCCGTACTGGTCATAGACCTCACGGAAGCGGGCCACCCATGCCCGCAGCTCGGCCGCGCCCTCGGGGCCGGGGCCGATCTCGCCCAGGGAGTCGGTCAGATCGCCGAGTCGGTCGGCCACGTCGGTGGTGAGGGCCCAGAAGAGGTCCTCCTTGCTGGCGAAGTACCGGTAGAAGGTGCCGTGGGAGGTCTTGGCCGCCTTGACGATGTCGTCCACCCGGGCCGCGTGCAGCCCGCGCCGCCCGAAGACGGTCACCCCGGCGACCAGGAGGCGGTGCATGGTCTCGAGCCCCCGGGCCCGAAGCTCGCGCCCCTCCGCCGGCCGTCCCGGCCCCCCGACCACCTCCATCAACGGGACCGTAGGCGTTCTGATCCGCCCAGCGTGTCGCCGGCGACGCAGTTCCGTATCGAGAACCGTTCAGGTCGCTTTACGCCGACGGAGCATGGCTCGGACGTCGCGCACGGTGCGCAGTACGTAGTCCGGCCGGTGGAAGCAGTCCTCGTCCGTGAAGCGGCGGACCGTGTAGCCGGCCGCCTCCAACGCCAGTCGTTGACGTTCGTCCTCTTCCTGGTCGATGAGCGCACCGTGGTACAGAGCGCTGTCGAGCTGGACGATGAACGGAAGTTCCTCGTCGATCTCGTCGATCCGCCCCAACGGACGGCTTCCACCGACGTGGACCTGTCGCCGCATCGGCTCTTCACCGCCGCGTTCCAAGATGTCCTCGAAGCGCAACTCGAGCCCGGAATCCGTGGAGCGGGCGCGGCCGGCGTCGTTCTCGATGAACTCCCGCAGGAGGACGACGCCATTGCGGCCCTGAACTGCTTCGACGTCCAGGACCCGCGTGAGCGAGTCCTTGTCGACGAGGCGGAGCATCAGCAGCTTGCTGACCGCCCGACGGGCCCGGGCCGGATGGATGGTGCCGAACAGCTGGAGGGCAAGGAAGGACGGCGTCACGACCGGGATATCGCGGTAGGTCGTGCGGAATTCGGGGGTGATCAGCGCCGCCCAGTGCCCGAGTCCGATCTCCAGTCGTCGCTTGTGCGTGGGCTGCTGTCGCTGCGTGACGTGGGCCGGGAGGAGGTCGAAGCCGGGGACGCCCCAGAGCGCGGCCGCCGATTCGTGGGAGAGGACCGAGTCCGGCGCCGCGTCGAGTATCGCCGCGAGCGCGGTCCGCTCGGCCGTGACCGGGGCGCCGTTGAGGCGGAGCAGGCGGCGGGTCCAGCGAACCCAGTCTCCTCGCTCGACAAGCCGGCGCAGTGAGTTCCGAGTCCCGCCGGCAGCGTAGTAGTCGTCGACCAGCGCCAGGCCGAGGTGGGTGGTGGCGAACTCACGGATGACCGCCTCTGGTTTCATGGGGCCAGTCAAGTGACGGGGTGTGACGGCCACGAGGCCAGCCCGCTCTGTTAGGGGGGCTGAACCGTTCTAGGGGCGATTCTGCGTCGCCGGCGACACGCCCCGTGGATCAGAACGCGTACGGTCCGGGGCGTGATGGGGACAGGGGTGCCGGGGCCGGGGGAGGCCCCTGTGGTCGCGGCCTCCGCCGCGGCGTTGTTGCGGACCAACGGGACCGACCCCGTCATCGCCGCCCGACCGGCGCTGCGGACCCCGGAGCGGACCTGGACCCACGGCGAGGTCTACGGCGAGGCCTGCCGGTACGCCGCCCTTTTCCGGGAGCGGCTGCCGGCCGCCGGGCCGCCGCACGTGGGGGTGCTGGCCGACAACATCCCGGAGTACCTGTTCACCTTCGCGGGGGCGGCCCTCATCGGGGCCACGGTCGTCGGCCTGAACCCCACCCGCCAGGGCGAGCACCTGCTGCGCGACCTGCACCACGCCGATGTCGGCCTGCTGGTCACCGAGCCGGCGCACCAGGCCGACCTCGATCCGATCCGGGCCGACCTCGGCCTGCCCGACGCCAACGTCCTCCTCGCCGGGCCCGACCTCGAGGCCGCGCTGCCCGCCACCGCCGAGGACCCAGGCGACGAGCCCGACCTCGACACCCGGTGGGCCCTGATCTTCACCTCGGGCACCTCCTCGGCTCCCAAGGCGGTCATCTGCTCCCAGCGCCGCCTGCTCGTCACCGGCAACCGCATGCGCCTGCTGCTCGACATCGGCCCGGACGACGTCGGCTACCTCTGCATGCCCCTGTTCCACTCCAACGCCGTCATGGTCGGCTGGGCCCCGTCCATCGTCGCCGGTGCTTCGGTGGGCCTCGCCCGTCGGTTCAGCGTCAGCCGATGGCTCCCCGACATCCGCCGCTACGGGGCCACGTGGTTCAACTACACGGGCAAGCCCCTGAGCTACCTGGTCGCCTCGCCCGAACAGCCCGACGACGCCGACAACCCGCTGCGGGTGGCCTTCGGCAACGAGGGCGCCCCCGACGTGGTCGACCGCTTCGCCCGGCGCTTCGGGGTCCGGGTCATCGACGCCTTCGGGGCGACCGAGGGCGGCGTCGCGGTCAACCGGGAGGACGGCATGCCCGCCGGGGCGCTGGGCCGGGCCGGCGACGCGGTGAAGGTCGTCGACGACGACGGCGTCGAGAAGCCGGTGGCCCGCATCGACGCCGACGGCCGCCTGCTCAACCCCGAGGACTGCGTGGGCGAGATCGTCAACACCGCCGGCAGCGGTCCCTTCGAGGGCTATTACAACAATGACGAGGCCAACCAGCGCACCACCCGGAAGGGCTGGTACTGGAGCGGGGACCTGGGCTACCTGGACGAGGACCGGTTCCTCTACTTCGCCGGTCGCACGGCGGACTGGATCCGGGTCGATGGCGAGAACTTCCCCGCCGGTCCGGTCGAGGCCGCGCTCGTCCGCCATCCCGACGTGGTCGTGGCCGCCGTCTACGGCGTGCCCGACCTGTCGGCGGGGGACCAGGTGATGGCCACGATCGTGGTCCGGGAGGGGGCCACCCTCGACCCGGCCGCGCTGGGGGCCTGGATCGACGCCCAGGGCGACCTCGGCCCCAAGTGGCGCCCCCGGTACGTTCGGGTCGCCACCGAGGTGCCCACCACCGGCACCAACAAGGTCCTCAAGCGGGACCTGGCGCTCCAGAAGTTCCGGTCCGACCGGGTCGGGGGCGATCCCGTGTGGCACCGGGACCGGGGCGAGGTCG
>Ga0315283_10005118_pt1 | contig 11536 bp, 9 predicted proteins | sample YL17G09_0_MG_FD_204541 | JGI IMG/M metagenome (GOLD analysis project Ga0315283, IMG submission 204541) | Sediment microbial communities from Yellowstone Lake, YNP, Wyoming, USA - YL17G09_0 | ecosystem: Environmental > Aquatic > Freshwater > Lake > Sediment | place: USA: Wyoming | collected...
CGCCGACGGTCGCCGCCGCCGCCTCCCCGCCCCGCCCTTCGTCTCCTTTGGCCCACCGGTCGCTGTCCGGTGTGGAGGCGCTGCCGGCCACGGTAGACGGCTGGGCCGCGGTCGCGTCGCGGTGGACGCCGCCCGCGGCGGCGCCCCCCACCCTCCCCGGCGCGCGCTGGCTCGTCTTCGAGGTCGCCGACACCGGCGTCGGCGTCACGCCTGCCTCTCTGACCACCCTCTTTCAGGATTTCGCGCAGGGCGACGCCGCGCGTGCGCCGCGCCCGCGCGGCGGGACCGGCCTTGGCCTCGCCATTGTCTCCCGCCAAGTCGCCGCCCTCGGCGGCCAAGTGGGCGCTGCCTCCAAACCCGGCGCCGGGTCGGTGTTTTGGTTTTCGCTCCCCCTTGCCCTCCCGTCGCGCGGCAGCCGCGGCGACCGCGACCGCGGCGGCGAGTCGCCGCCCCCCCTGCGGCGCACCGCATCCTGGGGTTCGAAGAACGCGTTCTCCGATGGCCACATGACGGCGAGATCGGGACCGGGCGACGCCGCGGTGCGGCGGCTGGCGGCCGTCGACCGCGCGACGACCGCGCGGCCGCACGCCGCGGCCGGCCCCGGCTCCACCTCTGGCGGCCCGCGCCGGTCTATGTCGGCCACCGACCTGGACTCGGCCGCGTGGCGCGCGCGCGCGCGGGCGTCGTCGTTGTCGTCTTCGCGCGCGTCGGCCGACACGGTGGGCGGCCGCCGCCCGCGCGCGTCGGCCGGCGACGCGGCGTCGGCCGGGGGGGGCGACTCGCGCCGGTTTTCGGAGCCGATTCGGGTTGGGATTGTGCCTGTCGTCGGACCCAGACGCGGCGTCGATGGGCGAGGCGTCGACGGCAGCGCGACCGCGACGCCGCCACGCGCGTCGCCGTTCGCCGCCGCCCAGCCGCCGGCCACGCCACCACCGCCGGCGTTGCGCCCTCGGTCTCCACCCGCCCCGTCCCGCGCCGGCGCCGGCCGGGTGCGGCAGTCCATGGAGGCGCGCCGGCGGCGGCTCGACACCGCCGCGCTGCACGGCCGCCGCGTCCTGTTGGCGGAAGACAATTTGATCAACCAGACGGTCGCCACCCGCATGTGCGCGTCGCTCGGCATCTCGGTTACGGTGGCGAGCAACGGGGAGGAGGCGATTGCGGCGGTCAGAGGGTGCGGAGGTAGCGGCAGGGCCGACACCGGTGGCGCCACGTCCCCCACCGCTCCACCTTTTTTCGACGTCATCCTGATGGACATGTCGATGCCCGGCGTCAACGGGTGCGACGCCGCGAGGGCGTTGAGAGCCCAAGGGTGCGCCACCCCCATCGTGGCCATGACCGCCAACGCGTCCGACGCCGACCGCGACGCGTGCATGGCGGCCGGCATGGACGGCTTCCTGTCCAAGCCCGTGCTGCGGGACCGGCTGGCGGAAGCGTTGCTGCTCGTGTTGACCGGGCGCGCCCGGTTTCAGGATTCCGACACGTTTGCCGCCGGCTTCCTCGCGGCGCCGAGGGCGTGAGGGGGGAGGGGGGCAGGGTTGATTGGAGGCTCAAAGTTGACACACACGCACACACACACACAAGGGAAGACGCCCCGCGCGCCCTCTCACGCCGTCGCTTTCGCCGCCGCGGCCGCCGCCACCCCTTTCTCCCCGTGCCGGCTCGACTCCCCCCCCGCCCCGTACGGCAGGAACGCGGGCCGGGACCGCAGGCCGAGGGCGGCAAACAGGCGCTCGTCGTCCGCGCGGTCGGCGTTGGCGGTGGTGAGGAGGCGGTCACCGTCGAAGATCGAGTTGGCGCCGGCGAGGAACGCCATGGCTTGATCCCCGTCGTTGAACTCTTTGCGGCCGGCCGACAGGCGGACGACGGACGCGGGCATGAGCACGCGCGCGGTGGCGACGCAGCGCACGACGTCGAGCGCGGTCGGCGCGGCGTTGCCCTCCATCGGCGTGCCTTCCACGGCGACGAGCGCGTTGATCGGCACCGATTCCGGGTGCGCCTCGAGCGTGGCCAGCGTGTGCAGCAACCCGACGCGGTCGGCGCCCGCCTCGCCCAACCCGATGATCCCCCCCGCGCACACCGACACGCCCGCGGCACGCACGGCGGCCAGGGTCGCGAGCCGGTCCTCATACTTGCGCGTGGAGGTGACGCGGGGGTAGAACTCGGGCGACGTGTCGAGGTTGTGGTTGTACGCAGACAGCCCCGCGTCCCGCAACTGCCCCGCCTGCTCCCCGTTGACCATGCCCAGCGTCGCGCACACCTCCATGCCCAGGCCGCGCACTTGGGCGATCATGTCCAGGACGCGCGCCCACTGGCGGGGGCCGACTTGGGACGGGCCGCGCCACGCGGCGCCCATGCAGAACCGGGTGCTGCCCGCGGCTTTGGCCCGCAGCGCCGCCTCGTACACGGTGTCCAGGTCCAGCAGCTTCTCCGCTTTGGTCGCGGTCTCGTGGTGGGACGACTGGGAGCAGTAGCCGCAGTCTTCGGGGCAGCCGCCCGTTTTGATCGAGAGGAGCGTGCAGCGCTGCACCATCGCGGGGTCGTTGTGCGCGCGGTGCACGGTGGCGGCGGCGAAGACGAGGTCGAGGAGGGGGGTGGAGTAGACGTCGGCGACCTCGTCCCGGCTGGGGGAGCGGGGCGAGGGGGCAGGGGGTCGGGTTGGGGCGCGGGCGAGCCCGAGGGCGGCGCGGTGGGGCCCTCCGGGCTCGGACGACTCTTGGCCCGCACTCGGTCGCCTGCAGCCATGCTCCCGCGCCGCGTGGCGGGCGCGGCGGGCATGGCGCGGCGCGGCCGCCGCGTGGCGCGGCTGGCGGCCGGCGCCGGATGCGGGCGCGCGCGGCGGGCGCTCGCTTCATTCCCTCACCCCCCTCCATCATCATGGCCACTCACGTCCAATCGTTGCGCACCGCCCCCAGCTCGCGCCGCCAGCGTGGCTCGCCGGGCGCCGCGGGCTCGTCCGCCGCGGCGGGCAGCGCGGCCGCGCCGCGGCGGGCGGCGGCCGCCAGGGCGGCGGACGTGCGGTGGGTGCGGGCGAGCACGGAGAGCATGGTTGGGGGGCGTCGAGAGTGGGACGAGCGAGGGAGCGGCCGGTGACGCGCAGCGCAGCGACTAGCCTCACTCCCGCGCGGCGCCGTCGACGCCCCGCCGCCGGTCGCCCCCCTCCCCGCGACCGCCCCACAAACCTGAGTGCTCGTTCCGCGGCCGCAAACGCCGCGCCGAACCCCAACTGCCGCCCCGATTTTCGCCCGCCATGCCTCTCCTGACCCCCCTCCACGGCGGCGGATGGCCTGTGGCCCTCGCGCAGATCTGCGCTGTGTACTACGGGTTCTCCTGCGCATTGTACTGGGGCATCCCGTTCTTCCTGGCGCCGCCCACCATCCAGGTGCACCCCCGGCGCAAGGGCCAAGTCGCATTTGAAGCCGTATACTCCCTGGGTGAGTCGACGAGGGGGTGGGGGGCGGCCGCGTGTCCGGGGGCGCCCATGGGGCGCGGCGGCCAGCGCCGCGCGCGGCCGCTGCGGGGGCGGCCGGCCCTCGCGCGCGCGCGCCACGTGCCGCCGCGAGTCGCCGGCATTGACGCACGCCACTGGGCACGGGCGGCGGAGCTGGAGCCGGCGCCGGCTCGCGCGCCACGGCGCGGCGCGCCGCCGGCAACCGCCGCGCGCCGCGGCCGCCACGAGAGGCCCCACCAACCCCTCCCACCCCCCTCCCCCCAGGCCCCATCGCGGTCAAAGCCGCCGTGCTCACCATCGTGGAGCGCATGGCGGCCTTGGGGCGCGGCAAGCTCTACAGCGGCCCGATCGATTCCCTGTCGGGCGGTCTCTATTGTTTGGCCACCGTCGCCGCCCTGGACATCCTGCACGACGCCTGGTTCTACTGGACGCACAGGCTGCTGCACTGGCGCCCGCTGTACCGGTGTGGGGGGGTGGGTGGGGGAGGGGAGGGGGTCGGCGCGCCGAGCGCCGGCGCCGACGCTGCGCCCCCCTTTTTCCCCGCCCATTTCGCCAGCCACATCCACGCGACGCACCACGAGTCGACCGCGCCCACCCCCTTTACGGGGTACTCCTTCCACGTCGTGGAGGCGGCCATCGTGTTCGCCAACGAGATCATCGTCGCCCACCTCTTCCCGATCCACGCCGGCCTCCACCGCGCCTACCACCTGTGGACGACCGTGATCCACATCGGCGGGCACGCGGGGTACGAGATCGCGCCGTTCATCCCGTCGCTCGCGTCGCTCGCGTCGCGGCTCGCCGGGCGGGGCGGCTCCCCCCCCGCGCTCAACACCGTGCAGCACCACGACCTGCACCACCGCTTCCCGCAGGCCCACTTTTCGCTCTACTTTACGCTGTGGGACGCCGCGTGCGGCACGGAGCACGCGGCGTACCGGACGCTGGTGTCGCCCGAGGCCGCCCACCTGACCGCGGCCGCGCGCAACGACCTCGTGCGCGCCGCCGCCGCCGCCGCGCGCAAGGACGCGGCGGCGGCCAAGGCGGCGGCCGCGCCGGCGGCGGCCAAGGCGGCGGCCGCGCCGGCGGCGGCCGCGGGCAAGCCGGCGCCCGCCGCTGCCCGCCCTTCTTCCCCCGGCATCGGCGCGTGGCGGCCGCTGGCGGGGGGGAGGCGGTCGGTGCGCCTGGAGGCGAGCGCGGCGGCGTGAGGAGGGGCAAGGGGGGCGAAGAGCGGCCGCGCGCGCGCGCACGCACGCGGCCGGCGGGGCAGGAGTTTCGCCGCCGCCGCCGCCGCCGCATCATTTGATTTACCGCAGCCGCCTCCGGCGGGCACGCCGGGGCGCGCTTTGCCGCCTTGCAAGCACTTGCGCACTTGAAAAGGGAAGAGGGGTTTTCGCGCGCAGCGTCGACCGCGCGCCGGCACCTCCCCCGTCACACCCTCGCCCCCACCTCCGATGGCGCCCGCCACCGCGCCGGGCGCGCCCCGCCCGCCCCCCGGGCGCCGCCTCCTCCCCTCCCCGCGCGCGGGCGCGCCGCCGGCGCCGCGCGCGGGCGCGCCGCCGGCGCCGCGCGCGGGCGCGCCGCCGGCGCCGCGCCGCGTCGTCGAGCTGGGCGAGTACAGGCGCAACGTGGGCGTCTGCCTCGTCAATTCGGAAGGGCTCGTCTTTTGCGCCAGGTGCGGGAAAGCGCGGTCGTCGATGTGCCGCCCCAATCGACGCGCGCCGCGGCGCCCACGCCGCCCCTCCGACCCCGTCAGGCGCATCGACGACAGTGAGGGCACGTGGCAGATGCCCCAGGTGAGGGTTTGGGGGTGTGGGAGGGGCTGCAGGGGGCGGGAGGGCCGCGCCCTCGCATGGGGGCGACGAGGCGGGGGTGGGCGGAGGGGCGCCACGGCCAGCCACAGCCTCCACGCTCGGCCGGCGCGTCGCCGCGACGAGCGAGGGGGTCGACAGGCGGCCGAGCCGCCCTCGACCCCTCTCCCTCCCCGACCTCTCCCCCCCCTCAGGGCGGCATCGACCACCTCGAAAACCCGCTCGCCGCCGCCGCCCGCGAGCTCAAAGAAGAGACCGGCATCGTGTCGGCGCGCGTGGTGGCGATCGGGCACGGGTGGACGCACTACGACGCGCCGACGCGCGTGCGCGCGCCCGGGAACCCGGGGACCGACCTCGTGTACCGGGGCCAGACGCAGAAGTGGGTGCTCGCCTACTTTTACGGCGACGAGCGCGAGATCGACCTGGGCGCGTCGGGGGAGCGGGAGTTCAGTGCGCACGCGTGGCGCCCGCTCCCCGACCTCGCGTCCTCGGTCGTCCCCTTCAAGCGGCGCGTGTACGCCGCGGTGCAGGCCGAGTTTGGGCCGGTCATCGAGGCGCGGGCGGGGCGGGCGGGGGCGGGGTGGTGGGGGCGGTCGGTTTGAGAGTGAGAGGGCGAGGGGGGAAGCGGCCGCCGGCCCGCGGCGCAACGCCGCCCGCGGCCGGGACCGTCGACCGCCCCGCCGTCGTTGGTGCGTGCATTAGAATGTGGAGAATCGATGCCTGACAAACAAGACGCCGCGCCGAAAACGTCTCTCTCTCTCCCTCTGTCCCTCACGCCGCCGCCGGCAGCGCGGCCAGCAGCGCTTCCTGCAGCGCCTCCCCCGACGCCGGGTGCGCGGTCGGGGCGCGCATGAGGTACACCACGTCGCCCAGCGGCCGCGCGTGCACGCCCCGCGCCCTGAGCCGCGCCGCGACGCCCGCCGACGCGGTGGCCGCGTAGCCAGAGCCGCCTCCATCGCTGCTCTTGAGTTGGGCCGCCAGCACCGTCCCCAGCGCGATCGCGCGGTCGACCGCGGGGTGCGCCGCGAGCGCGGTGAGCCCCGCCTCGCCCCACGCCGGCACCGCCAGCCCGCACGCGCTCGCGCACCGCGGCACGGCCGTGCACCGCTCCGGCGTGCACGCGCCCGGGTTGAGGCCGGGGTCGGTGTACGCGCCCAGCGCGGCGACCGCGGCCGCCGCGCCGGCCGCGTGCGCCGAGTACGAGTGCCCGTGCAGCAGGGCGCCCGCTTTGCCCCCTCCCGAGAAGGCGGAAAACACGCGGTCAGACGCCAGGGTGGCGGCGAGGGGGAGGGCGCCCCCGGTGAGGAGTTTGGCGTACGCCGCGACGTCGGGGCGCACCCCAAGCAACGAGCACCCGGACACCGCCCCGAGCCGCCACAGGCCGGAAAAGACTTCGTCCGCGACGATGGGGATGCCCCGGTCCCGGGCGGCGGCGACGAGCGCGATCTGGTGAGAGGGGAGGGGTGGTGGGCCGCGCGCCGCCACCCTCTCAACCCCGCCACCCCTCTCCCTCTCCACCCACCTGCCACGCGGGGTCGATGAATCGCATGCCGCCCGCGCCCTGCAGCACGGGCTCAAACAGGAGGGCGCCGAGGCGGCCGGCGCGGGAAGCCTCGTGCGCGTCGATCGCCGCGTCGATCGACGCCCTGTACGCGCGCCCGACGGGCCCGGCCGCCCGGCTCCCGTCAAACAGCTCGTCCAGGCCGCCCTCGACGACGGCGTCGGTCCCGGGCGCAGAGGGCGGCGGGCGCACGGTCCACCCGCGCGCGCCGCGCCCCGCGGTCGGCGGGTCGACAAACAACCCGCGCGGCGCGTACCACGGCGTCTGCCCCACGTTGAAGATGGAGGGCGGGGTGGCATCCATGGCGCCCAGGGTGTCGCCGTGGTAGCCGCCGTCGACGGCCAGGACGGTGGCGGGAGGGGGGTCGGACCCCGCGCGGAGCGGGGGGGCGGGGCGGGACGTTTGCGCCGCGCGAAACGCCATTTTGAGCCCGACCTCGACCGCTGTAGACCTGGAGGAGAGCGCGGGAGGTCAGAAATGGGGCGGGCGAGGCCCATTACCCCGCCCCTCCCACCCCTCTCCCCTCACCCGTCGTCCGACCAAAACACTTTGCCCGCCCACCCCCTCCCCGGCCCCGCAATCAAGGCTTCCGCCGCCGCCACCGCGGGCTCGATGGCGGTCTCCGGGTGGATGACGTGTCCGTAGCGGCCGAGCGCGGCCGCGACGCCCGCGCGCACCGCCGCGCCGGCGGGGCCGGTCGCGCCCTGGGTCCACCACGCGGCGCAGCCGTCGAAGAGAGGGGTCAGACAAGGGATAGAGGTCGGGTCGGAAGCGGCCTGGGGCGGCGGCGGAGGCAAGACCAAGAGGTGGTCGCCCGACCGCCCGTCGACCGCGCAGACGTCCCGCTCCGCCACCAGCCCGTCGTGCTGCGTGAACGGCCACCACGTGACCGCCGCTGCGCGAGCCGGCAACGAGCGCAGGGCCGCGGTGGCGGCGTCGGCGGCGCCGGCGGTGGCGGCTAGGAGGGCGGCGAGCTCGGGCGCCGCGGCGGCCAGCCACGCTTGCAGGCCTGGGTCGACCCCGTCCCCCTCCCACCCCGGCGGCGGCGGTGGGCACGGTGGCAGCTCAAACACGGGCGCGCCCGCGTGCGCGCGCAGGGCGGCGGCGTGGCCAGCCGGCAGCCCGGCCCCCGTGCCGACAACCGCGACGGCCGCCACCGGCGCGTGCCCCCGGTGCCGCAACGATTCCAGGGCGGCCAGCGTGGCCGACACGCCGCCCAGGCGGGGGGAGGCGACCATGAGGGCGGGGAGGCGGAGGGCGGCAAGCGCGGCGGCTTGGAGGCCGCCCGCTGGCGTGGGCGACAGCGGGCCGCCCGCGGTCTCCACCAGGGCCAGGGAAGGGGTGGTGGAGCCGCGGCCGGCGGCCGCCCAGGCGGCCAGTTCGGCCGCGACGAGGGGCGCGAGCGCCGCGTCCGGCACGCCCCTCCCTTCCGCCTCCACCGCGGCGTGCGGCGACGCGGGCAGCGACCAGGCCGTGAGAGTGCGCGCCCATGACGTGGAAGGCGCGTCCGAAAAGCGGGGGTCGGTCGGGCTCGCGAGCGCGGCCGCGTGCGCGCCGCCCGCGCGCAGCGGCAGCCGCGCCGCGCGCGCCACGGTGCGCGCGTCGTCGTCGGCCGGGTACCCCGTCTGCACCGGTTTCACGTACAACACGCGCCAGCCGGAAGCGGCGGCTGCAGCGGCCAGGCCGGCAGACACGAGCGACTTGCCGACGTCGGTGTCGGCCCCCCACACCGCCACCGCGGGCGGGTCCAGCGGGCGGGGTGGGGGTGGGGCTGGGGGGGGGCCGTGGCCCGGCCAGGCGGTGGCGGTGCTGGGCGGGGGCCGGGGGCGGGCCGCGGCTGCGAACCGGCGCGCATGGCGGGCGGCGGTTGCCGCCGCGGAGGGCAGCATTGGGAAGCACGCCGCCCGCAGCGCGGTTGTACAATGCGGGCGGACCCTGTGGGGGGCTGAGAGGACGCGCACGGTGTGACGGGGCAACGGCGTCGCGCCCGCCGTCGGCCGACGCCGTGCGCCGCCACTCTTGGGGCCACTCCCGCGGCGCTGCCGGCCTCGCTGCACGCTCCCGGCCCCCAATGCGGCACCCCCGCGCGGCGAGCGCCTGACCCGGGCGCCGCATCCCGCGCCGCGACTCGGGCGAGTCGATGATGGCGCCCGCTCACCCATCCCCCCCTCTCCCCCCTTCCTGGGACGCCTGGCTCACCGCCTCCCTGGACCGGCTGGCCGGCGCCGACCGCCTGCGGTCCCTGCGCCCCGTGCATCCGGGGCCCGACTCGGCGCGCGTGCTCGTGCCGGGGGCCGTGTGGGACGCCTGGATGGTGGACTATGGTTGTGGCGGGGTCGGAGGACAAGGCGGAGAAGGCGCGCGCGCGGCGCCGCTGCAGGCCCCGCGGTCGCTCACCCTCTTCTCCACCAACGACTACCTCGGCCTCTCCACGCACCCGACCGTGCGGGGCGCCGCGTCCTCTGCAGCGTCCCGGGTCGGGTGCGGCACCCGGTCGTCGGGGTTGGTCGGCGGCGGGTATTCGGTCGGCCACCGCGAGCTGGAGACCGCCCTGGCGGCCCTCAAGGGCGCGGACGAGTGCCTGCTGTTTGGCACGGGGTACGCTGCCAACACGGCCGTGCTAGGGGCGCTGGCCAGGTGTGTGGGAGGAGGTGGTGGTGGAGATATGGCCGCGCGCCGCGACCCCTCCCACCCCTTTCTCTCTTCTCCCCCTCAGCTCCCCGTCTGTCTCCATTTTCAGCGACGCCCTGAACCACGCCTCCATAGTTGACGGCGCCCGCCTGGCGGCCCGCGGCGCTGGGGCGGCTCTACAGATTTACCCGCACGGCGACCTGCAAGCCCTGGACGCCGCCCTTGCGGCCGCCCCGCCCTCCCACCGCAAACTCATCGTGTCCGACTCGCTCTTCTCTATGGATGGCGACTATGCCGACGTGGCGGGTCTGGCGCGGGTGAAGGAGAAGCACAAAGCGCTCCTCATCCTCGATGAGGCGCACGCCACGCTCGTCGCCGGCCCCTCTGGCGGCGGCGCGGCCGACGCCGCGGGCGTCGCGCACCTGGTCGACGTCCACGTCGGCACGCTGTCCAAAGCGTTTGGCGCGCACGGCGGCTTCGCCGCGCTGTCGCGCGACGCCAAGACGCTCGTGCTCAACGCGGGCCGCGCCTACGCCTTCTCCACCGCCCCACCGGCCCCCTGCGTGGCGGCCGCAACAGCCGCTTTGGCTGTCGCCTCTTCGGAGCCTCAGCACCGCGCCCGGCTGTGGCGGCACTGCCGCCGCGCGCGCGCGGCGGCCGGCGCGCCGCCGCAGCCCGCCGGCGCGGGCGCGACCGCGGTCTCCCCCATCCTCCCCATCCTGCTAGGCAACGACCGCGCCGCCCTGCGCGCGTCGGGCGCGCTGCTGGCGGCGGGGATGCACGTGCCGGCCATTCGGCCGCCCACCGTCCCGCTCGGCACCTCGCGCCTGCGCGTCTCCCTCTCCGCCGCGCACTCGGACGCGGACGTCGACCGGTTGCTGGCGGGGTTGGCGCGCGGGGGGCTGCTGGCCGCGCCGCCCGCGGGGCGGTTGTGAGGAGGGGGAGGGGGAGGGTGGGGGCGGGTCGTTCCGGGTTTGCTGCTTTTCTGTTGTTGTGTCCGCCCGTTACAGCCAGCCACGCAACGCTCCGCCTGCACGCATGCCCTCACGCGTCGTCGTCCGCCGCCTCGAGCACGGCGCCCGACGCCGGCGCGGCGGCCTTGCCGCGGGCACGGCGCGAGCCGTTCTCCCCCTCCCCCCCCTCGTCGTCCGACGACGTCGCCGCGCGCCACGACCCGTCGTCCTCGTCCGACGGCTTAGGGGGCGCGGCGGTTTCGGCCTCGGCCTCGGGCACCGGCGCGCGCCTGCCCCCGGCGACGACCGGCACAGCAAACCGCACCGGGCGCGCCTTCTCCACGCGCCGCACCGCGAGGACGAGCTCGCCATCCGTCAGGGCCGCGGTCACGGTGGCGGAGTCGGCGTCGGGGGGGAGGGACAGGCGGAGCGCGAGCGCGGGCCGTGCGCGGCGGCCGCCGGCCGCGGCGACGGCCGCAACCTTGATGGCGACCGCGGCGCCGCCGTCGACGGTTTCCACTTCGACGGTCACGCCGGCCGAGGCGCGGCCGGGGAGGTCCAGGGCGTAGGTCCACCCCGTTTCATTTTCCGCCGCGTGGCAGTCGACGCTGGCGCCCGCCGCGTGCTTGGGCGCCGCTTTGGGCGCCACCCGGACGTCGCCTTCCTTGGACGACGCGCTGTCGGGGCGGCGCGGCGCCTGAGCGGCGGGCCGGGGCTCGAATGCGGCCGCGCGGCCGGCGCGCGCGTACGCGGCCGGGCCGCAGCCGGGCGGCGCGGCGCCCGCAGCGAGGAAGAGATCGTGCAGGGGGATCGTGAACATGGCGTCGGGAGGGCTTGGGTGTGTGGGGAGGGGCGGGAGTTGTGTGGAGCGACTGTTTCGCGCCGGTGGTCGTGCCTTCTAGGACCCTTCTAGACGCGCCTTTTGCGCCCTTTTCGCGGGCCCGCCCCCGCGACCCCCCGGGCAAGCGCGCACATGGCAGAGGAAACAAGCAGGACACAGACCAACCCCCGAAAATCAGCAGCGCAGCGTTCAGCCGCCGCCACCCCCCTCGGCCCGCGCGCGCACGACCTCTGCAAACGCCGGCCGCAGCACCCACCGCTTGACCCCCCCCCCCCCCGGCACGCTGGTCAGCTTCGC
>Ga0315283_10005120_pt1 | contig 11535 bp, 21 predicted proteins | sample YL17G09_0_MG_FD_204541 | JGI IMG/M metagenome (GOLD analysis project Ga0315283, IMG submission 204541) | Sediment microbial communities from Yellowstone Lake, YNP, Wyoming, USA - YL17G09_0 | ecosystem: Environmental > Aquatic > Freshwater > Lake > Sediment | place: USA: Wyoming | collected...
GTCCGGCGAATTCAGGATACGCAATAGCGCCAAGGCGTTTTCCATTCTGAGCTCTGGGCTGTACTCGAATAAAATTCGCGCAGTTATTCGTGAATTGAGCTGCAACGCCGTTGACTCGCATGTTGCCGCAGGAAAAGGCACAGTGCCAGTCGTTGTGCATCTGCCCAGTGCGCTCGAGCCCTACTTTTCCGTCACTGACGTCGGACTTGGCCTGGATCACGAGCAAGTGTCAAACATCTACACAACTTATTTCGAGTCCACCAAGACTGAGAGCAACGATTTTATCGGCGCTTTGGGGCTTGGTAGCAAGTCGCCGTTCAGCTACACGGACAACTTCAGTCTTACGGTTGCGAAAAACGGCATCCAGAATATCTACTCTGCGTTCATTAATGAAGCAGGTGTGCCGAGTGTGGCACTTATGTCCACACAGGCGTTTGATGTGCCAAACGGGGTCGAGGTCAAACTGTCGGTAACTAACGCCCAGGACTATAGTCGCTTCATGGAAGAAGCGAACATCGTATTCAAATATTTTGCGGTACGCCCAAAAATTACTGGCGTGACTGGATTTAACTTCTCAGAGCCGACTTATCTCGAGAAAAATATTGTTCCCGGAATCCACCAACGTGCTCGCGTTTATCGTGAGTCATCCGTGGCCATTATGGGAAATATCTGTTACCCGATTAATATCCCGAATGCTTCGACGGTTCTCGGCGAAGAGTTTGCAAATATGTTGGGCAACACGCTTGAAATCCACTTTGATAACGGCGCGCTGGATTTCCAGCCATCTCGCGAAGGCCTAAGCTACATTCCAGAAACTATCGAGGCGATCAAAGCAAAATTGGAACTGCTCGCTAAAGCTCTAGAAAAGCACGTTGCGAAAAAAGTCAAAAAAATGCCGAATCTGTGGGATAAGATTGCGTACCTGGAGGGGCAAAGAGGAAACTCATTATTTAGTCTCGCTGCCAAGATGTATTTGAATTCAACTAAATTGCCGCTGGTGTCTACTGGCAACATGCAATATAGCAATTATTTTGACCCGTTGATTTTCTCAATTGAAACCCTGCAGACAAAATATAACTTGAGTATTTCGAGATTTCAGCTCGCGGGATATAATGGCCGTAGAGTGGAAAACGTTAGGGACGACGCAGAATATAAAGACGGAAAATCTGTTCCGAGCATTTATTTCCCGCTGCATACCCACATTCATTTCGTTGTTCAGGATACTAAGACTGGTGCATCGAGACGTGCCCGGTTGCACTACGCAAACCGGGTCGATTCTAAAACGCACGTGACGGTCACGTTGCTCTCGCCGTCTGACAAAACAAAGCCAATGGACTACGAGCAATTCCTTAAAGATTGCTACGACCCACAGAATGTTTTCAAAGCAAGCGAGCTTGACGAAGTACCACGCAAGAAAGCAGCGGCTCGCACTTCCAAAAATGAGCCTGTCGGTGTTCTGCTTCATTCATTCATAAACACTGGCGGCAGGTTTAATCGGAAAACTGTGTCGGCTTGGAACAGCACGACGGCGCACGTGGATGCAGCATCATCGGCGGTACTTTGCTACGTTGAACTGAAGCACAAAACGGTCGACGAAACTACCAAATTTGGTATCTTTTATGACCTGGCAGTGCTGCTCGAAAACTGCAAGGACGAAACACTGAATGTACCAATTTTTGGTGTCCGAAAGTCCGAAATTGCGCGGATCAAAGATAATCCGAAATGGATTTCGCTTGACAAGTATCTGACCAAATGGTTCGCCGCTATTACCGACGCACAATTGGATGAATTGGCACTTAGAGTCCTTGACAGCGAGATTAAACCCACGTATAATGGTACTGTAGCTAAAGAATTGGCGGTCATATTGGCCACAGCAGCAACCTCGCCGTTTTCGGTTTTTGCAGCAAAGTATCCGAAATCGTCCGCACCTTTTTGTGTAACCGCATTTGAAAAATTGGCGGGCACTTACCGCCCGGACTTAAATCTTCGAGAAAGAGTTAAAAAAATTAAACTTGAGTTTGCAGCAGTACAAACAAGATACCCGATTGTTAAAATTCCCGGACTAACGGCAATTAATGCGGCGGATCTTGCACAATATATTAGCCTGATGGACAAAGAATTTTCAACTAACAAAGGAACAACCAAATGAACACACTGCCTTTTATCGTACAGGGTAACAACATCGTCGTAGTGATTGAAAATCGCTCGCACACCATCAGCAAGAAAACGCATATTGCCTACAACAAGGTTCTGGATGCAATTAAGGCCCAGGACTGGCAGGCCGTGTGCGACCTGATCGAACCCAAGAAAGTTATCCTGAAATACGGCGCCGGCAACCTCAGCATTCAGGGCGAGGACGTATTCTACAAAGGCGAAAAGATGGACAACTCGCTTACGCGCCGCATGGTGTCGATGTTCCAGGAAGGCTTCCCAGTTGAGCCAATGGTGGCGTTCATGGACAATCTGCAACAGAACCCGTCCAAGCGAGCAGTGACTGAGCTGTATAGCTTCCTGGAAAAGAATCAGCTGCCAATTACGCCAGACGGTTGTTTCCTGGCGTACAAGAAAGTTCGCGAAGATTACAAAGATTGCTACACCGGCACCATCGACAATAGTATTGGGCAAAAGCCTTCCATGGTGCGTAACATGGTGGACGACGACCAAAATCGCACTTGCTCCACTGGACTGCACTTTTGCTCGGTGGAATATCTGCAAAGTTTCCACGGCAATCATACGATGATTCTGAAGATTAACCCGCGCGACGTCGTCGCTATCCCGACTGACTACAACGACTCAAAGGGTCGGTGCTGTGCGTATGAAGTGGTTGGCGAACTGGGTGCGGAAGTTATCAACAAGCCTGAAGAAGCCTTCCCCAACGCAGTTGATGCTGGATTCCGTGGCGACAGTTCATCGTTTGCTCCGTTCTAATACACTGCATTAAAACAAATGGCCGGCATTGTCCGGCAATTTGACCAAAAGGAAGTAATATGAATGAACTATTCCGTAATAGTTTTGATCTTGAACAACACATTCTGTCTACGTGGAATGTATTGGACGATATTCGCACGTTGTATAAGAACGTCCTGGAAGATGATCATCTATCGAAAGACGACATCGCCAATGTTTTACTTGGCCTGGCCACCCTTTACAACATGAAATTCGACGCATCCTTCCACACATTCGAAACTGTCCATGGTGGCCTTTGTGATTTAAATAACCTGCTGGATTCAACAACGGCTGTTAATCGCGAACGAGCCACGAAAATTGAAGAACTTATTGCCGAAAATGCGGCGCTCAAAGCAAAATCAAAGGCCAAAAAGCCAGCTAACAAACTAAGCTATCGGGGTAATAAATAATGGACAAACTTCAAGTAGCTATCTTGATCATGGGTATCGTAGGCGCAGTTTCGCTAATCGGAGCATTGCTGTCCATAGCAAATACTGAATCTGCCAATTCTGCGCTGGCCGTTCGATGTTATAAAGCCGGCGGAGAATATGTTAAACTATACGATAACAAGAGTCGTTGTATTAAGGTTGAAGAGATTAAGATATGAAAAGAGCAGACATTGAGCGATGCCGTGCAGCTGGTGAGTCGATACGCGATGATGCTCAGGCAATAAAACGAGCAGTCCGTACACTTGCCGCCACGGTCCTATTCCTTCTTTGCCCGATTCCATTATTCTTTTCTGGAAAGTTCTCTATTCGCGGCGATCACGGCACTGGTTATTGTTTCGTTCATTGTGGTGTTTGGTGGGTTATACTTGGCAATTTTTAAGGATGACAAATGAATCTAAATAAAGTTAACCTTTATAAAACAACGCAGCCGTGGACTTTCGCTATAAAATCACTAGATATCAACATCGAGATTGCCCACGACATGCTCCGCTTTATGCGGGCAAACGAAGGCATTGGGCTCGCAGCAAATCAAGTTGGCATGAATAGGCAATTGTTCGTTATGGAGGTTGAAAGGGATAATAAAACAATATCAACTTCCATGTGCTTTAATCCAGAAATTATTTCATTTAGCGATGAAAAAATTACGCTGCCTGAGGGATGTCTAAGTTTTCCGGATCAGCAAGTTCTAGTGATGAGGGCTAAGGAAATTGCCGTGCGCTATCGTACAGCACTCGGAGTAATTTATGAAACCGTACTAACTGGACTCGAAGCGCGGGTATATCAACATGAGTACGACCATTTGCACGGAATAACCATGCTCAAGCGCCAACAACAAGCCCTTGATTTATAAGGCATTAATGAGTTCTTGACTTATCGGGTAAATACTGTATAATATAGCTTAGTAAGTCAACTATTAAGGATAAAATGAATCACTCTTTACTCAGGCAACTTACGGAAAACGGTGCAGATCCAGACGAGATTTCTGAATTGTACTCGGATCTGCAGTTTATTTTTGATAACCCGTTTGGTGCAGCAATCGATCATGCCGTTGTCACGCGTGGTTGCGTCTACATCGAAAACCTGGAACAACGCGCCAACTAGCCCGTTTCTAGCTAAATACCATATAGGAGAACAATCTATATGGCAGCAAACGGAATCAGTACACTCTCATCAAAACAGGCCCGCCAAGAGGCTAAGCTCGCCCTAGCATCGATAGACCGGGCGGCCGCAAGCAACCCACGCTTCACTGCCAATATTGCGCTTTTGCCAACCAAGTATGTTGGCAACGTGGTGGTCGACAATCCCAACGTCGGCGGATTACAGCCAGGGCGCCCCTGGATCTAACCAAATCCTTTGCATTTCAGACATCCTCTAGCTATACTAAAGGATAAGGAAAACTCACAATAATGATTCTAGGAATTTTAACTTTACTCACCGCCCTTTGCATTTCGGGCATCGCCGCCTACTACTCCATAGTTGGCTTAACCGCAATTTTCGCAGCCGCCGTCTTGCCCATTATTGTTATGGGCGCGGCACTAGAGTTGGGCAAAGTGGTTTCGACGCTTTGGTTACATTACAACTGGGACCGCGCCGAGTTAAAAATAAAGTCCTATTTGGTAATTGCGGTTATAATCATAATGGGAATTACTTCGATGGGCATTTTCGGATTCCTTAGTAAGGCTCACTTAGATCAGGCAATGCCGTCGGGCGATATCCAAGCGCAAGTTCAATTATTTGATGAAAAGATTAAGACTCAACGCGACAATATTGAATCGTCCCGCAAGGCATTAGTTCAGATGGACAACTCAGTTGACCAATTACTTGCCCGGACAACCGATGACACTGGTGCCACCAAGTCAGCCAACTTGCGCAGATCGCAGGCCAAAGAACGCGCAAAGATGCAACAAGATATTGATATTTCGCAGAAACAAATTACCAAGCTACAGGAAGAACGTGCGCCAGTGGCAAGTCAGTATCGGAAAGTCGAAGCTGAAGTTGGACCAATTAAGTACATCGCCGCCGTTATCTACGGAGATAAGGCTGATCAGAACATGCTTGAGGCCGCAGTGCGGTGGGTTATTATTATCATTGTTCTCGTGTTTGATCCGTTGGCAATTGTATTAATTTTGGCAGCAACTTCGTCTCTTGATTGGGCCAAGACAGCGCGAGCAGCAAAGAAAGCTGAAAAGGCCGCAGCCGCAAAAATGCTTGCAGATATTCCCGCACCAATTGAGGCTCGTATTAAAGAGCTTGAGCCACAAGTCGAAGAACCGACCCCCGAACCTGGATTCGACACTAAGAATCTCCAGGCAGATTTTGATGCAGCAGCAACTATGCCAGAGCCATGGGTAACGCCTACTGTTATTGCCGCACCGGAGCCAGTCACAGAAATGACGGACGAGGAAATTAAGAAGCTACATAACATGGATGAATACTGGGAGCCACTACCAGATCCAGTTGAGCTGCCGCTAGAGCCTGCTCCTGCTCCAGTCACGGAGATTGATCACAGCGACAAAGCAGACGATCAATGGGATCGTCAGGTGGCCGCGGCGTTGGAGCGCGCCGCCGCCGAGTGTGCGAAGCGTGAGGAAACTGAGGCAGCTCTAGTCACATTGAACAATAACTTTGTCTTGCTCGAGACTAAGGCGCAGGCGTTAGAGCGATCACTGGCAGCAGCAAAAGAACTGGATGCATCGCCGGGTATTGCCGACCTAGCTGATCAAAATGCTCGCCTGCAATCGCAATTAACTGATCGCGCTACCGAAATTAAATTAATGACTGATACGATCAATCGACTCTCGAGACTTAATACGACGGCCGGACCAGTGACGGCCCGCCCAGCCGCGGCAGTTGGAGCAGCGCCGGCTATGCCAGATTTATTGCCACCAACCCCACATGCTAATTTTGGCACCGCATTTCCGCCAAATCCAGCCTTGGGAGATTTGCATTTGCGTGTGGATTACCTGCCAAGCAAGCTGTTCAAATGGGTCGGTGATCGATGGATTGAAGTTGACCGCGATACCACAGATACGTTTGCCTATGATGAAGAGTACATTAAATTACTCATCAATAAAGTAAGCAGCGGCGAATATGATATTGACGAACTTAATGCTACCGAACAAGAGCAAATTGCGGCTTACTTATCCAAAACTAAAGGTCCAGAATGAGCTCGGACAATCACAGCAACTTAATTACGCCACCCGATTTCTTAGACAATGAGAATAAATCAATCTTGCTTATTGATCCAGAGCCCACAGAAGTTGAAGATATCTATCTTTGGTTGCAGAGCGATAGCGCGTCCATTAACGTCTACGTTTATACAGCAGAGATGAAAGACCTCAAATGGCTCAAGGCCGCTGTGAAAAAATCTTCAGCAGTCATCGTGAACACAATAAATAATATTAACAGCCCACTTAAAGATAAGTTGGCTGAGAAGAAGGGGACTTATTATTATGGTCCAAAACGGTTCATAATGAACCAAAATGTAATCAATGCACCTATTGATTACTTCATCACCACAACCAAAAAGTGAACATATGTCATCTTATCAAAATAGTAGAGAACCAATTATGGGCAACAAAGTTTTCGTAGGCGAGGGTAAATTCGAACAAGCCATCCGAAAATTTAAAACCAAAGTTCAGGATTCCGGTTTGCTCATTGAGCTCCGTGAACGTGAAGCCTACGAGAAGCCAACTACCAAACGCAAGAAAGCTGCGGCCCAGGCAAAGAAACGCTGGCAGCGCAAGCTCGAAAGCGACCTCCTACCACCGAGACTTTATTAGCCAAAATCCTTTACTTGTCTGTTATTATATGCTAATATATTAACTTAACAACTAAAGGATTTATAATGGCTATGACCGAACCCATAATCAAAGAGAAGATTGCAGTTAAGACTAGTCTGAAGCCGCCGTCATTGTTCAATGTAATTTACATGAACGATGAAGTAACGTCAATGGAATTTGTCATTTCCAGTCTGATGGAAGTTTTCCATCACTCCGAAGAAGACGCAACTAAAATTTGCGAAACTGTGCATACTGAGGGGTCGTCAGTTGTTGCGGTTCTGCCGTATGAATTAGCAGAACAAAAGGGTGTTGAAGTAACTATGTTAGCTAGGAACAATGGCTATCCGCTGCTCGTCCGTTTGGAGCCAGCAGTATGACCACCCATTGTATGATCGATTTGGAAACATTGGGGGTTGGGGCAGATTGTGTCGTGCTCACATTGGGCGCGGTAAAATTTGACCCATTTGATTTGCAGGATCCGCATACTCCGCTGTATTTCAAACTTGATGTTGATACGCAAACAGCACTTGGGCGAACAATTGATCAGGGCACGTTGGAGTGGTGGGGGAAACAATCGGCAGAATCACAGCTCGAAGCTATGGGCGATGAGGGACGCATTGATCTCGAGGATGCAATTTCACAATTGAACAAGTATCTAGTTGGTGTCGATAAGATCTGGGCACAAGGTCCATTGTTTGATATTAACATTCTAGTTGACCTGTATAAGGACCTAGAACAACCAGTGCCGTGGCAATATTGGCAAATCCGCGATTCGCGTACTGTATTTGATATGGGCGATGATTCCGCAAAGACTGGTAATAAAGCGGCACATAATGCTTTGGCCGATGCTTACTCTCAAGCCGTATCTGTACAACAAGTTTACAAGCAATGCGGAGTCAAGCGCAAGTGAGTAGCCCAATGACTACGCTAGAGACAGTCACTGGCTTGTTCGTTAACCTCGAATATCCAGAGCCATCAATGATTTGTATTGACGATATCGCCTGGGGATTATCGCGATTGCCGAGATTTTGTGGTCAAACGATTACCAACATTCCCTATAACGTCGCACAACATTCCATCTTTGTTTCCGAAGAAGTACACCGGTTGCGCAGCTCACAACCACAAGATTTGATGGATACGATGGAAGAGCTAGTCGGGCCTGAGGCAACTCTCAAAGCTCTCCTACACGACGCAGCCGAAGCATACACAGGAGATTGGCCGTCCCCAATCAAACGCATACCGAGCCTAACTCCAATCATCGCCGGCATTGAGGCCAATCTTACTCAAGTTATTTTTGAGGCGCTTGGCCTAACCCCAATGACCGACGACGAAAAGCGCATTATTAAGTACGCTGATCGCATTGCACAGAAAATTGAAGCCTACAACTTTATGGTTTCTCGTGGCAAAGACTGGCCCAATATGCCAGATGTATCTCTTGAGCGGCTACAGGAATTTAGCCCGCCAATGGCCAGCCTGGATTCATATAAGAAGTTTATGGGGCATTTCGAATACCTTAAGGATTGTCTGTAAGTCATGCAAATAATTTTCGGATCTGAGAACGCTGAACTATTGCGTAACCGGCACGTGGTGCTTGAGCTTGAGGCGTTCGATATGGGGCAGGGAACGAAAGCCGCATACTGTGTTCTTCCACAAGATGCAATTCCAGTAGAACAATTAGCAGACCTAGCGCGTTTGCAACGCCTACACCAAGGCGTCGTTGACGCTCTCAAACGGGGCGATAATGCGTTAGTTCTTGAGGGAATTCAGCATTTGCGTGGCAAGTTTAAGGGCGAACTGGATTCTTTTTACGACATCATCTCAGAGAGACTCCAGGGTAAATAACTCCAAAACGGCTAATATGCTGCGATGCAGCATAGATTATGATAAATAAATTTACAACCAAGGAGAGTTACCAATGTTTACCAAATTTCCAACCGCAACCGAAGTAGTCGCACAGAATCGTCGCATGGCAGATATGGCTATTAGCCTAGTCTCACATGAAGAAACCAAGAAAGCAGCTAAGATGATTTCCGAAATCCAATTCAGTGCAGCCGAACTAATTGCCGCAAATGTCGACAAAGCTATGGAGCAATTCAAAGCCGCGTTTACTCCTAAAGAAGCAAAGTAATCCACTCAGAAACGAGTAATATATAAAGGGGCTTCGGTCCCTTTTATATTGACTTTCAGATCTCGATACTTTACAATAATAGAATGAATACTAATACATTAGATCAATGCCCAGTATGTGAAGCTGATTCAGGAATTGACGGGTGGGAGACCGAACCCGAGGCAGGCGAAATTGTCCTTTGTTCCAGTTGCGCATCTATCTTAATGTTTGATGATGAGCTAGATCTTGTGTACATCACTCCAGAAATGATGGAGGATATGTCCGACGATATGCGAGAAGGCATTGAGCAAATGCAAGAAATAATCCACATTGAAGGTTTGAAAACGTTGCACTAAATGAAATTTATCGACATAGAGAAAAGGCCAAACTATATTAAAGTTCGTATTTCGTCTTGGGTAAGCGGGAATGACGCAAATCACGAATTAGATATCGCCGAAAGTTGGTGTCGGGAAGTAGAGTGCGGCAAACGAATAAATCGGTGGAGTTTTGCGTTCAAAACTGACGCAGAATTCACTATGTTTGCCCTTAGGTGGCAAACCGAATAATTCTCTTGACTTTGGCTCCGAAAGATGCTATAATGTCTTATAATAGTTAATTTAAGCCCAAAACAATGAAAATTACAGCCTGGAAATGCCCCGACACAGGGCTACTCTTTGAGGACCAGAAGAGATTTAATGCACACCGCCGCATATTGCTCGAGGAGCAGCGCAAGAGAAATGCCGCCGCTCAATTGGCCGCCGACAACCACCAATGGTGGGTCGATAACTTCTGGAACAAAGCATGTTCGGTAGAGCATATTCGCAAACTTATTTTGAAACACAAAGACAAGTTTGCGGAAAACGCAATCAAAAATTATAGGGAGCCCAAACTTAAAGGTTCTCCGCGCATAGTAGATATCGTCTTTGGGCGTGTTAAATATAGCGACAGCGTATCCAATACTCATTCTTGCCCGCACAATGGCGTGACAAACTGGGGTGGCTCCAAAGATGCACCTCGAGGATATCCAGGATTTACTCTTAACCTGGATTACTCCGTCGAAGCATTAGGCAGCGAGAGTGGCCAGTATCCTGGTAGTTCTAGTATGTGGGAAAATACAAGGATTCATACAGGCAGCGGTGGTGGCGGGGGTTTCATCGTCCATAAAGGATCATCGCCTCGCGCCGGGGTCCAAACGTTTAGATACTCGGTTAATATTTTCCTGGACGACTTCCCAAAAATGAAAGAAGAAATTGAAAAAGCTAAAGTTTGGCATAAGCTGTCACAACCGGCAAATATGGAATTTGACGTAGATGAAGCAATGGCAAAAATGAAGGATAAGAAATGAAAATGAATCAAAGAGTATTTCAAATTGCGGATCAGGCCGGAAGCAAGCAAGAAGCAATTGACAAATGGAACACACGAGTACCAAGAAGATTTGGCATTTTTAATTTGAGTCTGCCGCTATTATGAAACAAAAAGATGAGTTAGCAATTTTAGCCGAGCTGTTTACTGAATGGTGGTTTTGCCATCACGACGATAGTCAGTTCTTTAATGCAGCAGTAAAAGAGTGTCCAGAATTTGCCGCAATGGTCGATGATTTAATACACGAGGATTCACAATGTTAGTAGAACGCGTAACCCTAAATAAAGCCCAATGCAAACTGTGCAACGACATCATTGAGTCTAAGAGCCAACATAGTTTTGTTCGCTGCAAGTGCGGAGAAATCTTTGTAGACGGCGGACTTGCGTATCTGCGGCGAGGTGCAAACAACTTTGATAACTTCATTGACCTATCGAAGTCACATGAAGTTGAAGTTCACTATAGTTGGGAAGACAAAAAATGAGTCGAGACAATTTTCGCATCTGTAGTCAGGTTATGTGGATGTATAACTGCGAAAAAAAATCACATGTTTGGCAGACGCAATACTGGGTCGAGGAAAAGAAATATCTCCTAATGTTTATCCCTACGTGGGAACCAATGTATGCCGACCGTGTAGCGTACAGTGAATCAAACTCTATACGGAAATTTAATACCGCAGAAGAGGCAGTAGAATTTTTATGTGGGGTGCAACTCGCTCGGCAAAAAGGCGACGAGTGGGAGCAAAAAAGGAAGATCGCCGAAAAGTCACGTAGAACTATAAGCTACTTCAACTAATATGGATATGAATAAATTGACCGAGCTTTACAATGATCCACGACACGAGCTATTGTCTGAACTTATTCGACTGTTTGAATCGCAGCGCGCCTGGAGC
>Ga0315283_10005124_pt1 | contig 11533 bp, 9 predicted proteins | sample YL17G09_0_MG_FD_204541 | JGI IMG/M metagenome (GOLD analysis project Ga0315283, IMG submission 204541) | Sediment microbial communities from Yellowstone Lake, YNP, Wyoming, USA - YL17G09_0 | ecosystem: Environmental > Aquatic > Freshwater > Lake > Sediment | place: USA: Wyoming | collected...
AAAACAGCTGTTAAAATAAAAGTAAAACTCATATTAATTCTAGATTATATATTTGTGTGCTAAATTCAAATCTTCAGATTGAATCACTTATATACCGGCATTACAATGGATGGTCTTCCGGCGGTATGCCGGTGAATCCGGTTACGAAACAGGTAGCACGGCAGCCGTGGGGCAAAGTTCCGATATTTACATCCACAGGATATAATTTTAACGGATTAAACTTACCAGATAAAGACAGAAATTATAAACGGGATAAAAAACATGGCAAAGATGGTTGTGATCAGAATGGTGACTGCCGCTTTTTCGGGTTGTACGCCAAGTTGTGTTGAGTAAGCAATTAAATTAGCTCCAACGGGTATCAGCGATAAAAGAAAGATTATTTTCAACAACAACTCAGGGTAGAAATGAAGAAAGTTAATATCAAGCAAAATATAAGCGCCAACCGTTAATGGCCACACTACAAACTGCGCTAACGATACCATTCCAACAAATTTCCAATCAATGCGGATGGTTTTGATTTCAGCAATGGCAATTCCAACCAGCATCATACCAATCGCAGTGTAAACACCTCTCACATCACGTGCCATATTAAGGTATAAAGCATTTAAGTCAATATCTAAGAATGTTCCGAACGTAATATTCAATGCATTAAAAGATAATCCAACCGCAAAGGCATATACGGAGGGAAGTGCCAATGTTTTCTTAAGGCTTTCTTTAAACGAAAAATTTCCGAGAGCTGTCACAAAATACCCAACTGTGCAACTATAAATAATAAATCCTATTCCAGCCATGATAACGGGGCTTTCTGCATCTTTCCCAAATAAAACAATAGCGGCTGGCAACGCAAAATATCCGTAATTGCCATAACTTGAGGCAAATGCGAGTAAGTTTCCAGTATTATCCTTCCACATTATTTTGCCAAACCACAGGAAGAATAATGTGATTATTGAACAGAGCAGAAAGAAAAATACCGGCAGACTCAATGCCTGCGCAGTGATTGGCGTTGTAAATGATCCATGAAAAGTAATTAGCGGAAGAATCAGAAATACCAGAATGTTAGCAATATCTTCCTTTTTTACTTTGAGTAGCTTGCCCAATATAAATCCAAGCAACACCCAAAGATAGATTGGGAAGAGTTTTACAAGGAATTCAATAAACAGGTTAAACATGGATTACTTTTATGTTTTAGGAACTACAATGCCGGGAGAATAAATCTTACTGATTGTTACAATCACAAACTAATTTTCAAATGAACAGGCATCTCGGACCAAAACCATATTGTTCAGTAGTCTGCTCAGGGTAAAATTCATTCCTTTTACAAGTGAAAAAAATAGTTGGTACAAATGCACCAACTATTTTTATAAACTTAAAGCGACTACGAGAATCCGATTTTAAGGATAGTCATATGACCCGCGCCTGTCAGAAATTATTCTTTCACAAGCTTTTGTGTGAAAATTTTCGACCCATCATTAACTTCAATAAAATACATGCCTCGATTCAGGTTCGAAATATTCAATCTTCCATCAACATCATAATATTCAGCCACCATTGTTCCCTGCGAATTAAATATTTTAACCGTGGCCAGGTTCTTCAGCCTTTTGAAGGTAATATAGTCTGTTGCAGGATTGGGGTATGCAACTATTCTATTATTATCCTGAATAGTCGGAACATTGGTGTTTGACACGCCATATTTCCAGACTGATAAGTTACAGGATAGGTCCAATGCCCAGAGTTCCAGTTCACCATCTTTATCAACATCTGCAAATGTGGGATCCGAATAGGTGCCAAACTCATGAATAATCGTCTTTGCAACGCTATCGGCATACACCAATGTATCAGGTGCTCCAAAAGAGGTTCCGTTATTCCCGTAGTAGTTAATAAAATCTCTTCCGTCCCCACCAGACGCAACGTATAAATCCATATTCCCATCCTTATCCATATCAGCAAATGCACATGAAGTATAAGCGTAGCCTATAACCAATGGAGCGCCATCTACAACGAAATCAGCATCGTGGGTGAATACACCACCATTATTTTTGTATACTTCAATTGCTCCATAACCGCTATTGGTTGTAGCGACATACAAATCCAAATCACCGTCTTTATCGACGTCTGCGAAAGTTGGATTAGCATAGTATCCGTTAATCTGGATGTCAACACCATCAGCCTGTAAAGGCGGTCCTGCTGTAAAATTTCCTAGTCCATCATTCGTGAATACCCAGATCTTTCCGTAATATTCACCTGCATATAAATCTAAATTACCGTCACCATCAAGATCTGCAAATGCAGGTGCCAGATAAAAGCCTACATCAATATCAGCACCATCTGCCTGAACTTTTATTGAGGAATCAGGAAACGCTCCGGAACCATCATTCTTAAATAGCAGCAAATATCCGTCCTGGGTGCCAACATAAATATCATCGTCTCCATCTTTATCTGCATCTGCAATAGCTATAGACGGAAAAGTGTGGTCATGGCTATTCGGATCCCATTTGCTTTTTAATTCAGGAGCTGTCGTTTTTCTCCAGCCATAACCAGCAGGTTGAGCACTTGCAACGGCAGATATCAGCATGAGTGCAAGAGCCGTACCTGCAAGTTTAATACCTACATTGTACTGCAATTTCTCAAGTCTGTGGTATAGGTTCTGCAACTTGCCCAAAAGACTTTTCTGTTGCTTTTCGGAATACACTTCAGCAAATACCGGGGAATTTATTCTCCTCTGAAGCCTGAAGAATTTTGACACCAATGCATTCCATTGGTGTCCAACATTACTAAAAAGTAGTTTTTTTTTCATTTTTCGTTAGATTAGTTAAACACTATATAAAAGACAAAGAACTATCCGAGGCTGAGTGCAATTCACAAATGCAACTTTTGGATCAGACAAACTTAGTGATAAAAATTCAATTTGTGGTAAAAAATTCTGATTTTTTTTCCGGACAGTTGCTTTGTATATCCTGAACTCTTTTTCAAACTCTCCACTCATAGCTTAAAATTCTTTTATCCTTATACTTTTATTTTTCTTTTTCCAGTACCCCCCAGAAGGTTTTCCCTGGAATGGATATAGCAAGTTTATGCACTTCCATATCGGGGGAGAGCAGATTTGGACGTAAAGCGTTTATGGCTTTTACATCATAGATTTCATCGACGCTCATCTGGTACTTAACACCACCCGAAACACTCCCATAAGGCAGGTAAACAGCAACAACCCCGGCAAATGATGTTTTAGCAATGGGTAAATCAGCGAATGATTTACTGTTGTGCCGCAATTTGGAAACACCGATAAACAAGTAATCGCCCACTCTGTCAATTCCTCTCGCAAAACCACCAAGGTTGCAGACCACTTCATAACTTCCTTTATCCGGGTCAACACGAATCAGTTCACCCTGAGTGGAATTTAAAACATATAATTTACCGTCGAAAAGTCTGGGAGAATGTGGCATACCTAATCCATCCAATATAATCCTCCCGGAAGGATATTCCATAACAATTCCTCCCTGCATTTTATTTTCACGCCAGCCACCGATAGTATTTGTTGTCCCCAGAGCTGTTAAGTATTTTATTTCGCCATTCTCCATGGCCATGCCATTCAGGTGACATCTGTCTTCAGGTGCCAGTTCATCAATAAAAGGTGGTTGCCAGAATGGAGTGAAACTCTGAGTCTGGTCAATATAACTGAGGCAGGAAAAAAGGGTATTGACTGCAATAATTTTATTTCCTTCTGCAAAAGCCATATCATGGAGTGCAAGAGCGCCGGTATGGTAAGAGGCTCTTGGAAGATACATTGCATCATATACCCCTGGTTTTTGCGGATAATTCTTTGCCAGGTTTTTTGAATTTACAAGAACTTCAACCGAGTTTTTTGTGGCCACTGCCAGCCGGTCGCCATCATGAGCCATCCCCATTGCAGTAGGAAATGTACGTGGCAATTGGATTAGTTTATCCTCCTCAGTAGAACTAAGTATAATCACTTTTTGCGCCTGGTACGTACTGACAGCCAGTGAGATATTTAAATTGTGTAATAACTGCGCAAACTGCGGATCATAGGCACAAGAAAAAGGTGTTGGAACGTTCGTCATTTCATTTCAGTTTATTGATTTCAATTTGTATAAATTCTAAAGAGTTCATCAACAGATTCCGTTATGGATTGTAATGTTGTTTCGATTGGGGGATAGGGATGAACCGGATTTTCATAAGGAGAACTGAACCCGGTAAAATTACTGATTTTTTCTGCAATCTCATCCGGCAGAAAGGCTCTTTTGTATTAAAATCCTTTAAATATTTCCAACCCTTTAACCCCTCCCACTTTCACCATCCTCTTCCTGTTTTAACATTATTTAACTTTTAATTAGACTAATTTTAAATAATTCATATTATATTTGTATACATATCCAATAATATTTCATTAATATTAATTTGGGGAAAATATTCAAGAATATTAACCACTAATTCAGGAGGAATTTTTATGAAAAACAAAATGGTGTTAACTATTGCACTCTTTTTTGGGCTTGGGCTTTCTTCGGTATTTGCACAGGAATGGTCACCCGCGCAGAAAGAGGTATGGAAAAATGTAAATGATTACTGGGGACTTATGGCTAAAGGTGATCTGAACGGATTCCTGGAGTATTTTCATGCGGATTATGTAGGCTGGGACAATAGCGATCCTTTACCTTCCTCAAAGGAAGAAAGTAAAAAATGGATGACTTATACTTATCAGGGCATTAAAATCCCGGTTTACGACATTAAACCGTTGGCAATAAAAATCTATGGGGATGTGGCATTTGTACATTATTATTATGCAATGGTAAAAGAAACCCAGGATGGAAAGAAGAATACGGAGAGCGGACGCTGGACAGATATCCTTTTAAAACAAGGCAGCAAGTGGGTTATGATCGGTGACCACGGAGGAAGCGATAAAAAAGAATAGAGACGCTGTTCTCATCAAAAAACAGAATCTATTGCCCCGGAAAGAGGGGTAAAATGACAAGGGTTTCAGAAGGTAACGACTGAAGCCCTTTTTTAACTTAAAGAAAATCAAATAAATACATCCATCCATCGTCTGTTCCGATTGAGTCTAACGAATTGATGTTGTATCTCAAAAGTAGCTTTGTTGTCCATGCAAAATTTAAAGTTGTATCTTTGCACCCTTAAAACTGGCACTACAGCTCGACTGAATACAGTAACTGACTACGGAAAAATTGTCCCGGAATTGTGTCATAAATCGGGTAATACCAGGTCAAATGGAGTAAGGGATAAGGGAAGGGAGTTAAAATAAAGTTGAACTATCAGATAGAATTCCAATTATATACATCAATAGTCAGTTTCATCTGAAGCATATTGACTGACCCCTCGTTAAAACTGCCGGGGAGACAAAAGTATGGAAAGATAGCTCATTTTCAGCCCTTTCCATTTTTTCTTTGAATTAAAATCGGGATGTAGCGCAGCCTGGTAGCGCGCTTCGTTCGGGACGAAGAGGCCGCTGGTTCGAATCCAGTCATCCCGACTTTCGACATACCTGCGGATAAAAAGAATTTATTGTTCGTGCGTCTGTTGCCACTTTAGCTCAGTTGGTAGAGCAGCGCATTCGTAATGCGCAGGTCGGGGGTTCGAGTCCCCTTAGTGGCTCTTATTTATCAGGATAACGATCTGTAATATATTAACTTACATGTTGTTGTAAGTGTTTTGAAATGTACGGAATTGCGTACAAATAGAATTATCCACTTCAAAACACTGTTTTCAATTATTTCAGTGTTTCAATATCAAGAATTACAAATGAATTGGGTTTGATCGGAGGACGCCGGTTATCAGCCGACGGAGCAGATTCATATTCGGCAGTTGGTAGATACAAGTGGTGAGTTGTCTTGTCTAAAGTTATGGTTCTGGCACCAGGCTGTGTTGTAATGGTTTCTAAAACTTTAAAGCTGTCGCTTGTCACTTCCTGTACAACGGTTATGGTTCCTTCTCCATTCGAACTGTAAGCTCGTTTCTTTTCGGGATCGAATGCTACACCATCGCAACGGTCGCCAATCGGCAACGAAGCAATTATTTTACCGGTTTCGGCATCAGAAACTACCATAAGTTTATTGCTGCAGACACTGAATAAACGATTGTTTTGAACGTCGAAGGCAAGCCCGCTGGGTTCTTCGCCAGGTGCTATGGACCAGCGTTTTTCTACTTTTAAGGTTGAACTGTTGATTACATTAATACAGCTTTTGTCTTCAATATTCACAAAAACTTTTCCTTTCCCATCGGTCACCGAAAATTCCGGTTTTCCATCAAGAGGAATAGTTGCTATCTCTTTGTTTTCTTTGGCATCAATTACTGTTGCGTTCGAACTTTTGCCATTGAATGTGAATATCTTTTGCGAGAAAGGATCATACAGGATAGCATCCGGATTTCGTCCTGTTATCTTTATTTTTGTTATCACCTCTAGTGTTATGAGGTTGAAAACGGTTACCGATGAATCGCGGCCATTACTTGTGAATCCCTTGTTTAAACCGGCAGCTATCGCAATACCGTGTATGCCTTTCGTGTCGGGTATTGTGCCTGCTAATTTGCCCGTTTTGATAACTATGGCTTGAGCAACCATTGAATGCGAGACAAATATTCTTCCGTTTACTTCATCAACACTTATATAATCCCAACCTCCATCACCTTCAACGTGAATTTTATTCGCTATTGCATAGTTCGATTGCGCAGATAATGAAAAGCTGCAAATAATCATAGCAGCAATACCTATGATAAATTTCAATTTTTTCATAACAATCAGATATAGTTTATAAATTAAATTTCTTATAACCAGTAATAGAAAAATGGGACTTTACTTAAATTGATCAGCATTGAAGGGGAATAGCAAAGGTAGCCTAAACTACAAAGATAGACGGCAAAATATAGGCAAAATATCCTTTTGGTTTTTACGAAAATTTATCTTTATCAGATCAGTCTTTGCTTTCTCTCTTTTCTTTCTTGCTCTCTTTTTTAACAAAGGTTCCATCTGCGTTTACGGCAATTTCCATTTTACCCTTGCCGGTTTTAATTTCAAACTCATATAATTTCCCTTTGGCGGTTTCTGAGATTTCCGATTCTATAAGTTTGTAACCCGGATATTCTTTATCTAACGTTTTTGTAACAGCAGCAGGGATTTCTTCTTCACCGATTTCATATTCGGTTTCCAGCCAATTGCCATCAACATTGAAATTTGCAGAGTACTCCTTACTGTTCAGGGCAAACTCAGCTTCCCATTCGGTAGCGTTTTCCTTACCCCATTTTACTTTCCGGGCTCCCGGGAATTTCTGGTCAAACGCGGTTTTTACCTTTTCAGGTAAATCTTTAGCATTTTGTGCACATGCTATCACACTAATCAAGCTTGCAGCAGCAAAAACAAGAACTAAATTTTTCATTTTTAAATTATTTATTTGTTAAACAAGATGCAAATGTATGCAGGGAATCTAAAGGAATTTTTAAGTTGCTGAGAAGGTTTCCCTTTTTTATAGGCAAATTATGCTGATTAATTTTCTGCATCGTGACTATTAACGATCAACTTCAATAAACCCGGTAAAACAATCAGGAGTAATGGCAGTGCAATAATAAATCCTCCGATTACAGCAATGGCCAATGGCTGGTTCATTTGAGCCCCCGTCCCAATTCCCATGGCAAGGGGCGAAAGTGCTACTATTGCACCTAAAGCAGTCATCAAGTTCGGCCTTAAACGTGCCGAAACGGCCAATACAAGAGAATTGCTTCCGCCGGTTTTCAATTCCGCTAAATACTGCTGAATGGTGAAAATGGAGTTTTCGCCAATAATTCCGATAATCATTATCAATCCGGTATAACTGCCCACATTCAAAGGAGTGTTGGTCAGATATAAGGCAATAGCACTTCCCGAAATACCTAAAACACTGATAAAAAGTACTATCAATGAATATTTCAGGTTTTTGAACATGAACAGAACGACGGTAAAAACAAGCAAGCCGCCTGCAATAAGGATTTTAAGTAATTCGGCAAAAGAATTTTGTTGTTCGGCATAAGAACCGCCATACACTATCTGATAAGATGATGGCAAACTAATGCTTTTCATTTTTTTCTGAATATCTTTCATCACACTTCCCAAGTCCCTGTTATTCAATCGTGCGGTTACTACTCCCATGGATTGCAGGTTTTCACGTTGTATTTCGGAAACGCCACTTTGTATATTAAAATCTGCTAAATCGGATAAAGGAAAATAATCTCCGGCAGCGGTGCATATAGAAGCTTGCTTTAATTCTTTAATCGGTGTTTTATTATTGATCGGGAAAATCATGCGGATATTTGTCAACTGCTCCTTTTCAGGCACTGTTCCCACAATAGTACCTTCCAGGTAAGAGTTCGTCTGCTCCTGCAAAAGGGCGGGGGTAAGCCCAAATTGTTTCAGTTTGCCTTCTTTCGGCACGATTTTCATTACCGGGCCGACAACTATAATGCCATCAAATACATCGGCAGTACCTGCAACTGTCTGAATGCTATCAGCTACCTGCTTTGATAAGCGGAGTAATTTATCGTGGTCGTTACCAAAAATCTTTACTTCGACAGGTTGTACGCTACTCATTAAATCGCCGAGCATATCGGTGATTACCTGGCCAAAATCAACAGTAAGCATTGGGAGAGCACTCTCCACTTTTTTGCGGATATCATCCGACACCTGATCGGTGGTTCTTGTTCTTTTGTTGTTCAATTCAATCAAATAATCACCCCTGTTTGGCTCGGTAATAAAGAAACCCATCTGTGTTCCAGTTCGTCGTGAATAGGTTTTAACTTCGGGTATTGATTCAATAATCTTATCTGCTTCATTCAACATTCTGTCGGTTTCTTCCAGCGAAGTACCTGCCGGACTGTTATAATCCAATACGATAGAACCTTCGTCCATGTCAGGAAGGAATCCGGTCTGTAACTTCGGCACAATAAATATTATGCTGAGAACCAATAGTATAACAATGCCAAAACCCGCATAGGACTTTTTAATAAAAAATTCAATCCATTTGTATTTTGGAATGTGAAAAGGCTGAGTTTTCTTCGAAAAAGCTTTATCATTTGAAAAGAGCAGGTAAATAACCGGCAAACCTATCCAGGTTATAAAAAACGAACATACTAAAGTAATGATCATCGTTTCCGTGAGAATTTTAAAATAGGCACCGGCTACTCCTGTCATCAACTCAAATGGAATAAGGATTACTATGGTGCTTAATGAAGAACTCACCATGGCAGGGAATAGAAACTGAATGGCTTTTCCGACGAGCTCACTTGATTTTCGTTGAGGATATGCCTCATGCGCACGGTGAATTTGTTCGACCACTATGATTGCATCATCGATGATAAGGCCTATGGCTGCCGCAATAGCACCTATGGACATAATATTAAAATCGGATCCAAATGAAATCAATACAATGAAAGTGAGCGCCAGCGTTAATGGAATAGTAATCAGAAGTACTGAACTTGCTTTGAACGAACGCAGGAAAAGAATTACAACAACAATGGACAACAGCAACCCGATCCAAAGCACATCAATTATGCTGCTGATGCTGTTTTTTACAAATTCAGCCTGATTGTAGTACGGTTTCAAAACAACGCCTTTTGGCAGAAGTTGGTTGAGTTCCGTGGCTTTTTCAGATACCTGTGCCGCAACATCAATCAGGTTGCTGTTGGGTTGCTTTACAATAGCCACTAAAGGAAAATCTTTGCCATCTGCTTTGATTTTCACGTATTCATTTTGCTCCGAAATTTCAACCGTTGCTATATCCGAAATTTTGATCTGCCGGGTAGCATCGTTAAAAAGAACAAGGTTTTCGAGTTGTTCCTTGTTTGAAATTGTTGCATCGGTTACAGTAAGGTAAAGCCGTTTATAATCAATTGTAAAACCGTTTGATTTGATGAAACCGGTTTGCTGAACTGCATCTGTAATATCCTGTGTACTGACCTTTAATAGTTTTAATTTTTGCAAGTCCGGAATTATCCTGTATTCTTTTTCCTTGCCTCCGATTACCTCAACGGCAGCTACTCCTTCAATTCGCGAAAAATAAGGTTTCACAGTATATTCGGCAATCAATTTCAATTCAACCTGGGTTTTGGCATTTGATTGGAGCGAATAGCCCATCACAGGTAAAATGGACGGATTCATTTTCTCGACCGTAATTTCCACATCGGTTGGTAAGGTGTTCTTGATCTGGGCAATACGCGATTCAACTTGTTGTTTGTCGAGGTCAATATCGGAACCCCAGTCCATGAAGGCTGAAATTTCACAGCTTCCCATACTGGTTGTGCTGCGAATGAGTTTCAAATTTTCGACCTGCTTAACAGCGTTTTCGAGTGGTTTTGTAACCGAAACCATCATTTTGTCGACCGGCTGCTCTCCATTGTTGGCAATTATCTTAATTTTCGGGAAAGTAACATTGGGGAAGAGCGACGTTTTCATATTGCTATATGATAACGCACCACCAATTAAGATGAGTAGCAATATAATAGCCACCGGGCTTTTGAACCGGACAAATATCTTTTCCATACTATTTTACAACTTTTACAACCGTACTATCGGGCAAACCGTAGGCTCCTTCCATAATTATACGATCGTTTAACGATAAATCTGTTGATATAACTTCCACCATCCGGTTGTTCTCAAAGCCTTTTTGGACAGGTACTTTTATGGCAATGCTGTCATGAAGAATTTTCATTACCCAGAATTCCTGTTGATTTTCGTTGGTCAACAGCGCTTCCTTCAGGATAAGTAAGGCTTTAGAATGTCTGAATCTGACTAACTGTACAATGACATTTAAATTTTCAGGTACCTGGCGGTTACTCCGGGCTTTTATCAGAACATTCTGTGTTTGCGAAGTTTCATCTATAATAGGCATTATCCTATAAATAATCCCATCGAGGAAAGTACTGTCGGGCAATATTATTTTGCATTCCTTGTCTATTTTGACCCACTGATTATGTTCATAAGGAACATTTACCTGAACCGTCATATCATTATTTGCGACAATAGTGCACATTTGGCCACCTTCTGCAACATACATTCCTGATGAATTAATATTTAATTCGCTTACGATACCATCAGATGGGGCAAATACCTTTACTATTCCACTTTGTGATGATGAGAGTTCAGGAGCCAATCCTGAATTTTCCAGCGCCTTATTTTCCCTGGTTTGAATTTCAAAGAGAAGGTCGTTTTTATGTACCACATCACCGTAAGTAACATAAACTTTTTTAAGATATCCGGGGATTGATGAAATAACATTATTTTTTTTCAAATAAACTGATTTCCCGTTTAAACTGATGATCTCATCGATATTGCCCTTGATAATAGTTGTAGTCTTTACCGAAACTTTTGGGTTAACGGTATTCTTCACTATTTCTTGATTTCTGCTTCTGCATGAAACTAATATGGTCAGAAACAATGCTATAAAAAAAAGACTTTGTGCTGATTTCATAATCATGCTTTTAGTAGTTCCAATAATTATAGGAAACGATTAATGCTTGTTTTTCCATGTCGAGTATCAACCTATCC
>Ga0315283_10005125_pt1 | contig 11528 bp, 10 predicted proteins | sample YL17G09_0_MG_FD_204541 | JGI IMG/M metagenome (GOLD analysis project Ga0315283, IMG submission 204541) | Sediment microbial communities from Yellowstone Lake, YNP, Wyoming, USA - YL17G09_0 | ecosystem: Environmental > Aquatic > Freshwater > Lake > Sediment | place: USA: Wyoming | collected...
CGAGGTCATCCGTGGCCTTCAGACCTCGGACGAGACGACGGCTGACACGAAAGCGCTCGCCGAATCGATGGGGAAGACCCCCGTCCTGTGCCGGGATTTTCCAGGCTTCATCAGTAACCGCGTGCTGATGCCGATGATCAACGAGGCGATCTTCTGCCTCCACGAAGGCGTCGCCGACCCCGCCGCGATCGACACCATCATGAAGCTCGGCATGAACCACCCGATGGGTCCGCTGACCCTCGCCGATTTCATCGGTCTCGACACCTGCCTCTACATCCTCCAGGTCCTGCACGAAGGGTTGGGCGAGGACAAGTACCGCCCCTGCCCGCTCCTCGCGAAGTACGTCGAGGCGGGTTGGCTCGGGAAGAAGACGGGACGCGGGTTCTACGATTACAGCCCCGGCGCCGCAGGGGCGCCGGCCTGATCCCCGACGCCGCCAACCGCCTCGACATCGCCTTGGCGGTCGTCGTGCGGGACGGACTGGTTCTCGTCGCCCGTCGCGCCGACGACCAGCACTTGGGAGGCGCTTGGGAGTTTCCCGGCGGCAAGATCGAAGAAGGCGAAGAGCCCGCGGACGCGGCGCTTCGTGAACTGCGCGAGGAGGCTGGGCTCACGGCCGCCGTTGCCGCGCCGCTCCTCGTCTTCGTCCACGACTACCCGGATCGGCGCCTCCGATTTCACGCGTTCGTCGTGACCGACGCCTCGGGGGACGTGAGGACCGACGGCGGCCGAGCGTACGCGTGGGTTGCGCCGACGTCGCTCGACGACGTGCCGATGCCCGAGGCCAACCGCGCGATACTGCGCGCGCTGCGCTGGCGGCTCTCGTGAGCGAGCCTCAGACGCTGTTCGGCGTGGGAGAGCGCGACCGCGGCAAGCGGCTCGACCAGTTCCTGCACGAGCGGATCCCGGGACTGTCCCGCGCGCGCATCCAGCGGGCGATCGAAGAACGCGTCACCTTGTCGTGGGGCGTGCGGGCTCGTTCCGCGACGCCGGTGCGGCCCGGAGGGTCGGTTCAGGTCGGTCACACGCCGATCGTCGAGGACGTACGGGACATCCCCCTCCCGATCCTGGCGCGTGGGGCGGGGTGGCTCGCCGTCGACAAGCCGTCGGGGATCGTCGTGCATCCCGTCAATACCGTTCGTGAGAACTCGCTGATCCGGATGCTGCGGCGCCAGGAGGGTGTCGACACCTTGCGGTTGGCGCACCGGCTCGACCGCGAGACGACCGGCGTGCTGCTCGTCGCCGAGGATGCGCCGACCGCGAGCGTGCTGTCGACGGCGTTCGAGCGCGGTCGCGTGCACAAGGAGTACCTCGCGATCGTCGGTGGCGAGGTCGCGGGGGACGAAGGGACCATCGATCTGGCGATCGGCGAGGACGACCGCCGGCGCGTGTTCGTACGCCGCGAGGTCGACGACGAGGGCGAGCGCGCGGTCACGCGATGGCGGGTCGAGCGGCGTCTCGCGGGGGCGACGCTGTTGCGGTTGTTCCCCGAGACCGGACGGCGGCATCAGCTGCGAGTGCACCTCGCGGCGATCGGCTACCCGATCCTCGGCGACATCCTCTACGGCCGCCCCGATGCCGACTATCTCGACCTGGTGACGGGAACGCGCGATGCGCGCAGCGAAGAGGGAGCGCCGGCGCGGCAGCTCCTGCACTGCGCTCGGCTCGTCTTTCCCAATCCCGCGGGCGCCGGTGAAGTGGAAGTGTCTGCGCCGCTGCCTGCCGATTTCACGGCGATACTTGGGGTGTGATGAAGCACCTCCGGTGGATCGCGCTCGTCGCGCTGGCCGTGATTCCGTATCTCGGGGCGATTCATGCTCCGCTGCTTTACGACGATCGAACGCTGCTCGATAACGCTTGGCTCGTTCACGAGGCGGGACCGGTTTCGGTATTTCAGCACGATTACTGGTTTGGGACCAAGCACGAGAGTTCCGATCTCTACCGGCCGCTGACTGTGCTGTCGCTGGCGTGGAATCTTCGGGCCACGCCGTCCAAGGAAGGGATCCGCGGCGTGAACCTCGCGCTGCATGCGTCGATGACGCTGGCGCTGTGGTGGATGCTCTTCGCCATCGTCTCGCGCAAAGCGGCTTGGATCGGGGCGGCGCTGTTCGCGGTGCATCCGTTGGGGAGCGAGGCGGTGTTTTGGGCCGTGGGGCGGGCGGAGATCTTCGCCGCGATCTTCGGGATGGTGGCGTTCGTCTTGTTCGTCCGGCGCTCGATCGCGTTGTCCGTGGCCGCATTTGTCGCTGCGTTGTGCTTCAAGGAAAGCGCGGCGACGTGGCTCGTGATCGGGGCCGCGTGGGTCGCGCTTCGACCGAGGGACGTCCGCCAGCCTGCGAAGGTCGTTGCCGTCCAAGCGGGCTGCTATCTCTCCGCCTTGACTGTTTTTGGTCTTCTTCGCGCGTCGGTGGTCGGGTGGGGCCGCACGTCTCCGCCATTCATCGATAACCCCCTGGCCGGAGCCGACGCCGTGACGCGGGCGGCCAACGCCGTGGTTCTCTTTGGGCGCTACGTCGGGAAGATGCTCTGGCCGCGAACGCTGTCGGTGGAGTACGGCTTCGATCAGATTCCGGTCGTGTCGTTGTTTCCGTGGGGCGCCATCGGGGCCGTGGCGATCGCCGCCTGCGTCGTCGCCGCGGTCGTCACGCTTCACCGCAAGGGGCACGCGACCGTCGCGTTTCTCGTCGCGTTCGTCCCGTGTGCCTTCGCGGTGACCGGCAACCTCGCCTTCCCGATCGGCACGATCTTCGCCGAGCGCCTGGCGTACGTTCCGCTCGCCGGATTCTGCGGGCTCGCCGGGCTCGCCCTGGCCACGATCCCGAAGGCCGCGTGGCGCGGCGCCTTAGTTGGCCTCGTGCTCGTCGCGTGCGGCGCGCGCACGATCGCCCGGGGAGGCGACTACCGCGATCTCGCGGCGCTCTCCGAGGCGACCGCCGCGGCGTCGCCGCGCGCCGTCAAGGCGCTCGTGAATGCCGGGAGAACCCGGCTCCGGCAGGGGCATGCGGAGCTGGCGATCCCGCTGTTTGAAAAGGCGGTCGCCATCTGGCCGGATTACGCGAAGGCCTGGGGGTATCTCGCCGAAGCGTACGCCGCTTCCGGGGACGAGGCGCGCGCCGCGGATGCAAGGCGGCGGGCGGGCGACGAGCCGCTATAATCGGCGCTCCCGGTCTCCTCCCCGCGAGCCCCTCATGAACGCCGTCTTACGCCGTCTGCTCGAGCATCCGCTCCTCGGTCCGAAGATCGTCCACCACCGGCGGGTGGAAGGACGCGCCGCGCAGTTCGCCGCCCTCCGGACCCCGCTGCCCCAAGAGCTCGTCGAAGCCCTGGCAGCAACCGGGATCGAACGTCTCTTTACCCATCAGGCCGAGGCGTTGGATGCCGTCGCCGCGGGGGACAACGTCCTCGTCGCGACACCGACGGCATCGGGGAAGTCGCTCGTCTTCGCCGCTCCGGCAATGTCGGCGGCGCTGTCGGGGGACGGGGCGACGTCGTTGTTCATCTACCCCACCAAGGCGCTGGCCCAGGACCAGCTCGCCGGGTTGAACGCGCTGGCGTCGGCGACAGGGCGCCTCCGGCCTCCTCGCATTGCGATCTACGACGGGGACACGTCGGACCACCTGCGCCGCAAGATCAAAGAAGACCCGCCCGACATCCTGATCACCAACCCCGACATGCTCCACGCGGGGATCCTCGCGTACCACCCCGACTGGTCGGGCTTCCTGTCGCGCCTCCGCTTCGTCGTGCTCGACGAGCTTCACGTCTACCGCGGGGTGTTCGGCGCGCACGTCCATCACATCCTGCGCCGGCTGATGCGCCTCGCCGCGTTGTACGGGGCGCATCCGCAGTTCGTCGCCGCATCCGCCACGATCGGACGTCCCGGTGAATTCGCCGCCTCGCTGCTCAACGCGCCGTTTCGGGTCGTCGACAGCTCCGGGGCGCCCGCCGTCGGTCGCGACATCGTGCTCGTGAATCCGGTGACGGTCTCGCCGTACACGGCGGCCGTCCGGGTGGTCGCCGAGGCCGCGAGGGAAGGAGCGCGCACCATCGCGTTCACGAAGGCGCGGCGGATCACCGAGCTGTTGCACCAGTGGCTCGTCAAGGAAGCGCCGGAGCTGAGAAAAAAGGTCGCGCCCTATCGCGCCGGGTATCTTCCCGAGGAGCGCAGGGCGATCGAGAAGAAACTGTTCTCCGGCGAGTTGCTCGCCGTCCTGTCGACGAGCGCGCTCGAGCTCGGCATCGACGTCGGCGGCCTCGACGTCTGCGTCCTCGTCGGTTACCCCGGCTCGCGCACCTCGATGTGGCAGCGCATCGGCCGCGTCGGCCGCGAGGGAGACGATGCGCTCGTCGTCTTGATCGCGATGCCGGACGCGCTCGACCAGTACGTGGTCGCGCACCCGGACACGTTGTTCGACGGGGCGTTCGAAAGGGCGGTGCTCGACCCCTGGAATCCCGTCGTGGCCGGAGCGCACCTCGTCTGCGCCGCCGCCGAGGAGCCCCTCTCGCTTGCCGAGGTCGAATCGTTCGGCACGCGAGGACGCGTCCTCGTCGACGGCCTCGTCACCTCGGGGCGACTGGCGCGCGATGCGGAGGGGAACCGTTTCTGCTCCTACCGGCGCCGCCCGCAGCGCGACGTCAACCCGCGCTCCGCCGGTTCCCCCTTCGCGATCCTGGAGGCCGACAGCGGCCGGCTGCTCGGCACGATCGACGCCCTGCGCGTCTGGTACGAGTGCCATCCCGGCGCGATCTACCTCCACGCGGGGCAGTCCTACCGGATCGACGAGCTCGACGTCCCCCACAAACGGGCGATCGCCCGCGCGCTGCGGGCCGACTACTACACCGTTGTGCTCGGTGAGAAAGAAACCGAGATCCTGGAACGGATCGAAGAGCGCTCCCTTCCGATCCCGGGGGGTGTGGTTCCGATCGGCTTCGGCCGGCTCAAGGTGACGGTCACCATCCGCGAGTACCAGAAAAAGCGACTCTTCGGCGGCGAGGCGATAGCGAACCATCCGCTCGAAGTGCCGCCGCTGACGTTTGAGACGACCGGCCTCTGGATCGAGATCCCGCGCGCGCTCCCCGCGCTTCTCACCGCGGACGGGCGCCACTTCATGGGAGGGATCCACGCCGTCGAGCACGCGATGATCGGCCTGTTCCCCCTCTTGGCCATCGCCGATCGCGGCGACATCGGCGGCATCTCGTACACGACGCACCCTCAGCTTGGCGGACCGGCGATCTTCCTCTACGACGGCGTTCCCGGAGGCGCCGGGTTGGCGGACCGGGCGTACTCGGAACTGACCGTGCTGCTCACGAAAACACGCGAGTTGATCGACGCCTGCCCGTGCGGCGCCGGTTGTCCGGCCTGCATCCAATCCCCGAGGTGCGGAAACGGGAACAAGCCTCTCGACAAGGCCGCGGCGCTTTACGTCCTTCGCGTGTTGCTCGGCGAGACCAAAGTCGACCTCACGACCGAGCCCATCGCGGAAGTGGCGCCTCCGGCTCCTCGCCCTCCGCGAAAGCACGGCATCACGCGCGGTGGTCACGCGGATCCCGTGGCGGCGAAGCCGTCCGCCTCGGGGCACGTCCTGGTCTTCGATCTCGAAACCCAGCGCAGCGCGGAAGACGTCGGCGGGTGGGGCTTCGCCAACAAGATGGGGCTTGCGTTGGCCGTCGTTTACGACGTCGAGCGTGAGGCGTATACGACCTACTACGAGACCGACGTCGACCGGCTCCTCCTGGACCTCGCGTTCGCGGACCGCGTTGTGGGCTTCAACATCGATCGATTCGATCTCGCGGTGCTCTCCGGCTACACCGACCGCGACCTGGGCCGCATCCGCACCTTCGACCTGCTCGCCGAGATTCACAAGAGCGTTGGTTTTCGCGTTTCGCTCAATCACCTGTCCGAGGTTAATCTGGGCGAGTCCAAGGCCGGGGACGGCCTGCAGAGCCTCAAGTGGTGGAAGGAGGGGCGCATCGACTTGATCGAGCAGTACTGCCGGAAAGACGTCGAGGTCACGAGGAAGCTCTGGGAGCTCGGACGCGCCCAGGGGTTTCTCCTCCAACGCGACAAGGCCGGCCGGTCGCTGCGTATCCCCACGGTGTGGACGTGAGCCGCCGCCTCGTCCTGCTTCTCGCCGCGGGCCTCACCGTCGCTTCGGCTTGCAACCGGACGAGCGTCACCATGTCGCCGGTGCCTCCGCCCGGTTCGTGGGAGCAACAGGTTCAAGCCGACCGCCGCGAGAAAGACGTCGTGTTCGTAAGAGACCCCGATTCGCCGATCCCTCGCCCGGAGCGGGCGAGTTTTCGCGGACTCGAGTACTACCCCGCGGACCCCTCGTGGCGTTACGCGGGTTTCATCGAGCGCTACAAGACCGCCGAGCGCATCTCGATCGTCACAACGGCCGGCAAGCCTCGCCCGTGCGAGCGGTGGGGGCGCGTGACCTTCGCCCGCGACGGGCAAGTGCTCACGCTTCAGGTGTACCGCCTCCTCGATCTTCCGGAGCGGAAGGGCGGCGAAGGTCTCTTCCTCCCTTTCAAAGACCAAACCAGCGGCAAGGAGACTTACGGCGCGGGCCGTTACGTCGATCTCGTCGGGCCCGAGGGAGGTCCGTTCGTGCTCGATTTCAATCTCGCGTACAACCCGTCGTGCGCCTACGGCGATGCGGGCCGGTTTCAGTGCCCGGCGACCCCGGCGGAGAATCGGCTGCCGATCGCGATCATGGCGGGGGAGCGCGGACCGCAGCACGCCGCCGCCGAGCCCCCGCCGTGAATCCGCGCCATGATCCCGACGCGCCCATCTACCTCATCGGTTTCATGGGGGCCGGCAAGTCGACCGTCGGCCGCATGCTCGCCGCGCGCTTAGGCTGGGACTTCGAGGACACCGATGCACTCGTCGAGCGCGCGCAAGGATGCTCCGTCGAGGAGATCTTCCGCACGGTGGGCGAGGGGCGCTTCCGCGAGGCGGAGTGGGCCGCTTTGTGCTCTTTGGAGGGCCGGAAGCGCCTCGTCGTCGCGACGGGCGGCGGGCTCTTCCTGGGCGTGGCGCAGCGCGCGTTCCTCCGCGGCCAAGGGGTGTCCTTTTGGCTCGACGCGCCTCTCGAACTCGTGGCCGGGCGCGTCGACGACGGAAGCGCGCGGCCGTTGTGGCCTATAGACGACCCTCTCTCTCGCCGCGCGTTTTTCGAGCGGCGTCGAGCGGCCTACTCGTTGGCGGACATCCGCATCGACGCCTCGCACGGCGAAGCAGGGGAGCTGGCGAGCGCGATCGAGGCCGCAAAACACGCGCTTTGCCGTTGATTTGTTCGTGAAAATGGCCATACTTGGGGCCGTCTCATTCACCTTTTGGAGGACCGTTCGATGACGAAGACCGAATTGATTCAGCTGCTGGCCGACGCGACGAGTTCCGATCGCAAGAGCGCGAAGATGTTCCTCGAAGGCCTCACCGGGGTCGTCGAGAAGACCATCAAGAAGGGCGGCGAAGTCCCGATGAAGGGCCTCGGGAAGTTCAAGGTCGTCAAGCGCAAGGCGCGGATGGGACGCAACCCCGCGACGGGCGAAGCGATCAAGATCCCCGCAAAGACCGTCGTTCGCTTCACGGTGGCGAAGGCTCTCAAAGATCTCGTCAAGAAAGTGAAGTAGTTCCTCCCCACGTGCGGCTCGCCCCCTACGGTGCCGCCGTCGTGGCCGCTCTGGTGATCCCCGGCCTCGTTCAGGCCGGGGATCCGCGGCTCCTCTTCGACATTCGTCCGCCGGTCGCGCTCGTGATCGAAAACAGTGGTGGGCGAGACGCTCTCCTCACCATCGATGCGCGCAATCCGGGGGACCGCCGCGTGCGGGTCGAGCGAGTCCGCCTGACGTACTTCGAAGGTGACGCCGCGGTCGGCACGCTGGATCCCGCAACCTCGATCTTCACGCAAGCGGGGCTCCTGTCCGATCCGCGCGTCGACCCGGGCGGCCTCGATCTCTGGGAGGGGATGTGCCTCGCGCCGCCGACGAGCGCGACCGATCGTGTCCGCCTCGAGTTCGATCTCGTGGAACGTCGAGAATTTCGCCGCGTGCGCTCGAAACAGATCCTCGACGTGCCGCTTGGCAAGCCCGTGAACCCGCCGGTGATCGGTCTGCCTTTCGCCGGAACCTGGCGGGTCACCCAAGGACACACGTGCGACACGAACCATCGCCGCGGCCGGCTTGGCGGCGAGTTCTCCTGGGACTTCGTCGCGGTGAGCGACGCGGGACAATCGGGCGCCCCGGATTTCGACACGTCGCACCGCAATGACGACAGCGAGACGTTCGGACGGCCGTTGATCTCTCCCGTCACGGGGACGGTCGTCTCCGTCTTTGACGGGGTCGACGACAACGACGGACAGAAGTCGTTTCCCCGCCGCAGCCTGACGGAGGCCACGCAGCACCCGCGCTGGTTCTACGGCAACCATCTCGTGCTCGACGCGGGGGGCGGCGTTTTCGTCCTTCTCGCCCACTTGAAGAAAAACTCCGTCGCCGTCAAGCGAGGAGCGGTCGTCCACCAAGGGGACCCGATCGCCCGTGCGGGAAACAGCGGGAACACGATGCTGCCTCACGTCCACATTCAGGTGATGGACGGAGCGGACCCCGTCGGTCCTTCCGTCTCCGGGATCCCCGCGCTGTTTCGGGACTACGTCGAGATCACCTCGACCGGCGAGCCGAACGAGCGCGAGACGATCGTCCGCCGGATAACCTCGGGCGATCCTCCGGCCGACGCGATCGTCCTGACCCCGGCCCCGCGACGCCGAGGGCGCTGACGCTTACGACTTCGCGGCTCTCGCGATCGCGTCCGCGGCGATGTCCGATCGGTGATGCTCGCCGTCCCAGCGAATGCGGGCGACCGCTTCGTAGGCTCGGTCCCGGGCGGTGGCGAGGTCGGCTCCGATCGCGGTGACGCCGAGGACACGACCTCCCGCCGTCACCACGCGCCCCGTGGCGTCACGTTCGGTCCCCGCATGGAAGACCATCACGTCGGCCAGTTCCTCGGCTTGGTCCAAACCCTCGATCGGAAGGCCCTTGGCGTACGTGCCGGGATAGCCGGAGGAGGCCATGACGACACAGACGGAAGCCGCCTTGCGCCAGTTCAGGCTCACCTTGCCGAGCTCGCCGCGCGAGCAGGCATGGAGCAACGCGAGCCAGTCACCGTCCAAGCGAGGAATCAAAACCTCTGTTTCGGGATCGCCGAATCTCGCGTTGTACTCCAAAACCATCGGGCCGGCGTCCGTCAGCATCACGCCGATGAACAACACGCCGCGAAAGGGGCGCCCTTCGGCCGCGAGCCCGCGTACGGTCGGCGCCACGACCGTCTCGCGCAGGATCCGAGTCGTCCTATCGTCGAGCCAGACCGAGGGTGAGTAGGTGCCCATCCCGCCGGTGTTGGGACCTCGATCATCGTCTTCGGCGCGTTTGTAGTCCTGGCAAGACGCAAGCTCGACGGACGTCGTCCCGTCGCAGAGCACGAAAAACGACGCCTCTCGGCCTTTCAGAAGTTCCTCGACGACGATCCGGCCGCCGGCCGCCCCGAAGGAGGCTCCCGAGAGCATGTGCGTTGCCGTCTCCACGGCGGAGGCCGCATCTTGCGCGATGACGACGCCTTTGCCCGCGGCGAGGCCATCCGCCTTGACGACGAGCGGATACGCAACCTCGCGAGACAGCAGGTAGCGGGACGCCTCGGCCGCATCCTCGAAAACCCGGAAACGCGCGGTCGGGATCCCGTGGCGCGCCATGAACTCCTTCGAGAACGCCTTGCTCCCTTCGATCATGGCGGCCGCGGCCGACGGCCCGAACGTGTCGAGCCCGGCGTCGCGCAGGCGGTCGGCGAGACCGGAGACCAAAGGCGCTTCGGGGCCGATGACGACGAGGTCGTAGGCTTCGGCGATCGCGTGACTGACCAGCGCCTCGATATTCTCCGGGGCGATCCCGACGCGAGTTGCGTGGCGCTCGATGCCGGCGTTCCCGGGAGCGCAGTCGAGCTGCTTGAGGAGCGGGCTGAGGCTAAACGCCCAAGCGAGAGCCGACTCGCGCCCGCCGCCGCCGACGAGGAGGACCTTCATGATCGTTCCTTAGGCCCGACGCGCGTCAGTGACAGCCGCAGCCGCCGGTGCCGCAGCCGCCGGCCGCGGCCTTCTTGCCGCCTTCGGGCTTTGTTCCGGTCGTCTTACCGGGCTTCGCCGCGGGCTCCGCCGAAGAAGAGGAAGGGGATGATGACGAAGAAGAAGACGACGACGAGGACGACGCCTTGCCCTGGCCGCCGTAGCCCTCGTTGTACCAGCCGCCTCCCTTGAGTTGGAACGCCGACCGCGAGATCAGTTTTTCCAGCGCGCCGGAGCACTCCGTGCACTTTTTCAACGGTTTGTCGTTGACCTTCTGGATCACTTCCAGCGTGTGGCCGCAGGACGTGCAGCGGTACTCGTAGATCGGCATGCCGTGACCTCCGGTCGCAAAGATTCGGGGGATTGTGGAAGCGCTCGGGGGCGCTGTCAAGAAACGGAGGAAACTAGCGGTTGCGGGCCCGTCCGTCGGCCTTGGGCCCGAAGTAATCCGAAAGGGCGCCGAAAAGCGCGTTGGCGAGGCGGTCGCGGTCCGCCGCGCGACCCAGAAGGGTGGCGTCGTCGGGGTTGTTGAGGTTGACCATCTCGATCAACAGTTTCGTGGGGACGACGTTTCCGCGAAGCACGGCGGGGAGCCAGACCTCCCGGCCCCGGATCACGCGCTCGCGGATCGGTTGGTAGGGCTGCGTGGGAAGATCGGCCCGCTTCAGCGATTTGACGATCGCAACGGCCAGCTTGCGGGAGACCGCCTCCGAACGGACCCGATCCTGGGGCGAGAAGCTCACGCGGGGTTGTTCGCGGACTTCCTTGAAGCGTTGGTAGGTCGACGAGGAGTAGCCCATCGTGCCCTTGCGATAGGTCGCGCCCGGCACGTAGACCATCGCGCCGCGAAGCGACGCGTGGCGCGCATCGGCATGGAGCGACAGGAAGACGATCTTGTCGGGATCGGCCCCGTTCTTGACGAGTTTCCGGAACAAGGAGTTCGCGAGGTACCAGCGCAGGTTTACGGCGACCGACGTCTCTCCGTTTTCGTCGGCGAGAAACGGGGGGGTCGTCAAGACCTGGCGCTTGCGGTTCTTCTCCAGCGCGTCGCCGCGTGATGGCGCCGACTCTTTCCCGGGGCCGTCCAGCGTGAGGAAGACCTTGGCCGCGGTGTGCGTTTCGAGCTCGCGCCGCAGGCGGCTCGCGACGTCGAAGACGTAGTCGTGCTCCCACAACGAGTGGTTTATCGTGCCGGGGTCCATACCCCCGTGCCCGGGGTCCAGAATGACCACGACGCCCTCGAGCCCACGCGTGGCCTTCGTGGGCGGGCGAGCGGTGAGCTCGCGCTCCATCGCCGCCTTCGCTTTCTCGATGCTCTTCCGTCTTGCGTCCGAGTTTGGAAGGAACTCGGGCTCGAGCAGGTCGAGAGGGATCTTGACGAGCCACCCGACGGGAATCCCGGTGACGGTTCTCACGTCGCTC
>Ga0315283_10005127_pt1 | contig 11527 bp, 10 predicted proteins | sample YL17G09_0_MG_FD_204541 | JGI IMG/M metagenome (GOLD analysis project Ga0315283, IMG submission 204541) | Sediment microbial communities from Yellowstone Lake, YNP, Wyoming, USA - YL17G09_0 | ecosystem: Environmental > Aquatic > Freshwater > Lake > Sediment | place: USA: Wyoming | collected...
ACATGGGAGATGTCCCAAAGTATCTCACGGGGTGAATCGTTGCCGCGCACCTGTCGCGGCCCTACCCCAACCGCCCCTACTCCTTAGATTTTGCGCGCCTGGCATCGTAGAGGCGAGCGGCGCTCGCCCGATCAGGGGCGTCCGCCGGACGCCCCTACCATCGAAACCATCGTTCCAGTGACTTCTTACGAGATTATCATTGGGGTTTCTTACCGCAGGCCCCCTGGATCTTCTTCGAGTCGTAGGGGGTAAGGGACCTGAAGCTCTGATTTCGGGATTCTCCGGCTAGGATTTTCAGTCTCTCGATCCGGCTTTCGGGGCTGGGGTGGGTTGAAAAATAGGCGGGAATCGCGGTTGTTTTTCCGTCTTCCTTCTGGATTTTTTCAAAAAAGGAAATCATCCCTCGCGGGTCGATCCCCGCCGCCAGAATAAGCCGCATTCCTTCGGCATCGGCCTGTTCTTCGAATTGCCGGGTGTAGTGTAGAGCCCCTAAAAGGCCCGCCCCTTCCTTTCCGATCTTCATGGCCGAATTCGCATCTCCCATGATCACGCCAAGGAGAAGTCCCAAAGAGACCTGCTCTAAGAGCATTCGCGTCGAGTGGCGGTGCCGAATATGCTGCATTTCGTGAGCCAGGATTCCTGCCAATTCCTCCGTAGTCTGGATTTTTTCCAGAAGACCGCGAAAGACGACAATGCTTCCCCCGGGGGCCGCAAAGGCATTTACCTCAGGCGTGTCCATGACGACAATTTGAAATTTATAGGACCGCTCGGGGACGGAGGCCGACAAGGTGTCGACGATTTCCTGAAGGAAAAGCACTGGGCCGGAGTCGGAACATCGCGCCGGGGCGGGGGCCAAACTCTCAACAACGGAACGGCCAAGGCTTTCTTCCCAGGAGACGGGGACGCGCGACGCGGCCCAGGTGGATAAAAAGGGAATGCCCCATAGATAAAGAGAAACGATGACGCCGACAGTCCCCAGCCCCGCAAAGAGGGCAAAGGCAAGGCGTTTGGAACGCGGGGCGGAATCATGAAACGGCCGGGGAACTCCGGGAAAGATCCTTTTTAGGGCGGTAAAAAACGCCTCTCTGGGAACCACAATCGTCTCGGGAATGGGTTTGCCCTTTTCCAGGCGGATCTGACCGGGGTCGGAATAATCGCGATTTTTGCGGATCTCGCCATAAGGCCATAAAAGCCGCGGTCCTCCAGGAAGATCGATGGCAAGGCCGGTTATCTCCACCCATACGACCGCGTCCTTCCTCTCCGCCGTTTTCCCGTCGAGGTAATACCCTTTCAGTTTCATAGAATAACAGGGTCAGGGTGAGGCAAAAGCTTTTTGGCTATCAGCCTAACCCAATCGCGATTGAATCCTTTGTGTCAATTTCGCGTTTTGAGAAGGAACGCAAAATTTCATTGCAAAATGCAAATTTTCTGAAGAAAGCTCATTCATTTTTCAATTTGATATTTGCAATTTGCAATGAGGTTAAGCCGATTCTTCAAACAGCTAAACGGTTACAATCCTTTTATCTGAAGGGATGCTGCAGGGAAATAGCCATTTCGGCAAGGGGCTCATCCCAGGCTGAAATCCGCATCCAGAAATCCGGACAGGGCTTCTCCGGTCGCGTTTGCCTGCTTCGCGTCCTGGCGGATTTCGGCCAGGTCCATAAGTCCCTCCAGGGTCAGATACTTACATACAAACCGGATCTTGCGGGTGAGGATCCACGGCCATCCCAATCCGAGGGTGACGAGCGCGATGAGGAAGTTCGCGAGATGCAGGTTCATAAGCGCCCGGCCGGTTACCGTGGAACGAAAGCGGGCGGGTCCGCAGGAAGTGTGCTCCCAGTAATAGCGCTGCCTCTTGGCCCAGTACCAAAACCAGTAGAGACCCAAGGTGGGAAGGGTCAGAAAAATTGCAAAAAGGAAGGACCGGAAGAGATCTTTTCCCATGCCGTCGAAGCCGAATTTTCGGTTCCCGAAATAAGACTGGGAGACCATGAAATTATATCGTTTCGCGTCGAAGAAGGGAAAGTAAAGACCCAGGGTTATGGTGGAGAGGATCGATCCCAGCCCGAAGATTTTGATAAAGCCCCAGGCCCCCCCGCGGAACGAGAAGCGGATCCCGCGCCAGGAGGTCCGGCTGAGACGATACCGCCGCGCCCCGACCATGGCGAGCGGGACGAAGACCATCACAATCCCATAAGTCAGCCCCGTGGCAACGGCTTGGAACACCAGGCCGGTTTCCAATAAGGCCGGCGCGGCATTCAAGGCGTACAAAGGAATAAAAAACAGAACCAACGCCTTGAGAAATCCTACGAGCAATTCTTTTCCCGTCCCGCGGTAGACGAACCGCTCTTGCCAGAATTCCGTGTGGCTGAAAAGGTAATTGCGGATCTTCACCTTTCCCCAAAAATAATAGATTCCCAGCGTAACTAAGGAGAGAAATATGTTGATCAAATAAATGCCAAACAGTTCGCCGCCCTTCCCGTGAAAAGACAAACGGGCCGCCGCGACGTTTTCAGCCCCCCCCTTTAGAGGCGGGGAGTGGGGGCTCGGAGGATCCGGGGCGTATTGAATTTCCTGGGGGGTCGATGGAACAAAAGAGAGGGAAGGCGCAGGCGCCGAATCGCTCAACGGGGCGCCGCAGGATTTACAGGCCTCCTGGTTCATCTGCATCAGACCGCACTTGGGGCAGAGGACACCGATATTCATGATTCTCCTTCCTCGGACAAGTTTTTTCGTCCTTATGTCTTCCCGAACGGACTCCCGGACGCGCGGGGATGTCTTTAAAATGTTTCGTCTTTTTTTAGATTTCCTTGAGAAAAATCATGCTGGAACCGGCGGCTTTCCCGAATCGGCAAATTTACAAACAACCTTTGGCGAATTCCCTGGATTTTTAGTGATCGCGCAAAAAGTCCCCAGACCATGGTTTCGTAAATAGTCTCAAAATGATTTTTCCGTCATTCCGCGAACCCCGGATCGGGTCCGGGGCAGGTGCCGGAATCCAGTATTTTCAAATAGATGAAAATTCCCTGGACTCCGGTTTCCACCGGAGTGACGACTTTTTATAAAACCATCAATTTTCATCAAGGAATTCCGGAAAAGGCCGAGAAGATCTTTAGCTTTCCGTCCTCTCTTCTCTCCGGCAGAAAGGAGAGGGCCAGGGGAAACCAATAATCTCCAAAGATCCCGGCCTTTATCCATCCGGGCCGAGTGCCTATCAATGGTCATTCTTTCAGGGGAGACAAAGGCGCCCGGGATTGGCAAAGCGAAGAAAGGAGCGCCAGATTGGCTTCCGCCCAAAATCTGATGTCGTACCGGAAACAGGATCCTTCGTTTTCCTGGGAGATGTGGCCGTTTAACAAAAACCAGATCGGTAATATTCAGAAATATGGGTCTCCCGTCTTATTCGGTCCGAGAGACGGCAAGGAAGACACGTATGGCTTTTGCGGCGATCTCTATTGCCCGAACTGCGGCACCAAGTCGGATTTCATGCTCATCGAATTTCAAAAACCTTCCGCCGACCTGATGGCGGCCTGGATGGATATCGACATCAATGAAATCGATGAGGACATCCTGCGCTGCCCCAAATGCGGCCAATCCAATTTGGAACCCACTTGATTTTATAGACCTGAGGCCCGGCATCCCGCATGGAAATCACCCCCGAATTTTCACCCGAGGCCGGACGGCAATTTTTTCGAAAACCCCTCTTTCTGATCGTTTGGGTCTCCCATTTTACACCGGCCTATCCGCCAACGTCTCTGAAAATAGCTGATCATCTCCTTTCAGCCATCTCCAAGAATCAAGAGCAGAATTGAGCCTTTTGATCCCTTTTCATTTCTTCCTATAATCCCGAAATCTTTCAAAAAAATATTGATGCTTTTGATCAACGTCCCCTTTTTCGGGCGGGGATAGGATATACGCCGGTGCAAGAAAAAGTGCAAGGAGACAGGATCACTTGCCTCCCATCACTTTCGCGAAAACCTAAGAAGATCAGATACTTCGGAGCCCCGGGAGGGGCGCGGGAACAGCGGCGCGCCATCCCCGCGCCCAATCAAAGCGTTCTTCCCAAAACAATGGTTCAAAGTGAAGGGGGGCAAGGGCAGGATTAAAATAATGATTGACAAGATTCCCTTGTTTTGATATTTAAACTTTCGTTGTAATAGTAAAACACCGCCAATGAAGAAAGATCGCTACCTCATCAACTCTATCCTCCGGGCGGGCGGCATCCTGAAATGCTTTTCCCCGGAGAAGCCTGCGTTCAAGATGAGCGAGCTTGCCTCCGTCGTGGGGCTCGACCGCTCGACGGCCTACCGGATTCTTCTGTCCCTGGAGAAATGCGGTCTGGTCGAAAGGGACCCGCGGACGGGGGCGTATTCCTTAGGACCGGCGGCCCTGGGAATCGGCAGCGCCTTCCTCGGGCGGACCGACTTGGTTCAAATTGCCAAACCTGTCATGGCCGACCTGGCCTTGAAGGCCCAGGAGACCGTCAACTTGGCCGTTCTCAACGAAACCGAGATCTTCTATATCGACAAGGTCGATTCTCCCCGCAGTGTGGGGGTCATGTCGAAGGTTGGGCAAAGGAATCCGGTCTATTGCACCTCGCTGGGGAAAGCCCTCCTCGCCCATCAGCCGGAGGAAAGGCAGTCGCGAATTCTGAACGCAATCGAATTCAGACCCTTAACTCCGCACACCATCACCAGTAAGAAGAAGTTGATCCAGGAGCTTACGGCCGTCCGCAAGCAGGGCTATGCCTTGGATCGCCGGGAAATCGAAGAAGAGGTGGAGTGCATCAGCGCCCCCATCCGGGATCACCAGGGATCTGCCGTCGCCGCGGTCAGCATCTCCGGGCCCCAGAGAAAAATCGGCACTCCGCAGGAGAAAAGGTTTGTCGCCGCCGTGGTTCAAGCGGCCGCCCGGATTTCCGCAAAACTGGGCTTTCAACCCAAAGCGGGGGAACCGGCCGGCAAAAAGACCCGAGATCACAAAGGATGTTGAAAAGGGGGGGCGGAAACCAGAGGATGTCCCGTATGGCAGATAAGTCCCCTGCCCGGGCAACGTCGAAGCGGGTCCGAACAACCGCCTAATCTTCATGGCCCGGGGGACCCCCGCGAACCATGAAAATAGGATATTTCCCTCTCCCGCTGGCGGGAGAGGGTTAGGGTGGAGCGTTGGGTATCCCCCTCACCTCAATCCTCTTCCCGGAGGGGAGAGGAGGTCTTAGGGGGAAATTTTCTACGCAAAAGGGAGATGATCCATTTTTTCCATAGGAGGAACCGATGTCCGAGAAAAAGCCGAAGTATGTTTTCACCGTCAAAGACATTCCGCTTACGCCCTTGACCGAAAAAGTGGGTACTCGTTTCCTCGCCGGAACGAATGTTCTCCTCAGCTTCATCGAACAGCCCCCGGGGGCGACCTTTCCCCTGCACCGCCATCCGGCCGAGCAGATCCTGATTATCATCGAAGGGTCGGAAGAACACATCGTCGACGGGGAAACGATCCTGATGAAGGCCGGGGATGTCTGCGTTCATCCCCCCAACGTGGAACACGGGGGGCGGACGCCCACCGGATTCAAGGGTATCGACATTTTTTCTCCTCCACGGGAGGATTACCTGGAGCTGATGAAAAAATACAGGAAATAGGGCAGTCTCAGTTTAGCGTTTTGGAAAAATGGCGGAAACACCTCTGTTTGGGCCCGGGGGTCAGGCCGGAACGCGCCGGAAGCATCGGTTGGGTTTCCACTTTTCGCGGAGGATAAAAGCTCGTTTCCTCCGAAGGGGGCGGGGGGATTTTCCCCGCCTCATCCACAGAGAAATCAGCGCCTTATGATTCCAAGCGGGCCGGTCTGGCCCCCGGGCCCTGGAATCACTTGGCCCGAATGACAAACCTTTCTTCTAAGAACCAAAGTGTTACTATGGCCATAGGGGATCGATGAAAGGCAGAAGGAGGAAATGAAAAACCCGGATCCTGATTCCTGAATCCTTTCCCCTGTATTTTTAGCTGTGTTCATCCGTGTTTATCCGCATCCCCTAAGATCTTTAAATCACCACGAAGGGAGGAAGTCATGAAAAGTTCGCTTGTTCGAGGGGTTTTCGTCGTTCTGGTGCTGGCCGGCTTTCTTTTTTGGATGAGCCCGAGTCTCCACGCCCAGGTCATGCAGATGCGGTTCGCCCACTTCGGGGAAGAAACCCACCCCAGCAATCTAGCGGCCAAGCAGTTTGCCGCCAAGGTGGAGGAGAGAACCAAAGGCCAGGTGAAAATTACCATCTATCCTGCAAACACGCTGGGTTCACCTCCGGAGCAGGCAGAGCAGATCCGTCTCGGGGCCGTCGATATGGGTCTTCCCACCCAGGGGCAGCTGGATAAATACGTGAAGGCCTTTTCCGTGGTCATGCTTCCCTTCATGTATGAAAACTATGAACATGCTTACCGGGTTTTGGATGGACCGTCCATGGACTGGCTCTTCCCCCAGGCGCAGAAAGAAGGGTTTATCCTTCTTGCCAACTGGGAGTACGGGTTCCGAAACCTCACCAACAACAAACGGCCCATCCTGAAGCCCGAGGACGTGAAAGGGCTAAAGATCCGAACCCCGCCGGAGATCCAGCTCCAGGCGGCTATGGAGGCCCTGGGGGGCATCGTCACCAAGATCGCCTTCCCGGAAGTCTACATGGCCCTGGCCCAGGGAGTGGTGGACGCCCAGGAAAACCCCATCCCGGTGATCTATCACAACAAGTTCTACGAAGTGCAGAAGCACTTAGTCCTCACCCGCCACGTGTACAACAACATGATCCATGTGGTGAGCGTGAAGACCTGGGGCAACCTCAATGCCGAGCAACAGAAAATCTTTAAGGAAGAGAGCAAGGCGGCAGGGGCCTTGATGCGCAAGACGTTGGTGGATAATGAAGAAGACCTGATCTCCAAGATGGAAAAAGCGGGGGTGAAAGTCACCCGCCCGGACCTCGCGCCCTTCCGGGCGGTCATGGGGCCGGCTTACGAGAGGATCGGCAAGTATGCCGGCGAGGACAACGTGAAGACCTTTATGAAGTTTGTGGAAGAGGCCCGGAAAAAATAAGGGGGGGAAGAGAGCCTTGATGACTTTGGCGGTCTTTGCGGTTCTGGTGGGCCTGATCATGATCGGCCTGCCCATCGCGGTCTCCATGGGGCTCACCGCGGTGGTCTTCTTCGTGGCGCTGGGGGAGATCGACACTCTTTCCATGATCCCGGCAAGGATGTACTCCAGCACCACGGGCTTTCCTCTCCTGGCCATTCCTTTTTTTATCCTGGTCGGAAACCTGATGAACACCGGAGGCATGACTCAGCGAATCTTCCGCCTGGCCCAGAACATGGTGGGCCACATCAAGGGCGGTCTGGCCCATGTGAACGTGGTCAACAGCATGATCTTTGCCGGGATGTCGGGCGCGGCCGTGGCGGACGCCGCGGGAATCGGGATGGTAGAGCTCGAAGCCATGACCAAAGCGGGGTTTTCGCGGCGTTTTTCCGCGGCGGTCACGGCGGCATCCTCGACTATCGGCCCCATCATTCCTCCGAGTATTCCCTTTGTCATCTACGGAAGCCTGACCGGCACCTCGGTGGGACGCCTCTTCCTGGGCGGATTTCTCCCCGGCCTCATCATGGGAATTGCCATGATGATCACCGTGTATATCATTTCCGGCCGGAGGGGGTACCCGCGGGAAAAGAGAGCAACGCTGAAGGAATTCTTTCTCAGCCTGGCCGATGCCTGGTCGGCCCTCCTCTGCCCGGTGATCATCATCGGAGGCATCCTGATTGGCATCTTCACCCCCACCGAGGCCTCCGTGGTGGCCGTGATCTACGCCCTGATCATTACCGTGGTGATCTACCGGGAAATCACCCTGCGAGATCTTCCTCGAATCCTTTGGGAGAGTATCGAACACACGGTCCGGGTTCTCTTCATCATCTCGGCCGCGGGCATCTTCGGCTGGCTCCTCATCCACCAGCGGGTTCCCGAGGCGGTGATCCAGGGACTCATGACCCTGAGCCATAATCCGTGGGTCATCCTTCTCATCCTGAATGTCATTCTGCTGGTCCTGGGCTGCTTCATGGAAGGGATCTCGATCATGATCCTCACCATCCCCATCTTTATGCCCCTGATCAACAAGATCGGGATCGATCCCGTTCATTTTGGGGTGGTGATGACTCTCAATCTGATGGTGGGCCTTTTGACCCCGCCGGTGGGAATGGTTCTTTACGCGGTATCGAGCGTGGCGAAAATTCCGCTTTGGGAATTGGCCGATGAGCTCAAGTGGTATATCGTGGCCATCATGATTTCCCTGGGCCTTATAACCTACATTCCGGGGTTGGTGACCTGGGTTCCGAATCTGGTTATGGGGGCGGGGAAATAATGGGAGTGCCTTAAGTCCTCAAGGGCGCTCAAGGGGTTCAAGTTTTCCTTACCCCGAACTCATTTTTTCCGGATCATTATTGAGAATGATCAAAAGGAAGATGATATGAGTCAAGGTTTTTGGCAGCGAGCCGATCAATTCATCGCCCTTTTCCTGCGGAGAAGTTCGATTGCCATGATGGTGGCGCTGATCGTTTTTGTGGCTGCCGGGGTCCTCGTGCGTTTCCTGCCCTTTGCTTCCATGGGCTGGGCGGACGAGATCATCGAGCTGGCCTTCGCCTGGCTGGTTTTTCTTGGGGCGGCCGCTCTCTGGAGAGACCGGACCCATTTCCGGGTGGACCTCCTTCCCACCAAACTGAGCAATTCAAAAGCAGGCCTGAGGCTGGAGATCGGCTTGGCCCTGCTGGCTCTCGGATTTTTCCTGGTTTTCACCTACCAGGGGGGATGGGTTTCCTATAAAGCGACGGATCGATCCCCTATTCTGGAGCTTCCCAAGTATCTCTGGTATATGGTCATGCCCCTTTCCGGCGCCATCATTATTGGTTATACGATTCGGGATCTTCGGGAGTTCATTAGAAAAAGGAATTAAATCTGGACGATTCGGAGGAGAAACCATGAGTCTTTCCTGGCTTTTTCAACAGACCCACCAGACCCGCGGCAGAAGAAGATGGATCGACGAAAAGAACACGGGGCTTCAGTTTCTGAGGTACGGGCGGATCGTTCTCGAAGGCAGGGATGAACCGGTTCTCCTCGAGACCGGCAAGGAAGAGGTAGGGCTGATCTGCCTTCGGGGAGCGGGAAACGTAGAAGTGGACGGTAGAAGCTTCACGATGAAGAAATATGACGCCCTGTACCTCCCCATCCAGGCCCGCTGCCGGATTGTCCAGAAGGAGTTCTTCGACTTGGCCGAGTGTGCCTCCCCGGTCTCCAAAGATTACGGGGTGCAATTCGTTTCCTTCGACGAGGTCCTGAAGAACCCCAAACTGGTCAACCGGGCCGGCTTCGAACCCTACTCGAGAACCATCCACACCCTCCTCGGAGAGGCGAACACGAAGGCGGGACGGCTGCTCGCCGGGGTGACGATGAGCAAAGAGGGCAATTGGACGAGCTGGCCTCCCCATGACCACTCCGCGGCCAAAGAAGAAATTTACCTCTATGTGGACCTGCCAGCCCCCAATTTTGCCATCCATCTGAATTACTGGGATTTCCAAAACCCCGAGATCGTGGCCATGGTCCGGGAAGGGGATGCGGTAGCCATCAGGAAGGGATATCACTACAACGTGGCGGCCCCCGGGACGGTGACCACTTTTGTCTGGATGATGGCCGCCGTTCGGGAAGAGCAGGACCGCGTGTTCACGGCCGTAACCATCCAGCCGGAATTTGAAGGCCGATTCAAATTGTTTTAAGCGGAAAAGAGTTGTTTCGCGCCGACGTCTTGGCGGAAAATCTCATGGCTCCGGGCATGGCGCGCGGCGAATTTACCGGGGGGCGATCGGAAACAGGTGGTTCTCCACGAAGCTGAAATGCCCTTCCTTGCCGACGATGATGTGGTCGAGAACCCGCAGGTCGATGGTGCGGGCGGCCTCGACAATCGATTTTGTGAGTTCCCGGTCTTCCGGGGAAGGCTCGGAGTGGCCGCTCGGGTGATTGTGGACCAAAATCACGCTGGCCGCATGCCGGCCAATGGCCTCCTCCACGATCCGCCGCGGGTAGATCACCGCCCGGTCCACCGTCCCTTCCTGGATCACTTTGTAATCCAGGACCTTGTTCTTGGTATTTAGAAAAATGAGCATGAAGGCCTCGTGGGGCAGGCCCGCCATTTTTACCCGGGCGAAATCCAAGACCGCCTGGGGGGAGGATAGCGCGTCCCGGGCGATCATCTTTTCCGCTAAATACGCCTCGCAGACTTTTTTTACCAAATGAATTAGGGTTGAGGAAATCGGGCCGACATGGAGAACCTCTTCCAGCTCCCGCGGCCCGGCATCCAGAACTCCCGCGAGGCTTCCAAATTTCCTGATCAAACTCTTGCCGTAAGGTTTGATGTCCCTTCGGGGAATCGCATAGGTAAGCAGAAGCTCCAGCAGTTCGTAGTCATTCAGCCCTTCTTCTCCGCTTTTCCGGAAACGATTCCGCAGCCGTTCCCGGTGTCCGAGATAATCCGGTTTCTCTTCCATGAACTCCGTCCTTCTGTAGAGAAAATCGCATAGCCCATAGGGCATAGCGCATAGCGTAACTACATTAAATAAATGCTATTTCCGTGGTTCACGGGTATCCCCGGGCCATGAAGATTTGTTGTTCGTTAGTTGGTCGTTCAGACCGACTCTCTTGTTGCCCGGGCATGGGACCCTTCGCCAGGGGAATTTTTTATTCGAAGAACCCCCTGAAAATACATACTTTGCCGGGAGTAAACCGAATCCCCTTTCGAATATAACGGAGATGATCCAAGAATTCCTACCATATCCTGACAAAAAAGAAAAGGCCCTGTCCCGAACGCCGGAACAGGGCCTTTTGGATCCCTCCCCTTTCTTTCTCAGAACATGGGCACCGACTGGCCGCCGATCACGATGATGAAGCGCATCACGAAGATCCCGATGATCACCAAGGCGGCGGAGGCATACTGGACGACGGGGATCATCCGCGTTTTGGGATGGGCGAGAAGGGCCAGGGGAAGAACCGCTCCCAGGCAAAGTTCGACCCCCAGGAACCAAATTGCAAATTCCCCCGTGGTCAGGAGCTGCAGCATAGCGTAGGATTCCGTGTCCGAGGCGGCCAGAACCGTGAGGTCGCTGCCGATCAGGAACAGGTCCGCGATGATGAAGATGATCAGGAGGCGAAGCAGGGTGCCGATGACCCCTTTATGCCTGGCCACTTGATCTTCGGTCATCTCGGGGGCATATCGCCGGAGATAGAGATTACCAAGGATAATGATGACCGCCAGCCCGGAGACCATGGCCGACACCATGAAGAGGGCCGGGTTCAGGGCGGTGTTCCAGAAGGCGCGGCCTTTGGAGAGGGCCAGGAAGAATCCGGTGTAGCCGTGTCCGGCGATGGCAATCGGCAGCCCGCCCAACCCCCACATGCGCGCCATCCGCGTATTGTTCTGCAGAACAAAGTAGGTGTACACGAAGCAAACAACCGCATCGGCCGCCAGGA
>Ga0315283_10005131_pt1 | contig 11523 bp, 9 predicted proteins | sample YL17G09_0_MG_FD_204541 | JGI IMG/M metagenome (GOLD analysis project Ga0315283, IMG submission 204541) | Sediment microbial communities from Yellowstone Lake, YNP, Wyoming, USA - YL17G09_0 | ecosystem: Environmental > Aquatic > Freshwater > Lake > Sediment | place: USA: Wyoming | collected...
CTCCACCGGGACTCCCGTGTCCGTCGCGGCGTTTGAGAGTTCCTGCACAAGAGGATGGGAGATCGGGAGCTCGTTCCCCTCGTTGTTTAGCATGTTGAAGTGGATCTCGAAATTATCGCGAAGGAACGGATGCTGAGATTTTCTGATGGCATCGACCATCCCCTGCTGAACGGCTTCAATGTCGGTGTTGGGGAGGAATCCGAAGACGCCTTTGATGGACGCCAAGCCCGGGGCGGTCGCGGGCCAATCGCCGGCGTGAAGCATTCCGAACGTGACCGGCATCGGGTTCTCGTACGCATCGAAGAGTGGATTGATCCCCCGTGAGGCGGCAAGCAGTCTGTCATGGTACCCCTCCAGGACGCCCATCGCCTTCACTGCTTCCTTGAGCGCGCTGACCACATCCGAGGCGCGCCCGCTGTGGCCCGGTTTCCCTCGACAGATCACTTCGAACCAGACGGCACCCCGGACGGCGGCGAAGATCTTATGCTCTGAGGCTTCCAGAACGATCGCCCCGTCCGCAGCGACCGGGTGCCGGACCATGAAGAGGGTTCCGTTCCCTCCATTCTCTTCTTCCACGACGATATCAACCGTAAGCGTCCCCCGCGGTCTCAAGCTTAATTTCTTTAAGGCGGAGAGAAGAAGGTGAACGACCGCGATCTGCCCCTTGTCGTCGCACGCCCCGCGTCCGTAGACAATGCCATCCCGGACGACGGGCAGAAACGCGTTCTCCTGATTTTTTGAAGGGGGAACGACGTCGCTGTGTGCGTTGAGGATGAGACTCCGTGACGCCGCCGGAAAGGTCCCATCAAGAGTCAGCCGGAGGTTTTGCGTGTTCCTGTACGTGAGGCCGTCGAGCGGCCAGCTGTAGAGAGGATCCTCCTTGAACGATTCGGGTATCTGCATCAGATCGGCACGGGAGCAGAGCTCCTTCATGCGGCTGTGCACCAGCCTGTTGACAGGCCCCTCGTTGCCCCGCGTCGACGGGATGCGGATCATGTCGCACAGGAACCGGACCGACTCCTCCGCGAGTGTCTCGATCACCGCCTCTATATCGCTGCCGGCCTTTGTCACTTTACGCCCTTTTGTCGACAGGTTTGTTGATCGGAAACCGGGGAGGACGACCGTCGAGATATCTGCGGATATCTTCCATGATCTTCTCCCGTATGCTCCATCCCGCGTCCTCAGAGTACCAGGCAAGATGGGGCGTCAGTATGATGTTGGGAATTCCACGGAGAACGAACCCGGCGTCCGGCGGCTCCTTTTCGAACACATCGATGCCTGCGCCGGCGATCCAGCCTTCTCGGCAGGCACGTGCCAGGGCGTTCGCATCAACAATCGCACCTCGTGCGGTGTTCACGAGGATGGCCGTCGGCTTCATCAGCCGGAGCTCTCTCTCACCCATCATGTATTGTGTCTCATGGGTGAGAGAGGGGTGAATCGTCACCATATCTGCGCTGGAAAGAAGCTCCTCGAGCGGAATACACCGGATACCCAGCTCCTCCTGGCGGCGTGCGCTGAGGTAGGGGTCATGGACCATAACGTCAACGCCGAAACCGCGGAGCATACCGAGCACAAGGCTCCCGATTCTTCCGCAGCCCACGAGGCCTGCCCTGGTACCGGAGAAGCGGCGGACGGGGATCACGCTGCTGAAATCCCATTGTCCTTTCTCGACCGAGATCTCGAGGCATTCCTGTTGTCTTGTAAACCTCCGCCGGCATGTCAGCAGCAGCATCATGGCCTGTTCGGCCACCTCTTCCCGGCAATAATCGGGGACATAGCAGACCCGGATCCCCAGCTCGGTGGCCGCCGGGACGTCGATATTGTCATATCCGACGCCGTGCCGGATGATAAGCCTGCAGCGATGAAGATTCCGGAGGACCTCGCTGGTCATGCCGACCATATTCACCACCAGGACCTCCGCGTCCGCGATTTTTGCCAGGAGGTCCTGCGGCGAAGCGAACTTCAACTGCAGCGCTTCGAAGATGACCGGAGATTGAGCGAGCTGTTCACGCTCCCACCCGAGGTCGGTCTCGATATAGTCCGTGACAACGATTTTTACCGGCTTCATGGTATTCCTAACGCTGGACGCGGCCTGATGAGTCGCCCTTCATGAGAGTGAGGACTTCCTGCTCTGACACTCTGTTGAAATCCCCCGTGATGGAATGCTTGAGACAGGAGGCGGCCGCCGCAAATTCAAGCGCCGACCGGTCGTCCTGAAATTTGATCATCCCGTAGATCAGCCCCGCAGCGAAGGCATCTCCGCTTCCCACCCGGTCCACAATATCGGTGATCTCATATCTGCGCGAGACAAGAAACTCGCTTCTATTATGAAGGCAGGCAGACCAGGCGTTGCTGCTCGCGCTGATGCTTTCCCGAAGCGTGATGGCGATCGCGCGAAGATCGGGAAATTCTTCCAAAACCTTCGCAGAGAGTATCCTGTACCGCTCGATGTCCAGATTTCCCGAGTGGACATCGACATCGATTTCGATGCCGAGTGATTTTTGGCAGTCTTCTTCGTTGGCAATCGCAACATCGGTGCGGCGCATCAGGTTCTTCATCACCTCCGGCGCCTTCTTGCCGTACTGCCAGAGTTTGGCACGGAAGTTCAGGTCGCAGGAGATCGTGACGCCCGCTTCCCTCGCTGCATCCATCGCCTCGAGACAGAGGTCCGCTGTTTCGGCGGAGAGAGCCGGTGTAATCCCGCTGACGTGATACCACGCTGCGTTGTCGAATATCTTCTTCCAGTCGAAATCGCCGACGCGGGTTTTCATGATCGCCGAGCCGAAACGGTCATAGATAACAGTTGAAGGGCGTTGGTTGGCTCCTGCCTCAAGATAGTAGATGCCCATCCGGTCGCCGGAAAACTTCAGGAATCGCGTCCCGACATTGAATCCCTGGAGCGCCCGAGAGCAGGCATGTCCTATGGGGCTGGGAGGAAGCGCCGACACAAATTCGACGGGCACGCCGAAATTCGCAAGCGAGACCGCCACGTTTGCCTCACCTCCGCCGAATGTGGCTTCGAGCAATGGGGACTGAAAAAGACGTTCGGCGCCCGGTGATTTGAGCCGCAGCATGATTTCGCCAAACGTCACACAGTATCGGGGACTGGACACAGTGCACTCATTCTGATGAGCGTGGACCGCAGGAGAGATCAGGCCTGAAGCAAGTGGATAGCAAACCCGCCGATCTCTTCTTCAAGATAGACAGAGACGAGTTTACCGTCTTTCTCGGACGCCGTCTCGGGACGGAACCCGTATCCGCGTCGCTCGAGATATGCCCTGGCCCGTTGTGGAAAGTTGGTGCCAAGAGCAAGATGGCCCCGTTCGCCGGGGAACTTCTTTTTCGTGAATTCGAAACTCGTGCCGACAAAAAAGGATGAGCTCCCGGCCTTGGTCGGCATCTGGGTTAGTGCCGCCATGAGCTTTGCGTTCGACTCTGCTTCAGTTTCAGACGTTCCGTTTATGCCCACATGTTTGAGGGCGAAACCCAGCATGAGTTGAACCGCTTCTTCGGTGAGGTGGCGTATGACATCGAATCGCCCTGCTTCGATCAGATCCGGAGCCACCATCCAGCTCCCCCCGCAGGCGAGAACCTTCGGGAATCGAAGATAGTTCAACAGGTTGGCCGGCTGGACCCCGCCGGTAGGGACGAACCGGACATGATGATAGGGCCCGGAAATCGCTTTCAGATAATCGATACCCCCTTGCGCTTCGGCGGGAAAGAACTTCACCACGTCCAGGCCGTACTCAAGCGCACTCTCGATATCAGACGGCGTCGCCACGCCGGGGAGGACCGGGATGTCCTGCGCGAGGCAGAACTCGACAACCTTTCTATTGAACCCGGGTGCAACGATGAATGATGCGCCCGCGCCAAGCGCGGCCCTGGCCTGTTCCACCGTGAGCACCGTCCCGGCTCCCACATCCACATGCGGGAGAAGTCGGGCGATCGACTCAATGGCCTTCACGGCCGCCGTCGTTCTGAAGGTCACCTCGGCGCACGGGATCCCGCCGTCGGCCAGAGCGCGTGCAACATCGGGAGCGTCAGCCGCCTCCTGGAGGACGACCACAGGGACAACACCGTAGAGTTCCAGCCTCTGAAAGATCGGGTGCATGGTTGCCGCTCACAATTCCGAGAATACCTTGTCCAAAATGGTAATTGCCAGATCGCATTCCGGTTGCTTGATGGTAAGGGGGGGGGCGACCCGGATGACATTGCCGTAGATGCCCACCCGCCCCATCATCAATCCGTATTGGACTGCGCCGAGAATAATCTTCTGGCACAGTGCTGCCGACGGGGCCTTCGTCGTTCTGTTTTCAACGATCTCCAGGCCGAGCGCGAGTCCCATGCCCCGCGCATCGCCGATGCACTCGTATTTTCCCTTGAGCTCGTTGAGACGGCTGAGGAGATACGTGCCCATCTCGTGGGCGTTCTCGGGCAACCGCTCTCTTTCCATTATATCAATGACGGCAAGGGCGGCAGCCGACGCGAGGGGATTACCTCCCGTGGTGCTCGACATTTCCCCCGGCTTCATGCAGCTGAATATTCTGCTTTCGCCGGCCAGTGCGGAGGCCGGCATGCCGCTGCCGATGCCCTTGCCGAGGCAGAGCATATTCGGCTTGACGTTTTCCCATTCAATCGCAAACATTTTGCCGGTTCTGCCGAAGGAGGATTGCACCTCGTCAACCATGAAGAGGAGTCCCCGATCATGAGACCAGCGCGCCAGTTCGCTCAGCCATCCCTCGGGAGGATTGATGAACCCTGCCCCCCCCTGATAGGGCTCTGTCATAACAGCCCCGAGGTCTCCTGAGGAGGACGACTCGACAATACGGTCGAGCGCCTTCACACAATAGAAATCACACTCCGGATATTTCTTCTCATAGATGCAACGGTAGCAATACGCGTACGGCGCGACGATGCCGCCTGGCACAGGAGGACCGAATTTGCGTCGCGTATTGCTGTTGCCTGCGACGCTCATCGGGCCGTAGGTTCTCCCATGGAACGCTCCGTAGAACCCCAGGATCTCGTGCTTTCCGGAATACCGTTTCGCGATCCTGATGGCGGCTTCGGTAGCCTCCGCACCGGTCGTCAGCAGAAAGATTTTGTCCAGGTTGTCAGGAAGTTTCTCCGCAAGGCGCGCAGAGAGTTGAATCCGTTCCGGGGTTGGGAACGAGTAGCAGTTCATCAACCGTCCGGCTTGCCGGCGGATGGCCTCGACGTGATCGGGATGCGAATGCCCCACATTGGCAACGAGGACGCCCGACGTAAAGTCGAGATACCGATTGCCATCGACATCGACGACCCAAACGTCCTCGGCATGATCCCATACGAGTGGAACCTGGTCGGCCATGCATGCAGGTTCGTGCTCCTTCGAGAGCGCAAGAAGTTTCTCTGATTTCGGTCCTGGTATCTGACGTTTGACGGGGTTCATAGAGTCGCGGGGAATATATTTCGCATCGTGAAACGGCCTTTCACAACGAAGATAAACCACTACTCTCGGATTGTCAAGGAAATTCTGGCAAAAGTGCTCACAAATCTATTATTAGATCATTTCACATCGTGGAATTCCAAGAAAGTCCTTGACATTTTCTTTGGTGTTTGCTACACTTTTGAGGCACCGTTTCACCATATGAAACATCTCTTCTCATCCAGGATGGCAGCATGGGAAATCCCATCAAGGTTGTCGCAAAGACGTTCAAAGTGATTGAGCTCCTCAATGCGGAAAAGGAGCTCTCTCTCAAGGAGCTCTCGGAACAGGCTTCTCTCCCCAAGCCGACGGCGTATCGCATTCTGGATACGCTGAGCGGACTGGGATACATCGAGCAGGATTCCTCCACACAGAAGTTCACCCTCGGATCCAGGTTCCTGACATTCATCAGGAGTTCCGGACCCGGCACCGATATCATCGCTCTCGCTGAGCCGTACATGGAAAGACTCTCGAAGCTCTTCGGAGAGACGGTCAATCTCGCCAGGCTCATCGACCACCAGATCATCTATATCCGGATCCTTGAGTCCCGACACGCATTCCGCATCAGCGACAATATAGGCGACCGTGCGTACGTCCACTCAACCGCGATCGGGAAGGCCATCGCCGCATTTCTTCCGAAGGATCAACTGGATGAAGTGCTCCGCAGAAATGTCTTTACGCCGTTTGGTTCCAAGACCATCACCGATGAAGCCAGCCTGCGCAAACACCTCGCGATTGTAAGAGAGCAGGGATATGCTCTCGACGATGAAGAAGGCCATGAAGGCGTTATCTGCCTTGGCGCTCCGATTTTCAATAAAGAGCATCTGCCGTTTGCTGCCATGAGCCTATCCATGCCCAAGGTACGAACCAAGAAGAAGATCCTGGAGGCGATGGTCCGCGAACTACCGAAGCTCGCGATACAACTTTCGCTTGATCTTGGCGTGACAGATATTCGCAAGTGTTTCGGGAAGTAACCGACCGCTGCCACCTCCTCAACGCAGGAACCTGACAATGAGGGACAATCTTCGCATTGGTATTATCGGCTCAGGATTCGTTGCACGCACCCATGCTCATTCCATCTCCCGGGGCTTGCACCATGCCACCCTGGCGGGCGTCGCCGGCGGAACCCGCGCGGAGCAACTGGCGTCCGATTTTAGCACCACGTTCTACCCCTCACCCAACGCGCTCGCTGCAAGCGAAGAGGTCGATGCTGTCGTTATTGCCACTCCGCACAGCTTTCACCATGAGCACGCACTGCTGTGCGCTGGGACTGGAAAGCACGTTCTCATCGAAAAACCGATGGCGACATCGGCAAAGGATTGCTCCGAAATCATCGCCGGATTCAGATCCCGGAGGCTGTGCCTCATGGTCGCTTTTACACAGCGATTTCGCCAATCGAATGTCAGAGCCTTTGACATTATCCACCAAGGCACAATCGGTAAGGTTCTCATGGTGCAGGAGTACGCGCTTCTGCCGAACGGACTGCAGGCGTACCCCGGGTGGCAACAACAGCCTGACAATCTGGGCATCCTTTTCGGATACGGCATCCACAATATCGACAAGCTGCGTTGGTTTCTTCAGGACGAGGTAGAATCTCTGAGCGCCACACTCCATCGCTCGAAGGGAGGAATTGAGACGTCATCGATGACGACCCTCCGCTGGACCGGCGGGGCGTTGACGCACATCTGGAGCAGCGTCGACCTTCCTTCTCCAGGATTCGAATCGACGGCATTCCGCTCTCAAATTGTCGGCGACAAAGGCCTTCTTGACGTCGATGGATACGGAAAGGTCCAGATCTCTTTGCAGGGTGAACCATGGAAAACATTGTTCGTGCAGCCCCCGATCGACTGGCGCGGGGCGGGGATGTTCTCGGAGGCCAGAATGGGTTCCTTCAATGCCCAGAATCAGGCCTTCGTTGACTCCGTACTCGCCGGGACGGAGCCTCCTGTTACCGGCGCCGACGGTCTGCAGGCGGTGAAGATTGCCCTCGCAGCCTATGAGTCGGCAGACACCCATCAAACCATCCACCTCAACACTCACTGATTGCATCATGGAAACCGCAAAAGCCCTCCAGGTCTTCGACTATGTCGTCATCGTAGGCTATTTCATCATATTGCTGGGGACTGCGGTCTATTTCTCCCGGCGGATGAAGCTATCGACGGACTTCTTCACCGCAGGGGGTAACATACCATGGTGGCTCGCGGGCATTTCCTTCTTTATGGCGAGCCACAGCGCACTCAGCTTTGTGATGTATGGCGAGCTTGCGTACAAGTACGGAATCACCGGCGTCGTCATCTTTCAATCGACCATCATCAGTTTGACTCTTGCGGGACTCTATGTCGCCAAGCGCTGGCGCCGATCCAGAACCTCGACGCCGGTCCAGTTTCTTGAAAAGCGTTACAGCCTCGGGATGCGGCAGGCTCTTGCGTGGACGGGCTTCCCGATCCGCATCATCGATGACGCTCTGAAGATCTTCTCCACGGCCATATTTCTCTATGTCGGAATGAAGCTGTCGATTCTCAGCCTTCCACTGGCGATCGGGATCGCGGGCGCTATTATGATCATCTACGCGGTCCTCGGAGGACAGCTGGGGGTTATGGTGACCGACTTCCTGCAATTCATCATAAAGATGGTTATCGTGCTGCTTATTTTCGTCTTTACGTTCGTCAAACTTGCCGGCATCGGCTTCACCTGGGATCAGCTTCCTGCCGGGTTTCTCAGTCCGTTCTCGGGGTCCTACCGTGAGCTGAACTATTTTTCCTTCATCATCCTTATGATCATCTCGTTGAACAGCGGGTGGGCCCTGGTACAGAAATACAATTGTGTGAGCACCGAGAAGGAGGCGCAGAAGGTGGCATGGCTGGTTGCCGGTTTGAACTTTATCGCGCCGGTCATTTTCTTCCTTCCCCCGATGCTCGCCCGGGTTCTCCTCCCGGACCTGCAGGACACCAAAAATGCCTACGCGGAGCTCGCATTCGCTGTTCTCCCGACCGGAATGATGGGGATGCTCGTCGCCGGAATGTTTGCTTCCACCCTCTCAACGATGGGCTCGGAGTTTAACGTGTTGTCCGGGATCCTTACGAACGACCTCTACAAAAGACTTTTCAAACCGCAGGCAACGGAAGCGGACCTCGTCCGGGTGGGGAGGGTGACCACATTGCTGATCGGTGGACTTATCATCGCGATCGCCATCCTGCTGTCGGTACTCAGGGGGTTGAACATATTTGACATCATGTTCAAGGCGTTCGGCGCACTCCTGCCGGCCTGCGCGTTGCCGATTCTGGCAGGGTTCTTCTGGAAGAGGATCACCGCTCGGGGAGCTCTCACGGGACTCATTGCCGGAGCCGTCTCGGGGGTGACGCTCGTCGCCATCAATATGGCCCTGGTGAGTTCCTATGCAGCCGACATGCAAGCCAATCCGGAGCTCCAGTACTGGCTCAAGCAGGGGTGGGATGCCGCTTCTATTCTTCTGAATATTCTGACCACCCTCGCAGCGATGTTTCTGGGTTCGTCACGTCACTCTCAGACGTCTGAGGAGATCGCACGCGTGGAGTCATACTTCAAAGACCTCGCCACACCGGTCGTTGCCGCCTCAGGACAGGCTTCAACTCTTGCTACCGGGGCGGATCTGAAGGTCATGGGAATAACAACCTTGCTCTTTGGAGCCCTGATGACGTTGACCGGTCTGCTCATCCTGATGTCCTCCGGGGACCAATTCAGTCTCACGGTCAATGCCGTGACAGGGGGGGGATTCCTGCTCTTTGGTCTGCTTGTCTACCTCAAGGGAAGGAACTCTTCCCTGCGGCAGAACTCATCGCCTCGTTGAAGGAGAACGTTGCCGTGGAATCCTCGTTTTTTGACTGCAATTGCATGATCGGCAAGCGGGCAGATCGCCGGGAGGGGGAACCCTGGGCTCTGGACCAATTGCTCCGGGACATGGACACGTGCGGGATCTCCGACGCGATGGTGACGCATGCGCTGAGCCGGGACTATGACCCAGCCGCCGGAAACCTGGAGATCTCCAGCATCGTCTCAGCCCAGCCTCGGCTTCATGGCTGCTGGGCCATCCTGCCACCGTCAGGGGGTGAAACTCCGGAGGGTTTTATCTGGGAAATGCTGGCAAAGGGTGTCGTCGCCGCGGTCGCCTATCCCCGTGCCCATAACTACTCACTCTCGGAATGGTCCATGGGACCTTTGCTCTCCGCTCTGGAGAGATTCCGCATCCCTCTTCTGCTTCCGTTTGGACAATGTACATGGGAGGAAGTCGAGCGCTTGTGCGGTGAGCATGTCTATCTTCCCCTGATCGTGACAGGCGTTAATTACCGGCAGCTCCGGTTTCTCCTCCCGTTGTGGGAGAAGTACCGGAACCTGTTCGTGGATCTTTCATGGTTTTCCGTGCATGACGGGCTGTCCTATATTGCAGGCCAGGGTCTGATCGGGCAGGTCCTCTTCGGGACCAATTATCCCCTCTATGAACCGGGAGCCGCCGTGACGATGGTGACCTACGCAAACATCAAAGGGGAAGAACGGCAGCAGGTCGCGGGGGGTTCGTTGCGGCGTATACTGGGGGGCATCCGGAGGAATCGGCCATGATCAATACGGACAAACTGCGACAGGACGGCCTCACGGGAACGGCGCTCACCGGCGAGATTGTTGTCGACGCCCATATGCATGTGGACAAGTTCTACAACTTCTTTATCCCGCGGTCGGATCCGGGTGATCTGATTGCCAGCGCCGGACGCATTGGCATCCAGCGGATGTATGGATCAAGCCTTGCAGCTATCAGGGGAGATGCTGTTTCGGGAAACAACAACGCCGTCGCCCTGCACGCGAAGTATCCGGACAGGTTCTTTCCGTATGTCGTGTTCAAACCGAACTACCCGGAAGACGCCGACCGCACGATCGCCCTGTCGGAGGCTGAGAAGATCAGGCAATTTAAGATACACGACGACGGCAACGATATCGCGTACGACGACAGGCGCTACTATCCGTTGTACGAGCACGCACATGCGACGGGGGCGATCATACTCGCGCACACCTACGGAAGAAAACATGTCGTTCCTATGATGAAAATTGCCGGGGAGTTCCCTGCGATCAAGATCCTGCTGGGACATTCAGGGATCATTGAGGAGGAGATCTACGGCGATGCCGTCAGGACGCGCGAGAATATTTTCCTCGAGACCTGCAGCTCGTTGGCCTGGTATGGTTTGCTGGAACGCCTCGTTGCTATGGGGGGGGCAGATCGCGTATTGTTCGGCACCGACATGCCGTTCATGTCCCCCGACCAGCAGATCGGCCGCGTCCTGTTTGCGAGAATCCCTGATGAAGCCAAACGGAAGATACTGGGGTTGAACGCGCAGAGGCTTTTTGTCTGACAATCTGCCCACGCACAGTGACCCACTGGATCTTCCATGAACGCTGCTGCCGCGAGTGATCAATTCGCCCCCCCTGGATCATTTTTCAGTGGGGAGGCTAAAGCTTCGACACCGATAGAATGTCTTGACTTTGTGGGAGCAATCTGGTTCATTAGCTGAGATTGTTCCGTTCTTTCCACTCCCCCGGGCGCAATGAGACTCATTCTCACCACAACAATTCTTCTTTGTCTCACGCTTGCCTGTCTCAGCGATTGTGTCGTCATCCTTTCCTTCTCACTCAATCGGTCGTTTATCGCAAGAAACCTCTGCGAAAAGAAGGACCAGCCCAGAAACACGTGCCAGGGTTGTTGTGTCCTGCGAAAACAACTGGAGAATGAAGGCCGCAAGGAGCAATCTCCCCCCGCCAGAAGCCTGAAAGAATCCGACAATTTTCAGCCGGTTCCGGCAACTCCTCCAGCGGACTTGCGCACGCCCCGAACCGGAAAGGTGTTCTTCGCTTCTCTCAGGTTCACCATGCCTCTTCCCCCGGGGAGAGACATCGACCATCCTCCGAAAATCTCCTCTCTGTAACAACGTCGTCCTGCTGTTTCAAAACTCACAGGAAGGAGTCTTTCATGACCAAAGCGGTCATCTGTGTCGTATTCGCTCTGATTGGCGTTCTCATGACCCCCGCGGTGACTTTTG
>Ga0315283_10005132_pt1 | contig 11523 bp, 9 predicted proteins | sample YL17G09_0_MG_FD_204541 | JGI IMG/M metagenome (GOLD analysis project Ga0315283, IMG submission 204541) | Sediment microbial communities from Yellowstone Lake, YNP, Wyoming, USA - YL17G09_0 | ecosystem: Environmental > Aquatic > Freshwater > Lake > Sediment | place: USA: Wyoming | collected...
GCTGGATGAAGCAAATTGGGAGCCGGTTTTCCAGAAAGAAACTTTATCCAATCTTCCAGCCACCTTTACATACCCTTTACAATAAAGTTGTATCATGCAGATAATCAAATCACACAAGGAGTGTAATAATGAAGAAGATAATGTTTGCAGTTCTACTTGCAGTGCTTGCGCTTGGAATATTTTCCAGTGTTGCAGGTGCCCAGACCATCCAACAGAATCCGGGTCCCCTGCATGAATACATGGAAAAGGCGCTGGCCGGGAAACTGGGTATTTCTTTGGCTGACATCGAAGCCCAGTTCGATGCCGGGAAAACCCCTTACCAGATCGCCCTTGATAATGGGATCACCCAGGCAAACCTGCCGGCCGTTATGCTGGAAGTCCGCACCAAGGCCATCAATGCGGCATTGGCAGACGGCGTCATTACACAAACCCAGGCTGACAAGATGCTGCATGTGGCCGGTCGCGGCAAGGGATCCGGCATGCTGCTGGGCGGCACCGGGTTTGGTCCTTGCGGTGGGACCGGTATTTCCGCCGGCAACGGCATGCACCGTGGCGGACGCTGGCAGCAGGTTAATCCGTAATTTATCTGCTCAAACATATGAAGCAGCGCTCTCTTGTTGGAGAGCGCTGCTTTCTTAATCTTGGGCTTTGTCTGCTTTCACTGCCTCAGCGCTGATCAGCTCCAGGAAGCGGCCGAAGATGATGGGGCCGTAGAAGAGGCCGATGCGTTCCTTCAAAATGACCCGGGGCAAAGAATGCGCCAGGCGAAAGGAGATAAAAAAGATGCTATCTTGTGGTTACCAGTGAGGCAGGTTAAGGCGATAGAGTTCTTTGGATGCGTTCATTTCTGTCCTGGTTGGGAGGTCGAGATAAATTTCGACTTACGGCGCCGGCATGGTGATGGCGGGGTCGTCACCGATTAACCGCCGGTGGTGCTGTTTGTGACGAGCTGCCTGACCGCTCAGCATGGGCGAGGACCAAGGCAACAATTGCAGCAGGCCGATGTCCGCGGCGGAGATGATGGCGCGCTTCTGTTTACTCGTCCTGGATTGCTCCAGCCACGGACGGCAAGCGCTGCGTCTCAACACGATTCAAGAATTGCTCCAGTACTTTCAAGTACCGTTCGGTTTCATCTATGTGGGGGAAATGCCCGCTGTGCTCGAAGATGACCAATTCGGAATCTGGAATACCGCGCTGCAGGGTCCCGGCGAGGGCGGGGGTCGCTTCGTCATGCCGGCCACAGACGATCAGCGTCGGGATGCGGATCCCGCCCAGCCGTCCGGTAATGTCCCAATCCTTGAGCGTGCCGGAGACGCAGAATTCACTGGGCCCCCACATGGTTTGATAGGCCTCGGGATTGCTGTCCAGCTTTTCGAAGGCCTGTTTGAGCCATTCAGGTCGTGACAGAGGGTCCATCAGGCAGCCATGCAGGCGATAGTAAACTTTACAGGCTTGTTGATATTCCGGTGAGTCGGTTGTTTTTGCGGTCTCGTGCTTCAAAAGGGTTTGCTGCACATCTGCAGGAAGATCTGCGCGCAAGCGGTCTGCCTCGGAGGCCCACTGGAGGCTGCTGGCGAGCGAGTCAGCCAGGATCAAACTTGCCAGAGGGGAGCCCCCGCGCAGGGCATATTCCAAGGCAAGCTGGCCTCCCCAGGAATGGCCCAGGAGGTGGACGCCTTTCAGCTCCAGGGTGCGACAAACCTGGTCGAGTTCTTCCAGAAAGAGATCGATCATCCACAAGGAGGAACCGCGCAGCGGGTCCGAATTGCCGCTGCCCAGCTGGTCATAGAACACCACACCGCGCCCGCCTGCTGCCAGCGCCTCCAGGGGAGACAGGTAATCGTGCGTGGCCCCCGGACCACCGTGCAGGCACAAGAGTGGCAGCCTGCCAGGCGCCTGCAGGTCGCCGACCATGCGATACCAGGTCTTATGGCTGCGGAAAGAGACAAAACCTTCTTTCACTGGAATATTCGCATGCATACTTTATCTTCCACGACCGATGAAATCGAACATATCTTTTACAAACGCTTTCCCCTGCATGGTGCTCATGTGACCTTTGCCTGCATACATTTTCAGGCGTGAGCCTTTGATCAAACCGGCCATTTCTGCATAGGATTCCTTGGGGAAGTAGATATCCTGGTCCCCGCAAATGATCAGCACCGGAACCTGGATCCTGGAGAGGCTGTCAAGGGATTCATGCGCCAACTCCGCCCGGGCTTCCATCATGACATCCTGCGCATAGGTTGCATGCCGCGGACCCAACAAAGCACCGCCGGCCAGCCAGAACACACACTTAAAGAAAAAGCGGGTGAGGCCGGCAGGATAGAGCGCGTTTGCGATCACGAGCAGCGCTTTTCTGGTTTTGCCCTGGCTCAGATATTGGGCAAACCTGGTATCGATCTCCTTGCCAAGCTCGCCGACCTTGTGGGCTGCGAGGGCGATGACGATGTGGTCAACAAGCCGGGCGTGATCGGCGGCAAAATGCTGGGCGATCATACCGCCCATGGAGGTGCCAATGACCACCTCAACATGACCGCCAAAATCGTGCTGGATCATGGCGGCATAATCATTCGACATGTCCCTGGTCGACCATCCCTGCGGCTGCCCTTTCCGGCGGGTGACAAGGTAGACGGTATATTCGTCCGTGAAAGGGTCATATTCATTGTAAAAATTCCGGATTACGAACTTTCCGGGGATCGAATTGCCGGGTCCGCCGGCGAAGATGATCATTTTCTTTTTCCCGGTGCCCCAGCAGGCATAGGGAATATCCCCATAAAGAACACCATATTGAGGATTTGATCTACTCATGGCTGTCTCCTTTTTTGACCAGGTTTGCCAAGCCCCGAGGATTGGAGGCATTTGTATACTATACAGGAAAACAATATCGAATTCAAGAGGTTCTCTAAAACCTCCATTTCAGAACAGGAACCAAAGTAATACTCTGCGGGTTCGCATCCTGCTGGTAAAATAGACTTGCAACACTAGGGAACCATTCACCCCATGAAAAAAACCCTCCTGAACAGCCTGGCCTGGCTCCTGCTGGTCCTCGCCCTGCTCCCTTCCTCCAATTACCACTCCTTCAATGGTCTGCCTTTGAGCGGGCTGGCTGAATACGCTCTGCTGCTCAGCCTGTTGCCATTCCTGCTCCTGCGCAAATATTCCCGCCTGCACAGCCTCCTGCTCCAGCGCCTCTCCCCCAAGCTGCCGTTCGCCTTCCTCCTGCTTGCCCTGCTTGCTGGCAGCCTCAAGACCGCACTGTACCTGTCGGGCACCCACACCGGCTTCCCAGCCTGCTACAGCTCGCCCGCCTCGGCCCCCACCGCAGGGACCTGCGAGCGCTCTTATGAAAACCCGTTCAACCGCTTTGCAGTTACGCGCCTCGACCCCTCCATCTCATTCGACCTCTACAACTGGAACCTCGGATTCGTCAACTCCAACCGTTTCAACTATTACGCCTGGGAACCCAACAGCATTGATCGCAACCGCCTGCCCCTCACTGTCCAATGGAGCGGCGACGTGCGGATCGCTGAAAACCAGCGGATCGCAATCACCTACACCGGAACCGGACAGATCCAGATCGGCTCCACCACAGCTATCCTGCCAACCTCCTACCAAGAAGCACGCCAACTCACCCTCACACCTGCCCCCGGCATCCAGCCGCTGGCAATCACCTACACCTTCGATGACAGCTACCGCCTCGGTGACCCCGCCCCCGGCGAATATGCCATCCTTAAAATTGAAATCCTCGACCCTGCCACCGGTGTGCAATTGCCGCTCGCGCCTCTGCCCCCGGCCGTCATCTGGCGCATTCTGGCCGCCCTGGTGGATATCATCACTTTCCTGCTGTGGGCCAGCCTCCTGGCTGTGTATGTTTTGCTCCTGAAACGCCGGGTCATCCTGCTGCTGGTTGTCTTCCTGGCTGGATGGGGGACCATGGTTGCCCCGGCAATCCCCGGACTGACCCACCCGCGCCTGCTCCTGCTGCTGATGGGCGCCCTCTTCGCAATCTTCTTCTTCCAGCGCCGCGTAAAACACAGTCTATTGTTTGCCTTCCTTTGTTTCGCCAGCCTGGGATTATTTCGGGTGCTGATGGATTCGCATGGACCTGGCACCGTCATCGTTCTCTTTGGTGGTACCGACCAATTGACCTATGAATCCTTCGCCCGCACCATTCTTGAGACCGGCTCCCTGCGCGCCGGTGAAGACATCTTCTACTACCAGCCGGCCTTCCGTTACCTGGTCTTCCTGCTCCACCTACTTCTGGGCGAGGGCAGCAACCTTTCCAGCGCCCTGGCGGTAGCCCTGCTAAATTGGGGAATCCTGTTCTTATCGCTGCGTTTGATCCAGCCAACCACCCGTGCGGGGCGGCGCCTGTTCATGCTGGGAATTGCATTCGTGATCCTGTTGCTGGTCAGTTGCAGCCAGGTCAGCTTCGACCTGATTATGCACGGCACCTCCGAGTACCCCACCTGGATCATCCTATCCATCGCCCTGGCCCTGATCCTGTCTGCCAGACCTGAAAAAACATGGTGGGCCACCAGCCTGCTAATCGGGCTGGGCATGATCATCCGCACCAACCAGGTACCTGCCCTGGGTCTTTTATACCTGCTCTTCGTGCTGCGCTCGTCCAAAACCAGTTGGAGGAAGATCATCCCCGCTTCGCTTGCCCTGCTGCTGTTCGTCTTTCTCCTGCCGGCCTGGCACAACCTGTATTATGGGGGCAAGTTTGTGGTCCTACCCACCAGTGGCAATGCCAATGTGAACTTGGCCATCCCCCCGCTGCAGGCCCTGACCAGCCTGAATAACCCAGAGACCCGCGCCTTTCTGGTCCAGCAAATAAAAGATCTGGCTGGATTCACCGACCTTTATAAGCTGACCATGAACCTGATCCTGCCTATGCATGTCCTGCAGGTCCTATGGCTGATCGCCTGTCTAACCACATTTGTCCGCTGGAGGGCGACCGGTTGGACCGCCAAATTGATCCTGCTGCTGCCGGTGGCCTTCCTAAGTCCGTACATATTCTACTCCTCATGGCTGGACTACCCGCGCCACATCCTGGCGGGACTGCTGGCCATGGGCTACGGAGCGCTGGTCTTTGCCTCCGGGTTCGGCCAGGAAGGAGTGTCCCACTACCCGCGCAGGGTTCCCCGGTAGCTTGACTTACAACTGGCAAAAAAGTAAGGGGTGTTCTTTCTCACGGATTACACGACCGAGCCAATTCCACCCACCTTCCGCACCCCGCCGGGCGTCTGAAAGGTGGCGACCAGTAAGGGCTTTTCGTGCGCCGCGAGCGGGGAAATGCTGAAAGTACCTTCGAAACCCAGCGCCTTCAGCATGGCGGTGATGGTTTGAGCTTCGGGATGGAATCCTTCCAGTTGCAGCAGGGAACAGCCGGCCTCCGCCAGCCGCCTGGCGGGATGAGGTCCCGGCTCCCACTGGATGAGCGTAGGCGCAACGCCCTGGAGCGGCAGGCTGCCATCTGCGGGGATGGTGATGCGCCAGTGCAACTGCCCGCGGCTGAGCGCCTCGATCCTGCCCAGGGGCACCGGCGAGCTGGCCAGGGCGGCCTCGATATCACTGACGCGCAACACCCAGGTGGCCAGGCGCGGCAGGGAATTAGCTTCCAGAGCATCCAACTCGAACCAGCGCGGGCGCTCCGGCCTGGGTGCGTCCGGGTTGGCGGCGATGCCTTCCAGGTAGGTCGTTTCCCCCAGTTTGACCAGGCAGTTATGCGTACCCATGCGTGCGTGCTCCCCACCCGCCTGGGGAGTCACTCCCAGCGCCCGGTGGAGGTACTCTGATCCAGCCTGCAGGGTTGAAGCGGTGATGACCAGGTGATCGAGTTCGCAGAGCAGCATGGGGGTGGGCATATGGAGGGTTATGGGTGTCACTGTGTCAAGCTAAAAGCGTGACCAACGGTTGGATCCATGTCATGCTGCTGCGTGCCGGGGACGATGCCTCCGCCGGGCGTCCCATTTGAATACCCTGCGAGGGCGATGTGTTTCACGACTTCTTTCTTCTCATCCATGCACCGAGCCATCCAAAGAGGATAACGCTGCAGGACAACACGATGCCAGCCAGGAGTCCAGCAATTGGAAGGGGGTCAATTGGAAAATAAATAGGGCTAACCCCAGGTGGAGGAATAGGATAATTTGGATATGGCTGCGGGAAGAGAGGGGCATTACGAACAAGGAGAAGAATGGTCAACATGATCAAGTGGGAAAAGAAGAACACGACGCCGCTCCAGAAGGCCCTCAACCAGTTCGTCGAAATTGGGGTTATCAGGTTCACAACAAAACTGGTCAGTGCGGGGCCGAGCAGAACAAATGCGGCCAATAATGGAAGTAAAAGCACAAGCAAAGCCATAATGAGATAGCCACTGCCGGGGATGTCCCTTGGGATCAGCTTCATTAAAAAGCTGTTGCTGAAATCCAGCATGGCCAAAACATAAGGCAGAAACAGGGCATTTGCCAATGCAAAGGCGACAACAGGTGCCATTGCGGCTGCCAGAAAGGGACCCAAAGGGGATTTTATTTGATCTTTTTTAGACATGCTGTTTTCCTCCTGAGAACAAGTCGGAAAGAATCAGGGTTGGGGAGGGTGATTTATAAAATAAAACACAAACCAGCCCAAAAGCATGACCCCCGAACAAACTGGCAGGAACACCAATTGCATGACGGCTGCAATCGCCCATATGCGCAGCGATTGTCTCCAGTCGTTCTTGAGAAACATTTTTATGAAGAGCAGATCAGACAGGATGATTATCCCCAGGCCGGTTCCAATGATTAGAAAAGGTATGTACTTGATCGATTCGACAACATATATTGTTAGTATTCCCAGTAGAATTTGCAGAAACGCGATGATAAAAATGAACCTCAATTTAGGAGGTTCCAGCTTACGCAGCCGGAAACTTATCCAGATTGTAAATGCTATGATTCCCCAAAGAACCAAGGGAATGGACACTAAACCGATATCAGAGAAGGGGAGGGGGTCCGAAAGAATTCGACTCATTTATTCTCCTGAAATTGCTGATCCTGAACGGCTCCAGCGACTGTGAAGGTGTGCGACAGTCCGGGCACCCGGCGATTGTTTGGGTTGGCTGAGGGAAAAAGCCTGGTCAGTTCTCTGGCGGCTTCTCCACCGACAGCGGACCATTTCCCCGGCCCAACCAGGAATCGATGGTGAACACCCACATCTGCCCGGTGATGGGATTGCGCACGGTCACCTCCTGGCAGTACCATTCGGCATTGTTGCCAGCAGGTTTGAGTTCCACCCGCAAAGCTGCCAATTGGCCCAGGTCGCGGGTTGTGACCGTATAATTACCGAGCGTATTGCGCTCAAAGTTGAGCATGCCAAGTCCCAAATAAGTAAAACCATTTTCCAACTTTAGCGGGCCGGAGGTGCTCCCATCCCCGTCGATGAGTGTGATCGAAACGGCACCATCCGTGCCTGCACCCGCTAAATCCCCGGTAACGACGACGACCTGGTACTCATCGGTGTTGAACAAGTCTGGGGTGTATGGCTCCAGCGCCACGAAGTCTGAGGCGCTATAGGGCGGCGAGTCGTTCGCCAACCAGCGCTGAGGCCGGGCAGCCCAAGTCCTGCCAGTGACCAGATCCCGGACCACAACCTGCTCGACAAACCAGCCCGGACCGCTACCGGCACCATTCTGTGACAATAGAATGCCGGTGACCTCCCCGGGAGTGTAATCGGGCAGATAAACGTTATCCGTATCCCCCTTCTCAAAACTGCCGACGAGGAAATAAGGGGCTCTGATGGGTGAAAGGAAGAAATTGGCGACGCTGAGCACGGTGTATTTGTCGAAATTGGAAACGGCCTCCCCATCGTGAGCCAGTGCAAGGGTGATTTCAGCATCGGTACCGGCGCGATCCATGCTGCCGGTCTTAATTGTTACCTGGTAGCGCGCCTGCATGGCGGTCAAAATCAGGTCGGGCGGGCCTTTGTCGGTCCAATCGCTGGCCTGCCCCATAGAGCTGCCCAGCTTGGTTGAGCATTTCGAAGGCTCGTTTTCTGTTCCCAGGCCTCCGCAAAAATCTCCACCGCCATCATTTTCCTTCGCAAGGGTGCAATCATGGCCGGGATCCCACACGGCTTGTTTTCCGGCGGTTCCACTCCAGACGGCTTCATTGGGATATTCCAAGGTCAAGGCGATCCGCTGGGAATTGGTCAGACCACCCCAGGTATCGGACTGGTCGAGAAAGTCGATCAACTGGTACAAGTGGCACGGGTCCGGCTCTCCGGCGTTGTAAGCCTCGAAAAGCCAGCGTCCATGGCCCTTGTAGCGGTCATCCCAGTTGAAATCCGAATCCTTCCACTGGCCAGGGAGTGTCTTCCCTTCGAACATCAGCGGATCCCAGCCGCAATCCTCGCCATAACCGGCGGTAAGCAAGTTGACGTCCTCGCACAATTTTGCACTGGGATACAGGGCGTGCTTGTCTTCGCCGGGGTACAGCACCAACCTGCCGTCGGCATCGAATTCCAGCGAGGAGCACATCAATTCGATGTTACCCGTAGTGTCAATGTCAGCTGCGATGTTTGCCAGGGTACAGGAGCGCTGCCAGGCGTTCCACAGGCCGTGATGGCGATTGACACCTTTGTGGGACGAGGTGCGCACCCATTCCAACTCTGTGGTGGTCTCGCTGGTCACCCTCCAGGCCATGACAACATTCTCCGAGTCGCCGCGGTGCGCCTCAAACAAGCCACCTGCGGCGCCGTAGTCTTTTTGCCAGCCGAAAACGAAGTAGAAGAGGATGTAGGCCGGGTGCGCGGCGGGCACAACCTGAACCAGGCCTGGCGGGGTATAGCCGGTGACGCGCACAAAATACGCCATCGGGTAATCCGGTCTGGCCTTGATCAACCAATCCTCTTCTTCATCCAACTCCACGATGGGTATGGTCAACTGCATGGCAGCATTCTCCCATTCCTGGTCAACGCCGTCACCGTCGAGGTCGCCCGTCTTGTTGACGAACATGGAAAGGCTGCTGACCAGGCGCCGGCCGCCGGCCTGCAGCTTGACCTCAAACCTGGGAAAGGTCAAGGTAACCGGTTTGCTCGTGCCAATATTCCCAAAGGTGTCAGTGGCCTGGGCATAGAAGGTCACCGATTTTCCCGCCAATTGATGGTTGACAGCCATCAGAAAAGTCCATGGCTGGGTTACGCCGGCCAGGATGAAATAACCCCCGGCGCTGTCACGGATGCTGATCTGGGCGATACCATTAAGATCGGAAGCCGTTCCGGTGAGGGTGAAGGTGGTGGTTTCGATCCGCGTACCGGTCGAGGGCGCGGAAATTTCCACGGTTGGCGGAGTATTATCGACCAAAAAGCTTTTTTCGTCGCTGCCGGTCAGGCCGGTTGTATCTGTGGCCACCAGCCGCAGAGTCCAGACACCATCAGCCAACTTCCCCGGCACTTCGTGGAAGAAGATAGGATTGTTTTGAAGAGAGAGTGAGCCACTCTTCAGCACTTGCCAGGCTGCTTGCGGTTTGTCGCTGCGCAGTTGGAGCGACCACTCTTTGAGATTGTAGTCGTAGGCTGTGCCATATAGATTACCGTAGCGCCGCCACCGGAAAAGCCAATCCCCATTGAGGTTGAACTTAACATCGGGCGGAGTGGTATCAGCCCCAAAGGCAACCAGCTGCATGTGGGTCTGTGGCTCCCACCGGTCGGCCCACCCGATGACAAGCCCTCCAGACACGGCGGGTTGACCTTTCCAAATGTTGAAGCTGGACAACAGCACCGACTGCCCGGCAGAATCCAGCACCCAATCGTCCGGCAGCCATTGCTCACGAGGCAGATCGGTATCATAACCATCTGTTTCCCAGGACACAGCAGAAGGATGAAGTGGACCACCCAGCCACACAGCCTGGCCGCTGTCCTCCTGAAGAAGCCCCCCCTGTACCAGAATTCGATTGTTATTGCCGATGATCGGAGGGTGATCAGCTTGACCGAAATCAGGCTTTTTCCATACCTCTGTGCCGGTAGAGGCATCCAGGGCTACCATGCCGTCAAAGTATGGCTGGGTTGTTGAAATCCCTTCCCATGAGGCTGCGATAAAAAGTATGCCTTGTTCGTGGTCATAGCTTACCCCACTTAAAAAGCCATATGACGGTTTGAATCGCCATAGGATCTGCCCGTTTACGGCATCCAGAGCATACACCGAAGCCTGGTCGGCGAAAAAGAGTCGCCCTTCGGCCGCCACGATCGGACCCAGGAACTGCCCCACGATTTCCAAGAAATTCTGTCCTCCTGTCTCGTTATTCGACCGCCAGAGCTGCGCTCCCGTCTGGAGGTCCAGAGCATATACATGCCGGAACTCATAAAGGAACACCTGGCCATCCGCAATGGCAGGAGCGAATTTCCTTTGAACGTAATCACCCTCCAGGCTTGCGGTCCACAGCAGGTGACCTGAGCCGGCAGCCAGGCCGAATACCTTGCTGAGCCCGCGAACTGGTCCTGGTATAACCACCACTCCGTCAGCCACCGATAATGCTCCAACAAGATCGTCCTGGAAAGTGTATTTCCAGACAAGCATGCCATCTTCCCCGCTCAGGCAGTAAATGATGGATGACTGAGTGGCGTCACCGATTGTGGGAGGCTGCCAGGTGACAGCGTAGACCCTTCCATAGGCAATCTGAGGCGCCCCAACCAGCAGTCCGCCTGTAGCGTAGCGCCATTTCTGTACGCCATCTGCCAGGCGGAAGGCAACCAAGGCGAAACCCTCCCGGCTCCCGACAACGCTTAAGCGGGTATCAGCACCCATCCCACTCATTTCGAAGCCAGTGTAGGGTTGAAAGGTAGTGGGGGAATCGCCAACGATCACCATTTCATCGTCCGCGATAATTGCCGACCCCCAGTTGCCCATAACCGGCGACGGGTGGGCAACCCACTTGGGTTCGAAGGCGACCGGGAGCTGCTGGTCCACCTCGCCAGTGTGCCCCGGACCTCCCTGCTGACCAGGCCAGCCAGGGGGTGGCGCTGGTGTGGGCGAGAGTGTCCCGGTTGGTGTATTCGTCGGCGTGGGCGTACGGGTTGCCGTAATACTGGGCGTTGGCGTTTTCGTAATTGTCGGGGTTTTCGTACGCGTGGGCGTATGGGACGGCGTATTGCTGTGCGTTGGCGTTTTTGTGATTGTGGGTGTATTCGTACGCGTGGGTGTTTTCGTGATCGTTTGCGTTCTTGTCAGCGATGGTGTACGGGTCGGCGTATTGCTGGGTGTTGGTGTATTTGTACGTGTAAAAGTATTGGTCGGGGAGGTCTTCGTCGGCGTACCGGTTCCAACGTCGAACTTTGGCTTGGGTCTGCTGCAACCGCCAGCGAGGACTACCAGCATGAGGACCAGTAAGGCCAGATTGAGGGTAAGTTTCTGAGATCTCATGGATATCTTTCCCTCAACCTTCCTGATGATAGGAAATGATGATTACCTGCCTTTGGTCGACGCGCCGATGCGGGCATGCTCATGGTACCGTTCCAAAGCAAGGAAGTATGGATTTCGTGAAGGACGTC
>Ga0315283_10005133_pt1 | contig 11520 bp, 6 predicted proteins | sample YL17G09_0_MG_FD_204541 | JGI IMG/M metagenome (GOLD analysis project Ga0315283, IMG submission 204541) | Sediment microbial communities from Yellowstone Lake, YNP, Wyoming, USA - YL17G09_0 | ecosystem: Environmental > Aquatic > Freshwater > Lake > Sediment | place: USA: Wyoming | collected...
CCGGCCGTCCTCGACCACGACCCGCCCGTCCTTAAGGACGACGCGGACGGGGTTCCGACCGAGTTCGTAGGCCAGAGATACGTAGCCCGGGATATCGCAAAGAAGAAGGTCCATCTTTTTCCCCGGTTCGAGACTGCCGACCGTTCCGTGCCGGCCGACGGCGAAGGCGGCGTTCCCCGTACAGGCGTTGATGGCCTCTTCGACCGTCATCCCTAGAGTGAAAACGCCGAGTTGAAGGACGAACGGCATCGCGCTCAGATTCGAGCTCCCGGGGTTGAAATCCGTGGCCAGGGCCACGACCGCGCCGGCGTCGATGAGCCTCCGGGCCGGGGCGCGTTTGTCGAGCATCAGGAAGAACGATACGCCCGGGAGGAGAACGGCCGCAGTATCGCTCGCGCCCAGACGGGCGATCCCTTGCTCGGAGACGGCGATGAGGTGCTCGGCCGACACGGCCCCAAGCTCCGCGGCGATCTCGGCCCCGCCCTGAGCGGCGAATTCATCGGCGTGGACCTTGAGCCTGAAGCCGGCGGCCTTGGCCGCCTGAACGAGCCGCCGCGTCTCCTCGAGCGAGAAGACACCGGGCTCGCAGAAGATGTCGAAGAACTCGGCCAAACACCGCTTGCTCACCTCCGGTATCAGCGTGTCGACGAGAAGGCGGATATACTCCTCCCGCCGATCGCGGTATTCCGGCGGGACGTCGTGGGCCCCCATGAAAGTCGGGACGATGTCCATGGGGTGGAGAGCGGCGAGGTCGCGCAGGACCTCGAGCTGTTTCACTTCGTCCTCGAGGTTGAGGCCGTAGCCGCTCTTGGCCTCGACGGTCGTCGTTCCCGTGAGGTTGATCCGCTCGTTTGTCCCCGGTGCGGCAGCCCCGCAGTCCTCATGGCTTCCATGAGGGCCGCCGTCCCATGTCTTCGAGCAGGTTGCCCTGATGGCGGCCGCTTCGGCCTGTACTCATGGAGACGTGTTTGCGGCTCCATGAGTGCGGCCGAGGAGAGCGGGGAATATTCTTGATTATTCGTGATCACGAGAAGCGGAAGTCTATCGTCCTTTAGCCGGTGTGGCGGGATTTCTTGTACTGACACGCTCTTCGAGCGCCGATCCTTGTGGCTTTTCGTGGTTATTGACAGCTCCGTGCAGCCGGCCATATACTTCCAGCATAGTTAGGAGGGTAGATTCTTTGTCCGGAGCAGGAATTCACCACATCGAAGAAAAAGGAAATTCTTATCCTTCCCTAGCCTATGATAAGTACCGTTTCTTCACGGTTGAAACGGACAGCGAAGTCATCAAATGAAGTTGATGGAATACCTCCGCGGCCTTTTATCATATATGCATTCCGCTGGGAAGCATAGGCCACAAATCGGATTCCAGGTCCGAGAATTAGCTTTTCTGGTCCCATACCTGAAAAAGAATAGCATCAGATACCTCGGGCTCTTTTTCCTATTACTGCTTGGTTCGGGACTCAGTTTGCCCGGCCCGGCCATCACGGGGGTTATCATCGACAAGGTGTTCTTCAGCAAGGACGCAAGGAAGCTTGACCTGTTCGTGGGGTTGCTCCTCGCGATCCTCCTTGTTTCCGAAATTGTCCGGCTCGTTCAGGACTACGCTACAATGCGCCTTTCACAGGAATTCACGTATTCTGTCCGCAGCCATCTCATCGAACGAATCCTTAAGTTCCCCCTCGCGTTTTTCAACGAGTTCCAGACCGGATATCTTGTTTCGCGTTTGGACGAAGTCGGTTTCCTGGGTGGGTTCTTCTCTGCCAATGTCCCTGCGCTGGCTGAGAGCGCCATCCGATTCGCGGGCGCGTTTTTCCTGATAAGCCGGTACAATCTGAAATTGACGCTCATTTCTGTCCTCGTACTTCCACTGTTTTTTGAAGTCGCCCGGCGTTCCGTCGCGTCCATCCGGGCGACCACCCTTGGGACCATGGAGACGAGTGCAAAAGTGCGCGGCAAGATCCAGGAGACCCTATCCGGCATCGAAGTCGTGAAAACATTCGCCAAGGAGAATCAGGAGGCATCAGCAATAAAGTCCGGCTTAAGAAATATTATCGAACTTGAAATCCTACAAAATCTCTTCAGTTCTGTCTCTGGCCGGATTCTTGGTGTTATTACAGGAGTCAACCTATTGGTGATCCTATGGGTCGGTGGGCACGAAATTATCGCTGGACGACTTACCGTCGGCCAATACGTCGCTTTTGTTGCGTACATCGGATATATCTACGGACCCATACAGATGTTCGCAGTCACGTTCCTGCAATTCCAGCGGACCGCCATGGCGTGCAAGCGAATTTCCGAATTCCAGGACAAGGTGGCGGAGGACGAAAGTCCGGCGAGAACCCGGGAGTTCAGTCATCTCCAGGGAAGTGTGCGCTTCGCCGGCGTATCTTACCATTACGCCAATGATAAGGAGGCTCTTCGCGATATTAATCTTTCGATTCGGGCAGGGGAGAAAGTCGCCCTCGTGGGAAAAAGCGGGGCCGGCAAATCGACGCTGGTACATCTCGCGCTCGGGCTTCATGAGCCGACGCTGGGGAGGATTGAGATCGACGGCATCGATCTCCAGACAGTCAGGTTGGAATCGCTGCGGAGCAGGATCGGAATCGTCTCCCAGAATATCTTCCTTTTTGACGATTCGCTTCTAAACAACATCCGGTACTGTCGGCCTGAAGCCTCGACGGAGGACGTTCTGGCTGCGGCAAGGGCTGCGGGCTGCCATGCTTTTATCTCTGGGTTTCCTGCTGGGTATGAAGCCAATGCAGGAGAGATAGGGAACAGGCTTTCGGGAGGAGAGAAGCAGCGTATCTCAATTGCACGATGCCTCTTGAAGAACCCCGACCTCGTCATCTTCGATGAGCCGACGGCACATCTTGACCGTGAGGCCACAAAAAAAATGATCGCTTCCATCGAAGAGTTGTTTTGTGACAAGACCTGCATTATCATCAGCCACCATCTCGATAACATTAATTGGGTGGATCGAGTTTTCGTGCTCGAGGAGGGACGTTTGGTCCAGGAAGGGACTCCGGCTGATCTCATCCGCACTGCCGGAAAATACCAGGACTTGTTTGGCGAAACTTCTGCCGTTACAGACAGGCTTGTTTCGTGAGTGGCACAGACGCTGATTGGATTCCGAGCCGGAGCTGGCGTAAGTCGTCATGGCCCTCATCGTGGCGAATTAGTCGGCTGGTGAACGGAATGGAATAGGAATCGATCTGTTCAGGCCCTCGTCCAAGTTGGTCCCTTGACCAGCGGTTGCACAGTGCTTATGTTAGTATGCTGTCCTAAACGGGGACCTGTCTTGTTTAAGACCTTGGTTTCCGTGTCGCACAAATGCCAACAAAGGCCATGGGCTTTCAGCTCAGGTGCCATTCCGGCGGCTGAGGGTTCCGTAATCCCTCTGATCCGGCCAACGCTTGCGCCCATAGCAATCTCATGATGCCGGTATTCCGGCGCCAGAGTTGAGGGGTTATCGAGCCAGTCTCCTCTGCAAAGTGCGTTGATCGGCTGAGATACAGAGAGCCAGGGGCGTTATCACCAAGCCCTTACTTCATCATTTCTGGGAGAAAAATAAAAGGTTAATTGATGCGCCTAATCGGGCAGAGCTTAGAGCAGCTCCGTTGGGTCTAACGCTAAGGCCGTGTGCACAATATTCCCAGCTTAGAGAATCGTCAACCTTCAAAACCGTTTAGGTGCTCTCCGGGAAAATGGTTTGCTCACCTGAGCGAACCATTCCTTCGGGATGGCCGCCAGGATCATTGACGCGTGCTCAAAGAGAAGAAGCTTTAGCAATTTCGTCGGTGTCTGGACATCAAAAACCAGGAGTCATGAAAAAACGGGGGTGCCCTCGACGGCCAGGCGGCTGCGCGCATGCTACTACAGGCTATTTGGCTGTGATTCGCGGCGGGATTCCGGCCTTTCGTCTGAGGAACGGCGACATCCGGCCGCGCCTAAGAATTATTTTTCGCGCATGAGAAGAAATCCCAAGTATTTCTGTCTTTGTTAATGTAGTAAGTCCTATGCGTCTTGCTAAACTTTACAGGCTTTCGGCTACTTCATTGACGGATATTTCTTTTTGGGAACCAACATTTGGGTCGTTTCGGAAGGCGCAGATCTGCATGACCGAGTCGTCGAACTTATGGGCGATGAGGGCCGGGCCGTTCAGTACCGGAGCGGAGAAGCCTGCGACCTGCCCGTCCCGGGGCCGATTCTCCTTGAGTGCGACTAAATATGAGGCAACAAATGGATAGGCTTGATTCCAGCGCTGAGTTTTGCAGCTATCTTAAGAATCTTTGGCAAGGTTCAAAGCCGCTATTGAAATTATTCAGGACGAATAAATGTGGATATCTTTATGATACAGGGACAAATAGAATCTTAGCTTGCAGCGATCTCGAATATACCCTTCTCACTAATCTCCTGACAATGGACATCGGAGAGGCTCTAAAAAGGACTCAATCGTGCTGTCGTCCAGCTGAGTTTCTTAAGATCCTCAATAGTATGAGAACAGTGATCGAGGAAAAGAACATTCTTAAGACCAAGGTCGCAACCCAATTCGGCTTATCGGCACACTTTGAGAATATGGAGGCCTTAATCACGAAATCTTTGAAAATGATCATCCTCGAAGTAACAGAGAAGTGCAATCTCCGATGTGGCTACTGCATTTATAACCCTCATTTCTCTCAAAAGAGGAATCATGGGGATCGCGACATGAGTCTGGAAACCGCATTTCGTGCTATCGACCATCTTGCACGGAACAGCGTGCGCTGTGATCAAGTCGGCATAACATTTTATGGAGGGGAGCCGCTGTTACGGTTTTCAACTATTAAAGAATGCGTTGAATATGCCCGGCGTACAGTTGCGAATAAAGTGATTACTTATTCTGTAACAACAAACGCAACTCTCTTAACGCCGGAAATGGCTAAGTATTTTGCCAACGAAGGTTTTGGGATAAACGTTAGTATTGATGGGCCAGAGGATATCCACGATCAGTATCGCAAGGATAGCAACGGAAATGGCTCCTTTCTTAAAACGCTTGTTGGGCTAAGAAGAGTGATCGAGGCCTACGACGATCATAAGAAGGTGAGCCTCAGCATGGTCTACAGCCCCCCGTTTTCAGAAGAGAAAGTGAATAGGATAGCTCAGCTATGGGACGTTTATCCTTGGCTTCCCAAGGATATTAGCATAAGCATATCCTATGCCGAAAGGTCCCCCGTCCTGAATAACGCATCAACGCAGCCGCGTATGGATTACAGTCTACTTGCATGGGCTAAAGAGAATTACCTTGGTGCCTATAAAAAGGGGGAAAAAGCGCATATTATCGCATCCTCTCTAATTGAGCGGAATTTGGCCAGGTTACACCAGCGTCCCATATTCACTGAGCCATTAGGCAAGTATCATCTCAACGGATGTTGTATTCCTGCTTCCAGAAGACTGTACGTATGCGTGGACGGAACCTTCTTCATATGCGAGCGGATTGGATTATCTCCAGAGGTGGGCAGTGTCTTCAATGGAGTCGACCTGGAGCGGGTGAGCAGCACCTATGTTGATGAATACGCAACTCGAAGTCTGCCGACCTGTGCTGGATGCTGGGCATTACAGCTCTGCAGCACTTGTTACGCCCATTCCTTCCAAAATGGTCGGTTCGATCTCGATTATAAAGGCATGTCTTGTTGGTTACAATGTAATATAAACGAGGAATTACTTAAGCTGTATTGTTCCCTGCTAGAAACTAATGAAAACGGTCTGGATCATCTCATGGACTGGAAAATCGTCTGAGCGCCGAATATAGATATCCGCTTAGAAGGGAAGTGATGTGATCTTGAGTGCCCGATAAGTACGAGACTTAGGCAAAAAGCGGACGATTCAGGTTTGAACAGGCCAAAAAGGAGGCATTGAATGACTGATGTAAAAGGTGGCTTGACTGGGGCAAGCGCGGCGGGCCCTGGTACATGTTCTTGCAGGTGTGGTGAAATGTGGGCAGAGATGCTGGCGAAGCTCATTGGCATGGATTCGCCCTCATCATGCGGATGCGCCTGTACTTCAGCAACTATTAATGAACTGTATCAAGGAGCTGCGCTCTGGCATCAGTGAGTTCAGAAGGAAGGGAGAGGGGATCCCCTCTCCCTTTCTTCCATTTCGACATTTATTACGTAACCAATGCCGGAGAGATCGGAACCCGGCTTTCGGGTTAGGGAGAATAACGGCTATCCATTGCCCGTTGCCTTCTGAAGGACCCAGATATTGTCGCATTTGATAAGCCAACGGTCCATCTTGATGAGGCGGGCGCGAAAACCATAATGGCTTCCATTCAGAAACTATTCAGGCCATAAACTTGCATTTTCATTAGTCGCCCCATGAACTGCCTCTTGTTGATGGATCGTATGCTCGCTCTTCGCAAATGCGATCTTATCTTTGACTCGACATGTTTTCTACAGAAGGTGTGTCGCTATGAACGATATGAGGGTATAATACAGACGGCTTCAAAATATGAGGTGGTTGATCATGAGGCGAATTGCCATTCTCCTCTCCGTCTTCATGTTCGGATCTTTCCAGACCGTGGGGACCGGTGCGAGACTGGCATCGAGCCAGGAACTGAAGGACCGTTTCTCGCTCCAACACAATGCGACCGTGACCTTGAAACTAATCCAGGTGATTGTCACCGACAAAAAAGGGAATCCCATAACCGATCTCGGGAAAGAGGATTTTATCCTTTCGGACAACGGGGAAGAGCAAAAGATCACGGAATTCGAGAAACACTCCCTTTCCGTGCCGGCTTCCGAAATCCCGGCTGCCGAACGCAGGGTGACATCGCCGCAGCCTCCGACGTCTCTCCTGGATCGGAAATTCTTCCTTTTTTTTGACGCTGTCGTGGTGGATGTGAAAGGTTTCCGTATCGGCAGGGATGCCGCACTCCACTTCATCCAGAGCGATCTTCTGCCGGAGGACGAGGTAGCGGTCATATCCTTTTCAGGGGGGAGAAGCCTTCACGTTCATGAATCCCTGACTCAGGATCACGCGGCGGCTCTATCAGCCGTCAAAGCACTGAACTCGGGCGATCTGATGAAGCGGATCGCCCCCGCGGAACTGGGGAACGAGGATGATATCGGCAGAGTATTTATGACGACTGACGGCTCATCGGCGGTCCCGGTCTCTGCCGTTTCGTCGGGCGCGCGGATTGTCGCCGGGAACTTCATCTGGGCCATGAGATCTCTAGCCCAGGCCCTTCGTTACATGCCGGGAAAGAAACACCTAATCCTGTACTCAAACGGGATCAAGGGAGCCATCATCGGCAGGGGAGAATATTCCGACGGCAGGAATACGGACCTCGGTCGGGATTATACGGAGATGTGCAAAGAGTTGGCCGCATCGAATATTTCGGTGTACTCCGTCAACACAGCCGACATCGATATCGGCTTCCGGCGAGTAGATGAGGATCGGTGGAATGAAGCACGAACGGGGGTCCCAGCCCTCAGGGAGATGGCGTCCCACACAGGCGGCCGCTTCCTCGGTGCCGCCGGCAATGCGCCCGAGCACATGGAGAAGATCAATGCGCTGACGGGGGCTTACTATGTCCTTGGCTATCCAATCGGAGAGACCTGGGACGGCAAGTTTCATAAAATTCGGGTGAAGGTCAGGCGGCCGGGCGCTGAGGTCAATGCCCAGCCGGGATACTTCAATCCCAAGCCGTTTTCCGATTATTCCGAGTTTGAGAAGAAGATCGATCTCGTCGATCTCGCTCTGGCGAATAAGCCTTTGTCGCAAGATCCCATCCGATTCGCGATGCATGCCTTACCCGGCGCTGGGGCTCCTTCCGACAACCTTCATTTCATCGCCGAAGTTTCGAGCGCCGGGCTCGGAGATGTCGCGGGAAGGCGTGTCGAATCCGTGAGCATGCTCTTCGACGCTCTGGACCAGATCATCGACTTCAAACGCGTGGAGCTTTATTTGACGTCCGAAGCCCTCGGGCGGAACAGGACTTTTCTTTTCTCCGTGCTGTCCGCGGCCCCCGGGAGGTATAAGTGTCGGATTGTCTTGAGAAACATGGAGACCGGGCGGGCGGCGGTGGCGGGCTCGACCCTGGCCGTGCCTGATCGGGAATCCGGCAAAGTCATCATTTTCCCACCCTTGTTCTTCGTCTCCAACGCTGAGACGGTGTATTTGGGCGGGGACTCCGGCAAAGCCGGCCGGGGGGATCGATCGAGCATACTTGATCAAATCGCTGGGGCCTTCCTGTTCGACCCAAAGAAGTTCTCTCCTTGGCTGGATGGCCCTCTTCAGAGTCCTTCCTTGATCTTTGCCTCGCTCCAATGTGCGTCCGCGAGCGGGGACACCTCAAAGTTGGCGCTTTCCGCAAGTCTCACGGATGAATCTGCCGGAACAGAGTCGCCGATTCCTCTCACGGTCCTTGCGGAAAAGGAAGGGAAAGGCACGAAGACCTTTTTTGTGAGGCTCGAAATCCCCGAAGTCGAGTGGGGCGCTTACATCCTGGGACTTAGCGCGATGGACCGCGCGAGCGGCCTTTCGTTCCGCTTTACGCAAGTTTTTTCCATCGAATAAGGTCACACAGTTGCCACAGCGTATAGCGACGGCATTCCTGGCTGATCCGGCGGGGAGGTCAAGGCCATGATCAACGTGATGATGTCCGTTCTACCCGTCCTGCTCTTGAGCGCACAGGTCGGCGATTCCCACCGGCCGAGCTTAGATGAGATCCTCCAGCGGGAGGCCGAGTACTGCCGACGGCTGGAACTCGCGGCGCTCGATTTCGTTTGTCTCGAAGACATCACGGAAAAGATCGATCAGTCCAAAGACATCGCTTTGGTCACGTGGCGATCTCCGCGGGACCGCCCGCCGTACAGCGTCAAGAGAACGTTTCTTTACGATTTCCAGTTCATTCGGAAAGACGGCTCCGTCAAGGAGACAAGAACCTTGCTGAAAAAGAACGGCAAGGAAATGGAAGTCAAAGACGCCGAGCTTCTGACGGGAACCTTTGTGTATAAGAATGCCGTCTTAGCGCCCGTTGGGATCTTCGGCGCCCCGTGGCGCGACGTGTTTAATTATATGATTTCGGGGGAAGACACGGTCGGCGGGCGGTCGTGCCTGATCATCGATGCCGTCCCGAAAGGTGCGCACGCTGAAATCGATTTCCTCTCCGGCAGGGCCTTCATCGACAAGTCCACTCTGGATATCCTGAAGATCGAGTGGAGCGAGCAGAAGATCGGCAATTACGCGGCCTTCGAGAAGCGCGGCGAGCGCTACGGGATGAAGCCCCGGATCAGTGTCACGTCCGAGTTCGAAGTCGAAAAGAACGGAATCCGCTTTCCCACTCGCCATCTGATCGAAGAGGCCTATGTGGGACCGGCGACTATGAGCACGCCCAGTAAGTTCGTCCGCTCGAGAACTTCGGTCATCTACAAGGACTTCAAGTTCTTCACGGTCAGCGTGGAACGTGACGACGTCAAATGATACTATCTCTGTCGTCCTTAATCATGAGCCTTTTTGGTTATGTCCAAGACGTGCCCAAAATCTTTCCAGGCTATAAGCCCCCTGAGGCACTCTCCCCCTAGACACTGTGTCCAAGCTTCATACTGGACGAAGCAATCGAATCTGTGCGCATTACTTCATTCTGCCTCATTTAGACAGCGCTGAGCGGCTAGCTTAGCCCGTAGGACGGTGTTCCTCCTAGTCCATGTGTCGCCTGTTCGAGTCAGGCCAGAGGCACTTATTTAATTCACGGATTCTGGAACTCGAAAGTTCTCGCGTTTCGATGACAAGACAGGGTGCTCTTCACTTTCGCAAATTAGAATATGCTAAATCGGCACTTTGATTACTTAGCCTTATAAAGATAATTATTGTGCGTGCGTAAATTAGATATTATTTCCCTTCGCTTGAGGACATGATCCGGATGAAAAAGGCCGCCGGCCGCGCCAAGGATCGGGAAGATTTAAAATTCCTGAAAAAGCTCCTAAAAATGAAAATCGAAGTCATTCGATAGATCTTCTTGCGGATAGGCCTAGGCCGTTTTTCGTGATTGGCGCGCCGAGATGAACATCATCATCGACGTGTAGAGGATGACGCCTAGCACGACCTATTTACGTTTCCGAATCACGGAATAATTCCCCGCCGTTTCCATTCTCTTGGCCGGGCTTCAACGGCTGTTGGCGTTTTCTCGGCCGGATTCGCCCTTCCGGGCCGCGGTCATCGCCTCTTTCCATGGAGACGCGGTCCGATCCATGACATTGGCCCGGTTCTTGAAGCTTTTCTCCTGCTATGGCGGGAGTCTATCGTCCTCGACATCCGGAGCGGACAGTCCTTTATCGGGTACTCTTCCATCATTTCGACAGGTTTCTGACGGAGTATGAGAGTCGTTTCGAGCGGGAGTACAGGCTTTGCAGTCCTCAGGCGCGAAGCGAATGAGGGCGGTTTTTTCCGGCCGATCGTCAAGGAGGTAGGGGATTCTGCCCATCGTGTCATGCCAAGCGGATCGAGGAATGGGGGGAATGGATGCGGGAGACGCTTCTCTTGGATGTGCCGCATCGCCAGATCGTCTTCACCATCCCCAAGAGGCTGCGGGTCTTCTTCAAGTTCGATCGCCGTCTCCTCGGCGATCTCTGCCGCTGCGCCCTCCGGTCGTTGAGCCGTTACTTCGAGGCGGCGGCCTTGCCCGTACTCATGGAAAGAATGACTCCATGAGTGTTGTGACCGGGAGCGCGATTACGCCCGGGGTCATCGCCGCCATCCAGACCTTTGGGGACCGGATCAATCTACACATGCACCTCCATTTTCTGGTGACCGAGGGCGGCGTGGACGAGGCGGGCGTCTTCCATAAGATCCCGCGGATCGACGACTCGCGGCTCGCTGAGATCTTTGCCCGTGAGGTCCTGGCCTTCCTCGTCGGCAGGGAGCTTCTCAGCCCGGAATGGGCCGAGCGCATTCTCTCCTGGCCTCACTCCGGCTTCAACGTCCACAGCCTGGTCCGGGCCAAGACGAAGCCGGAGGCCGAGCGGGTGGGGAAGTACATGCTCCGGCCGGTGCTCGCCCTGGAGCGGCTGACGTTTCTGGAACCCGAGGGCAAGGTCGGTTATCGCTGGGGCCGTGACGGCGCGGGGCAGGAGACGGAGGTGATGGATTATCTGGAGTTCATCGCCCGGGTGACCTCGCACATTCCCGACAAGGGGCAGGTCATGGTCCGCTACTATGGCCTTTACGCCAATGCCCACCGGGGAAAGACCAAGAAGGCGAGCTTGAGTCCGTCGGCGCTCCGGGTGGTCGAGGAGGAGCTCCGGCGCCTTCCTTCCAAAGGTTGGGCGGCCCTAATTCGGAAGCCAAATATAGGACTGCGAAGCGCTGCCATGATCCTGAAGGTCTATGAGGTTGATCCGATGGTCTGCCTCAAGTGCGGCGGCCGGATGAAGGTCGTCGCCTTCCTCACGGAGGTTGCCGTCGTGGACCGCATCATCGATCACCTGAAGCTTCGGTTTGTGGCGGCGAAGCCGCCGCCGTCTCATGTCTTCGAGCAGGTTGC
>Ga0315283_10005135_pt1 | contig 11517 bp, 9 predicted proteins | sample YL17G09_0_MG_FD_204541 | JGI IMG/M metagenome (GOLD analysis project Ga0315283, IMG submission 204541) | Sediment microbial communities from Yellowstone Lake, YNP, Wyoming, USA - YL17G09_0 | ecosystem: Environmental > Aquatic > Freshwater > Lake > Sediment | place: USA: Wyoming | collected...
GTCGCCGGGCGTCGACGCGTGGTTCGGCCGCATTGCGCGGCACCGCAATGGCGACCCGGGCGGCCCACGCCAGGGCGCCGACTCCGGCCACGGCCACGACCGGCAGCCCGATCAGGATCGCCGCCGACGCGCCGGTGGCGGCGAGCAGGATGCCCCCCGGAGACGTGATCGCCCGGGCCACCGGAGGGGTCAGGAAGCGGTCGCGCAGCGAGAGCGTGGCCATCGTCAGAAGTTGCTCACCACGGCGGTGAAGACCTTGGTGATGCTCTTCGGGTCGCTGGCGTCGTAGTAGGCCCCGTTCGTGGCCTGCGCCAACTGCTTGAGCACCCCCAGGTCGGCGTCGCGGCCATAACCGATGGCGAACAGGCGCACGGGCCGACCGTTCTCACCCTGGCTCTGCTTGTTGAGGTCGGCGAGGGTGGCGTCGAGTTGCTGCTTGTCGTCGCCCTCGGTGCCGTCGTCGTTGCGGCCGTCGGTGAGCAGCACGACGGCGTTGATGCGGGTGGGGTCGTACTCGGTGACCATGCGGTTGAACGACACGCGGGTGACGTCGTACAACGGCGTGCCGCGGGTGGGGATGAGGTCGTCGATCTGTCGGGTGAGCTCGGCCTGGTTCTGGGAGATCGGGGCGATGGGCACGAGGTCGAGGAAGTTCTCACCACCGCTCGGTCCGAGGTCGGTCGAGAACACCCGCAGGCCGACTTCGTCTTCGGGCTTGAACTGGCTGAGCGATTCGATCGCCGCCCGCTTGGCCAGGTCGAGCTTGGTGTCGGGCGAACCGGGGGCGGCCGGGTCCTTCATCGAGCCGGAGATGTCGATCACGAGCAGGGCCCGGGCGCTCTTGCGTTGGCTGCTCCAGCGGGTCAACAGGTCGACCAGCACATTGGGGGCCGGCACCTGGAGCAGCGTCTGGGGCTGGTCGGGGTCGACGCCGTTGTCGGTGGTGATGGGGGCGCCGATGGCGACCTGCGGGTTGCCGGGGCGGAAGTTGAACTGCAGCACGCGCTCCTGGTTCTCGGGCTGCTGCACGAAGTCCTGGAAGAGCTGGGCCCCCTGGCGCATGTCGTCGGTGACCCACGGCGCCCGCAGGATGAAGAACGGGTTGTCGGAGAAGAGCGTGCCCTCTTTCGGGTAGATCGCCACCAGCGGGATGCGGGGCGGGCGGGGCTCTTCGCCCGGGTCGAGCTTGCCGTCGGGATTGCCGGAGTTGTAGTCGATGACCGACTTCTCCTCGACGGCGACCGCAGAGGTGTACTGCAGCGCGGTGCCCTGCTGGTCGGCGCGGTACCAGTTGTTCAGGTAGGTCAGCGTGGTGTCGCCGTAGTGCGTGACCGCCGATTCGACGGCGACGTTGTAGGCATTGACCGCGGGCTTGGCCAGGTCTTCGAGCGTGAGGTCGCGTGTCTTGCCGGCCGCCGCGTAGTTCTGGGCGATGAGCGCCGACAGGCCCGAAGTCGAGAAGTTGGGATTCGTCTTGCCCAGGCGGAACGGGCCCCACTCGGGATGGCCGTACGCGGCCCAGCCGGTCTGGCTCTGCCCCAGCGCCAGGATGTCGGACCAGCCCAGCGACTTGCCCGGCCACCCGAGCGCCTCGGCCATCGGCTTGGGCATGGCGATGACGAGCGGCGTGTTCATGAACGGGGTGCCCGGGCCGGCCAGTGCCGGCTCACCCTTCTCGGCTCGACTCTGATCGACGATGGCCCCCCAGGCGCTCGAGGCCGGCGTCCAGATGACGGGCGCGGGACCGTCGGTGTCGGGGTTCCATCCGGCCGCCAGGGCCTGCGCCCCGGCCCCCGAGGCCAGCGCCTTGGGGCTCACGAAGATGCAGTTGCCGTTGACCTGGGCCCTGGTCTTGTTGAACGTCTGGGCCAGCGACGTGAGCAGGTCGATCTTCTCGGTCGACATCGACAGGTTGACGACGGTGCAGTTGCCGGGGTTGCCCACATCCGCGCTGTCGCCGGACTTCGACGAACCCGTCGAGCAGGCGGCGACCGTGGCCACCAGGAGGGCGACGAGGACGACGGCGACGGGTCGTCTGAGCGCGCCCGGCCGCGGGCTCGGGCCGGCCGCGGGCATCGAAGTGGGGCTCATCGGACGACCTCGTTCCAGAGCGACCGGAGCGCCTGGAGCACCCCGGCCCGCGGCACATTGTTCTCGGCCGGGAGCGCCGGCTGATCGGGGATGCCCGGGGCCGACGGCTGGCCGTCGACCCGCCAGCCCGCCCCGGCCAGCGCCGCGGCCCCGTCGTGTGACTGCATGAGCTTCATCAGCCGGCCTCCTGCCTGCGAACCCGTCACCGGTGCCAGCACGACGTCGGCCGTGGTCAGGGGAGCAGGGTAGAGGATGCCCAGCCGTTCCTTGTCGCGAGAGGAGCTTATGGCGGGGCCGGCCGCCGCCTCGGTCGAGCCGGCGAGGTCGAACGCGGAAGGACCGGCGAAGAGCATCGCATCGAGGGGGGTGCGAGGCGGGGTCGGAAACGACGGCACCGCGCGCTCGAGCCGCTCGAACCAGGCCCGGAACGCCGGGTCGGTGAAGTCGTTCGACGCGAACGAGGCGGTGCCGAACCAGCCGGCCGTGGCCTCGCCGAGGGCGAGCAGGCCCGCCGCCGTCTGATCGGGGTCGGGATGGCCGGGCTTGACCGCTCCCCAGGTGTCGAGCGGGGCGGTCGTGCCCCACGGTGTGCCGGCCACCTCACCGATGCACTTCCAGGTGATGGTGCCACCCTCACACCGGGCGCTGAGCGCGTCGCGACGGTCGTTCCAGATGGCGATGACGAGCGGCGATCGGGCCAGGACGGTGCTGGGATCGTCGAGCAGGGCGCCACCCGATCCGGCGCGCTGGCGCTGCTCGGCCAGCATCGCCGGCCATGGCTGGGGCACGAGCCAGCCGTCGATGCGGTCGGCACCCGTGGCGGTGGCCGGATCGAACCCGGGCACGGCGAGACGGGTGAGGGTGACCTGGGCCTCCTCGATGCGCACGGTGAGATCGGAATGGCCGCGGGCGAGGGTCTCACACGCGGCTTGCAGCTCGGTGGCGCACACGAGGGTGGCGGTGTCGCCCGCGGAATCGGTCGACGGGCCCGAGCTCTTGTCGTCGAGCCGACCCCGGCCCCAGACGGCCACGGTGATCATGAGCGCGGCGACCAGCAGCGCCCCGAGGCGCTTCACCGGTCGTCACTTCCGTCGGCCCCGATCGGGTCAGCGTCGGTCACGTCGGCGACGGTCAGGGTCGTGAGCTCGGCGTCGGTCGGCTCGACGATGGCGACGACCCGGCTGGCCTGGCGCTCGATCGCCCGCTCGAACCGGTTGCGGGCCATGCGACCGTTGCCGAAGCCCTTGGCGCGGGGCTCGGCGGTGAACGAGGCGCGCACCGAGGCGAGCGCCTGGGCGTCACACCGGTACCCGCTGGCGAAGCAGGCCGACTCGAAGATGTCGACCAGTTCGTCAGTGCTGTAGTCGGGGAACTCGATGGTGCGGGGAAAGCGCGACGGCAACCCGGGGTTGGCCCCGAGGAAGTCGGCCATCTCGTCGGGGTAACCGGCGACGATCACGACGATGCGGTCCCGGCGGTCCTCGACCAGCTTGACGATCGTGTCGATGGCCTCGCGCCCGAAATCGGTGTCGGTCCCCCGGGCCAGCGCGTAGGCCTCGTCGATGAGCAGCACGCCCTCGTCGGCCTCGTCGAAGACCGCGGTGACCTTCGTCGCGGTCTGGCCGACATAGCCGGCCACGAGTGCCGCCCGGTCGCTCTCGACGAGCTGGCCGCGACTGACCACGCCGAGCGTGCGGTAGATCTGGGCGAGCAGGCGGGCGACGGTGGTCTTGCCGGTGCCCGGGTTGCCGGTGAAGACCAGGTGCCGACTCGACTCGACCACGGGCAGGTTCCGGTCCCGACGCAGTCGCTGCACCTGCAGCAGGTCGGCTACGAGACGGACCTCGCGTTTGACCTCGGCCAGTCCGACGAGGGCATCGAGCTCGATCAACAGGTCGTCGAGCCGCCGCGCTGGTGGGTCGACGGCGGCCGTCGCCTCGGATGTGACGGGGCCAGGTCCGGCGGCTTCGACGGTGGGGGCGGTCGAACCGGCGGTCGGACCGTCAGCCCGGATGGCATCGAGAAGAAGCGATCGGTAGGCGTCGAGGGCGAGCAGCTCGTCGCGTCCGGTGTGGGTGTCGAGGGAGGCCACGGTGTGGGCCAAGGCCATGGCGTGGGTGTAGTAGGTCGTGGCCAGATCGGCGTGGTCGCGGCGATCGACACCGACGAGGATCTCGAAGAGGTCGGATGTCGATCGGGCCCACTGGCGGGTGCCTTCAGTTGTGTGCTCGCGGCGCAGGTCGTCGGGGGTGGCCCGGGCCAGATCGGGGCCCATCTGGGTGCCGAACGTGCGGATCAGCGCCCACAGCTCATCGTCGGTCGCCAACTGATCGGCGTCGATGAAGGCACACGAAAGGTGGAACGCCTCGGTCAGCACGGTGCGACGGAGCTCATCGGGGTCGCCCGCCGGCAGGGTCGCCGTGGCCGTCATCAACACCTCGGTGACGGCCTCGACGAAGGCGCCGACCGCGACATCGAGCCCCGTGTCGACTCTCATCCGGCCTCGCCCGCCGGTGCCGGCTTCGAAGCGTCGGACAACATGTTCGCAGGATAGACGCCGCCCTGATCCTGGCACCCGACCCCCACCGGCGGTCGGTGCCCTGCCAGCATGGTGGTCGTGTCCGGGGCTGCGATCGTCGTACGGAACCTCTCTCACCGGTTCGCGTCCCGGGCGGGGACGGTCGATGTGCTGAGCGGCCTCGATCTCGATATCGAAGCCGGGGCCTACGTGGCGCTGGTGGGGGCATCCGGGGCCGGAAAGTCGACGCTGCTCTCGGTGCTCGGCGGGCTCGAGCCACCCCAACAGGGCTCGGTCACCGTGGGCGGCGCCGATCTGGGGACCCTCTGCCGGAGCGAGCTGGCCACGTTCCGTCGGGAGACCGTCGGGTTCGTCTTCCAGCACTTCGGCCTGCTCGAGGCCCTCACCGCGTCGGAGAACATCGAGCTGGCCTGTTCGCTCGCCCGACTGGCGCCCCGGGCGCGCCGCCAGCGCGCCGCCGATCTGCTCGCGGCCGTGGGGCTGACCGACCGGGCCCGCCACCGACCGGTCGAGCTGAGCGGAGGTGAACGGCAGCGCGTCGCCATCGCCCGGGCCTTGGCCAACCGGCCGCAACTGGTGCTGGCCGACGAGCCCACCGGCAACCTCGACGACGAGAGCACCTTGCTGGTCGTCGACCTGCTCGAGTCGCTGCCGGGCGAGCACGACTGCACGCTCGTGCTGGTCACCCACGACCACGCCCTCGCCCGCCGGGCCACCCGACGGCTCCGGTTGCAGGCCGGTCGGGCCGTCGAGGAGTCGCCATGACATGGCGCGACGCAATCGGCCTCGCCGTCACCACCGTGCGCCGTCGCCCCGGTCGAGCCGTGCTCACCGTGCTGGCGGTCACCCTCGCCGCCGCCCTGCTGACCGCGCTGCTCACCATCTCGACCACCGCCGAGACCCGGGTGCTCGACCAGCTCAGCAGCGGGGGACCGTTGGCGGGCATCAAGGTGGCGGCGGCGGCACCCGACCCCGGCCAGGTCGACCGGGACAATGCCCAGCCCGGCGACCCCCGCAACCTCGACGATGCCGCCATCGCACAGATCAGTGACCTTCCCGACGTACGTGACGTCGTGCCGATCGTCAGCGCGCCGATGTACGTGATCACCCCGGCCCGGGACCGTGACAACCGCCGGATCGGGCCCTTCCGCGAGGACATCGTCGGTGTCGATCTGACCAAGGTGAACCAGTTGCCCGTCACCGTCGTCGCCGGACGGCTGCCGGTCGAGGGCTCGACGAGTGAAGTCGCGGTCACCCAGGGCTACCTCGACCGTCTCGGGCTGCAGCGGACCGACGCGCCGCTCGTCGTCGGCACCGAGCTGCAGATGGCATCGCCGCAGGTTGTCCGGGACGTCGGACGTGACCGGGTGCGCGGTCGCTGGGTGAAGGTGGGCATCGTCGGGGTGGTGGCCCAGGAAGCGGGCAACGGTCAGATCCTCGGGACCACCGAACTGGTGAATCAGGCCCGCGACTGGTCGCGGGCAGGGGTCGATCAGAGCTCGGCGCTCGAGCTGCCGACGTCGCCCTACACCGGGCTCTTCGTCGTCGCCCGGGGCATCGACAACGTGAGCCTGGTGCGCAACCAGATCACGGCCATCGGGTACTCGACCAGCGCTCCCGAGAACCTCGTCGCCAGTGTGCGGCGCTATCTGCGGGTGGTCGAGATCGTGCTGAGTGCCGTCGGCATCATCGCCCTGGTGGTCGCAGCCCTCGGCATCACCAACGCCATGTTGGCGGCGGTGCGCGAGCGGCGTCGGGAGATCGGCGTGCTGAAGGCCATCGGGGCCCGTGACCGTGACGTCTACCGGGTGTTCCTGCTCGAAGCGGGAACCCTCGGCTTCATCGGAGGCGTACTGGGCACCGCGGTGGGTTGGGCCATCGCTGGCATCGTCGGTCGGGTGGTGAACGGGTACCTCGCCCAGCAGCGTCTCGTCGGCGTGCAGATCACCCTGCCGTTCGCCGTCGTGGTCGGAGGCATCATCGGTTCGACGTTGCTCGCCCTGGCCGCCGGCACGCTGCCCGCCGTCCGGGCGGCTCGGCTGCCGGCGCGTGAGGCGGTGGGAGGTGGCTGAGCGGTCACCGATCGGCTTCCTACTGCGCCTTCTCGTCGTCCTCGTCCTGGTGGGCGCGGTCGCCGGATGTGCATCCGGTTCCGACATCGCCGAGCCGGCGCCGCCGCCCGGCACGGCCGGTGGACCGACCGCGGTGTACGTCGCCATCGGTGGCCTCGAGACGCTGAACTCCGATCGCGACGACATCCAGGACAACTGGCCCCAGATCGTGTTCGCCGAGGCCCTGCCCCGCGGTGCCGTCTACGTGAACCTGGCCACCGAGAACGCCACCGTCCGAAGCGCCGTCGACGACCAGTTGCCCCAGGCCGAGGCGCTCCGCCCCACCGTGGCCACGGTCTGGGTCGAGGCCGCCGACACCCGGCTCGGCACGAGTCCGGCGAGCTACCGCACCGAGCTCGCCCAGCTCGTCGGCGGGATGCAGGCGGCGGGCGCCACCCGCGTGCTGCTGCTGACGTCGGGCTCGTCGTCGTCGGATCTCGCCGGAGCGTTCGCCGACTCGGTGGCCCACGTCGCCACCGACACCGGCGCCGTGTTCGTCGACCTCGGCGACACGTCGGGCCGAGCCGGTGACCCCGGTCAACGTCGCATTGCCGATGCCGTCATGGCGGCGATGGGACCGGGCTGACCGGTATCCTCCTCGGGTGCCCGACCGAGCTGAGCCCGCCGCCGAACCCGTCCCCGTTCCCGAGTTGGGCCGCCGGTCCAAGGCCGCGTCGAGGGTGTTGGCGACCGCCTCGACGGCATTGAAGGACGATGCCCTGCGCGCCGCCGCCGACCTGCTCGTCGATCGGGGCGCCGACCTGCTCGACGCCAACGCGGCCGACGTGGCCCGGGCCACCGACCAGAGCGTGGCGGCGACGGTGATCGATCGGCTGCGGCTGAGCGGCGACAAGATCGAAGGCATGGCTGCCGGGCTTCGACAGGTCGCGTCGCTGCCCGACCCGGTCGGCGAGGTGCTCGACGGCTGGACCCGTCCGAACGGCCTGCGCATCCGGCGGGTTCGGGTGCCGCTCGGCGTGGTGGCGATCATCTACGAGAACCGACCGAACGTCACGAGCGACGCGGCCGGGCTCTGCCTCAAGTCGGGCAACGCCGCCTTCCTGCGGGGCTCGTCCGGGGCGATCAGCTCGAACATCGCCATCGCCGCGGTGCTCCGCCAGGCCGCCGCCCAGGCCGGGCTACCGGCCGATGCCGTCGTGCTGGTCACCGACACGAGCCGGGAGGCGGCCGTCGAGTTCATGCAGCAGCGCGGCATCGTCGACTGCCTGATACCGCGAGGTGGGGCGTCGCTCATCCGGTCGATCCTCGACAACGCCACCGTCCCCTACGTGATCGACGGCGACGGCAACTGCCATGTCTACGTCGACGAGTCGGCCGATCTCGACATGGCGGTCGACATCATCGTCAACGCCAAGACCCAGCGGCCGTCTGTGTGCAACGCGGCCGAGTCGCTCGTCGTGCACCGCGCGGTGGCCGCCGACTTCCTTCCCCGCGCCGCCGCCGCCCTCGTCGGCGTCGAGCTGCTCGGCGACGAGGCCACCCGGTCACTCCTGCCGACCGCCGGGGTGGCCGACGACGAGGCCTACGGCACCGAGTTCCTCGACCTGCGCCTGTCGGTGCGGGTGGTCGACTCGCTCGACGACGCCATCGCCCACGTGAACCGCTTCAGCTCGGGTCACAGCGAGGCCATCGTCACCCGGTCGCTCGACGCGGCCGAGCGCTTCACGAATGAGGTCGACGCGGCGGCCGTGCTGGTCAACGCGTCGACCCGGTTCGTCGATGGCGAGGAGTTCGGCTTCGGCGCCGAGATAGGCATCTCCACCCAGAAGCTGCACGCCCGCGGCCCGATGGGACTGCGCGAGCTGACCACGGCCAAGTATGTGGTGCACGGCACCGGTCAGATCCGAGCCTGACGGGCGGGCGAGTCGCCATGCTCCCCGTGGTCGCTTTCTCCCTTGACCGGGCGGTCAAGGCGACCGGTAGGGTATCCGGATGGCCTACCGCTTTGACACTGTCGACGACGTCCGCACCCGACTCAAGGGTGCCGACTACCTGTCGGATGAGGGCATCGCCGGGGTCATCTACCTGGCCGACCGGCTACAGAAGCCGGTGCTCGTCGAGGGCCCGGCCGGCACCGGCAAGACCCAGCTCGCCAAGTCGGTGGCCGAGATCACCGGCGCCCGCCTCATCCGCCTGCAGTGCTACGAGGGGCTCGACGAGTCGAAGGCGCTGTACGAGTGGAACTACAAGAAGCAGCTGCTGCGCATCCAGGCCGAGCGCAACAACGAGACGAAGTGGGAGGACATCGAGACCGACATCTTCTCCGACGAGTTCCTGCTCACCCGCCCCCTGCTCGAGGCGATCAGGGCCGAAGACCCCGTCGTGCTGCTGATCGACGAGGTCGACCGCGTCGAGGTCGAGACCGAGGCCCTGCTGCTCGAGATCCTGTCCGACTACCAGGTCTCGATCCCCGAGCTCGGCACCGTCGAGGCCAAGCAGATCCCCCTCGTGTTCCTCACCTCGAACAACACCCGTGAGCTCTCCGAGGCGCTCAAGCGGCGCTGCCTCTTTCTCCATATCGACTACCCCGACATGGAACGCGAGAAGGAGATCGTGCTCACCAAGGTCCCCGACATCACCGAGGCCCTCGCCGATCAGGTGGCGCGCATCGTGCGCTCGCTGCGCCAGCTCGAGCTGAAGAAGGCGCCGTCGGTATCTGAGACGCTCGACTGGGCCCGCACCCTGGTGCTGCTCGGCGTGCAGTCGGTCACCGAGTCCGATGCGGTCGGCAACCTCAACATCCTGCTCAAGTACCAGAGCGACATCGCCAAGGCGACCAAGGAGCTCATCGACGACAAGAGCGGCACCCGTCGACCGGGCATCGGCAAGATCGCCCCGTGATCGACGGCCGGCCATGAGCGACACCATCGTGCCGACCGCAGGCCCGGGGCCCGCGGGTGAGCCGTCGGTCGGCGGCGAGCCCATGCTCGACTTGCTCGGCGGCTTCATCCGGGAGCTGCGCGAAGCGGGCCTGCCCGTCAGCCTCACCGAGAACCTCGACGCCATGCAGGCCGTCAAGCACATTCCGCTCGAGGACCGCGAGGCGTTCAAGTACGCGCTCGCCGCCACGCTGGTGAAGAACAACACCCACTGGCGCGCCTTCGAGACGGTGTTCGAGGTCTACTTCTCATTGCGCGGTCGGCAGTACCACCTGGGTGAGGACGGCGAGCTCATCCCCGGCGAAGACGAGGGTGACGGCCAGGAGCCACCCGAGGGCGCCGATGGCATGACCGGTTCGGGCGGTGGCGGCGACGCCCTGTCGCCCGAGGAACTGGCCGCCATGCTCTACAAGGCGCTGCTCGAGGGCGACGACGCCCTGATGCGCGCCCTCGCCCGCCAGGCCGTGAAGCGCTTCGCCGGTATGGAGCCAGGTCGTCCCGTCGGCGGCACCTACTACCTCTACCGCACGCTGCGGAACCTCGACCTCGACGCCGTGCTCGACCGGCTCATGCAACAGGCCCGCGACGACGCCCCCGAGCTCACGAACCTCGAGGAGCGCCTCGAACAAGACGAGTACGAGCATCGCATCGACAAGCTGAAGAAGGAGGTCGAGGCCGAGATCCGCCGACGCCTGGTGGCCGATCGGGGCGTCGAGGCCATGGCCAAGACGTTGCGCAAGCCGCTGCCCGAAGACGTCGACTTCATGCACGCCAGCCGCGAGGAGATGGCGTCGCTGCGCAAGGCGATCTACCCGCTCACCCGCAAGCTCGCCGTGCGCCTGGCCCGCAAGCGTCGCCACGGCCGCAAGGGCCCCCTCGACTTCCGCAGCACCGTGCGCCACTCGCTCAGCTACGGCGGCGTGCCGGCCGAGCTCAAGTTCCGCTACCCGCGGCCCACCAAGCCCGAGATCTTCGTGATCGCCGACATCTCCGGCTCGGTCGCCGCGTTCGCCCGCTTCACGCTGCACCTCGTCTACGCCATCTCCGGGCAGTTCTCCAAGGTGCGATCGTTCGTGTTCATCGACGGGCTCGACGAGGTCACCCGCTTCTTCGAAGGCGTCGACGACATCGGCGAGGCTGTGCACCGGGTCAACACCGAAGCCGATGTCGTGTGGGTCGACGGCCACAGCGACTACGGCCACGCCCTCGAGGTGTTCTGGCAGCGCCATGGTCGCGATGTCAGCACCAAGACGACGGTGCTGATCCTCGGTGACGCCCGCAACAACTACCACGCCTCGCAGTCGTGGGTCGTCAAGGAGATCCAGAAGAAGGCCCGTCACGTGTTCTGGCTGAACCCCGAGCCCAAGAGCTACTGGGACACGGGCGACTCGATCGTCGGCGAGTACGGCGTGAACTGCGACGGCACCTTCGAGTGCCGCAACCTGCGCCAGCTCGAGAAGTTCGTCGAGAACCTGACCTGACCTGAGGATCAGGTTCAGCGGTTGAGCGTTCGTGCTTGGCTGCTGGCCGGTGATCTCGGACGTGGCTCAGCCGGCCGCCGCCGGGAAGCGCAGGTCGGCGCGGCCGACGGGCGGCACGCCGGTGGCCCCGTTGGGCTGACCGTCGATGAGGAAGCGCACCCTCTCGACCTGCGGGAACTGGGTGAGCGTGTAGACGACCTGGGCGGTCTGGGGGCGGGTGTCGGCTGTCTCGAACTTGCGGTTGAAGTCGACCGTGGCCACCCCGTCGGCCCCGACGTCCAACGAGTTGATGATCGCCTCGGGCGGGATCGCCGTGCCGGCTCCGAAGCCCTGCTCGCCGGGGGTGGGCCCCGCGAAGAGGATGTCGAGGGCGACGCGCACCGGGCCTGTGCCGT
>Ga0315283_10005136_pt1 | contig 11516 bp, 9 predicted proteins | sample YL17G09_0_MG_FD_204541 | JGI IMG/M metagenome (GOLD analysis project Ga0315283, IMG submission 204541) | Sediment microbial communities from Yellowstone Lake, YNP, Wyoming, USA - YL17G09_0 | ecosystem: Environmental > Aquatic > Freshwater > Lake > Sediment | place: USA: Wyoming | collected...
ACGTCCAGAGCGTATTCGCAGAGAGCGCCAAAGGCAGAAATAGATTGACCTCGTCGTCCTGACCATGTGATGGGCATTCTCAGCAGACGGTCCTCCTGCATGATTAGCGCCCTGGCAGGAGGGTGTGCAATCGATGCGGCGAGACACAGGGCAAGAAACGGTGCACGGACCAGGCACCGATGGTCAGACATCGTTCGACTGGCTCGGATTGGGAGGCTTCAATCACCGGAGTTCTGCAACAGGGCCGGACTAGAAGAACTCGTCCAGCTTCGAATTCTTTACCTTGTCTGACTGGAAGAGCGACGTGATCGAGTTCTCCAGAAGCGATATCCTCTGGAGCGTGTACGAGGGCACGTTGAACTGTTCCCCGATGCTTCTTGCCTTCTCGAGGTACTTGCTCACTCCGGCCTCGTACACCGTCAACGTGAGCTTGTTGCCGCAGTAGCATGTCCCCTTCAGCGGGATCCTCCGGTACTTCGCGTTGCACTTGGCGCACCGCAGCTGCTGGCCCGTGAACCTCTTCAGGCTCCCCTGGATGTCAGGGAGCAGGTGCCTCGTGATCACCCTGTGGGCCACGTCCGCGACGTCGACTGCCCGGATGCGCGCCCCGAGAGCGATCTGTGCCTGGAGCTTGTCCTCCATCGACTCGAGCGATGTGTACGCTGAGCTCACTGGGCCTTCGGAGATGTCCTCGACATCGTGCGTGAACCCCATTCCCTCGTACTGCAGCACGGTCCCTATCCTGCCAGCGATGAGGTCCATAAGGGGCTCGACCTCCTTCGGGTGCGCATACCTCTGGGTCGCCCGGTAGAACTCGAGCGGATAGCACGAGGACACATCTATGTTGTGAGCCTCCTTGTCTATCTCGTTCGGGTCGAGCCTGGTGGTCAGCACGAGCGGGGCGTCCATGAGCCCGCCCCTCTTCGCAGGAAGGAACGCCCTGGAGAAGTTCAGCAGGCAGTCCATGAGCATGATGACGGAGTCCTCGTCCCCGTCGCAGTTCCTCCGCTTCGACGCGTGGAAGAACGGATGGGCGTATCCGACATGGGCGTCCGTGAAGCCCACGATCCTCGCGAGCACTCCGCCCGATGTGTGCGGTGCGAGGCCGACGACCATGTGGCCCACAAGGTCCAGCTTCCGTTCCACGCGGTAGAACGGCTCGAGCCCGTAGAACCTCTCGAGCAGGTCGTCGATGAACTTCGTCGTGTTGATCATGTACTCGACGCACGAATCCGCGATGATGACGTCCTGGACCTTCAGCTCCAACAGCTGGTCAGGATCGGTCAGCTCCTTCCCGTGGATGTCCCTGACGTAGCCGAGCTTACGGATGGCCTCCACTTCGACCCCCACCTCGCCGGGCTTGAAGTGGGTCAGGGGAACATCCGTGGCATCGACCCGGATCGTGCCGTCCTTGAACACGAACACACCGTTCTTCGCCCTCAGGATGCCCTTCTCCATAGCCTCTGGGGTCTTGTTCTTCGAGATCATCCCCTGGACGCCCTTGACATCGAGCGTCCGCTTCTCCCCCATCATCTCGAAAGCGCTGTGCAGCATCTGGTTGATTGGTACGTCCTGGTAGTCCACGTTCCCCGTGGGGACCGTGTGCGAGCCGCACTCGCACTTGGGCATGAAGGTCATCCTGCCGCACATGTGGCAGCGCCTCTCCCCGAGCTCTATCTTGACCTCGCCCACGTTCGCCGCCTCGTTGATCAGCCTCTGGGGGCCTCCGTTGCCTCCCACGGGGAACAGACAGTGCGGCGGCGGTTTCATGCGCCTCTCGCGAGCCTTCTCCGGCCTGGCCACCCTAGCCCCTATCCTCGTCACGGCCCTGGCGCGGACCTCCACGCCCGAGAGGGCCGACACCAGCTCCAGCGGCTTCGATGTCTGGGGTATGGAGGCGCTTCCAGCCGTCACTCGACCCTCTGAGACCTCCAGGCCGAGGCCGAGCAGGAGAGGCCTCGCATATCGGTCGATGACGACCTTGCCCCCATCGACCCTATGGATGGCCGCGAGGCGCTCCAGGACGTCCTTCGAGGCGGCGTCCAAGGGAACGACGAGCGAGCCGCCTTCGACCGATCCTCCCTGATGCACCTTCGACCTCAGCATGAGGATGTCTTCCGTTGTGATGTCGCTCCAGAAGAGATTGAAGTCCGGGTGCAATGGGACCTTGAGCGTGTGGCACATCTCGACCGCGCGTTCGAAGGTGGGGCTCCTCCAGTCGTCCGGCAGCTCCCCGGCCTTGTCCAGGAGCTCCTCTCTGTGCCACTCGATGGAGTACGCGGCCGGCATCAGCAGGTGGTTGTTCTCCTGGAACTCACCATAGGGGACCAGCAGCTCGCCGACGTCGAGTATCTCCTTCACGCGTCCTCTGACAGACAGGGCCTCCGAAACCGTGTTGACCTGTATCAGGTCTCCGTTGTCCATGAGGACGATCGGCCCTTCGATCGTCCCGCACGGCGTGATGGCTCCTGCCTTGCCAGGGCGCTCGATCTTGACCTGTGTGCCTATCGCGACGAAGTCATCGAGGAGGACCATGGTCGCAGGGTTCATCGCGAGCGCGGCGAGCCCGGTCGCCCTCGTCCTCCCGTACCTGAGCCTGAACCCGCCGATCCGGGACGGGTATGCGAGGACGGGCCGGCCCGCGAGCATGTCCTTGAGGAACTTCGAGTTCGGGGTGATCTCAGAGCCGCCCTCCTGCTGGCCCTTCTTCTTGAGGTTGAGGTACTGGTCGATGAAGTCCCAGCCGTCGATGCCCAGACGCTTCACGTGCTTCTGGACCTTCGGCGCCTTGAGGCAGAGGCCTTCCGCGATGACCAGGCACGCGCCGCCCCTGACGCGGTTGGTCGCTATCCTAGGCTGGTCCCTGTACCCCTGTATCTCGGCGTCCTCCGTGCCTTCGCCGTCTACGCATATCGGGACGTTCTTCGCGATGACCTCGATCTCCTCGTTCGTGGGGGTGTACTGCAGGTGCTGGCACGCCTTGTACAGAGGTATCTCCTCCTTCAACCTCTGCACCTCGCCCGTCGTGGGCTGGTACCTCCCCAGGCCGAGCTCGCGCCTCACCACGTCGGCGATTAGCACGCTCATGGCCTGTCCGGTCCCACCGGCGGACCTGATCGGGCCAGCGAAGAACACGGCGATGTAATCCGAACCGTCTGAGTTCTTGTTGATGGACACGCCCACGATACCTTCGAGCGGGGCGACCAGTATGCCCTCGGTGAGCACCGCGAGGCCGATCCTTATCGCCCGCTCGATCGCGAACTCCTTGGACTTCGCGGGCTGCTTGGCGTACTCCTTGGCTATCAGCAGGGAGACCTCCTCGCGGTTGTGGTCCATGCTCAGCTCCCTGATCCTTTCGGCTACTCCCTCGACCTCCCATTCAAAGAGCAGCTTCTCGACACGCGCGGCCAGATCGGACGCCTGGGGCACCTCGACGTCGAGCTCCGGGTCGGAGCCCCTCATGCGTGCGCGCCTAGCGACGTCGTAGCAGGCATCTACCTCGCGCTGGAGTGACGAGAAGTAGTCCTGCATAGACTCGCTGCACACAACGCCCTTCATGCCCTGCCCCCAAACGAAAAACCGCCGAGAAGGTAGCTCCCATCCCTACGCGGTTGCGGACAATCTTGTGCGATCCCGACCGCTAATCGCCCCGCACGACTATATAGGTTCCTGAGCCTTCAGCAGGGCCACGATCCGATTCACAAGCGGTGCCACGCCCTTTCCAGTCGATGCGGATATCTTGACCCGGTCGGTGTCGGATTTCACCAGATCCACCTTGTTCTCCACCTCTATCAGGGGCACCGATGCGAACTCGGTCTTGATGTCCTTGAGCAGGTGCATCTGCTGCTCCATGGTGTACCCACATGTTTCGCTCGGGTCGACCACGAACACGACGGCATCGGCCAGGTGCTTCAGGGCCAGGACCGCGCGCAGCTCCATCGGGTTGCGCTCGTCGAACGGCCTGTCGAGAAGACCGGGCGTGTCTATGACCTGATACTTCATGTACTTCTTCTCGAAGACGCCGACCGATATCTCCTGGGTCGTGAACGGGTAGACGGCGACCCTGGGCTTGGCGGTCGATATGAGGCCAACCAGCTGGCTCTTGCCCACGTTGGGGGCGCCGGCGATGACCACCGTCGGGGTGTTGGGGTCGACCGTGGGGAACTTCCTGACCGTGTTCCTGGCCTTCGCGAGGAACTTGAGCTCCTTGTCCACCTGCTTGACGAACGACGATATCCTGCCGTACGTGGACCTCCTGATGGTGTCTATCTGGTCAATCGTCCGCGCAGATCCGATGGCCCTGATGCCGGCCTTGGCCACCCTCGCGACGTTCCCCCTGCACCAGTCCATGGCCCCGAGGGATTTCTTGAGCTTGCCCTTCCCTATGGTCACGTCGATGAGTTCGGAGTAGAAGAAGCTGAGCTTCTCGATGCTGGGGAACGTGCGGACGTACTTCCCCATCGTGGAGACGATCGTATCGCTCGAGCTCTTGAGCTTGGCTATGTTGATCTCCCTCACGGAGTCTATCCGCGTGAAGCATTGGATGTCGACCTTGGAGGCCTTCTTGAAGGCCTTGTCGAGTATCTCGTCCGCAGTCAATATGGTGGGTATCGCGAACATGCTCTCAGCGGGGATACGTGCACCCTCAGATAATGCTATGCCGCCGGTGAGTCGAAAGCCTCTTATCGGGATAGTCGGCTGTGGTGGTCGAGCACCATGAAAAAGGTCAAGGCCAGAAGAGGAGCCAAGCTGGTCTGCAAGGGCTGGAGGCAGGAAGCCATCCTGAGGATGCTCCAGAACAACCTCGAGAACGCCGAGAAGCCCGATGAGCTGATCATCTACGGCGGCACGGGCAAGGCTGCGAGGGACTGGAAGTGCTACGATGCGATCGTCAAGACGCTGACGGAGCTCGAAGAGGACGAGACGATGCTGGTCCAGTCCGGGAAGCCGGTCGGCGTGTTCAAAACCACCAAGCTCGCCCCGAGGGTGCTGATCGCGAACGCCCACCTGGTGCCGAGATGGTCCACCTGGGAGGTCTTCCACGAGCTCGAAGCGAAGGGGCTCATCATGTACGGACAGATGACCGCCGGCGGATGGGCGTACATAGGCACGCAGGGCATCCTCCAGGGCACCTACGAGACCTTCGCGGAGTGCGCGAGGCAGAACTTCGGCGGGTCCCTGAAGGGAAGGCTGGTGCTCACAGGCGGCCTAGGCGGCATGGGAGGGGCACAGCCGCTTGCGGTGACGATGAACGGCGGCGTATGCCTCGCGGTCGAGTGCGACAGGAAGCGCATCGAACGCAGGATGAAGGGCGGCTACTGCGATGTCATGATGGACGATCTGGACGACGCGGTCAAGGCCGCCATCGAGGCGAAGAAGAAGAGGAAGCCGCTCTCGATCGGGCTGCTCGGGAACTGCGCCGAGACCCACCCTGCGCTTCTCGAGAAGGGCATCGTCCCGGACGCGGTCACCGATCAGACCTCCGCCCACGACGAGCTCGGCGGGTACATCCCGAAAGGACTCACGGTCGATGAGGCCGCGAAGCTCAGGGCCTCGGACCCGGACGAGTACCGCAAGCGGGCAATCGCGAGCATCGCGGAGCACGTGCAGGCCATGCTGGGGTTCATGGCCAAGGGCTCGGTCGTGTTCGACTACGGCAACAACATCCGGGCGCAGGCGGTCAAGGGAGGCGTGAAGGACGCGTTCGCCTTCCAGGGGTTCGTCCCGCTGTACATCAGACCGATGTTCTGCGAGGGCAGGGGGCCGTTCAGGTGGATAGCGGTCTCTGGAGACCCGGAGGACATCCGCAAGACCGACAGGGTGGTCATGAAGGAGTTCAAGGACAACAAGCAGCTCGTCAGCTGGATCAAGCTCGCCGGCGAGAAGGTGCCTTTCGAAGGCCTGCCCGCGAGGGTCTGCTGGCTGGGCTATGGCGAGAGGGCGAGGTTCGGGAAGATCATCAACAAGATGGTCAGGGACAAGGAGCTGAAAGGGCCGATCGTTATCACCCGCGACCATCTGGACTGCGGCTCTGTTGCGTCGCCTAACAGGGAGACCGAGGGCATGAGGGATGGCAGCGACGCGATCGCCGACTGGCCCCTGCTCAACGCCCTGGTCAACGCATCTGCGGGGGCAGACCTCGTCGCGATACACAACGGAGGAGGCGTGGGGATCGGCTACTCGACCCACGCGGGCCTGCTCATCGTCGCGGACGGCACGAAGGAAGCGGACGAGAAGATCGAGCGGGTGCTAACGGCCGACCCTGGCATGGGCGTCATCAGGCACGCGGATGCAGGATATCCTGAGGCCATCAAGGTCGCCAAGAGGAAGAAGATCAAGATCCCGATGCCGAAGTGATGGGCCAGGGCGTCTGCTTCTGCTCCAGCGGAAGGAAGACTGCCGACATGTGATGCCGACCGGATTGGCAAAGTTTTACCTAGCCTGCCCACGATTGGGTCACGGCCGGGGACCATGTACGACCTCAAGCTCAAGTTATGGCTAGAAAGAGATGGGAGGTTCATCATCAGCGACGGAAGGGCGAAGCTGCTGAGGATGATCAAGGAGACGGGCTCCCTCTCGGACGCCGCCAAGAAGATGAACATGTCCTACAGGCATGCGTGGGGGATCCTTCACAGGATCGCGCAGAACGCCGGAGGGGACGTCGTCCACTCGACCAGAGGCGGCAGGGAGGGTGGCGAGACCGTGCTCACGCCCCTCGGAGAGGAGATCCTGAGGGAGTATGAGAACAAGGCGACGTCTCTGTCAAGCCAGTTCGAGCACGAATGGAGAAGGCCTTCGGTGACCGCGGACGGGATCGTCACCAAAGAGGGGGCCATCCTGCTGATCAGAAGAGGTAAGGAGCCGTTCAAAGGCTCGTATGCGCTCCCTGGAGGCTTCGTCGACTACGGCGAACCGCTCGAACACTGCGTCGTTCGTGAGGTGCTCGAGGAGACCGGGCTGAAGACGGAAATAGTCGACCTCGTCGGTGTGTACTCCGCGCCCGACAGGGACCCGAGAGGGCACTTCGTGACCGCCGTATACCACCTCAGGCCGATCGGCGGGTCGCTCAGGGCTGGCGACGACGCGAAGGACGTCGAGTGGGTGTCCCTGGACAAGCTGCCGCAGTTCGCATTCGACCACGGCAGGATAGTCCAGGACTTCGTCTCCAGAAGGAAAGTGAAAGGCGCGAAGTAGTTTGGAGGGTTTTCCGGTCTACAACGCCGGGTACATGCCCTGCTGCGTCAGCACGAAGGGCAGGTACACCATCTTCGCGTCGTTGACCTTGAGCGAGTAGTCCAACTTCTGGAGCACTCCTGGCTTCTCGGCCTCCATGGTGACGACCACGAAGTCCGCCATCTCGGAGGCTTCCTCCCTGGTGACCTCCGCGGGCAATCGCCTCACGCCCCCGAAGTTCAGCCTGGTCGAGTACCTGGGCGCGTTCGCGGTGAACTGGGTCGCGAGGGTCTTGAAGCCTCCCGGGTCCATCGCGGTCGCGGGCACGAATATGAACATGTTGCCCGAATCGGAGTCGCCCTTGAGCCACTGGGCCAGCTTGAACAGCTGTCCCCCCTCGACGCTCTTGGACCGTATCTGGAACGTGCTGTACAACCTCCAGAAGGGCATGTAGACCTTCTCGCCCTGGGCCGATGCGTTGAACTCCGCGATCTCGAAGTCCATCTTCTCGACGCCGCCGTCCCTGACATGCAGCGTGTTGCACTTGTCGCAGAAGAAGAGCCTGTCCCTGACCTTCGAGAAGATCGGGGAGTCGCATGCCGGGCACTTGACCTGGATGACGTTCATCTAAGACCTCCCTGGAACTGCTTGGCGAAATCCCCCATCTGCTTCATCGTCATCTTGGAGGACGCCCGCTTGTCCTTGAACTCGCCCTGGACTATCTCCGAGCCGTGCCTGAAGAACCTGTATGTCAGGAACAGTATGGCCAGGCCGACGCCGATGCCTACGATTGCGATCTCCCAGATGTCGCCGGCGAACATCAGCCCAGCCGCGGCCACCAGGCCACCGATGGATGTTCCGGCGGTGACCGCGAGGCTCTGGAAGAGCGGGTCTCCCGGCGCCCGGCCCGACAGGACCTGCCCCGTGACACCGTCAGTGGCGCAGAAGTAGACCCTGTCCCTGTACTGGTATCTGATGATCCATACCGGGTAGTAAGTGAGTATCAGCTTCTTCGGGAACACGTGCAGCTGCTCGAAGGTGACATGGGGCACCCGCGCGCCGCTCTTCGCCTTTGCCAACGCGTCGTTCTTCGCGTGCACGACAGCGTCGTCCCTGCTCGTCGTCGACTCGAACGTGGGTATCATGTCGAAGTCCGCGAACCCCGTCTCCCCGGCGAAGTTCCTCAGCGAGCGTATGCCGAGGTCACCGGGGTCGCACGCGATCTCGGAGAACAGGTAGTCCTGGAGTATCATGACCTCCTTCGGTATGCGCTCCACAGTGACCTTGCCCGTCTTGGTGTCCGTATGTCTCCGCTCCTCGTATCCGCACACCCAGCCCGCGACCCTCGTGTTGGCCCTCCAGAACGGCAGGTAGATAGGGTACACCTCGACGACCTTCCCGACGATCTTGAGGTCGCGCGCCTTGAGCCCTTTGGCCCACCAGTGCTGCGTCGCGGCGACCGCGGAATCCCTCGCGACCTTGTTCTTGAAAGCGATGGTCGTGACGCCCTGGTCGCCCTCTATGAACAGCGTGGAGCTGCAGTATGGGCACGCGAGCGTGTTCTCTCCTTCCTCGATAGATATCGCGCCTCCGCACGACGGGCACGACAGACCGACAGATATGCCAGCCATGGTCACATCCTCCTCGCGACGTAAAGGGCCGCTGCGAACACGCCCGCGACCGTCACGCCCATCAACGCGAGCGCGGCGATCATCGAGGTCCCGGCGAGCAGGCCCTCGGCCACGAACGCAAGGAACCCGAGGCCCGCGACCGCCATGTATGCGTTCGAGCTCCGCGTGGGGAACTCGGCAGCGAACACCTCAGCCGAGGACGCGTCGACAATGACCTCGTACCTCTTCTGGGCGAACACGTAGTCAACCTTCCATATCGGGAAGAACACGAGCGCCTGCTCCTTGGGCTTCCCGGGGAGCGAGTTGAGGTAGGATATCATCTCGATATCGGGCTGGATCATCTCCGCCCCGCCGACGTCGAAGGACCCGTCGAATATCTTCATGTCCCCGGCGGGTACCTTGAGGTTGTGCAGCCCGGGCAGCGTCGTCGAACCCGCGGGTTCCACGAACACCTGCTCCTTGCCGTTGACGTCGCGCTTGAAATGATACACCGGGAAGTACTTCTTCTTCACGCCCGCGATCTGCGCGAGCTTGTCAAGGTCCTTGGCCCTCGTGGACCCGGCGGCCCAGCGCCTGAAGGTGCCCACGGCGTTCGCCTCGTCGACCATGAAGGGTATGGCGTAGTAGAACCCCGCGCCCGTCCGGTCTATGTACACCTGCGACGAGCAGTACGAGCATTTGACGAACTTGGTCCCAGCGTCGAACGTAACTGGGGCCGCGCACTTCGGACACTTGATCGAAGCCAAGCTACCTACCTCGCATCGGTGGTCTTTGTTCTCATACTGTCTTCCCGCACTCTGGGCAGAACTTGGAGCTAGCCGGCACGTCCGCGCTGCAGCCAGGGCACTTCTTCGCGCCCATGGCGGTCCCGCAGGACGGGCAGAACTTCGAGCCCTCGTTCATCTGAGCGTTACATTTCGGGCACGGGATCGTCGTCGGCCCGAGCTTACCCCCGCACGACGCGCAGAACTTGTTGGTCTGCGGGTTCGGGGTGTTGCACTTCGGGCAGTTGACCATCGGGGCGGCGGCCGCCTGAGCGGGGACCTGGCCCGGCGCTACCGGCTGCTGCCTCATGACGTCCGTCATCATCCAGCCCATGCCTATGCCGGCGCCGACTCCGACGCCTGCGGCCGCGGCTCCGCCCGAGGGGTTCTGAGCCGCCTCGCGCATCGCCTGGCCCGCCTGGTACTGGACATAGTTGGTGCCCAGGATCTGCATCGACGACCTCGCGTCCACTGCCTTCTGGACCTCCTCGGGCATCGACGCGTACAGCCCAGAGAGCTTGTCGACCGACAGACCGTACAGCTCGAAGTGGTCCTTGCAGCGCTGAAGCACGACCTGCTCGATGTTCGTGAGGTTGGCGGCGATGTCCGCGACCCCCATGCCCTCGTTCTTCATGTCGCCGATCGAGTCGTAGATCAGGATGACCATCTGTTCCTTGATCCTCTCCTCGATCTCCGCGCTGGCCGAGTAGTTGAGGGTACCGACGAACTGGTTCACGAAGTTCGCGGCGGAGGATATCTTGTACCTGAACTCCCCGAAGACCCTCAGGTTGACCATGCCGAACTCCTTGTCCCTGAAGGGGTAGGGCTGCTTGCTGCCGAACTTGCCGTCGAACACCCGCTTCTGGAGGTAGACGACCTCGGCCTGCTGCTGCACGCCGGAGAGGAACTTGACTATGGCGCCGACTATGGGCGCGTTCAGCGATGTGAGAGCGTACCTGTCGGGTCTGTCGATGTACGCGAGCACCTTGCCGTCCCTGTAGAACACCGCGATCTCGTCCTCGCGGACGACGATGTTGTCGTTGAACTTTATGTTCCTGGGCATGCGGAACATGATGTTGGTCCGCTTGTCAGCGTCTTCCCACTTGAATGTCTCCGCACCTATGAGGCTCATTCATCACACCTCCGTGCCTTCGATTGCACGCATTCTCTTGCCGAACTTGTCCTCGAAGTCCGTTATGCGCGCCTTGATGCTCATCATGTCCTTGTAGCTCGAAGCCTCGTCCGCGGCCATGAGCGAGTTCTTGAGCGTGTCGATGCTGCCGGATATGGACGCAAGGTGGTCGAGCATGCTCACGTCGTACTCGTACAGCCTGTCGAGCTCGGACTCCTTGATCTCTATGTCCGCCGCGATGCCGGAGTAGCCGGTCTCGGCGTGGGCGACCTGCCCTTCCATCTTCTTGAACTGGCTGATGAGTCCGCCCAGTATGTCGAGCTCCTTGGAACCGTAGCTCTGCATCAGGAGACCCCTGCACTCCTCGAGGCCCCTCCTCTGGACGCCCAGCTTCTGCGAGAGCTGCGCGCGGAGCATCCTGTCCGCGTCCCTGAGGTCCTCCCGTCTCCTGTATCCCCTGAAACCCGGGATGTAGGTCTGTATCTTCTTCAGTATGCCTCTGTCCTCTTCGACTCTATCTCTGATATCGGCCATCGTGAAGGCCCTCCCTAACTCGGGCTGCAATATCGCCCCGCTATCTTAATAAACATGTCGTCGGAGAGCCAGCCAGGATTCCCTTTATGAGGGTCAACTGCAATCAGGTTTTCAGATGGCGTTCACGATCATAGGAGTGGTGGGTTCGAGCAGGTCGGACGCGAGCACGAACACGCTCGCCGAGGAGGTCGGGAAGGAGATAGCCAGGGCCGGGGCGGCGCTGGTCTGCGGTGGGCTCGGAGGCGTCATGGAGGCCGTGTGCAAGGGTGCGCGCAGCCAGGG
>Ga0315283_10005138_pt1 | contig 11513 bp, 12 predicted proteins | sample YL17G09_0_MG_FD_204541 | JGI IMG/M metagenome (GOLD analysis project Ga0315283, IMG submission 204541) | Sediment microbial communities from Yellowstone Lake, YNP, Wyoming, USA - YL17G09_0 | ecosystem: Environmental > Aquatic > Freshwater > Lake > Sediment | place: USA: Wyoming | collected...
TTCAAGAAACCCTAGAGCTTGTTCGCAAAGCACAGTCGTTGCCAAACGACGCGATCGCCAAGGCGGCGGGCTGGCTGCAGTCCGGCACCGCAACGAGCGGTTTGACCTTTTACGATCTCGAGGCGCCGGCGAAGTCGCTTTACCCGGTGCTCACTCCGTTGCGCAACTCGATCCCGCGAGTGAGCGGCGGCGCCGGCATCCAAGCAAACTGGCGGGTGATCTCGGGGATCAATACGACCGGCGTGCGGCTCGGCGTGAGCGAAGGAAACCGAGGTGCGGCGACCACGCACACCATGGCCGACAAGCTCGCGGCTTTCCGGGGCTTCGGGCTCGAGGATTTTGTCAACTTTGAGGCCGACTATGCTGCCAAGGGGTTTGACGACGCCAAAGCCCGCGCCGTCGAGGCTCTCTTGCGCTCGACCATGATCGCCGAGGAAGGTGTAATTCTCGGGGGCAACACGTCTCTCGACCTCGGCACAACCGGCGTATGCCCGACGCCGACCGTCGTGCTCAATACCGACTCTGTAAGCGCCGTTACCAACGGCACCTTGCTCGTCAAGGCGGTAGCGCTCGGATGGCACGCCTATTGGGCTCTCGCGGGGCTCAACAACGGCACCGTCGGAAGTTCTCTCGGGCTTGTTCTCGATCCCAATGACTATGCGGTTTTCACCAAGGCGAATACCGACGGGTCGAGCGACACCTACAACGGCAACATGAGCGCGATCTCGAGCGCGTCGAGCGGCGTCACGATCGACGGCACGCACAAGTCAGCGCTCGCGAGCGTGGCGGCGGTGCCCGGGGTTTTCGGTTATGCCTGGTACACCAACGCCAACGCCGCCGGGTATTTCCTGGCAGCGATCACGACGCTCAATAGCTACAACGTGATCGCCGACGCGAGCACGACGATCGTGCCCGGTGCGAATCTCTCGACCCGGCACGACAAGTGCTCGCTCGAGTTTGACGGCTTGCTCACGCAAGCTCTCGCGCCGGCTTCGGGCGCCTATGTCGCGACTCTCGCGACCGGCACCGGCGGCACGGGCACCAAGCTCACGAGCAACGGCGCGGGCGGGATCACACAGATCGACGCTATGTGTCAGGATCGGTGGAATCTCTACCGGCTCTCGATTGACGAGTTGTGGGTCAACGGGCAGCAACTCCTCGACCTCAACACGTTGATCATCAAAAACGGCGGCGCACCGTTGATCCGTTTCAACCTCGACGGCTCGAGCCCGTCGACCTCGATCGACGCTGGCACCGTGATCGGCTCGCTCTTGAACGTGATCACCAATACCAAAATGGCGATCAAGGTCCACCCCAACATGCCGCCGGGCGTGATCCTCGGGCGTTGCACCGAGCTCCCATACAAGCTCTCGGGCGTCGCCGAAGTCTGCCGCATGCTCTTGCGCCAGGACTATTATCAGGTCGAATGGCCTCGCCGCTCGCGCAAGTATGAGTACGGCGTCTATTTTGACGGCGTGTTGCAAAACTATTTCCCGCCGAGCTTGGCGGTGATCACCAACATCGCGCCGGGCGTCTAGCCCTCGCGATCGGATCCCTCTGCCGTGACGGGCGCTCGTCTCACTTCCGGGGCGGGCGCCCAGATCGGTTCTCTCTCATGCGAGGTCGGCAATGGTGAAAATGCACGGGCCCTATGATCAAGTCAGTTGGGCGGGCGCTAGTTACCGCAAAGACTCGAGCGGCGTGCTCGAGGTGCCGCCCGAAGCCGTTACAGATCTCCTCGCTCTCGGGATGAGTCTTGGAGCACCGCCACAGACCTCGACGCCGGCGCCCGTGGCTCACGTGGCAGCGAAGCCCGAGCCGTTGCCTATCGAGGTGACGCCGAGCAATCCGGGGTCAGCACGAGCAAAGCACAAGAGAGGCTAGCCCGTGCCCGCCGCTCTCACAACCCTCGGAGCTCTAAAAACCTACCTAGCGCAACCGTCGGCATGGGCACAGTCGACCGCATACGTCGCCGGCGACAGTTGCCGGTCGAGCGGCAACCTCTACACGTGCACGGTTGGCGGCACCTCGAGCGGGATAGGGACGGGCCCGACTGGCGCCGGCGCCGCGATTGTCGACGGCGGCGTTACCTGGAAGTTTTTGCAACCGAGCTTGATTACCGACGACGCGACGTTGACTCGGTTGATCGGCGCCGTCTCGGACTTTTTCGAGAGCTACACGGACCGAACGTTCGCCTCGACCTCGCAAACCTACACATTTTCAGGCCGAGGAGGCCCGACGATTGTGTTGCCTGACTATCCGGTGAGCGCGGTCTCGTCGGTGACGATCGACGGCTCGCCTCTTGCGGCTCGAGCTTCGGTCGGTGCTGCTGGTTGGGTTCTCGTTCCGCCCAACACGCTTGCGCTCGACGGAGGAAATGCGGGCCCGCGATTCACTCGAGGGATCGCAAACGTCTCGGTTGCCTACACTGCCGGCTACTCAACGATCCCGGCCGACCTCGCCCATGCCTGCCTCGAGGCTTGCGCGTCGTGGTACAAGCGGCGCTCTCGTGTCGACGAGGCGAGCAAATCAATCCAAGGCGAGGTGATTAGCTTCTCGACCGACGAGCTTCCGAAAGCCGCAAGGTCGGTTCTTGATCTCTACCGGAGAGGTTGGCCTAGATGAGCGTCGGCGTGCGCGCCGTCGTCACCGGCGTTGATACCGTCGAGGCAAAGCTCAAGTCGGCGGCGGCTCGAGGATGGGCGCGCGTGCGCAGGGCGGTCGAGCGTAGCGGGATCGAGCTTCAGGCCGACATAAAGCAAAACCAGTTGACCGGCAACGCGCTCATAGTTCGCACTGGACGGTTGCGCCGAAGCATCACACAACGATTCACCGCCGACGACTCGACGGCAACCTCGCGCGTCGGCACCAACGTTGCCTATGGCGCGTTTCACGAGTTTGGCCTTCGAAAGGACGTTGCGATCGGTGCTCACTCTCGGCGGTTGCGGTCGATCGGCAAGCGAGGCGGCAGGGGCAAGCTCGGAAGTGGCGGGCGTGCTGCCGTGAGGGCTCACGTGCGTCACGTCAACTATGCGGGCAGTCCGTTTTTGCGACCCGAGTTTGAAGCGGCGCGCTCGAGGATCCACTCGCGGCTTTCCGCCGCAATGCGGGAGTTGAAAAATGCCAATTGATCACGAGGCACCGTTGCGCGCTCTCGCCGAGCGGTTGCAAACCTATTGCGGCAGCTACCTAGGGCGCCCGGTAACGAGACGTTTGATCACTTGGGATCAACTCGGCGCCGCCGAGAAGGCCGCTATTTGCGTTGTCGGGCTCGTGCACTCGCCAAAGGTCGGCGGGCCCGAGGGTGCGTTGTGGACGATCACCGCCGGGATCTATGTGTACGCTCGGGCCGACGCTGATCCGGGTAGCTCGGCCGAGCCGATCCTCAACGAGCTTGTCGGCAAGATCGAGGCGGCGCTTGAGCGGCAACCCAACGAGGCGACGCTCGGGCCTGGGCAAATGGTGCAAAAGTGGTCGACGCTCGGCGGCGCGGTGCAATGGGCGCAACCGTCTCTCGTCGAGATCGACGACGGATCGCAGGGGAATGAAGGGATCGCGCTCGTCACGGTCGATATGCTTGTCCAGGCGAGCCCGTGATCGTGTGACTTGTCGAACGGTCAACGTAAGGTGTCGGGCATGAGAAAACACGACGACGCAACACCGAGCACGGCAACCGCAACGACCGACGCGCCAGAGAGCCCGACCGATGCAACGATAGAGCTTTGGTTTCGCGAGACATTCCACAACCGAGCGATCGACAACAACGAGATCAACCGTTTGACCGCCGCCAAGGATCGCCTCAAGGCGCTCGTGCGCGGATCGAGGAGTTAGGCTATGCAGCACTTTGGTATCGGCTACCTTTCTGCGATTCCCTCGGGCGCGACACCAACCCCGATCCCTTTCGGGCTCGTCAAAGACGTGAGCGTTGACATTGCCGCCAACCTCGTGAAGGAGCGCGGGCAGTGGCAGCACGTTGTTGCGGTCGGTCGCGGCAACGTCGACATTACCGGCAAAGCGGGCACCGTCTCTGTTTTTGGAGGCGCGATCGGGCAGCTACTTGGCGTGACTCCTGTGGCTGGATCGACGGTTGGCGTGCCCGGTGAGATCGGCACGATCCCAACGACGCCTTTTCAGATCACGGTGACAAACTCGGCGACGTGGGTTCAAGACCACGGTGTGCTCGACCTCACGACAAATCTATGGATGACTCGAGGCGCTACGGCGACGGGAACGGGAGTATATTCGGTCGCCGCAGGCATCTACACTTTCAACACCGCCGACGCCGCGCACAAGGTCGCGATTGCTTACGGATATACGAGCGCTTCTCTCGGCAAAACGATCGCGGTCGTCAACACGCCGTCGGCTCTCGCGACCGGGATTCAAATGGTCGTTTATGGCGGCGGCGCTGCCGGCAAGATCGTTGGCGTCAAGTTCTACTCGGCATTTTTCCCGAAGCTCGGGCTTGCTCTCAAGCCGGCCGACTTCACTGCGCAAAACGTCGAGTTTTTCGCGACCGAGGATGGCACCGCCGGAAAGTCGGTTTGCGACTTCTACACCGGCGACTAGGGAGGGTGCCGGTGAGCACGCTAAAGCGCAAGGATCTTGACCTCGGAGGCACGACCGTATCAATCCGGCAACTCGGAGTCGGCGAGTTTTGCGACGCCGCCGAAGCCGAGGAGGAGTCGACCGGCAGCATGGGCACGGTGCGGCACGCCGTCGAGGTTGTTGCGTTGTCGACCGGGATCGAGGCGGGCAAGCTCTCGGGTGAGTTTTCGCCGGGCGTCGTGATCGGCGCCTATCAAGCGATCATGGCATATTCAATGGAGGGTATCCCGGCCGAGTCGGGAAAAGCACCGAGCCCCTAGAATGGCCCGAGCTTTACGGGCTCGTAATGACAGCAACGGGCTTGCCGTCGAGAGAGGTCGATTCAATGCCGCTCAAGGATCTCTCTCGCCTCGTCGCTCATTGGCGAAAGCACCCGCCGACGCATATGGCAGTTGCCGCTCTCGAGCGTAGCTTGCTCTTGGCGAAAGGGATTGAGATGCGTGCGGTGGTTCCGGCACCGCAAGCCTCAGGCTTTGCAGACGAGAGCGACGTGAGGTCGTTTGTAGCTCTCGCGAACGGCGGCTGATCATGGGCGAAGAAGTTGCCCAGATCTCGGTTGCGATACAGGCAACCAACGACACCGCGAGCGGCATTGCCGCCGCGACCGCCTCGCTCAAGTCTGGCGCGTCCGAGATGGGCGACGCTCTCAGCGAGACGGGCGCGAAAGCAACGGGCGCCGGCGGTGCTCTCGAAATCCTTTCGGAGAAGCTCCAAGCTCACAAGGAATCTGCGAAGCAAGCGAGCGCCAACACAAAGTTTTTCTCGAGCGAGCTAACTGCGATCCTCGGGCCCGGAAGCGAAGTTGGTGCAGTCCTAGGCAAGCTCGCCGGCGGGCTTGCTGCCGGCGGTCCGGTCGGGCTTGCGATTGGCGCGGCAACCGTAGCGGTCGGGCTTTTGAGCAAGGCATTTTCAGAGCAAGTCGTCGAGGTCAAGAAAGTAGACACGCAACTCACGACTCTCGAGGAAACGTATTACACGATCATTGAGCGGTCCAGAAAAGCAAAGGAGGCGATGAGCGACGTATGGGTCACAGATCAGGCAACCAAGACAATAGCAGAAATGGAGCGCGCGATCACTTGGCAGCAAAAGCTACTCTCCGCAGAGAAGGATAGGGTGAATCTGGGGGACGAGTGGGTCGGCAAGCAGATCGAGTCGGGTCGCCTCAAGTGGGAATCTGCGATCGTCGATGAGATGAATAAGGAGAAGGAGGTTACGCAAGAAGGCGTCGAGGCGCGCGAGGCGAATATAGAAGCTCTGAAAAACGAGCTTGCGATTAAGGTCAAATCTCTGGCGAACGAGCGCGAGGTAAAGGAGATCAAGGACCAGGAGAAATCCTCCGGTGATACAGCGAAAACAAAAGCAAGGTCGGGCGGCAAGGACGAGGCGGAGGAGAGAGCAAGGGAGTTGCGCACGCTCGACTTCTTGGAGGATACTCTAGCAAAGCAAGCCGATGTGCGTGCGCGGTCCGAAGAGAAGTCAAAGAATGAGGCGATCAAGCGAGAGAAGGAGAAGGCAGAAGAGATAGAAAAGATTGTTGACGCCAACGAGGATCGTCGCCGAGACCTTTTCAAGAAAACATCCGACTATCAAAACTTGCTCGCGAAACAACAAGCGCAAACCGAGGTCGCGGTCGCGAGATCTATTGCCGACGCATGGTCAACGGCGTCATTGTCGATCATCGACAACTCGAAAACGGCCGGAAAGGCCATGGTCAAGGCTTTCGTTTCCTCGATCAGGTCGATCGTCATGGCATACGCCGCGCAAGCGGCGGCTTCGGCAATGGCAGCTAACTCCGGGATTCCTGTCGTCGGCATCGCAGTCGGAACGGTAGCGGCGGGATTGGCGTTTGCGATCGTCGAGGGAATGATCGACAAAATACCAAGCGCACGAGGAGGTTTTGACGTGCCGTCGGGGCTCAACCCGTTGACGCAATTGCATGAGCGAGAAATGGTATTGCCCGCACAGATCGCCGACCCGCTACGTGCGGCGCTCGCGACTGGCGGCGGCATGCCGGCGGCGCCTAACATCTACATCAACGGCATTGACGGACCGAGCATAATGAAACTCGTCGAGTCGCCAGCATTCAACAACGCAATCAAGGAAAACCTGAGAAACAATAGATGAGCGCAAGCGACTACATTTTCCCGATGACGTTGCCGGGTGTTGGGTTGCGGTTGTCGCGAGAGCCGACGACTGCGGTAACGGTACATGAGAGCGTTGGCGGTCGTGAGATGCGATCGACGTGGCAGACACAACCGAAGATCCGTTACCGATTGTCGATCGACTTTCTCCGCAACAACTCGTCGTTTGACGAGCTTTTCCAAGTCGTGCGGTTTTTCACCGCGCGGTTTGGCATGCTCGACTCGTTTCTGATCGACGATCCCGTTGACAACACCGTCACCGACAAGCTCGAAAGCAATACCTCACACGGTTTCGGAGTCGGCGACGGCGCCACGTTGAGCTTCCAACTGCAACGGACTCTCAAGTCATCGGTCTATGACAAGTCGGGCGGTCCGTGGGCTTTCAGAACTACAGGCCGAGTGAATTGTGCACCGCGCTCTCGCGACTTCGAGATCGCGCCATGGGCAAAAACAAACCTAGGCGCTCTCACACTTTGCTCGGCGCCGGATGGCAGCTATACGGCTTCTCGCTACACCTCGAGCGGCACGGCGACGATCATTGCGACGAGCTTTACTCGACCCGCGAGCGTCGCCCGCACGTTCTCGATCTTTGCCCGGTGCGCTGCCGGAACAACTTTGAAGATCGGAACAACGGAGGCGACAAGCGATAGCTTTACTCTCTCGTCGTCATGGCGCCGGATTCATGTTGCCTATACTTCGGCCGGGTCGACAAACACGCTCACGATCGGAGCGGCGGCGTCGTGGGCAACCGGCGTGACGATTGAGCTATTCCAGGCTCAGGATGAGGATACGCCGACGCCGGCGTCGGCGCTCTACACAGAGCCGGATGCGACGAGCGGCGCGGCGGTCGCGCTCAAGGCGCCAAAGTTTTGGCCGACGCCCGGTGACGGATTCGAGCCGGTGTATGAGTTGAAAACCTCAATGCCTGTTTTGATCTACAAGGGAGCGAGCTTGCAGACGTATGGATCTGATTACACGTTTTCGGCGCCGGGCCTTGTTCTGTTTGCGGTCGCGCCGGCGGCGTCGGATTTGTTGTCGTGGTCGGGCAGTTTCTATCGGCGGGTGAGGTTTGCAACTCCCGGGATCTCGGCTGAGAGGATTGTTGAGGGAATGTGGCGAATGGGCGGGATTGATCTCGTGAGCGTGATCCCGTGAAAACCGCTCCTACAAATCTCAAAAACTGGCTCGCCGCGAGACAATCCGGCGACGCTTCCGCGTGGCGGTGCGACCTCTACACGTTGACGCTCGTTGATGGCACGACTCACTTTCATTGGACCTCGAACGACACAAATTTGACGGTCAGTGGATCAATATACTATGCCTCGGGAACGGCAAACGCTCCAACAATCAAGCGTGGGCCCTATCGTCAATCCTCGAATCTCAGCATTGACACTCTCGACATTGAGCTTGGCGGCACGTTTTCGGTCGGTGGGATCCCTCTCGTTGCTCTCGCCGCGAGAGGATACTTGGACGGCGCGAGGGTGCGGATCGATCATGCGATTGGACCGACGCCCGGAGATCTCTCTCTCGGTGTGATCCCATCATGGTTCGAGGGTCCGGTATCTACAGTCGAGCCGTCGGGGCTCAACGTGACAATGAGGCTCAAGTCTCAACTCGAGGCAATGAACGTCTACCTTCCAAAGTTTTTGATCCAACCGCAATGCGGAAATGCTGTTTATGATGCGAATTGCGGATTGAGTCGCGTGGCGTATACGATCGCCGGAGTGACAACGACCGGCGGCACGGTTGACTATGTTGTCACATCATCGGCAGCGATCCTTGCGAAATCATCGTTCTATTTCAATCTCGGAGTTTTGACGATCACCTCTGGTGCAGAGTCCGGTCAGATCAGATCGATCGAGAGCTTTTCAAACTCAACGACCTATGCAACTTTCAAACTCGCTCAACCGCTCTCGACGGCGCTCGGATCTGGAATAGGATTTGACGCCTATCCGGGGTGTGATCGTTCGCTTTCGACGTGCGGGTATCGATTTTCAAACACCTCTCATTGGCGCGGTTTCCCTCTCGTGCCAAGGCCAGAGGCGGCATAAATGTCCGGCGGTGCCACGCATATAGAAAGGGGAGAGATCGCGTTCACATCTTCGCTGCAAGCGATCCCTTTGCCGATTGCCTATGGTCGGTGCAAAACCTCGATCCGCTTGATCGAGAAAGTTACACCCGAGGAGATTGGTTGCGACTTGTGGGCTCATGCGCATGATTATTGGTACGGAATGACGGTTGCCTACAACGTCTCGGGATCGACGAGGGTGTATATCTGCACGCAAAGCGGAACATCGGACGCCGTTCTTGATTTCCCGGGAGGCACCGGATCTGGAATTGTTGACGGTACATGCGTTTGGGATTACCTAAACGATGAGGGAACGGACTGCAAAACGTATTACCAATACATCATTGCCGCGATCGCCGAGGGTGAGATCGTTGGAAGTGTCAGGACTTTCTACAACAAAAGATCCTACACTCACACCGCGACCGACAAGGGCAACGGCGCGGTCGGTTGGGGCATGTTTTTGCAACACGGCAACGACGCTCTCGATCAAGTCGGCCCGTCAGGGTATGGGTATGCCGGGTACAACTACCAACACACCGCGATCCTTTATTCGCTGCACTGGACGTTTCAGAGCGGCACGCAAAGGGAGTTGCCGGCTCTAGCGCTCGAGTTTGACGGGGTTGTGTTTGGCGACGACTTCTCGTTGCATGGTTATGACGTAGCGAATCCGGCAGACATCATCGTTGATCTCGTGAATCATACGAGGCGCGGTTGCGGAATGCCGATGAGCATGATCGATCCTCGGCTGGATCGGTCCGTCTTTGATCCGCTCGAATCCTCGTCGTATAGGACGTATTGCGACGCTTCCGGGCTACGGATCTCATTGTTTCTAGATCGGCAAGAGAGGTGCGTCGACATAATTCGAAGGATACTTCTCGCAACAAACTCGGATGGTTTTTGGAGTCAGGGAAAGATCAAGGTGGCGCCTCTTGGTGACTCAACGATTGTGTCGACGCTCTACCGGGGCCCGCTAGGTGGGTTCACTGACTATGTGCCGGCGGCGGCGTCGGTCCGAGACTTCGGGCCGTCGGATTTTCTAGACAAGGGTGCGCCCGTAAGGATCAGCCGAAGATCTCCCGCCGATTGTTTCAACTCATTTCCGGTCGAATACATAGACGTATCGGTCGGTCATTGCGTTATGACGATGGAGGATCCCGACTCCGGCGGCGTTGCGCAGTTTGGATTGCGCCGCGCACAAATGACTTCTCTCGGCGTCGGGTTTCACAACGCCGCGCCGGCGACATTGATCTCTAGGATCATGGCGCAAAGGTCGTGCCGAAACCGCAACACGTATACATTTCGAGTCGGATGGCCTGACGTGTTGCTCGAGCCGACGGACATAATCACAATCACCGAGACTGTAGCTGGTTTGGTGTCTGTCAAAGCAAGGATCTCATCGATCCAGGATGACGGAGACTCGATCACGATCACTGCAGAGCAATACGATCCGAGAGTGGCGACCGCCGAGATGTATACTCCTCCAACCAACACCGGGTATCAGCCGTTTGAAAGGACAACGGTTGAGAGGCAATGGACAATGGGAGATGGGACGCGCAACATGGATCAACTCGCCGACGGCGGAACGTATTTTAAAGTGACTGGCGTAAGCGCGTCTCACCAAGTTCAAGAGGCGAGTATTGCGGCCCTGGCCGTCACCGAGCCAAAGATCAACGGCGGTGCCGTCACAGAGGCGAAGCTAGGTGCACTTGCGGTCACGGAAGGAAAGATTGGAGCGCTTGCGGTTGTTGCCGGGAAGATCGGAACCAACGCCGTTACGACGGCGAAGATCGCGGTTGACGCGATCAGCCCGACAAATGTCTTGAGCATGTCGAGAAACACAGCGCTCACCTCCAACGGGCTTTATGCGTCACGCATCAAGCAGAGGATTTGAACGATGTCAATTATCCCCGATGATCTTGTGATCATAGGCGGAACGTGGGATACCGACGTTTCGTTTGTTGGTTCCACGTCAGGAGATCCCGCGCCGTCAGGTGACGGTTATCTGCATTTCCTTGCAACCACATCGGCAGTGGACAAGCAAGCATGGTCTCCGTCCACCTTGACCTATTTCTCAATCCAATCTGGACGATGCTACGTGTTGAGATCTGTGATGCGTGCAAGCTCAATCGCGGCGGGAAATTACGTGCAAGCCCGAGCCGTTGTCGAAGACTGGGCTTCGCACCAAGTCGACGTGAATGCTTTCTATGGTGAGCTTGCTGCAATCAACACGTGGTACACCAAGGAGGCGTATTTCATTCCCCCTGTAGGGTACACTCGGATCTTGACGTGTGTACTCAAGAAAAATAACGCTTTCACCGCAGACTTTGATTCCTGTGAGGTATTGCCTGCAAAGTTTTCATTCCGAGCCTACAACAACCCGGCAACGACTTTGACGGCGGGGGGGTACACAACGATCGGGTTGACAAACGAGTCGCACGACCACGGAGGCATTTTCGGCGCGGCGGGATCGATATTCACAGCACCTTACCCGTGCCGAGTCCATTTTGACGGGCACGTGACGGTTGAGTCGGTCGCCGACACCAAGATCATTGTGCCCTATCTGTTACTCAACGGATCCGCGTGCTCCTGGGGCACGAGCATCCCGGGAGGCGCTGCCGGGTATCATAGGGCAAACGTAAACGACACGCTCTATCTGGCAACGGGTGACACGATTCAGATGGGATGCTACAACGGCGACA
>Ga0315283_10005142_pt1 | contig 11512 bp, 17 predicted proteins | sample YL17G09_0_MG_FD_204541 | JGI IMG/M metagenome (GOLD analysis project Ga0315283, IMG submission 204541) | Sediment microbial communities from Yellowstone Lake, YNP, Wyoming, USA - YL17G09_0 | ecosystem: Environmental > Aquatic > Freshwater > Lake > Sediment | place: USA: Wyoming | collected...
TCAATAAATTTAAAACGAAATGCTGCGTTGGCAAGTATTTATACATTAACCGAAGCGACATTAAGGGAATATCAAGAAAAAGTTATTGAAACTGTCGGTCATAATAAAGAAATAAAAATGCGAGATTCAATCGCTCAAGATAAACTACTTAGAGATCCATTGGAAAATAAAGAAGTTATTGTGACGGGAAAAGGTGAAACTCTTTTTTATGATTCCTTATCTGGTCGATATTTTAAAAACGATATGGAAAATATTAGAAAAGCGCAGAATGATTTTAATTCTGAACTTTTAACTGAAATGTATAAACCTTTAAATGAATTATATCATTATATTGGTCTTCAAGATACTGAATTAGGAAAAAATTTGGGTTGGGATACTGATGGTTTACTTGATATACATTTTAGTGCAAAAATAGCTTCAAATGGAATTCCATGTATAGTAATGGAATATAGACTCCAACCGAAAAAAATATAGTTCGCAGAAATTGCATACGTTATAATGAAATTAAATTCTTAGAAAGGAGAAATGAAATGGAAAAGTTTATGAATGTCCTAAAGGCAAACAAAGTTCAAATCATTAAGGTAGGATCAGTTGTGCTATTGGCTGTCGTTGGCGCTGTTGTAGCCGTGGTGGTCATCAAGCAAAGTGGTCTACTTGATGATGGGATGGAACTTGCTGTGGAAGAACTATCTGTGGAAGAGTAGATCTTTTGGAATTTAGAGTAGGTATTATGGAAACATAGTACCTATTCTTTTTTAGAGAGATATAGGGTCATTGAGGGCAACTCGCTAGCAGACGTATATAGATAGATGCACTTGGATAATGTCTATCTTAACCCAAGGAAAATCTGATTACCTCCCTATTTGGATTTGATGCCAAAGAAGTCAGACATGTAAGGGAACCTCATTGGAAATTGAGCGACCTGAGCCCTATATCTCTTTCTTTTAAAAGGAGACAGACAGAATGTTTAGAAAATTTTATTGTCCTAATTGCGAAAAAGAACGATCATTTAAACATATAGTGGGTGGTGATTGGAAATGTAAGTGGTGCGGTTTTGGACTTTGGATTGAAGAAAAATTAAAATAAAAATCGATTTTATCTTGAAAGGAGATAATAATGAAAACTCAACATACATGTATGTTTATGATATTAATTATATTGTTTGCTTTACTTGTGATGTTTTTAATGTTTGTGATTGATTCTGTTCCAGCAACCGGTCAAACTTTAATTCTGCCAACTAATGCACCTGCAGAAAATTGTCTTAATGATTATACTATGTGTGCTACTCATATATATGTTCCATTAATCTTGAAAGGAGATTAAAATGAAAAAAACTGATCCTGAAACGCCTAGGGAATTTCGGAAATATTGTCATGAATTATGGAAAACTGATAAAAATTATGAAGAATATTTTCGAAATTTTCGTCATCTTGTTTATCTTGTAGTCTTTTTCTTAACCATAATTTGTGGACTGAATGTCTGGTTATTTTACAAAGGAAATTAAAATGAACGACCTCCCATCTACCAAAATAACAGAACCCCAATTTATCAAATTAATACTTGATAAAAATAATGAAGTACGGGACCTTATTCTAGGATGGTTAAACCAATCTTTAGAAGAACAACAGGAAAGATTCAAACAACTTTCAGAAGAACGAGAGAAAAGAGAAAGAAAGATTGCGAGTTGGGGTGAAACAGAAATGGGCATTGAGCAAGCACTTAAGAATATTCGTGAGATAGCGGATAAGATTGAACGTTTAGGTTAAATAAAAGAGTGGAGTCGCGCAGGATCGAAAACAGCATCCGGTACGCATAACCAGCTGCGAAACTGGCGTTAAGGATAAAAAAGGTCGCCTGAGATACGTTTTGTTGGATCGTCCACAGACTTTATGCTTCATTTTATTTTATTATAGCCCTAAAGTCTAAATCCAGGTCCTCTCTTTATAATAATCGCTCGCAGAATTTACATCTCCTATAATAGAATATAAACCATTCAAAAGGAGAATTTAAATGAATACGAAACTGTTAAAAGGTATTGTAAGACTTGTAAGTGAAGTTTCCGTTGGTGCTGTTGTATCAAGGGTGATCGACAAGAATTTACCCGATGAAATGACTCCCGTTCAAAAGACGGCTGTTGGTATCGGGTCGTTCGTGTTGACATCATTGATCATGAGCAAATGCGGCGACTACATGGTCGAGATGGTCAGTGCTTTCGAAGCGGGGTTTGAAAACATTAAAAATTTAAAAAGTTGATGGAAATCAAATCAAGTACTATAACATAGTATTTGATTTTTTTTGATTAAAAATCTTGAAAGGAAATAAGATGTCTGAAATTATTGATTCCGAAGAGGAAGAAAAGAAAGAAATAGAAACGCGAATTGTAAAAGCAGAATATCCTAGCAATTCGTTTAAGAGTAGGAAAGAGGCTTTAATACCAGAAAAAAATGTTACTAAGGTTACTAAAGGCGGTGTTATAAAAAAGAAAAAGTCTCTTTCTGATAGTTTCGCTCAAATGATTTATAGCGAAGATACTCGAAGTATTGGGGCTTATATTGTCTATGATGTTTTAATTCCTGCATTTAAAGATACAATTTCTCAAATGATAACTACAGGAATTGAAATGCTTCTTTATGGCGAATCAAATAAAAATAGAAATACTTTTCGTCGTGGAGGGCGCGATCGAGACCCATCAAGAACACATGTAAGTTATAATTCTTTTAGCAATAGAGAAAGAGATCGTGGCCAACGAGATTCTCGAAATAAATTTCGACAGCGTTTCGATGATGTTATTCTTGACACAAGAGCCGATGCTGAAGAAGTTTTATCAAATATGGTAGATCTAATTGATAATTACGGAGTGGTAACCGTGGCAGATTTCTATGATCTTATTGGTCTGCCAGGAGAATGGTCTGATAATAAATATGGGTGGGAAAATCTATCTCAAGCCTATGTTGAACGTGTTCGACTAGGATATACCTTAGCTCTTCCAAAAACAACTGTTTTGGATTAGAGGTAGAAATATGGAACTCGAAAGGAGAAATTAAATGAACGTTAGTAATTTTAAAAGCATTATGACAAACGTCATTGGCCGCAGTGGTCTTATTTTAAAAAAATATGCTCCTGAAATTCTTTTAGGAGCGGGTATTGTTGGTGGTGTTACTGCTACTGTGTTAGCCTGCAAAGCTTCAACAAAAGCAGGGTTACTTGCAAGACAATCAAAAGAAATTCTTGCTACTGTTTATGAAGCAAAACTAAAATATCCCCCAACTACTTATTCTGAAAATGATTTCAGACGGGATTTGGCACTTGCATATACTCAGAGTGCTGTGGGATTTGTTAAATTATATGGTCCTTCTGTTACATTAGGGATTATGTCAATTGGTCTAATCCTTGCTTCTCATGGAATGATGTCTAAAAGAAATGCAGCATTAATGGCTGCTTACAAGCTTGTGGACGAGAGTTTCAGTAAATATCGTAAACGTGTTGCTGAAGAAATTGGTGTAGAAAAGGAAAAGCAATTTCGATATAATCTTGTAGCGGAGAATGATTCTGAAAAAGTTGATGAAGCCGGAAAAGAAAGTAAAAAAACCGAATTAGAAGGTTTTGAATTGAGTGAATATGGACGTTGGTTTGATGAATCAAGCCCTCAATTTAAAAAAGATAATTCTATGAATTTGTTCTTTCTCCAAGCGCAGCAAACTTTTGCCAATCATTTATTGCAAGCTCGTGGACACGTATTCTTAAATGAAATTTACGATGCGTTATCTTTGCCTAGAAGTAGAGCCGGCGCAATTGTTGGTTGGGTTAAAAATCACGGAGATAATTATGTTGATTTTAATATGTATTCTCCGTCAAATGATAACAATCGAGATTATGTTAATGGCTATAATGTTCGACGTGTTTTACTCGATTTTAATGTCGACGGGGTTATTTACGACATGATTTGACTGGACTTGTTTCTTGATGGAACAAAAGAATATCCAAATCCAGACGATTATGTGTATAACCATTTTAAATATAACAAAAATCCCGTGAAAGGAGATTTTGATTATGAACACCTTAGTTAAAAAAGTTTTATTTATTTCCTTTGGGGCATTGGTTGGAGGAGTATCTGGTTACTTCTTAGGGGGACTAATTGCTTACAAATTGGAAATTTTAGAAGCAGAAAAGTCATTAGACAAAGCGATTCTTAAAGAATTGGAAAGAGGAACAAAAGAATTGTTGGAAAGAGGAACAAAAGAATTGGAAAAAGAAACGGAAGAAATCGAAAAGGAAACGGAAGAAATTGTAAAAATGATCCCCGTAACCAAAGAGGAAGTTGACGATATGATTGAAAAAGCAACGAAAAGGGGCAAAAGACCAAGGAACGGGGGCGAAAAATTGAAAAAAGTTCCATATAATCAATTTTCTAAAGGTCCTGTTTCTTCGGAAAAGGGGGATCTTTCTGATCTTGCATCCAAATACCAAACAACTCTTGTGGAAAATGCAATAGAGAATCATATTAAAGCCCCTCATATTATTACCGCTGTTGACTATGAAAAAACTAAAGTTGGACATGGTCAAGAAACATTAATGTATTATGAGATTGATGATACTTTAACTGATTTAAGTGAGAAACTCATTGATAATGTTGATGAATTACTTGGTCCAGATGCTTTAGTTAGTTTTGGAGTAACTTCGGATGATCCAGATATTGTTTATGTCCGAAATCTAAAAAACGAAACTGATTATGAAGTGATTCGATTGCACAAATCCTATCAACAAGAAATTTTAGGAATTCGTCCTGAAATACCAAAATCAAAAATGAAAGTGAAGAAACCAAATGGCCATTCTGAAGAAAGCGAGTAATGAAGAAATAAAAGAAACATATTTTCAGTTTCTTTCTGAAATGGTTGAAAATAAGACTTATGACGAACAGTATCTTATATTTCTAAGATGGTTGCATTCTCATATTTTTACTTATTTCGTTCCTAATGACGACAATCGTGCTGGTGATGGTATTTACTTGCGTGAGGAGTTTCAAAATCACACAAATTTTGCTGATCTATCAGCATTAAATGGACCATGTAGTATGTTAGAAATGTTAATTGGGTTGTCAATACGTATGGATTTTCAGACATCTACAAGTAGGGCTGTTCTTACAGAAAAATGGTTTTGGTTTTTTATCAGAAATTTAAATCTAAAAGTATTTTATTCTCGAGATCGGGAATTGGAAAAGAAGAAACAAATAAATGAAATAATTCTTAAAAAACTTCTCGAACGAACATATTTGCCAACAGGGAAAGGTGGTTTGTTTCCTTTGAACAAAGCAATAAGAGATCAACGAAAAGTCGAGATATGGTATCAAATGGCGGACTATATTATCGAAAATTATGATTAAGTTGATTAATACTAATGTCTTTAAAAAAGAAGCGGAGCGTAAGTGGCCTCGTCATTAAATTTAACCGTGGATTGACACCGCCAGCATTAGTTTTCAAAAATTTTCCTTGAAGAGGTGTTATGGATAATTTACGAACTGGTTTTGGGTGTATTTGCGTTGGAGCAATGGGTATTTTAATTTTACTTATGGAGGTAAAATTAGTAGGTTTAATATTACCTGGTAATGAATTTATTAATACAATTCTTATTGTAATTGTCATTTTGCTAAACATCATGGCGTTAAATGGAGATCCAAAAAAAGGAGAATAATGAAAAGAGCAAAAAAGTCAAAAGTAGATATGTTAGGTGGCGTGCTTTTAGATATGCTCGAAGCAGAGCATTATATATTTGATGAGGAGTTAAGTTCTATTACTGGAATAGAATTTCTTCTTGCTGCCGGAATTATGAATCCCGATATGGAACTTTGTGATTTGGTAGAATTTGCTAGGTCAAATGATCAACCATTCCGAATGGTTTTTTGTCAGCTTTTAGCAAATGGAAATCAAGAGTCAGATTCTCTATTAACAGAAGTAAAAAATAAATTTAAAATCGAATGCCCAGAATTATATGATTATTTGGAGGATGTATATGGATACAATAATGAGTTTTCGTCTATCGAACAAGCAAATGCCTTGTTTGACGAAGATTGAATTGGAAGAAAAAAAATTTAGTATAATCGTTAAAGGCACGTCGGCCCAAATTGAAGAATTGGAAAGTTCAATTCGTGAATTAGTAACAAAAATGAATTTCGAAAAAGTAAGTATGGGTAGTTGGCTTTTGTCAGAAAGGGATTTGGAGGTACCATAATAATGAACGCCTCGATGGGACAATCTGGTACAAATATTGGATATAAACCAGTTTTTATTATCCTTCTCTTAATTGTAACATTGATGGTGTTACTCGGAGGAAAAGCCTTTGATCAAGTGGTTGAATCCAATCATTTTTATGACAAGACACATGCCTGTGATGAGGATGCAAAAAAGGCAGCATTGGCAGCAGGAACATGGTGGAGTTGGAATTACCAATGTCGAGATAGTGAAGGAACCAAATATACAGTAGAAGTAAAAACTCCATTAGGTCCAGTTATTTTAATCGTAGTAATTGGTTCTATTGGTGGATTAGTCACGTTAACATTAGTAACTGGATATCGAAAAAATTCTAATTTGCATAATTAACAAATTCCCTGCGGTGTTCGCGATGCCCATAAGGGAACCCATATCTAGCATTGGCTAGACGAACGGCATCTGTGGGGATATGTAAGATCCCGCTCATCAAGCGATGGATGGGTGGGTAGTTTTAGTGCTGGTGGACCAATAACTCGACTCGTGAGTGAAGGGATGGACTCTCCAGCACTAATTTTATAAAGATGAACTGATGAGTTGGCTGCCCATCAGTAACATTTCCTCCTCCAAATGCCCTGCTATATTTGAGACGTCCTGTAATGATACTTCAAAGGAATAATCCGGCAAATGTACGGATAGACGAATATGGCGGGGCTGAGTGGAGTTATTATAATAATTTTCTTGAAAGGAGAAAAAAATGAACGAACGGTTAGAGAAGGTTAAACAGCATTTTGTTGATCATCGAGAACTATATATCGGCATTGGTGTTGGGATAGCAGTTACCGTTGCTGGTGTAAGTATATTCGAGTTAGTTGACGGGAAAAATATAATTTCTCAAAAAGCAATAGCAATTTGGAAATCAACAATTACTCAAATTGCTACTCAGATTTATATTAAAGCACCAGGTAATTCGGGAAATGTAATTCAAGATCTTACAACAGGAACCATTTATCCAAGTCAGAATGCTGCCGCAAAAGCACTTGATATTGGTCAAAGTAGTATATCAAAACAATTAGCAGGAACTCTGTCAAAAGTTGATGGTCATGTTTTCAAGAAACTTATTGATGGTGCTATCTCGCACGAATTACATACAGTATAATAGAGGACTAGATTATTTAGGGGCAGCGTTTTGCGGTACCCCGATCAATACGGGCAGCGTTTTGCGGTACCCGATCTTGGACAGCGTTTTGCGGTATCCAATTAGATAATCTAGTCTTTTAATAAGAAGTAATTCAACGGTCACCCTTTATGGGAGGCTGGTCACCCTTTATGGGAGGCTGAAAATTGATTTACTTCTCCTATTTTTTTTTCTTGAAAGGAGATAAAGATGTTAACACAAGAGCACCATAAGAAATTTAAAGAATTGTTCGGCATAGCAAAGCTAGTTCGAGAGGACATGGGCGACGTAATCGATTTACCAAGTGGGGGTAGAATGACATTTATTAATAAAACTTCTGATGGTGAATTTGATATTCAATTCGCGTATGCCCACACATTTGATAATAGATATACAAAAGATTATATTCATGGTTTTGCTGATTCTTATAATGGTCTTTATAGACAACCGGCGACAATTGGACCGATTAGTCAAAATAAATTCATTAAAGATTTTGGGACCATTTTAAAAGAAATAAGAGATCGACGGGAGAAGGAATTAATTCGTCAAATGGTAGGACCGCTTATTCTAAAAAAGAAAGAGAAGAAATGAAATGATCGAACCAATTAGATACGGTGAATATTTAAAATTTAAAAGAAAGATGAAAATCAAAAAATTTCTTCAAACTTTGTTTTTTTTATTTTTCTGGACTGGTATTCTGGGGTTTATTATTAATAATATACTGGATTTAATTAAAAACTCCCCTTAAAAAGTTTAGTTTTTTGTTAGATTTTTGATTTTAATTATCATAAATGTTACGAAAAAAATAATTTTTAAGGGGAGAGTTTAAAAAAAAAGTAAAGGGGTGTTACGAAAAAGTGTAACACTGTTACGTTTTTTTTTCAAAAGCGTAACACTAAAATAAGGGGCGTTTTTAATTTTTTTAGTCATGAATTTTTGTGTTTTAGGGAGTTTTAAGGGTTACTGTTACGTTGTTACACTTTTCTCCTCCAACATATATAAGTATATCAATAATATACATATATATAAAAGTTTTTTTAGCAACAAAAAAACGTAACAACGTAACAGCAACCGTTTTGAAAGGAGAAGTTAATGGACTTTTATAATATTAAAGAACGAGGTCTTAAAGCTAGAGGTTTCGAGATTTATCCAGATTTTAAAGTAAGTAGATCTCGAGATTTAATGGTTCGTGGAAAATCATTTTATGCAATTTGGGATGAAGACAAACAACTCTGGTCTACAGACGAATATGATGTCCAAAGACTTGTTGATAAGGAACTGATGGAATATCGGAATAAAATTGTAGAAAACAGAGAAGATATCGGAATTGTTCGTGTTAAATTATTAAGTGATTTTTCTAGTAAAACATGGGTTGAATATAGAAATTTTTTAAGTCGTGTTTCTGATAATTCAAATCAACTTGACACTAAACTTACATTTCAAAATACAGAAATTAAGAAAAAAGATTACATTAGTAAACGATTACCATATTCTTTAGAAGATGGTTCTTATGAAGCTTTTGATGAAATTGTAGGTACATTATACGAGCCCGAAGAACGAGCAAAACTTGAATGGGCTATTGGATCTATTATTGCTGGAGAAGGAAAGGATATTCAAAAGTTTATTGTTTTATATGGAGAAGCGGGCGCTGGTAAATCTACAATGTTAAACATTATCCAAAAACTTTTTATTGGATATTATACAACATTTGAAGCAAAAGCTTTGACCTCTTCGTCCAATGCCTTTTCTACAGAAGTATTTAGAAGTAATCCCCTTGTTGCGATCCAACATGATGGCGATTTATCAAGGATTGAAGATAATACAAAACTTAATTCGATAATTTCTCATGAAGACATGACTATGAATGAAAAGTATAAGCCTAGTTATACAGCTAAAGCAAATTGTTTTTTGTTCATGGCAACGAATCAACCCGTTAAAATATCAGATGCAAAATCGGGTATTATTCGACGTCTAATTGACGTAAGAACTTCTGGAAAAAAACTCTCAACAAAAAAATATTTTAGTTTGATGTCTCAAATAGATTTTGAATTGGGCGCAATTGCTTTTCATTGTCTAAAAATATATAGAGAAATGGGTAAAAATTATTATTCCTCATATAAACCTTTAGATATGATGTTTAAAACAGATGTTTTCTTTAATTTTGTAGAAGAAAATTATCAAGTTTTTAAAGATCAGAATGGTGTGAGTTTGTCTCAAGCATATACTATGTATAAAGCATATTGTGATGATGCTCTTATAGAATTTAAACTTCCTAGACATAAATTTAGAGATGAATTAAAGAACTATTTTAATGATTTTATTTCATCGCCAAGACGCGTTGAAGGAAAATTAATTAGAAGTTATTATTCCGGTTTTATTATTTCTAAGTTTGTATCTGGCGAAAAGGAATTCAAAGAGGAGTTACCTAGTTGGTTGGTTTTAGATACTACTGTTTCTATTTTTGATGAGATTGGTTCTGATTTTTTTGCCCAATACGCTACAGAAAAAGAAACACCCAGTAAAAAATGGAGTTCGGTCACAACGCACCTTTTAGATATTAATACATCAAAAGTGCATTACGTTCGTGTACCAATAAATCATATCGTAATTGATTTTGATATTAAAGATGCAGAAGGAAAAAAATCTCCAGAACAAAATTTGGAAGCGGCTAGTAAATGGCCTCCAACATATGCTGAATATAGTAAAAGCCAAAGTGGTCTTCATCTTCATTATATTTATGAAGGCGATACTTCTAGATTAAGTAATATCTATTCAGAAGGAATAGAAGTAAAAGTCTTTAATGGCGAAGCCTCATTACGAAGAAAATTAAGTAAATGCAATACAGTACCAATAGCCACAATTAAAAGTGGTTTACCATTGAAAGGAGAAAAAATGATTAATGGGGATGTGGTTAAAACAGAAAAAGGACTTCGCGATTTAATTCTTAGAAATCTTAAAAAAGAGATTCATCCCGGAACAAAGCCCAGCATAGATTTTATTGATACCATTCTTCAAGAAGCCTGTGAATCTGGAATGCATTATGATATAACGGACCTTCGTCCAAAAATATTATACTTCGCTAGTAACAGTACACATCAAGCCGAGTATTGTATAAAATTAGTTAGTCAAATGAAATTCAAATCAGAAGAAATAAGTATTAATACTGGAAAATACAATAAAGAAGAAATAGTTTTCTTTGATGTAGAAGTTTTCCCAAACTTATTACTTGTTTGTTGGAAATATGCTGGAGAAGATAAACGTTGTGTTCATATGGTTAATCCAACTTCTCAAGAAATAGAAACTTTATTTTCTATGAAACTTGTGGGTTTTAATTGTCGGCGTTTTGATAATCATATTCTGTATGCTAGATATATTGGTTATAATAATGATGAGATATATAAACTTACAAAAAGAATCATTGAGGAAGATAGTCGTAATGGTTTATTTGGAGAAGCATACGGAATTTCTTATACTGATATTTATGATTTTTCATCCATAAAGCAAAGTCTTAAAAAATTTCAAATTCAACTCGGAATTCATCATCAAGAATTGGGACTTCCGTTTGGTGAGGATGTTTCTGATGAAAATCTTCCATTAGTTATTGATTATTGCGATAATGATGTTATATCAGAAGAAGCAGTATTTAATTCTAGAAAAGAAGATTTCGTAGCAAGACAAATTCTTGCTGATTTAAGTGGGTTAACTGTAAATGATACAACTCAGCAACACACAGCAAAAATTATATTTGGTTACGATTCAAAGCCCCAAAGTAAATTTGTTTATACAGATCTTAGTGAAAGATTTCCTGGATATAGATTTGAAAATGGAAAAAGTATATATCGTGAGGAATTTTCAGGTGAAGGAGGGTACGTTTATGCCGAACCAGGATATTATGAAAATGTGGCTCTTCTCGATGTTGCTTCAATGCACCCCACAAGTATCGAACTTCTTAACTTATTTGGTCCGTATACTGAGAAATTTTCCGAAATTAAGGCGGCCCGTATCGCTATTAAACATCAAGATTATGATTTGGCTAGAAAAATGTTGGGTGGAATTCTTGAAAAACACCTAACATCGAATGAAGAATCTGATGCTTTAGCAAATGCATTAAAGGTCATTATTAATATTGTATATG
>Ga0315283_10005143_pt1 | contig 11511 bp, 10 predicted proteins | sample YL17G09_0_MG_FD_204541 | JGI IMG/M metagenome (GOLD analysis project Ga0315283, IMG submission 204541) | Sediment microbial communities from Yellowstone Lake, YNP, Wyoming, USA - YL17G09_0 | ecosystem: Environmental > Aquatic > Freshwater > Lake > Sediment | place: USA: Wyoming | collected...
CAGAAGACGCCCGCTCGTCGTTGCCAATGCTCGCCATAGCCCGAGCTATGGCTGCGCTTTGCGCCTCGATCGGCCGCCTTCTGGCGCGCTGCTCGGGCACGCTCGAAAAACTCTCAGCCTCTGAGTGGGGGACACGGTGCGGCCGTTCAGGATACTGGGCATCCAGCAGATCGCCGTCGGCGGCCCCAGCAAGGAGCGGCTGCGCCGCCTGTGGATCGACTGTTTCGGGCTGACGCCGAGCGGCAACTTCGTCAGCGAGCGCGAAAACGTCGACGAGGACATCGCGGTGATGGGCATCGGGATCGCCACCTGCGAAGTCGACCTGATGCAGCCGCTCGATCCCGCGAGGAAGCCCGCGGTGCACGAGCCGCCGCTCAATCACGTCGGCCTGTGGGTGGACGACTTGCCGCAGGCGGTCGAATGGCTGGCTGCGCAAGGTGTCCGCTTCGCGCCGGGCGGCATCCGCAAGGGCGCCGCGGGTCACGACATCGCGTTCATCCATCCGCGCGGCAACGAGCACTCGCCGATCGGTGGCGAGGGCGTGCTGATCGAGCTGGTGCAGGCGCCGGCGGACGTGGTCGCGGCGTTCGCGAAAGCGGCCGCCGCTGGGTGAGTTTCACCTGGGCTTCCACGCGCGCGCGAGCTTTTCCGCCTTCGCGATTTCAGCGGGCGTCATCTTCTCGGCGTAGACGTCGCGGGTCTGCAGGGTTCTGATGCGCCGCTCGGCGTCGTTTTCCGGGAAACGGGCGGCGGCGAGCGAATACCACTTGTACGCCTGGACGAGATCCTTCGGCGCGCCCTTGCCCCCGGCATACATGCCGGCAAGGTTGAACTGCGCAATCGCATCGCCCTTGTCGGCGGCCATGCGCATCCACTTCATCGCCGCGACCGGATCCGGCACCACGCCGCGGCCGGTGATGTAGAGGACGGCGAGGTTGTGCTGGGCGCGGACGTTGCCCTGCTCGGCGGCTTTGCGGTACCACTCGAAGGCCGCGACCGAATCCTGCGGCAGGCCCAGGCCCCGGCTGTACAGCATGGCGAGGCTGAACTGGGCTTCGGCATTGCCTTGTTCGGCCAGCGGGTGCACGAGCTCCAGCACCGCCGCCCAATCCTGGCGCCCATAGGCGGCTTCCGCGGCGGCCAGGTCCTCGCGCGGTCCCGCCGCCGCCGTCGCGGCGAGCGCCATCGCCACGAGCCATGCGCTTGCGGAGCGGATTGCCTGGGTTCTGCGTCTGCGGGTCGTCATCGGGGCAACGAAATCAGGGCGGCGAGATCAAGTCGGCGCAGTATCCAAGATTTGCTGCGCCTTGGCGAGAGGGGAGCCGGGGTCGCCCCGATGCCGACCGGGCGGCGCGCCTGCTGATAAACTCGCTGCCGATGCGCCGCCGGAGGCCGCTCGTTGCGCGACTGCGGCGAATGCGGTCGGCGACGACATCGGTCACCCGGGCCGCGGGGACCGAGGAAGACCCCATGATGCCGAACAAGACCCGCTTCATCCTCGCCGGCCTCGCTGTTGCCGGCGTCCTGTCGCTCGCCGCATGCGGCGGCGGCTCGTCGGGGGGCGACGGCGGCGCGCCACCCGCGCCGGCCCCGCCGCCGCCCGATCCGCAGGTCCGCGTCACCGGCAGCTCGCCGTTCGCCGCCGGTTGCGGCGGCGGCGCTCCGTCCGGAACGCTGTATCCGGGCGCCGAAGTGGAAACTATGATCGCCGTGAATCCGCGCGATCCCAACAACCTGGTCGGCGTCTGGCAGCAGGATCGCTGGTCGAACGGTGCCGCGCAAGGGCTGATGACCGGCGCGTCGTTCGATGGCGGCCGCACCTGGGAGCGGCGCGCGGCGCCGTTCTCGCGCTGCACCGGCGGCAACGCCGCCAACGGTGGCGACTACGAGCGAGCGACCGATCCCTGGGTCAGCTTCGGGCCCGATGGCAGCGCCTGGCAGATCGCGCTGGCGACCTCCGGCGCGTCATTCGCGACCGGCTCTTCCAATGCAATCCTCGCCAGTCGCTCCTTCGACGGCGGGCGCACCTGGAGCGATCCGGTCACGCTGATCCGCGACAGTGGTCAGTTCTTCAACGACAAGGAATCGATCACCGCGGACCCGGCTGACCCGCGTTACGTCTATGCGACCTGGGACCGGCTGCGCGAGAACGACAGCGGGCCGACCTGGTTCAGCCGCACGATCGACGGCGGCCAGTCGTGGGAGCCCGCGCGCAGCATTTTCAGTCCCGGGTCGGGAAGCCAGACCATCAACAACCAGATCGTCGTTTTGCCCGACGGCGCGCTGGTCAATTTCTTCACGTGGTTCGACGCGACGACGAACAACCTCCTGCACGGGAAGCTCGCGGTGATGCGCTCCGCCGACAAGGGCTTCACCTGGTCGGCGCCGACGGTCATCACCGTGGGACAGGCGATCGGCGCCAGCGACCCGGAAACCGGGGCGCACATCCGCGACGGCGCGAACCTCGGCTCGATCGCCATCGGCCCGCGCGGCGAGCTCGTCGTCGTCTGGCAGGACGCGCGTTTCAGCGGCGGCGCGCGCGACGGCATCGCCTTCGCACGCTCGCTGGACGGCGGCCTCTCGTGGTCGGCGCCGGTCCGGATCAACGGCGACCCTGCCGTGCACGCGTTCGTCCCCAGCGTCGCCGTGCGCAGCGACGGCACGATCGGCGTCAGCTACTACGACCTGCGCAACAACACGCCCGATCCCACGACGCTGCCGACCGACTACTGGCTCGCCCGATCGACCGACGGCGTGACGTGGCGCGAGAGCCACGTCACGGGACCGTTCAATCTCGCCATCGCACCCAACGCCAACGGCCTCTTTCTCGGCGACTACCAGGCGCTGACCAGCATCGGCGACACGTTCGTGCCGTTTTACGTGAAGACGAACGACGGCGATACCGGCAACCGCACCGACGTGTTCGCGACGCTCGCCGGTTCCGTCGCCAACGCGACGCAGGCGAAATCGGCGTCGGCACCGGCGGCCGGGGAGTCGGTGCTGCGCGCCGTCACCGCGGGACCCCTGCCCTCCACGCCCGAACTGCAGCAGCGCCTGCACGAGAGCATCGTGCGCACGATGCAGCGCCGGGTGCCGGGCTGGCGCCCTCCCGGCTGAGGTTCGCCGCGATCTGGCAGGAACCTCGCCGGTCGCCGCCGCCACGCGGCGATGCGCTTCAGTCGAGCGTCCGCCGGTAGAACAGCAGGCCGATCCCGATCACCACCGCCATGAACACCACGATCGGCCAGACCTGCGGCCACAGCTGGTCGAGACCGCTGCCCTTCAGCAGCACGCCGCGCACCAGCAACAGAAAGTGGGTGAGCGGCAGCAGATTGCCGATCGCCTGCGCCCACTCGGGCATGCCGCGAAACGGGAACATGAAGCCCGAGAGCAGGATCGACGGCAGGAAGAAGAAGAACGTCATCTGCATCGCCTGCAGCTGGTTGCGCGCCAACGTCGAAAAGGTGATGCCGAGCGACAGGTTGGCGGCGATGAAGATGAACACGACGCCGAAGAGCACCAGCAGGCTGCCGTGCATCGGCACGTTGAAGATGAACCGCGCCGCGAGCAGGATCAGCGTCACCTGGATCAGCCCGATCATGATGTAGGGGACGATCTTCCCCGTCATCACTTCGATCGGCAGCGCCGGCGTCGAGAGCAGGTTCTCGAAGGTGCCGCGCTCGCGTTCGCGCGTCACGGCGAGGCCGGTCATCAGCACCATCGTCATGGTCAGGATCGTCCCCAGCAACCCCGGAACGATGTTGTACGCGGTCACGCCTTCCGGGTTGTAGAGGCGGTGCACGCGGACGTCGACCGGCGGCGACAGCGGCAGCGACTTGCCCAGGGCGCCCGCCAGATCGCGGCTCAAGGCGGTCGCGGCGAGGCGCTGCGCGGCCGCCACCGCGTTGGACACCGCGGTCGGGTCGGAGGCGTCCGCCTCCACCAGCAACTCGGGCGCCTGCCCGCGCATCAGCCGGCGCGTGAAATCCGGCGGAATGGTGACGACGAACTGCACCTCCCCGCGCTCGAGCAGTGCGGTGGCCTCGGCTTCGGTCTCCGGCCGGTAGGTGATGCGGAAGTAGCCGGAGTTCTCCAGCGCGGCGACGAAGGTGCGCGTGAAGATGCTGGCGTCGGCGCCGCGCACGGCCGTCGGCAGGTTCTTCGGATCGGTGTTGATCGCGTACCCGAACAGGATCAGCTGCATCACCGGGATGCCGATGATCATGCCGAAGGTGAGCCGGTCGCGCTTCAGCTGGATGAATTCCTTGACCAGGATGCCGATCCAGCGCGACAGCGAAAACGTGGCGCCGGTCATTGCATCCCGCCCTTCCCGGCGCGGTCCATCAGGCTGATGAACACGTCCTCCAGCCCGGCCTCGATGGGTTGCCAGCGATCCCGCTTGTCCGCGGCGAGCGCGTTCACGGTGGCCGCCAGCAACGCGGCATCGCGGCCGGTCACGTGCAGCGTGCCGCCGAACATCGTCACCTGTTCGACGCCGGGACGCTGCCGCAGAGCGGCGGCGAGCCGCGGGAGATCGGGGCCGGTCACCGCCCACGCCGCGAGGTTCTCGCGCGCGACGACTTCGGCCGCGGTCCCCGCGGCGAGCAGCCGGCCCTCGAAAATGTACGCGAGGCGATGGCAGCGCTCCGCCTCGTCCATGTAGTGGGTCGAGACGAGCACCGCGATGCCCTCGCCCGCGAGCGCGTGGATCTGGTCCCAGAAATCGCGCCGGGCCTTGGGGTCGACGCCGGCGGTCGGTTCGTCCAGCAGCAGCAGTTTCGGCCGGTGCAGCATGCACGCCGCGAGTGCCAGCCGCTGCTTCCAGCCGCCGGAGAGCTGGCCCGCCAGCTGATTGCGGCGCGCGCCGAGCCCCAGCCCGTCGATCGCGTCGCGGACGACCTTGACCCGGTTCGCGATGCTATACATCCGCGCGACGAAATCGAGGTTCTCGCGGATCGTGAGGTCCTCCCACAGCGAAAAGCGCTGTGTCATGTAGCCCACTTCGCGCTTGATCGCGTACGTTTCCCGGATCACGTCGAAGCCGAGGCACGTGCCGCTGCCGTTGTCGGGGGTGAGCAAGCCGCACAGCATCCGGATCGACGTCGTCTTGCCGCTGCCGTTGGGGCCGAGGAAACCGTAGATTTCTCCGTGCTGCACCGTGAGCGTCAGATCGCGGACGACGTGCCTGTCGCCGAAATGCTTGTTGAGGCCGCGGACGTCGATCGCGGCGGCGGCGGCGTTCACGGCCGGCTCACGGCAACCTCGACCGGCTGCCCGGGGCGCAGCCGCGGCGCATCGGCGGGCGCCGGTTTCGCCTCCACCAGGAAGACCAGCTTCGCCTTCGAGTCGCGGCTGTAGATCACCGGCGGCGTGTACTCGGCCTGCGGCGAGATGAAGGTGATGGCGGCGGCGATCGGGGCGCCGCAGCCATCGCACGTGATCGTGACCGGCTGCGCCGCGTGGAGCGCGCCCACCATCGTCTCGGGAACGAAAAAGCGGACCTTGACGTTCTGCGGCGGCAGCAGACTCACCACCGGGCTGCCGGCGCCCACCAGCTCGCCTTCGCGATAGTACGTGTCGTAGACCAGCGCGGCCGCCGGCGCGATCCCCGTCTTCTGGTCGAGCCGCACCTTCGTCTGCGCGAGCTCGGCCTGCGCCGTCTCGATCTCCGTGCGCGCCGCCTGGATCTCGGGCTTGCGGCCGAGGCTTTGCAGCCCGACCTGCATCGCGGCCTGCGCTTCGGCGAGGCGCGCCGCGTCGCGATCGTAGGCGGCTTTCGCCTCGTCCAGCCTCGCCTGCGCAACGAACCCCGATTGGTGCAGCCGCTCGCTCTGGTCGAGCTGCAGGCGCGACAGCCGCAATGCGGTCGCCGCAGTCTGGGTCTGGGCGCGGATGACCTCGAGTTCGGCGGCACGCCGGCCTTCACCCAGATTCTCGAGGCGTGCCTCTCCGGTCCGGATGCGCGCCGCGGCCGCATCGACGGCCGCCTGCTCGGCGCCGTGCTCGAGCACGAACAGCGTCGCCCCGGCCGCGACCTGTCCGCCGCGACTGACGGCAAGCTTGTCGAGCAGGCCGGCATAGGGCGAGGCAACGTGCACGAACTCGCCCTCCACATAGCCTTGCCGCGTGTCGCCATTCCTGTCGGCGCAGCCGGCGAGGGCTACCGCGATTGCGAGCACGATGAAGAAGGAGCGCATCAGGGAGGTCCGGCGGCCTTGGGTGTCGTTCGTGGAGGAGCGTCGCGCGACGATTTTACCCTGCGCCATTCGTGCGATGATGCGTTTGTCCGCCGCGACCGGTTACAGATTCTCGGAAATTGATCCCATGCACAATGACCTTGCCTTCCATTCGCTGACCAACCTGCGCGCCTATCTGCGCCGGGGCGACGTGACCTCGGTCGAGATCGTCGAAGCCTGCCTGGCGCGCATCGCGGCATTCGACGATCGGCTGCACGCCTATGTCGATGTGTACGGCGACGGCGCGCTTGCCGGTGCGCAAGCCGCCGACCTCGAACGCCAGTCCGGGATGCCGGTCGGCCCGCTGCACGGGCTGCCGATCGCGCTGAAGGACCTGCTGCATCTCGAAGGCAGGGCGACGACGGCCGGATCGAAGAGCTGGCAGGGCCGCATCTCCGAGAACACCGCCACCGTCGTCGAACGGCTGCTCGCCGCCGGCATGATTCCGCTCGGCAAGACACACATGGTGGAGTTTGCGTTCGGCGGCTGGGGCAGAAACGAACCGATGGGCGCGCCGTGGAATCCGTGGGATACGGCGACGCATCGTGTCGCCGGTGGCTCGTCGAGCGGATCCGCGGTCGCCGTCGCCGGCGGCTTGGCACCCGCCGCGATCGGCTCGGACACCGGCGGCTCGGTGCGCATCCCGGCGTCCTTGTGCGGACTCACCGGACTCAAGACCACCTACGGTCTCATCAGCCTCGCCAATGTGGTGCCGCTGTCGACGACCCTCGATTCGATCGGGCCGCTCACACGGAGCGTCGACGATGCGGCCCTGCTGACCGCCGCGATGGCGGGCGCCGATCCGCGCGACCCGGCAACGCTGCATGCCCCGCGTTTCGACGTCGACGCGCTGCTCGCGGCCGAGCCGGACGCCCGCGGAATGCGGATCACCTGCCTCGCGCCGGAGCAGTTCCCGGCGAACGTCGACCGCGACGTCCTGCGCGTCCTGGCCGATACCGTCGCGGCGCTGCGGGAACTCGGCGCCATCGTTGACGAAGCGCGCTTTCCGCTCGACTTCGAGCAGCTGATGCTGCAGAACGGCCGGCTGATCGCCGCCGAAGCGTATGCGGTGCACCGCCCGTATATCGAGGACGCGGCACTGCCGATCGACCCGTGGGTGCGCAAGCGCGTGCTCTCGGGCAAGCACATCGGCGCCGCCGACTACATCGACCTCCTCGCCGAACGCCGTCGCGCCGCGGCCCGGTTCGCCGGCTGGATGCGCGGCCGCGACGCGCTGCTGACGCCCACGCTGCCGATCACCGCCACGCCGGTCGCCGAGGTCGACGAGGCAACCACGCCGCTCGCGGCCTTTACCCGCGCCGCGAACTACCTGGGCGCCTGCGCGCTGTCATTGCCGGCTGGGTTCTCCGCCGAGGGGCTGCCGATCGGCATGCAGCTGAACGGTGCGCCATTCACCGAGGCAACGCTGATTGGCATCGGCCAGGCTTTCCAGCGCGCGACCGACTGGCACCTGCGCCGGCCGGATCTGTCGGCGTGGGAGACCGGAACGAACGCGTAACCCGCCGGGCAGCCCGGCGTTGAGCGCGAGCGAAACCCGGGTGGGCGGGCAACGGCCACGGTGGCCCCGGGTTTCGCTACGCTCAACGCCGGGCTACGGCCCGGGACATCCCCCGATTCCGGACGATCGGATAACATTGCATGTTTTGCCGAGCCGCCGATGCCTTCCACTCCCCAGAATGTTGACCCGCAGGCCCGTCCGGGTGCTGCGCCGTCGATCGATCAACCGCGAACCCGCCGCCTCATCGCGCTGTATCGGACGATGGCGCGCATTCGCGCATTCGAGAACGCAGCCGAGATCGCGAGCCAGGGCGGCGTCCAGGCCTGGGGCTTGAAGACCTCCGCCAAGCCGGCGCTGGTGCGCGGCCCGCTGCACCTGTCGACGGGGCAGGAAGCCGTCGCCACCGGCGTCTGCGCGAACCTGACGCGCGAGGACCTGCTCACCTCGACCCATCGCGGGCACGGCCACACGCTGGCCAAAGGCGCCGACGTCAACCGGATGATGGGCGAGCTGTTCGGCAAGGCGACCGGCACCAATCACGGCAAGGGCGGGTCGATGCACATCGCCGACTTCTCGGTGGGCATGCTCGGCGCCAACGGCGTGGTCGCCGCGGGCATGCCGATCGCGGTCGGCGCGGCGCATGCGCTGAAGATCCGCGGCCGGCCCGAGATCGTCGCGTGCTTCTTCGGCGACGGCGCGGTCAACCGCGGCCCGTTCCTCGAAGCGCTGAACTGGGCGGTCGTGTACAAGCTCCCGGTGTTCTTCGTGTGCGAGGACAACCGCATCTCGGCGACGACGCCGACCGGCCCGATGACCGGCGGCGCCGGAGCCGCGGCGCGCGCCGAGAGCATCGGCGTGCCGGCGCTGGCGGTCGACGGCAACGACGTCGAGGCGGTGGATGCCGCAGCGGCGCGTCTCATCGCGGCAGTTCGCGCGCAACAGGGCCCGCGACTGCTGCACGCGGTGACGTATCGCTTCAAGGGGCACGTCTCGGTGGATCCGGGTGCTTACCGCGATCCGGCCGAAGTAGCGCGCGCGCTCGAATCCGATCCGCTGAAGCTCGCCCGCCACCGGCTCGCCGAGTGCGGCGCCACCGCGGAGGTGCTGGACGCGATCGATGGGGCGGCGACGGCCGAGATCGACGCCGCGATGGCGCTCGCCGCCGCTGCGCCCGCCCCGGACCCGGCGGCCGCCTACACCGATGTGCAGAACACCGGGGCCGGCCAATGGCGCTGATGAATTATTCGCAGGCCGCCGCCGCCGCGCTGGCCGAGGCGATGCGCGCGGATCCGAATGTCGTCGCGCTGGGCGAGGATCTCGGGCGCGGCGGCATCTTCGCGCAGTATCGCGGACTGCAGCAGGAATTCGGCGCCGGTCGCGTGATCGACACGCCGATCTCGGAAGCGACGATCATGGGGGCCGCCGTGGGGATGGCCCTCGCGGGGTTGCGTCCGGTCGTCGAGATGCGCGTCGTCGATTTCGCGCTGTGCGGCATGGACGAGCTCGTGAACCAGGCCGCGAAGAACCGCTACATGTTCGGCGGCCAGGGCCGGGTGCCGCTGGTCGCGCGCATGCCGATCGGATTATGGACCGCGTCGGCGGCGCAACATTCGCAATCACTCGAAGCGTGGTTCGCGCACATCCCCGGCCTCACCGTCGTCGCGCCCGCGGAACCTGCCGACAACTACGGGCTGCTGCACAGCGCGCTGGAATCGGGCGACCCGGTCGTCTATCTCGAGCACAAGGAGCTGTGGGGCGTCGAAGGCGACGTCGAGCCCGGCACCCGCGTCCCGCTGGGGGCGGCGCGTGTCGTGCGCGCGGGCAGCGATGTCACGATCGTCAGCTGGTCGAAGGCGATGCATACCTGCGCCGCCGCCGCGGCGGAGCTCGCGAGCGGAGGCATCTCCGTGGAGCTCATCGACCTGCGGACGATCTGGCCGTGGGACCGCGCGACGGTGCTCGGCTCGGTCGCGCGAACCTGCGCGCTGCTGGTTGTGCACGAAGCCGTGCAGGTCGGCGGCTTCGGCGCCGAAATCGCCGCGGCGGCGGCCGAGGCGACGGCGTGCCGGGTGAAACGCCTCGGCGCGCCGCGCATCCCCTCGGGCTATGCCAGGTCGCTGGAAGACGAGTCGCGCGTCACCGTGGGGCAAATCGTCGCGGCGGCGCGCTCGCTCGCCGCGAAGTAGCCGGACCGTGACCCAGTTTCCTGAACCCACCCGCGAAGAGCGAAAGGCTGCCGTGACGCCCACACCCACCGCGATCGTCACCGGTGCCGCCAGCGGCATCGGCGCCGCCACCGCGAGAGAGCTCGCCGCGCGCGGCTATCGGATCGCCTGCCTCGACCGCAACGGGCCCGGAGCGACGGCCGTCGCCGCCGCCCTCCGCGCCAACGTCGCGGGCGCGCATCTCGCGATGGAAGTCGATGTCGCCGACGAGCCGGCGCTGGTCGGCGCCTTCGCCGCCGCGTTCGCCGGCCTCGGCCGGCTCGACGCGCTCGTCACCAGTGCGGGCGTCGCCGAGATGACACCGTTCATGGAACTCGACGCGGCGACGTTCCGCCGCGTCTACAACGACAACGTGGTCGGCACGTTCCTGTGCCTGCGCGAAGCGGCGCGGTGCATGCCGCGTGGCGGGCGGATCTGCACGGTGGCGAGCGTGGCCGGAATCCGCGGCGGCGGGCTCTCGGGCACGGCCGCCTACGCCGCGAGCAAGGGCGCGGTGCTGGCGCTCACCAAGAACGCCGCGCGCGCGCTGGCGGACCGGGGAATCGCCGTCAACACCGTCGCGCCAGGCGCCACGATGACGCCGATGATCGCGCACGTGTTCAGCAATGAAGCCCACCGCAAGCGCGTCGAATCGATGAGCGCGATGAACCGCACCGGGGAGCCCGAAGAAATCGCCCGCGTGATCGCCTTTCTGGTCTCGCCGGAGGCCTCGTACGTCACCGGCTCGACGCTGGTCGCCGACGGAGGCCTCGTGATGTATTGACCCCCGGCATATCGGCTTTCGTACGCGCCAAGAGATGATTGCAAACTCACTCACCCAAGGAGAAACCCGCATGACCATCAGCCGCCGCCAGTTCGTGCAGACACTCGCCGGATCCGCCGCGCTCGCCGCCGGCGTCCAGCCCGCATTCGGGCAAGCCGCCGAATTCCAGTTGAAGTGGGCGAACAACATCCCGGTGACCCATCCGAGCACGATCCGGGTCAAGGAAGCCGCCGAGAAGATCAAGGCGGAGACCAAGGGTCGGGTCGACATCCAGGTTTTCCCGAACAACCAGCTGGGCGGTGACACCGACATGCTGTCGCAGGTGCGCTCCGGCGCGATCGACATCTTTCCGCTGTCGGGGCTCATCCTGCAGACGCTGGTGCCGCTCGCCGGCATCAACGGCATCGCCTTCGCGTTCAAGGACTACGCCACTGTCTGGTCGGCGATGGACGGCGAGCTCGGCGCGTTCATCCGCGACGCCAATGCCAAGGTCGGGCTCTACACGTTCGACAAGTGCCTCGACAACGGCTACCGCAACATCACGAGCAGCACCAAGCCGATCAGCACCCCGGCGGATCTCAACGGCTTCAAGATCCGGGTGCCCGTGAGCCCGCTGTGGACATCGCTGTTCAAGGCGCTCGGCGCCTCGCCGGCCAGCATCAACTTCAGCGAGGTGTACTCGGCGCTGCAGACCAAGGTGGTCGAAGGGCAGGAGAATCCGCTGTCGATCATCCAGATCGCCAAGCTCTACGAGGTGCAGAAGTACTG
>Ga0315283_10005144_pt1 | contig 11510 bp, 9 predicted proteins | sample YL17G09_0_MG_FD_204541 | JGI IMG/M metagenome (GOLD analysis project Ga0315283, IMG submission 204541) | Sediment microbial communities from Yellowstone Lake, YNP, Wyoming, USA - YL17G09_0 | ecosystem: Environmental > Aquatic > Freshwater > Lake > Sediment | place: USA: Wyoming | collected...
AGGCCGGAGACCCGCTCGGGCGGCAGATCCACCTGGGTGATATCGCCGGTGACGACCACCTTGGAATGGAACCCGAGTCGCGTGAGGAACATTTTCATTTGCTCCGCCGTGGCGTTCTGCGCTTCGTCGAGAATGACGAACGAATCGTTCAACGTGCGGCCTCGCATAAAACCGAGTGGCGCGATCTCGATATCGCCCCGCTCAATCGCGCGCGCAGCCCGTTCCATATCCATCATGTCGAACAGGGCGTCGTACAGAGGGCGGAGATAGGGATTGACTTTGGCATACATATCGCCGGGTAAAAAGCCGATCTTCTCCCCCGCTTCAACGGCCGGCCGCGCGAGAATGATGCGGCTCACTTCTTTTTTCATCAACGCGCTCACCGCCATCGCCATCGCCAGATAGGTCTTACCGGTTCCGGCCGGGCCGATGCCAATCACGATGTCGTGCGTCTCGATGGCTTCGATATAGGCTTTTTGCGTCGGCGTTTTCGGCGCGACGAATCGTTTCTTGGTGACGATGGCTGCGGAGCTGGACAGTAATTCCTTGATCGGTGTCTCGGGACTCTGCCTGAGCGCGCTCAAGGCGTGGGTAATGTCGTCCGGCTGGAGGACCATCCCGTCGTTGGCGAGGGTGGCGAGTTCCGTGAGGACGCGTTCCGCGTGACGAGTGGCGTCAGGCGTACCGTCGAGGGTGAGTTCTTCTCCGCGCGCCGAGAGGCGCACACCGAGGTCTTCTTCGATCAGCTTGAGGTGCCGGTCGTGGTGACCGAACAGAACGGCGGTATTGGTGCCTTCTCTGAGTTTAAGCTTACGCACGCTGGTTTGACTAAGGATACTCCTTTGTTGTGGATGATTCTAGCAAAGAATCGGAGGCGCTGACAAGAAAAGGAAAGGACCGAACAACGATGAGCCGGCGTAAAGAGCTCGACTTTCACCGCGCTCGCTCCCGTTTCAGGGTGCTGAAAAGGCTTTTCAACCGCCCGCCGGCTTGGACAAGCGCGCCGGAGAAGGCTTGGCCGGAATGTGCCGGAGAAGCCGCCCGTGAAATCTGTTTTCTCACAAGCGGAGAACGCAGAGACAAGCTGCGGCATGACAGACTCGGCAGGATCTCTCCCAGAAAGAAGTTGTTCGAGGACACGTCAGGAATCGAGCAGGCCGAGGTTCCTGAGGTAGACAGTGGTCTGCTCAATGACGCGCAGCACCTGATCGGCCTGCTCACCGTTCCGGTTATGGTCTTCCAGGGAGGGCGGTTTCACAGTCAGCACGTCAACGAGGGGCCGGCTGGTCCGAGCGGTCAGCGACAGGCGTAAGGCCCGGACATCTCGCAGTTGGGCCGTGGTCATACCGGCAAACGTGGCGCTGCTCACATTTCCGATGACGGACTGGTCCTTATTGATGAACGCGACTTGCAAATCCTCCACGTCGCGCGCGATCTGCTGGTTCGCGCCTGCCGTTCTCATCTGGAGGTTGCCACCCTCAATCCAAAACGAGGATTCCTGGACGATCGCGACCACATCGCCGGTTTTGAAGCTGCTGGTGTAGGCCGTGGCGAGCGTGATGGTCGTGGCGCCCACGCTGCTGGCGGGGCCCACACGACGGACGTTGACGGTGCTCGGGGGGCTATAGATCACCAGAAGGGTCCCACTCGGAACGGCAAAGGTCAGGGGTAGGACCGTCAAGGCTGTGCCGCCGTTATGCACGCCATTGAGTGCCGCCACCGGCGCCCCGACTCCCGTCAACGGTCCTTGGGCGTAGCGCACGGTGAGGGACTCGGTGTTCGGATCCACCGTCGCTCCCGTGATGGGCCGGTTGACTTCGATGGGCAACGCATCCGGAGTGGCGTCCCATCCCACGATGTAGCCTGCGTTTCGGATTTCCTGGCTGATGTAATCGCTCGTCAACAGCGCTCGAGTCTGGGCCTGGTACTTCTCCTTGTTGTGGACATACATTTTGGACGTGTGGGAATAGTTCTCTGCGAGGTACAGGACCACCAGGCTCGCGATCGCCAGAGAGATCATAAGCTCGATGAGCGTGAAGCCGGCCGAGGATTGAAGGCGTTGCTGCTTCACGGCGCCACCTGCATTGGCAACGTGACGGTATGCGCCCCCATAGCGTCTTGCCAGGTCACAATCACCGCGACCGTGTCGAAGGTGGCCCCGGCCGTTGCACTGACCTGCAGCAGGCCCTGGGGCAATTGTCCCACCCGGGTCTGCCATTCGGTGAAATCCGTCGCGCAGACCGGCGCCGGCGTGAGATTGGGACAATTGGGCTTGGCCCCGGTGCCGGTGTTCATGCCGGTATAGGACACGGCATTCACGGAGTTTTTCACGATGCGCTCCGCGGCATTCCGGACCAGGTTATTGGCAATGGTGATCATCCCGCCCGACGCGAGCGCCTTGATCGCTGTGGCCTGCATGACCGCCACTCCAAGCAGGCCGACGGACAAGACACCGAGAGCGACCATCAACTCCAGGAGCGTGAAGCCCTCGCTTCCGCGATATCGCACGACGCTGGAGCGGCGCATGTTCGATCCCCCCTATTGAGTAATAGTGATATCGCCCAGCAGGCCTACGGAAATGGCGACGGCTTCGCCCTGCCGATCTTGAACGGACAGGTTGAGCCCGGCCGGCGTGACGGTCCCCCGTGGTGCAAAGGTGAATGGGCCAAGCGCCCCGCCTACCAGCCCCACGGCGTTGTAGGCGTTTCCGGGACCCAGGTTCACGGTTCGCGTCCAATTCACGAGCGTGCCGACCGAGCCGGGCACGCCGTCAAGGGTCGTGGCCGATATGGTTCCCCCCGGCGCTGCGGCCACCTGGGTCAGAGTCACCTTCACTGGGACTGCCGTGCTCCGGGCCATGGAGCGGGCTTGATTCAGCAAGGTCTGAATCTCTTGGGCCGCGTTGCTCTTCTGCTGCTTCACCAGCATGTCTTTCAGCGTGCTCACCCCGAGGGCCGTGAGGATGCTCACCATCGCGAGGGCGATCATGATCTCCAAGAGGGTAAAACCCTCGGACTTGCCGCACTGGCCTCTCATGGCGCTTCCTCGATTGAAAAGGAAAGAGCGCCGCGGAAGCCCAGACCGCGTTCGTCTTCCAGCTCGACCGTCAGCTCATGTGTGCCCGGCTTGACCGCCGCAACGGCCCAGTGAACGGTGCCGTCCGGCTGCACCGTCAATCCCGCGGGGCCGCTCACCAATCGCGCCGCCACATGATCGCCATCGGGGTCCGACATGGGGATCTGTCCGACCCATACCTCACCGCGTTTGGCGAAGCCTTCAAGCCCTCCGTTGAGCATGGGCGGCCGGTTCTGAATGACGACGGAGAGGGAGCGCCGAGAAGCAAGCGGTTTTCCGTTCGCATCGGTTATCGTCGCGATCGCGGCCACATGATCGCCGGTGTGATACTCGGCCAAGGCCAATGTGTCCGCCTCCCCGGTCTTGATGGAGACGTCGTTGACCAGCCATTCATACGACACAAGCATGCCAGGCCGCCCCTGAGGCTCCCACTCCAACGATGCCGCGACCTGCTCATCTCTCTTGGGAAAAGGCGGCCGCAGGGTCAATGCTTTGATCCAGGCGCGAAGATCCTCGACCGGTGCGCCCTGCCGGACGCCGCCCCGCTCCTGGCTTGTCGCTGCTGCTTTCTCCGGGCCGGCAACCGGCTTCTCCGCTCCCCAGCGAATCACACCGAGCGCTGCGGTCACGACCACGACGACCGCCACAGAGTAGACTCTCACGCGGGTCATTTGTTGGTGCCTAGATCGAATATCTCGCGCCAGCTCTTCAGCTTGAAATAGTTCAGCGCGGACGGTTCCGCAAATGCACCGCTGCCGACATCCATGATCTTTCCATCCAAGGTCGTGGCATAGATCTGCCCTTTGATGACAAAGACGCTTCCTCTGAATTTCCCATCCGCCGCGTATTTCCAGTTGTTGGTCTTGTCGGTGCTGGAGACCCCGCGGACATTGCCTTTGTCGAGGAGCGCTACGTCATCCGTGGGATTCAACCCTTCGACCTGGCCGAACGCCGTGGCAAAGTAGAAGAATCCTTCCGAATAGGTGAGCGCGCCGAAGATTTTTTCTCCCAAGTCCAGGACGAACTTATAGGTCAGGGATGCCCCCTTGAGCTTTCCGCTTGTATCGAGCAACTGGTACACGTTCACCGCGGTGATGTCCAGGACATAGGTCGCGTAGTACGAGGTGTCTTCGGCCCATTGGGCGCCTCCTGTGGCCCAAGCAAGGAGTGTGTGCGAGCCGCGCGTCACCACGGTAGCCGAAACCCCGATCGGCTGATCCTGGTCCGTTTGATAACAGGGTGTGGAACTCGCCAGGGGCGTCACGCCGACCGGACAGGCCGCCTCGTCGCGAATGGAGGCATAGAGGGGGACAATGTCGGGGATGACTTCGGGCGACCCCGCGGTGAAGGCGTAGTCGGTAAAGTCGGAATCAGCCATGATGACCGTATCTTCGCCCCCGCTCTTGTCGTAATCCGGCACGGTGGGCAACAGCCACACACTTCCTTCCATATCGCCGAGGACCACATAGTCCATCGCCCCGTTCCGATCCACATCCGCCAACGCGAGACTGCCGGGGACATCGTTCACCCCGGAAGTGTACACGCGCTGGAACCGCCACTTTTGCTGGCCCGAATAGAGGTCAAAGGAGTAGACCTGGATGCCTCCGCACAAACTTCCGTTGTTGAGCGGTACCCCCTGTGCATTCTGACAGGACACTTTGTCCTTTAGGGCGGTGGTAATGTACGCGCGGTACTCGGTCTGTCCCTCGAGGTTCGTCACTTGGCCGATGGCCACTTTGGAGCCGCTCCCCATCGTGACCGTGCAAGGGGGCGTGCCCAACGCCGCGTTCGCGCAGGAGGCCATGTCTACCCCGCTTCGTTCCCACAGGAGTTTCGGCTTGGCCGGAGTGGCGCCGGTCGGATCGGTCACATCGAGCGCGACGAGACTGTTGCCGCCGACCCCCATCGTCGCCACGACCGTGCTGATATACTGACCGGCGAAATCCGGGCTCGGCACTTCTGAAAACGCCAAGGAGGCGTCGACAGCCGGGTAGTTGGAGAGCACATTGGGATTGCGGAAATATTGGAGCTTCGGCAATTGACTGCTGGGAATGAAGGACCATAGCTCTTTGCCCGCATCCACCATTTCTCCAGGATCAGTGGCCGAGGCAGCGGTATCTACGCCGGCCCTGAACGCATGGATCATGCCGTCCAGCGCCCCGACGTAGGCCATCGTGGGACGGGTGGCAAGGGTGAGGGAGCTGGGCCCGATGATCACGGGGGCCGCATGCTCCACGCCACCCATCACATTCGGTTGTTTAGACCACCCAAGGCTCGATTTGTACTTCATGCCATATCGTCTGCTGATCACGTCCTGCGTTTGAGCTGACGTCAAGGGTGCCAGGAAGCTCATGCGCCCCTGGAATAGACCGGCGTTTTCAAATTTGAATAGCTGAAGCTTTGTGTTATCCGTCAAAGTCACGCCGGTCTCAAGTCCCGTTTGCGTGCTGCCATAGATGTTTCGTCCTGACAGTTCGCCCGTATTGACCACTTTATTGCTGTTTCCGTCGCTGAAGAGCGTATCCGTCGTCAGCAAGAGCGCCGTATCGCCGTCGGTGCCGAAGGCCGTGACTGGTAGCAACCCTTTCTTGCCGGCGCCGAGATCGGAGCGGTCGGCATTGACCTGAAATTTGCGAAAATGCCCGCTGTAGGCGGGATAGTCAAACGACCCCTGATAGAGGAAATCCTTATAGACCACCGGTGCCGAGCGCACGTACTGAATACTGTGCAGATCGTTCAATTGAAACAGGGTGTTGAGGACGTAGCGGATGCCGGCGCCCCCATCGACTGTATTCGGTGTGCAGCCGGACACAACTGCGGAGGGGGTGGGGGCGAGGGTGGAGTCAAGCTGCGCCTCGGAGAGCGCGAAGGCCACGGCTCTCGCGTGATCCACATTACTCAATTCGATGTTGTCGTTGTTGTCGGTGAAAATGACGTCATGCACTTTGTCGGTCAGGTTGGAAACCGTCCAGTCGAGAGTGATGAACGTGAGCTGCAAATCTTGAGTCGCATTGCTGTTGATAAGATGCATCCCCTTAATTTCCTTGAGCGCCATGGTGGCCAAGGAAAAGTCCAGCGTCAAATCCCCTGACGTGGTGGTTTTCGTAGTCAGATTGGCGGCGGAGATCCCGGTGACCGCCAGCGTATAGACCGTCAGCGGCGAGCCGGTTCCGTTTGTAAAATTAATGGTTATCGACATATTGGTGCCATGCTGGTCCGCATTTTTGTCCTTGAAGCTCACTGTTAGCGGACGATCAGGATTCTGAGGCACTATCGCAGCGGCGGCCACGCACTTCACGTACTTGTGCCCGCCCAGATACACGACGTACCCATTGTCCTTATCCCCATCCATATAGCCGCCGACATAGTAATGCCATTGATCCTTCCATGTAGCCAGCGAGGTCTGATCGCCATCCACGTAGTTATGAATGTCCGGAGCCGGAGAGGTGCCGGCTACCGGCGCCGGTAGATCGTCATAGGTAAAGACCGAGACGGTCTCCTCGTAGCCTGTCTTCGCCTGGGTAAAGCCGTGCTTGAGATTGGTTGGGGAGGGATTAAAGGCCATGGGGACTATGGGAGTCACAAGCGAAGCATCGCCCGGCAGAAAGGGCCGCCAATTTATGATATGCCCGCCTTCCGAAAGATACGGCATGTTTCCACTCTGGCTGTACGGCTGGCCGAGCTCGTTCTTGTTGTAGTATATATAGAGCTTGTTTGAAGCATGCCCGTTTTTGCCGATGTCGAATTTCGTGAGAAAGCGGCCATAGGGGCTGGCCTCCATCGACTCGATCCCCGCACACTCCACGAAGAGGCCGTTGCCGGTGCTCACGAAATCCCGGATGGCCATAATGGTGTCGTCACCATCTACCTCCCCAGCGGGCATCTGCCACAGGCCCCCGACGGCAGAGACGCCGGCCACCGATGCGAGGTTGGGGTTGAACGACTTGTACTGACCGAGCTTTAAGGTGCTTTTTGTGTACTCCCAATGCGGTATCCAGAGAAGGTTGTACTGGGGGCACGGATTGATGGTGCACCCATCACTGGTGTAGTCGAAGAGCATGCTTTTTCCATCCAGAGACGCGCCGGCCAAGGTTTTGATCCCGCCCACCTCGTTGGGCGTCAGGACGTCGTAGATGCAGTCCGGGCCGGAGAACGGGGCGTAGAGTGCATTACATTTTGTCGGGTCATTGACGATTCCGGCCGCTTGCAGATAGTTATCCAGGATTATCGTCGCATTGCCGGTCCGGCTTTCCGTATCGTTCATCAGCGCGAGCTTTGGAGGACTGCCGTAGAGTTCGCGTTGCACCTTCCCTGTAAAGGGCGCTTTGGACACATGCAGGTTCACGTTCTGAAAGCCGGCGGCCCAGATGGCTTTGGCGGCGGCGGCGTAGACGCTGTCGATCACGAACGGCCCACCCGAATATGCAACCGACGTCGTCACACCCGCGATGGCAATTTCACCGGCAACCTTGTACTCCTTCGCGACGGGATTGATGGTCGAGGAAATCGTCAGGTCCGTCCCGGTGATCGAGGTTTTTTGATCGTTGATGATCCAATAGACAGGAATGGGATTCGGGGTGACCCCGTCGGCGGCTTTACGGGAGAGCAGCTTGTGCACGAGCCCAAAGGCCACATAAATCCCTCCGTCCGCTTCCGGCTGGTAGGTCGAGCCGTCCATAGGGATGATCAGTGAGCCGGTGCCGAAGGTCTTATCCGTCGAGGCCACGGCGGAATTCGAGCAGAGCCCGCAGATGACGAGCGCCCACAAGCCGTAACCAACCAGCTTTTTCAGCTTCTTCATCACGGTATCCTCCAGACTTAAGGATTGCTCGGCAAAGGATTGAGCTCAAACTGACTGTTAAGGACCGGCGACATTGAGATCACTCTTACTGTTGAGGTTGTTGGCCACGTTTGTGCCGGAGTTCTGATCGACGCTTGCACACTGGGAGCTGTAGCACTCTTGCGAGCCAGGCTGGCCCACCGGCGGCTCATAAGTAATCACCGTCTCGACGCGCTGCTGCACATTGTTATAGGTGCCGGTCGAGCTCACTAACACCGTCTTGTCGCTGGTGGTTCCGAAATCTGTGATGGTGTAGACAAATTTCACGGGCTGGCCCTGGACCGTAAGGTTGTAGGACTTTGGCGGTTGCGGAGGTATTCCGCCCATCACCACATTGACCACGGTGCTGTCGGCCGCCGGCCACTGCCCGTTCTGGGGCGCCGCCACCAGGATGTTTTCCATGTCATTGCGCGACTGGGTGACCCCGCTCTCTGCGCCCGAGAACGATTGGGTCGACATTTTTTGATAGGCTGCGGACTGGATGTTGCTGGCGGCCAGGCTGATGACCAATATGCCGAGCAGGGTCATGAGGAGGAGCATCATCATCGAGATACCCAGGATGACTCCTTCCTCGCCGTGGACGGCCATGTGAGCCCTGTTGTCTGAAGTCTTCATGGGAATCAAAGGTCCTTGTGAGTTCTCCTGCTACAGACAGGTTGCCTGTAGGCATCAGTACACTCTCGCGGCATGACATCAAGCAACTCCGGTGCCGCCTCTATTCGACTACATAATCATTCACAAGCATATGATTTAATGTGTGCCTTTCAACTTTTGTAGGGGGTGAACATGTCCAAAAAGTGTCACAGGCTGCGACAATTATCGCCGGGGGTGAACGGGGGATCTTGACGCCCCCAAAGTGGTTGTCGGGAGTTAATAGACAGGTGGCGGGGCGTGAAACACGTTGAAGACGTCCGACGCAGGAGGTCTCCGGCTTGGCTAGATTCGTGCAGATCGGAAACGCCGCGTAGGGGCCCTGATGGACAGGGGTGGGGAAACAGACTACTTCACTGCCACGGAGCGAACCTGTCGGTAGGTGGTCTGTCCTTGAAGGACTTTGTGAATGCCGTCTTGAACGAGGGTCACCATGCCGTCCTTCATAGCCAAACGCAGCATCTCGGCAGTGCGCGATCGAGTCTGGATGAGCTGTTTCATGTCTTCCGAGGGAAGCAGCAATTCATGGAGGGGCACTCGCCCCTTGAAGCCGGTTCGGTTACAGACCTCGCAGCCTCGTCCACGGTACAGACTCCAATCGGCGCGGTACTCGATGCCGACGGTGGGCCAGTCCTGCGCGCCGTACCCCTGCACCAGTTCGTCGTACTCCTGTCGACTCGGATGATAGGCCTCTTTGCACTGGATGCAGATCCGTTTGCACAGACGCTGGGCGAGCACGCCCAGCATGGCGTCGGCAAAGTTGAACGAGTCACACCCGAGATCCAACAATCGGATCACCGTTTCGACTGCACTGTTCGTATGGAGGGTGCTGAGCACCAAGTGGCCGGTGAGCGAGGCTTCAATGGCGATGTCGGCCGTTTCTTTGTCCCGCATCTCGCCGATCATGATGACATCGGGGTCGGCACGCAGAAACGCCCGCAGCGCGGTCGCAAAGGTGAGACCGATCTTCGGATGGACCTGGACTTGGCGGAGACCCTCCTGGGTAATTTCAATGGGGTCTTCGGCCGTCCAGATTTTCCGCTCGTCGGTGTTGATGAGCTTGAGAATCGCGTGCAAGGTCGTCGTTTTGCCGGACCCGGTTGGGCCGACACAGAGGATGATCCCGTGCGGTTTCTCCGCGATGGCTTGAATGGCCTGCAAGATGGTGGGGGCAAATTCCATCGCCTCGAGCGGCATCGGCTGCGTGGCCGTCAAGAGACGCAGCACGACGTCTTCGTCCTGTCCGGCGGAGGGCAGGTCGCGACGCGTAATTCGATCTCTCGATCTTTCGCCAACCGGTACCGGATCTTGCCGTCTTGGGGTCTGCGTCGTTCCGCGATGTCGAGATTGGCCATGACCTTGATGCGGGACACGACAGCACGCCGATAGGCCGCGGGAATCCTCATGTAGGTGAAGCAGGTGCCGTCGACGCGCAGGCGCACAGCCATGTCTTTACGCACCGCGTATGGTTCGATGTGAATGTCCGACGCGCCGAGGCGGTCGGCTTCGAAGATCACTTGGTTGGTCAGCCGCACAATGGCTGAGTCGTTCTCGTCGATCCCGCCGGATACGGGATCGATGGCAGGCTCAAGATGAATTCTATTGACCAACTCACCGAGAATGGCGCCGATGGACCCGCTGGTTCCCTGGCCCCTGGCCAGATGGAGCAATTGTTCGATGTCCCGACGCAGACCGACGGTATAGCGAATGGTCATTCTAGGAAATGTGCGCCGCACGTCCCATCCCTTGTCGAGATCGTGCGGATCGCTGGTGAGCACGTCGATCAGTGAGCCTCGACGGGCGATCGGCAGCCAGAGGTTCCTCTTGAGATAGTCGAGGTTAAGTGTTTTCAGCAGGTCGGCATCGATGACCGTTCGTTCGTCATACGGCAGGTAGGGACATTGATAAAAATCGCTCAGGGCGGACCCCAGGGCGTCCTTCGGAACACGATAACGGTCGAGGAGCACCGTTTCGAGATCGCAGGTGCCGTCTTTCGAATCGTCGACCGCCGCCAGCATATCGGCCTGGCTGATGATCCCGCGATAGACCAGCGCATCCAGCACGTTCTGCTCGATCGTGCGAGACGATTTCGCCCCACGGTTCCCCTTCTTGGAAGGGCCCTCACGCCCCTCTGTCTTGCCCGCCCTTCCTCCACTCAGAATGTCCGTCTCGACGGTCATATCCGGTGCCTCATCTCAATTCCCAGCCTTTAGCAGGCTGCTGAAGAGGTAGGCTGAGGTCAAGGTCAAGGTCGAGCGAAGATCGACTGCCTTCATCTCAGCCTTAGCCTGAGCCTTAACCTTCTATATCTCTAGTACTTCGCCAGCCAGGTTCCCGGCGCCCGATACACAACCGGAAGCCCCCGAAAGAGTCCCTGCGCCAAATCGGTGTTGTACCAGACTTCGATAACGGTACCGGTTCCGATCGACGTCACGCTCTGTCCTGCCATCATCGCCCCGTACAGGCGAGCGGATCGTTCAATCCTGATTGCACCCGCCGCATACAGCAGGCCGTTGACGTGGATGCCGGACAATTGCACCGGCACCCTTGTCCCTAGCGACTGTGCCCCCGGCGGAGATGGACTGAGGACCGGAACAGATTTCCCTACTGCACGAGGCCTGAGCACCATATGACCTTGCACGACCAGAAGCCCTTCAAAATAGTCCGTATCCAGCACCAGCGTGCCCATATTATCGACCAGCGGCGGTCGCCCATCGACTGTGTCGATGAACACCAATCCACGATGGTCTCCGATGGCCTGAGATTCCAGCGCGTCTGCAGGCGTGATTCCCTGATCCGAGTCCGAGGCTCCCTGCGGATGGAGCTGCCCCACACGATCGAGCCGATAATAGGTCCCCCAGCGCAGCGCGATCTTCTTGAGCGAGTCGTAGTCCCACCGATCGAGCCTCACCCCAGGCGTCGGATATTGATGCAGGTGCACATT
>Ga0315283_10005146_pt1 | contig 11508 bp, 9 predicted proteins | sample YL17G09_0_MG_FD_204541 | JGI IMG/M metagenome (GOLD analysis project Ga0315283, IMG submission 204541) | Sediment microbial communities from Yellowstone Lake, YNP, Wyoming, USA - YL17G09_0 | ecosystem: Environmental > Aquatic > Freshwater > Lake > Sediment | place: USA: Wyoming | collected...
GCCACGTTCTCCCACGCCGCCGGCTGGCGGGCCGGACCAGCGGCGCTGCTCCACTGCTGCCACAGCATCGTCGAGCAAACCAGCAGAATCGCCGCGGCGGCGGCGCCTAGCATCTCCGTAATCCGCAGGATAACCCTGTCGCGCCCAGGCCGCAGACTGCGCCGCCAGCGGTCCATAGCCTCGGCCGGAACCTGCTGGACTTCAACCGCCGACGACAGCAACCGTGACATTGCACGCAGCTTCCGCAATTCCGCCGCGCAGGTGTCGCACCGGGCCAGGTGCCGCTCCAACTCGGCCGCCTCGGCTGACGGCAGCTCGCCGTCGTGATATGCGCTGAGTTTTCGTTCGTTTTCGCAACTTGCCATAACCATAGTCTTCTCCGATCCGCCCGGCTTGCTCGGCCCAGGCTCGTCGAAACCGTCGATCAGGCGAGGTAGTCGCCCAGAATCTCCTTGAGCTTCTGCCTCGCCCGAAACAGCCGCGACTCGACCGTTCCCCGTGGAACGCCCAGCGCCGCCGCGATTTCCTCGTAGGTCATTCCCTGCATCTCGCGAAGCACAATGACCGTCCTGTGCTCTTCCGGCAACCTGCCGACCACGGCCGCGATGTCCATCCGCATGTCCGCCCGGCCTGTTTCCGTCACCCGCCGGGCCGGGGAGGCGCCCAACTGCTCCGCGGCTTCGTCAAACGGCAGTGTCTTCCGCAAGTGCCTGCGCCGCCGAAGGTCCGCGACGTTGTTCATCAGGATCCTCGTCAGCCAGGTCTTTACGGTCGAGCGTTCCTGAAAGCCTCGCAGCCCGCGGAAGGCCCCAACGAAGGTCTCCTGCACGACGTCCTGGGCGTCCTCACGATTTCCAAGCATCGACATAGCCAGCAGATACAAACGCGGGCCGTGGATGTCCACCACCCGGCGAAAAGCCGCCTCGTCGCCTTTCCGAACCCGCCGGACAAGCTCCATGTCGCTGTCAGGCTCGTCACCGTAGAGGGCGTCCTGTGCCAAGCTCGTTCGTCTCTCTATCCAAGTATGGTCCCATGAAGGCGGGCAATTCTTCCATCGCCCGCCACTTTTTCTTCCATCTATCTGTACGCCGCCGGCGGCAATACCCGATAGCAAAACTCGTTTTTGGGACCGGGATTTCCGAAAAACCGGAATAATCTCCGCTGTTCGGTTTGAGCCCAGCGCCAAGAAAAACGGCGCGGGCCGGCCTCCAAAGGTTGTCCGGGCCGCTCCGGCAGCCAATAATTGTACCGGGCGAGCCAAGGGCCGGGATGGGCGCCTTGGCCGCCGCTGATGAGGGAGTCAAGCCATGATGACGTGGAAGTCAAGCCGCAGGGTTTGGGCCAGGGCGCGCCGGGGGCTTGGGGTCGTCCTCTGCCTGGCGGCACTGGGCTGCACCAGCCGGGACGCGGATGACGGCTCGGCCCGGCGCGTGGCAACCCCGCCCCGCGAGCAAAATCCCCCGGCCATGCAGTGGAAGCGGCCGCGATTTGCCGCCCGGCAGGCCGAGCGCGACGCGATGGCCCGCCAGATCAAGCGCTACGGCCTGACCGACGAGACGGTCCTGGCCGCAATGCTGGCCGTGCCGCGGCACGAGTTCGTCCCGCCCGACCTCGCGACCGCCGCCTACGCCGACGGCCCACTGCCGATCGGCCGGGGCCAGACGATATCCCAGCCATTCATCGTCGCCGAGATGACGCGGCAACTGAAGCTGACCAGGGGCTCTCGCGTGCTTGAGATCGGCACGGGCTCGGGCTACCAGGCGGCCGTGCTGTCGGAATTCACCCCGCACGTCTACACCATCGAGATCGTCAAGTCCCTGGCCGACGCCGCCGCCTTGCGCCTCCGCCGGCTGGGCTACGAGACAATCCAGGTCCGTCACGGCGACGGTTACATGGGCTGGAAGGAGCACGCCCCGTTCGACGCTATTATCGTCACCTGCGGCGCGCCGAGCGTCCCTCTCCCGCTGCTGGAGCAACTGGCCCCCGCAGGCCGAATCGTCATCCCCGTCGGCGACGAGATGACGATCCAGCAACTGATGGTCGTCGAGAAAGCCCTCGACGGCGCCACCCATACCCAGAACCTTATGCCCGTGCGTTTCGTCCCGCTGACCCGCGAAGTGCGATGACGATGCCGTCAACCCCTTTACGGGCCGCAATGCCCCTGAAAATAGGTGACTGTCCCTATTTTCTATTTTCCCTATTTTCCTGGCAATCGTCGCTGTGATTGTTTTTGTTCATATATGGTGTCCCCAGATTAGTTTCCCCAGATTAGTGGGGGCTCCCGCCCAACGTGTCGCCCGGGGGCGCAATGCCCGGCCTGCCCCAGCCAGTCGCTCGTGGATAAGCATGGCCCCACTACTGTATTGGCCTGGCACGAAAGACCACCCGGTACGTCTTTGACGGATCGCACGCGGGGGGCCGCTCCACCAGAATGAAGTCGTCGGTAATGACCGGTTTCAGATCGGCGCCCTCGACGACCTCGACGTCCTTGAGCCTGCGGTCGAAAAAGGCCAGGAAGGGCCTGGGCTGCCGCTGTGAACCGTTCGTGTCGATCGGCCCGAAGCTATTCGCATCCTTGGGCTTGACCTCGAACGTCCACCGGCCGTCCGCTGCGCTCAGCGACTGCTCGAAGGCCAGCTTGCCCGCGGCCATCCGCGCCTGCCAGGCCGGGTCGCCGTAGAACGCCACCACCGTACTATCGAATTTCAGCCCCTTCCGGGTTGCGGCGTCTCCCGCGTCCGACTCAAGCGAGTGGATCAGCGCTTGCTGGTTGGCGAAGAAAGCCTCGGTGAAGGTGTACCGCCCGGGCTGCTCGACGAAGTAGTTCAGGCAGCCCCAGCCGGCGTAGCCGAACCACGTGGACACCGTGTAGCCGATCATCTGCTTCACGCCGGCTGAGTTCATCCACGCCAGTGCCATGCAGTCGGGGCGGTCGATGTGGCCCATCAGGCAGTTGCCCACCGGCAGGTAGACCTTGGGGTTGGGCGAGTCGATCGGATGGCGCTTTCCGCCGGTGTCCAGGCCGAAGAGCCGCCCCTCGGCGCAGCGAAACTGTCCGTTGCGATAGCGGAAGCCGAGTTGCCAGTCGCGCTCGGTGGCGTGGCCAGAGGTGATGAACAAGTCGGGGTGGTACTCGTTCAACGCCTTGGCCATCGCCTCGGTGGTGTCGTCCGGGCCGCGCAGTTCATTGGGCTCGCCGCCCGGCTTCTTGTAAACCACCTTGTTCTTGACCAACTCGTCGTACCAGATTCCCTGCTCGCAACAGTCCAGCGCGAACTGCGTACCGGCGGACACCCTGTGAACCACCAGCGGTTCCTCGTGCCGGGCGATGGCCAGGGCATTCTGCGCCGTGTATCCGGTCAGGATGCCCCAGAGCGTGTCGGTGTAGGGGTCATCGTCCAGCTTCCGCGCCAGGTCCGAGACCGCGGCCACGAATTCGCGGCTTGCCTCCGCGGGTTGTGCCACAAAGCAAGTGTAGCGCGGGAAGGCCTGCTTCAGGGCATCGAGCGTCTGGCCGACTTCCTTGTCGAACTCGATCACCTTGGCGTGGTGCCGTTGGACGAGGGCTTCGACCACCGGCTTCCAGTCGGCCTGCTGGTGGGTCGCGCGGGAGACGACCACGGCGTAGGCCGGTGCTGCCGCTGCGGTCTGGGCCGGGGCCGTTTCCGGCGCCGCGGCCTTCACCGGCGCCGCGGCCGGCAAGCTCATCAGAAGGGCAACGATGGGGAACATTGTGTATGACATGGTTGGGCAAACTCCTGTAATTGGGAAACGGCGGTGCCGTCCGCGCCGCTGGGGCGGACGATCAGTAGGTAAATGCGCGGCGCAGCAGTGCAAGGCTCTTGGGGAGGGCCGTCTTCGGTTCCTCCTTGCCCTCAAACTCCAGCGAAACGTAGCCTCGGTAGTTCTGCTTGCGGAGGATGGCGGCGATTCGGGCGTAGTCCAGGTCGAGCGCGTACCAGACGCCGCCGCCGTAATACGTCTTGGCGTGAACGTGGATCGCCTTAGGCGCGATCTTCTCCAGCCGCGGGTAGGGGTCCTCCAGGAAGTTGCCCGTGTCGAGCGTTACGCCCAGCCAGGGCGAGTGGATGGCGTCGTGAATGCGGAGCAGTCCTTCCGGCGTGCGCGCCAATCCCCAGTGATTCTCCAGCCCAAGCACCACGCCGCACTTCTCGGCCGCGGGCAGGCACTCTTCCAGCGATTCGATGACCCAGGGGAAGCCATCTTCGTCTTTGTAGCCCGGAAGGGGCGGTTCGATGCCGCGGTTCTTCATCAACTCGTCGAAGTCCTTGCTGGTGCCCCAGCGGCCCGTGTTGACTCGTACGGTGGGAATGCCCAGGGCGTAGGCCAACTCGATGCTGGCGACGGTCTTGGCGATGTTCTCCTTGCGAAACTCCGCCTTGGGCGACAGGAAGCTCTGGTGGGCGGACAGCCCGCAGAGCTTCAGTCCCGCCACCATCGCTTGGCGCTTCAGTGACTGAAGATAGGTATTGTCCCTTCTCCGCATCTGAACTTCGAGGATCTCGACGCCATCGAATCCCATCTCGCCCGCCATGTCGATACACTCTTCGATCTTCTTGGGCGTGCCCGCGAAGTGCCAGAAGGAATAGGTTGACACGCCGATGGGATTGCCCGGCCGAGAGCCCGATGCGGTAACCGGCGGCTCCGGCTCGGCTTGAGCGTTCTGGACGCCCAGTGCGCCCGATCCCAGAGCGGCTGTGGCGGAGCGAGCAAGAAACTTGCGGCGGTTCATGGGGTCTCCGGGGATAAGTAGTCAGACTGTCTCTCATGCCACGTTGCTGTCATGATTATGCTACCTGATGGTTCATTGATGCTTTATCCAAAACCGCTTGGGGACGCCCGCTCCTGAACCGGGATTTCCCGGATGGCCTTCGGCCGATCTCGGTCCCGATGCATCGGGAGAACCGTCAACCTTTCTGATGATTCTACTACCGATCTTGAGACCAGCAAGCAATTCTTCTGATCCACGGCGGGAAGCGGTGGAACAAGGTCTACGTCTACCGGGTGGTGCCGGGCCAGGGACTCGGCGGGGGAGCCGTTGGCGGCGATGTTCGCACGTGCGTCAAAACGTAGCATGGGCGTCTCGCCCATGAGTACCACGGGCGTCCCGCCCGTGGATTCTCTTCTCAATGCAGGGCCGGGACGGCCCTGCGACTCATGGCCAAGATGGCCATGCCACGGTGCGAAGGCGTTGGCATCCTCATAGTTGTAGTATACCTGCCGCCCGGCGGGAAGGGTGATATTTTCCAGCCGGGCGTGCGTGGCCGCGCTGCCGGTCAGGCCGTAGTCCCACGTGTAGGCCACGTTGGGGTCGGTGTCCCCGGCGGGGCCGTTGGGGTCGGCGGCACCTGGCTATTTCCGTATCTGTCCCTCACACAAGAGCAATATGCGCCATGCCACCGGCCCTAATCCTTCCTTGTCGACTCAGTGCCGTAGAGGCTCTGCAGTTTTGCTTCATTTGATTGCAGAACTCTCATCATATCTGCATCCAATCCAAACCAGTCAGAATTGCTCCGGATGTGCTGCCGCATAGCAGACATCCCTGGGCTTTCCACCTGACCGAAGCCCCTCGCGGCCTCCTTTTCCCAAAGCACAGCAATCAGGTCACCTTTTCTAAAATCAGCTGATAGGAGCCCTCTGGATAGAAGCTTACCATCATATCGCAAGAAATACATCACCATCATGCTTCTGATTTCTTTATCTCGTTCATATTGACGCAAGACGTAATCACGAATGCGGGAGGGGCAGGGTAGTGGACGGAAGTACACGCTACCTGCCTCGGGTTCGAAGTTGTCGTGTAGCATGAAGGTGCTGAGGGCCTCGCGCAACTCATGTGGGGTATTTTTGTTCTGATTACCGTCTTCAGTACCGCCACCTCCGCATCCAGTCTGGACGCTCAGAACGGCAAAAAAGGTAAAGACCAACAGATACCCGTAGAGTTTCATTGTCTTGTCCCTTTCTACTGACCTGGCGGGAGAGGAGGTGACAGATACTTGCCGTCAGTCGCAGTGCATTTGCCCTCGCTAAAAGTATACCAACCATGTTCAGCCCGCCAGGGATCCTTGTACGTTCCAAGCGTTCCATCAGCATGAGCGGTGCTATTCTTCCCGTCGGCCGCATACACAGTACAACCAGTCATTATAGATAACCGGCTCGGGAAGTCACGGAATGCGGCGATTTGGAATCCGGGGACAGGGAATCCGGGGACAGCATACAATTTTCCCGTCTTCGTCGGCCTGGCGGAACTTCTGCCGCTGCTGGGATGTGTCGGTGGCCGGGACTGCCAACGCTACAGCGGCGTCGGACCCGAGGGGCCCCATTGGTGCAGTACGCGATATGCTTGCTGGAGGGCTACGTCGAGATCGTCGCTTGTCCATCGCTGCCATGTCCATATTGGACCGCCTGATAAATGCTAAAAAGTCCCCGCCTTCAGGGACCCGGTTCCCGTTCCGACCGGGCTATTGTAGCGCGCGTCCAGGAGGGCGGCAAGCGCAAAAGCGCCGCCAAAAACGCCGCCCGAATTCGCCTCCGCGCCATCGGCGTCCTCTGCCTGAGGCCTCTCAGCTTAGCCACCAGCTTACCCGCCAATCGCCAATTGCCCAATCGTGCTTGACCGCCTGCGGCGGAGGGCCTAGAATCCAAAGCCGGTGTCGCCCTTTGGCTCGCAACGTCGGTCTGACTGAAAAAGGAGAATTGGCCATGTCTAAGAAGAATCGCGGCTCGGGCAAGGTTCGCAAGGGCTTCGGGGGCGTTCGTTTCGGCCTGAACCTGCTGGTCTACACGCCCACGTTTTCGCGCGAGAAGCTCGACCTCGTCGCCAAGGTCGCCGAGATGGGCTACGACGGCGTGGAGGTTCCCTTCAACGACCTGGACGTTCTTGACGCCCCGGCCACGCGGGCGGCGTGCGAGTCCGCCGGCGTCGGCATTACAAGCTGCTGCGTGATGATGCCCGATTGCAGCCTCTGCGCAACCGACCCCGCCCAGCGCCAGGCCGGGCTGGCCAGGCTGCGGCGGATGGTGGACCTGACGGCCGAGATGGGCGGCAAGGTCATGGCCGGGCCGCTGTACGCGCCCGTGCGGCACCTGACCGGCCGGGCCAGGACGGACGATGAGTGGAAGTGGTGCGTCGAGGGCCTTTCCGCCGCGGCGGACCATGCAGGCGGCGCCGGCGTGATGCTGGCCATCGAGCCGCTCAACCGCTTCGAGACGCACGTGCTCAACACCGCCGCCGACGCGGTGGCGATGGTCCAGGCCGTCGGCAGCGACCACCTGAAGGTGCAGCTCGACACGTTCCACGGCAACATCGAGGAGAAGGACACCGCCGCCGCCATCCGCCGCACGGGCGAACTGCTGGGGCATTTCCACGCCTCGGAGTCCGACCGCGGCGAGCTGGGCACGGGGCAGGTGCGGTGGAAGAAAATCTTCACGGCGCTCAAGGACATCCGCTATGGCGGCTGGATCACGATCGAGAGTTTCGCCACGGGGATCGTGGACCTCTGTGCGGCCGCGTGCATATGGCGGCCGATCTACGAATCCGCCGACCAACTGGCAATCGAGGGGCTTGCGTTCCTGAAACGCCAGGCCGCCAAGGCGTAGGGCGGGCGAGCAGGAACCTTCGGTTCACCCAAGGAAACGAAAAGCCGAGGACGAGGACGAGGACGAGGACGATGGCTGTCGCCTGAGCCCTGCTGCCTACGACCTACTACCTTCTTTTCGGAACTGTAGAAAAGTCCCTAGCACGGGCAAAGTTGTCCATTGCCCGCGCCGGGGCGTGTCAGTCGCCGCTGCCTTTTTTCAGCCAGACCCAGACTCCCACGGCCACCGCGACGACGGCAAGGCCCAGGGTAAGGTAGTACCAATACTGCGGCGGCATGATCCGGTAGAGCAGGTCCAAGAGGGCATTGGCGGCGACCATGAGGCGGCTCCTGATGGGTTCATCGGACAGGCGGCCCCGGCCGGCGGCTTCGCCTGCGGCCCGAAGTTGCAGCCCATTCTATCGTAAAAGCTGGAAAGACCATACTATTTTCCTGTCTCCGTCGTCTGGCCGGGTGGTTTGGTAAATAGGGGTAAATAGGGACGCTAACCATTTTTTGGGCAACTACGGCCTTGACGTGGGCGGCTGGGCGGGGTAAATAGGGACGCTAACCATTTTCTGCGACTACGGCCTTGACGTGGGCGGCTGGGCGGGGTAGAAGTTGGCGTATGCCTCGCAGAGCCAGAATCGTGGTTCCGGGTTGGGCCCATCACATCACGCAGCGCGGCAACCATCGCCAGGACGTCTTCCACAGCGATTCGCAGCGGCGACGGTATCTCCAACTCCTCGAGCAGTACGCCTCGGCCAGGGGTTTGGTCGTCCGCGCCTACTGCCTGATGACCAACCATATCCACCTTGTGGCCGTGCCGCCGGACGCCGACGCCCTGGCCGCGGTCCTTAAGCCCGTCCACCTGCGATACGCTCAAGAGTACAACCGCCGGACGGGCTTGCAGGGGGTGCTCTGGCAAGGGCGGTTCTACTCGTGCCTGCTGGAGGGCGGGCACTACTGGTCGGCCATCCGGTACGTCGAGCGGAACCCTGTTCGCGCCGGGCTGGTCGCGCGGGCCCAGGACTACCCGTGGTCCAGCGCGGGCTGGCGGTGCGGCCTGCGCCGCGACGGTCTGCTGCCGCAGCCGGGTCCGTTGGACTGGCCGCAATGGCTCTGGAACATGCCTCGACAGGAGCAGCGGGCCGGATGGTCGCGGTGGCTGGCCGCCAGCGAAGATGAAACGACCCTTGCCAGCCTTCGGCACTGCACCCGCACCGGCCGGGCCGCGGGCGACGACACAGCCCTGTGCGACCTGGAGCGGCAACTTGGGCTGCGCATCCGCGCCATGCCCCGCGGCCGGCCGAAGAAAAGCCAACCGGCCGGGAAGGGAGAGGAAATAAATGGTTAGCGTCCCTATTTTCCCCCGACTTCGGAAACCGGTGCCGACGCGCTCCCTACTGTTCGGCTCATCGGATTGTTCGACCGTCTTGTTTGTTCCGTCTGAGCACCAACGATATTACCGCAGAGCCGGCGATGGCTAAACTGAGAATGAGGTAGAACCATGCTACCCATGAGCCACCAAGACGTCTTGCCGGATCACTTCGCATGTCAACCACAACGCGGATGATTGCGAATGCAAAGTACATGCCGAAGGCCGTCAGAGCCACGAGAATCGCGATCAATCTCTGTCTCTTGCAGTAGGGGGCGAGAACACCGGGCACGACGCCCCAGAAGAGAACCCATGTGACCGCGACCCAAGGGGCACTGCGTGCGGAGTCGGTGGTGTTGTCATGAACGTATCCGGTCATGGCAATCCACCCAAAGAGAAACGTGCATAAAGCGGAGACTTGGAGCGTCTTGACAAGAGATTCTATGTTCCTCTGTCGCGTTGTGGGCTTTCCCTTGGAATTGAGTTCACGATCTGGCTCATCCGACAGGCCAAGACGCTTGAGCAATCTCGGCAGGGCAAGTGTCAGGCCGCTGATTACTGTAGCGACGATTGCGACGCCAAGAAGCAAGGCCCCGATTCGTCGTTCGGGTGCGCCAAGTCCAAAGAAGTGACCGTCGAAGAAGAAGAACCAGACCACGCAGGGAGCCGCATAAGTAAGGCACAGCAGAGCTGATGTCATGCGCGTCTTGAGAGGCCAGGGGCGTTGCGTCTCTGTCATTGTAGTTCCTTTCTTGTCGAACGACAGAACTGAGCGACAGCCGCCCCGCCGTGATAACGCCCGTGACTCACTGATAGGAAATTTGATTTTGCGGCTACCCCTGGGGCTGGCGGGCGGCTCTGCCGGGGGGCGGGGGGTTTGGGGGGAGGGGGGCGTAATTCGGTCATTTTGATGCTCCTGTGCGCCATAGATTGGAAGTCACACGCCATTTTGCGCCCTTTCCTGAGCGTTCCGGCCGGGCTGGCGCTCACATCCCAGAATCCCGACCCAATATGCGCATTATACCACCGTTCTCGGCGGTGTCAAGCGCCGAATTGGCAAGGGCTTGGGAAGTATTTCAAGGCTCCCAGGTCGGATCGGGCTCTTCGATTTCCTCGCGGCGGGCGAATTCCAGGAAGTCGGGATCGACTTCGTGGGTCAGCCGTGAGGCGAGATCGTCGTCTCCAGCGAACAGGGAGCCTTGGTGGCCGGACTTGGGTCCGGCAGATGAGTGGGCGGGTTGGGGCGGACCCCGTGAGGGTGGGTCTTGCCAGCCCTTGGGGTCCTCAGGCGGCAGGCCGCAATGTTGGAGGATTTTGCGGATAACGGCCTGTTGGTGAGCCTCGATGAAGGCGATGATTTTCATGGTGCCGCCGCATTGGGGGCAACGGAGCGGGTCGGCGTGGTAAACGCGCTGGATGAGCATGGCCCAGCGTCGGCGGGCGAGGCGGTCTGGGGCACCCTCACCTGGCCCTGAAGGGCCATCCTCTCCCTTCGAGGGAGAGGGGTCGGGCGGCTGCGGCGCGGGGTTGTCCATGGGCGAGCCTGCTTCGCGCGCCTGTCTGGCCCGCATTCCACGGGCCTTGTTGGAGTAGTGGCCGTAGTAGCGGATGAGGTGCTCGCCCTTGTTGGGGATGTGCTGGGTGAGTTCGGCCAGGAAGTCCAGGGGATCGAAGATCTGGAAGTTTCGCTTCACGCCGTAGGAAATAGGGACGCTAACCATTTTTTGGGCGACTGCGGCCTTGACGTGGGCGGCTGGGCGGGGTAGAAGTTGGCGTATGCCTCGCAGAGCCAGAATCGTGGTTCCGGGTTGGGCTCATCACATCACGCAGCGCGGCAACCATCGCCAGGACGTCTTCCACAGCGACTCCCAGCGGCGACGATATCTCCAACTCCTCGAGCAGTACGCCTCGGCCAGGGGCCTGGTCGTGCGCGCCTATTGCCTGATGACCAACCATGTCCACCTTGTGGCCGTGCCGCCGGACGCCGACGCCCTGGCCGCGGTCCTTAAGCCCGTCCACCTCCGCTACGCCCAGGAGTATAACCGCCAGATGGGCTTGCAGGGGGTGCTCTGGCAGGGCCGGTTCTACTCGTGCCTGCTGGAGGGCGAGCATTACTGGTCGGCCATCCGATACGTCGAGCGGAACCCCGTTCGCGCCGGGCTGGTCGCGCGGGCTCAGGACTACCCGTGGTCCAGCGCGGGCTTGCGGTGCGGCCTGCGCCGCGACGATCTGCTGCCGCAGCCGGGCCCGCTGGACTGGCCGCAATGGCTGTGGAACATGCCGCCGCACCAGCAGCGGGCCGGATGGTCGCGGTGGCTGGCCGCCAGCGAAGAGGAAACGACCCTCGCGAGGCTTCGGCACTGCACCCGTACCGGCCGGGCCGCCGGGGATGACGCGGCCCTGTGCGACCTGGAGCGGCAACTTGGGCTGCGCGTCCGCGCCATGCCCCGCGGCCGGCCGAAGAAAAGCCAACCGGCCGGGAAGGGAGAGGAAATAAATGGTTAGCGTCCCTATTTTCCCCGCGCCATGCCCCGC
>Ga0315283_10005148_pt1 | contig 11506 bp, 8 predicted proteins | sample YL17G09_0_MG_FD_204541 | JGI IMG/M metagenome (GOLD analysis project Ga0315283, IMG submission 204541) | Sediment microbial communities from Yellowstone Lake, YNP, Wyoming, USA - YL17G09_0 | ecosystem: Environmental > Aquatic > Freshwater > Lake > Sediment | place: USA: Wyoming | collected...
ACGGCGACGCGCGGATGCAGCTGGTGCCGATGGTGGTCGAGCAGACCAACCGGGGCGAGCGGGCGTACGACATCTTCTCCCGGCTGCTGAAGGACAACATCGTCTTCATCGGCACGTCGATTGACGACCAGATCGCCAACCTGGTGATCGCGCAGATGCTGTTCCTCGAGGCCGAGGACCCGGAGAAGGACATCCTGCTCTACATCAACAGCCCGGGCGGGTCGATCACGGCGGGGCTGGCCATCTACGACACGATGCAGTTCATCCGGCCGGACGTGCAGACGTACTGCCTGGGCCAGGCGGCGTCGATGGCGGCGGTGCTGCTGGCGGGCGGGGCGAAGGGCAAGCGGTTCTCCCTGCCCAACTCGCGCATCCTCATCCACCAGCCGCTCATGCAGGGGCTGACGGGCCAGGCGACCGACATCGACATCGCGGCCCGCGAACTGCTGCGGATGCGGGAGAACCTGAACGCGATCCTGGCGCACCACACCGGGCAGCCGATGGAGCGTCTCCAGGTGGATACCGAGCGCGACTACATCCTGAGGGCCGATCAGGCGAAGGAATACGGTATCATTGACGATGTGATCCGCAAGCGAGCCTAGCGTCCTCGTCGGCGGCGGGCCGTGCGGGGCCGCCGCGCGCAGGAGTCCGGATCGGGCTATGGTCAAAAAGAACGGCGACACCGAAGTGCTCCGCTGCTCCTTCTGCAACAAGGATCAGAACGACGTCCGCAAGCTCATCGCGGGGCCGACGGTCTTCATCTGCGACGAGTGCGTCGAGGTCTGCAACGACATCATCGCGGACGACAACCGGTACGAGAACAAGACGCCGCGCACGACGCTGCCCACGCCGCAGGAGATCAAGAAGTTCCTCGACGACTACGTCATCGGCCAGGATCGGACGAAGAAGAAGCTCGCCGTGGCCGTCTACAACCACTACAAGCGGATCGAGATCCAGAAGGCCTCGCGCGGCCGGAACGAGATCGAGCTGACCAAGGCCAACATCCTGCTGATCGGCCCGACGGGCACCGGCAAGACGCTGCTGGCCCAGACGCTGGCCAAGCTGCTGTCGGTCCCCTTCGCGATCGTCGACGCGACGACGCTGACCGAGGCCGGGTACGTCGGCGAGGACGTCGAGAACATCATTCTCAAGCTGCTGCAGGCCGCCGGCGGCGACATCGAGAAGTGCCAGCAGGGGATCATCTACATCGACGAGGTCGACAAGATCTCGCGCAAGGACGAGAACCCGTCGATCACCCGCGACGTCTCGGGCGAGGGCGTCCAGCAGGCGCTGCTCAAGATCCTCGAGGGGACGGTGGCCAACGTGCCGCCCCAGGGCGGCCGCAAGCACCCGCACCAGGAGTTCTACCAGGTCGACACGACCAACATCCTCTTCATCTGCGGCGGGGCGTTCGTGGGCCTCGAGAAGGTCATCGATCGCCGCATCGGCAAGAAGACGATGGGCTTCAAGGCCGACGTCAAGGCGCCGGACAAGCGCGACATCGGCGGGACCCTCGAGCGGCTGCAGCCGGAAGACCTGATCAAGTACGGCTTGATCCCCGAGTTCGTGGGCCGTCTCCCCGTCCTCGGTACGCTGCACGAGCTGGACAAGGCCGCGCTGGTCCAGATCCTCACGCAACCGAAAAACGCGCTCACGCGTCAGTACCAGCGGCTGTTCGATTACGAGAACGTCAAACTGCGGTTCACCGACGACGCGCTCGAGGCCATCGCGGAAGGGGCGCTCACGCGCAAGATCGGCGCCCGCGGCCTGCGGATGATCATCGAGGACCTGATGCTGGAGATCATGTACGAGCTCCCCGGCCAGAAGAAGGTCAGGGAGGTCGTGATCTCCCGCGAAGTGGTCGAGCACAAGGCACAGCCCATCACGCTCATGGAGAAGGCCGGCTAGTGGAAGTTTACGAAACTCTTCCGATCGTCCCCCTGCGAGATCTGGTCGTCTTCCCGCACATGATGGTGCCGTTCGTCATCGGGCGGGCCGCGTCGATCCGCGCGCTGGAGCACGCCCTGGGCAAGGACAAGCGCGTGTTCCTCGCCGCGCAGCACGACGCGCAGGTCGACGACCCCCAGCCCGACGACATCTACACGATGGGCTGCGTGGCCAACGTCGTCCAGAGCCTCAAGCTGCCCGACGGCAACATCAAGCTGCTGGTCGAGGGCGCCGACCGCGGCCGCGCCATCGAGTGGAAGGAGGACAAGGGCTTCTTCCGCGTGGTGGTGAAGGTCCTGCCCCGCCACCGCGACGCCGCCGGCGACGTGGAAGGCGCGATGAGCCGCGTGGTGTCGCTGTTCGAGCAGTACGTGAAGCTCTCGAACAACCTCCAGTACGACGCGATGATCGCCGCGGTGCGCGTGGACGATGCCGGCCGGCTCTCCGACACCATCGCCGCGCACCTGCTGGTGGGCGTCGAGGAGAAGCAGAACCTCCTCGAGATGATCTCGCCGCTGGAGCGCCTGAACCGCATCGCCTCGATGCTCGAGACCGAGGTGGACAAGCTCCAGGTCGACCGCCGCATCCAGACGCGCGTCAAGAAGCAGATGGAGAAGGCGCAGAAGGAGTACTACCTCAACGAGAAGATGAAGGCGATCCAGAAAGAGCTGGGCCGCAAGGACGAGAAGGGCAACGAGGTCGACGATCTCAAGAAGAAGATCGAGAAGGCCCGGATGCCCAAGGACGTCCAGGAGAAGGCCAGCCAGGAACTGAAGCGCCTCGAGTCCATGCCCCCGATGTCCGCCGAGGCCACCGTCTCGCGCAACTACCTCGACTGGCTGATCGCGGTGCCCTGGCACAAGAAGTCCAAGGAGAGCCGCGACCTGAAGCGCGCCGAGGAGATCCTCCACCAGGACCACTACGGCCTGGACAAGATCAAGGAGCGCATCCTCGAGTTCCTCGCGGTGCGCGCGCTGGTCAAGAAGCCGAAGGCCACCATCCTGACCTTCGCCGGCCCTCCGGGCGTCGGCAAGACCTCCCTCGCCAAGTCCATCGCCCGCGCGATGAACCGCAAGTTCGTGCGCCTGTCGCTGGGCGGCGTGCGTGACGAGGCCGAGATCCGCGGCCACCGCCGCACCTACATCGGCGCGTTCCCCGGCCAGATCATCCAGATGATGAAGAAGGCCGGCACGCAGAACCCGGTGTTCCTGCTCGACGAAGTCGACAAGATGTCGATGGACTTCCGCGGCGACCCGTCGGCGGCGCTGCTCGAGGTGCTCGACCCGGAACAGAACAACACGTTCCTCGACCACTACCTCGACGTCGAGTACGACCTGTCGAACGTGATGTTCATCTGCACGGCGAACGTCCTGCACACGGTGCCGCAGGCGCTGCGCGACCGCATGGAAGTGCTGCGCCTGCCCGGCTACACCGAGCAGGAGAAGACCGAGATCGCCAAGCGCTTCCTCGTGCCGAAGTCGCTCGAGGGCTCGGGACTGCTCGTGTCGAACATCACCTTCGCCGACGAGGCGCTGCAGACGATTATCCAGCGCTACACGCGGGAAGCGGGCGTCCGCAACCTCGAGCGGGAGATCGGCTCCATCTGCCGCAAGGTGGCGCGCCGCGTCGTCAGCGAGGGCAAGACCTACGCCGAGGCGATCACCGCCGAGAAGGTGACGCAGCACCTGGGCGTGCCCCGGTTCCGGCCGACGATGGCCGAAGAGAAGAACGAAGTGGGCCTGGCGACGGGCCTGGCGTGGACCGAGGTCGGCGGCGAAATCCTCGTCACCGAGGCCACGCTGATGTCGGGCCGCGGCCGCCTCACGCTCACCGGCAAGCTGGGCGACGTCATGCAGGAGTCCGCCCAGGCCGCCCTCAGCTTCGTCCGATCGAAGACCGGGGAGTACGGCATCGACAAGGAATTCCACCGGCGCAACGACGTCCACATCCACGTGCCGGAAGGCGCCATCCCCAAGGACGGCCCGTCGGCGGGCATCACGATGGCGACGGCCCTGGTCTCGGTGCTGACCGGCGTGGCCGTGCGCCGCGACGTCGCCATGACGGGCGAGATCACGCTGCGGGGCAAGGTGCTGCCCATCGGCGGCGTGAAGGAGAAGGTGCTGGCCGCCCACCGGGCCGGCGTCACGACCATCGTCCTGCCGAAGGACAATGAGAAGGATCTGGCGGACATCCCGCGCAATGTGCTGGATGTCCTGAGCGTCTACCTCGTCGACACCATGGACGAGGTGTTGCGGCTCGCGCTGGCGGCCCCGCTGCCGGGCCGGCCGCTGTCCGACGCCGTCATGGAGCCGGTCAAGATCGGGCGCACCGGCGACGACCGCGTCACGCACTGACTCAGGGGCTGGGGACTAGGCGCTAGGCGCGAGTCAGCACGCTGCACGCCGAGTGCGACCTACTGGCTACTGTCTACTGACTACTGTCTACTACCCGACGCGCTGCAGGCGTCGATGGTCCGTCCGCCTGCGCCGGCAACAGAGATGGCACACGTGCGGCTGAAAGCCGCTGAGTTCGTCACCAGCGCGGCCGGCGCCCGCGATCTGCTGCAGACGCCCCTGCCCGAGCTGGCGATGGCGGGCCGGTCGAACGTCGGCAAGTCGACCCTGATCAACCGCCTCGTCGGCCGGCCGCTGGCCCGGACGAGCGCGGCCCCGGGCAAGACGCGGCTCGCGAACTACTTCCGGCTCACGCCGGAGCGCGGGCGGGCGTTTCACCTGGTGGATCTGCCCGGCTACGGCTACGCCCGCGGCGCCAAGGACGGGCGCGCCTTCGCGACGCTGGCCCAGGAGTACTTCTTCGGCGACGGCGGCGTCTGGATCCGGCCGGCGATCGCCGGCGTGGTGTTGCTCGTGGACGCCCGCCATCCGGGACTCGACTCGGATCTCGAGGCGTTCGCGTGGTTCAAGGCACAGGGGCGTGCCCTGCTGCTGGTGGCCACGAAGGCCGACAAGCTGTCGCGCGCAGCACGCCAGCGCTCGGCGGCGGCCCTGAAACAGGCGTTCGCACAGGAGGCGCTGATGACCTCGGCGCAGTCCGGCGATGGGATCGATGAACTGTGGATATGGATAGCGCAACAATTGGACCAGTGGACACCGCCGACACGGTAGACGTCGGCCAGCTCGATCTCGCCAGCCTCAAGGCCCTGAGCGTGGCCGGCCTCACCGCCATCGCCAAGCAGCTCGACCTGCCCGGCGCGACGGGCATGCGCAAGCAGGACCTGATCTTCCAGATCCTCCGGGCGCGCAGCGAGCGCAACGGCCTGATGTTCTCCGAGGGCGTGCTCGAGACGCTCCCCGACGGCTACGGCTTCCTGCGCGGCCCCGACTACAACTACCTGCCCGGCCCCGACGACGTGTACGTCTCGCCGTCGCAGATCCGGCGGTTCGATCTCCACACGGGCGACACCGTGTCGGGGCAGATCCGCCCGCCGCGCGAGGGGGAGCGCTACTTCGCGCTGGTCAAGGTGGACGCGGTCAACTTCGAGCCGCCCGAGCGGAAGCAGGAGCGCGTGTTCTTCGAGAACCTCACGCCGCTCTACCCGCAGGAGAAGTTCCAGCTCGAGTACTCCCCCGAGGAGCTCTGCACGCGCGTCATCGACCTGATGGTGCCCGTCGGGAAGGGCCAGCGCGGCCTCATCGTGGCGCCGCCCCGCACCGGCAAGACCATGCTGCTGCAGGCCATGGCCAACGCCATCATGACGAACCACCCGGAGGTCTTCCTGATCGTGCTGCTCATCGACGAGCGGCCGGAAGAGGTCACCGACATGCAGCGATCGGTGCGCGGCGAGGTGATCTCGTCGACCTTCGACGAGCCGCCGCAGCGGCACGTGCAGGTGGCCGAGATGGTCATCGAGAAGGCGAAGCGCCTGGTCGAGACCGGCCGCGACGTGGTCATCCTGCTCGACTCGATCACGCGCCTGGCGCGCGCCTACAATACGGTGGTGCCGGCGTCGGGTCGCATCCTGTCGGGCGGCGTGGACAGCAATGCGCTCCAGAAGCCGAAGCGGTTCTTCGGCGCGGCCCGCAAGATCGAGGGCGCCGGATCGCTCACGATCATCGCCACGGCGCTGGTCGACACCGGATCGCGCATGGACGAGGTCATCTTCGAGGAGTTCAAGGGGACCGGCAACCTCGAGATTCACCTCGATCGCAAGCTCACCGACCGCCGCGTGTTCCCGTCCATCGATATCCAGAAGAGCGGCACCCGCAAGGAGGAGCTGCTGCTCGAAAAGGACGTCCTCAGCAAGGTGTGGGTCCTGCGCAAGGTGCTCGACCCGCTCTCGTCGGTGGACGCGATGGAACTGCTGCTCGGCAAGCTGGCGAAGACCAAGACGAACGCCGACTTCCTCAACGCGATGAACAGATAGGGGCTAGGGACTAGGGGCTAGGGGCTCGGCGCTGGTTCTGTCTCCGTCGTGGCAGCTGGCTTCAGCCAGCTGCTGACACGAGCCGGCTGACGCCGGCTCCCACGAATGATCCAGTCATGAATTTTCGCACCTTTGGACGGATGGGCGATCAGGTCGCCGAGGTGGGCTTCGGCACCTGGGGCATGGGCGGCTGGAGCGGGTCGAACGACGAGGCCTCGCGCGCCGCCCTGCGCCGCGGCCTCGAACTCGGCTGCAATTTCCTCGACACGGCCCGGGCGTACGGGAACGGGCACAGCGAGACGCTGATCCGGGACGCCCTCGTGGACTGGACGGGCGTGACGCCGTTCATCGCCACGAAGGTGCCGCCGAAGAACGGCAAGTGGCCCGCGAAAGCCGACTATCGGCTGGAGGACGTCTTCCCCGCCGACTACGTCCGCTGGTGCACGGAGCGCAGCCTCAAGAATCTCGGCGTCCCGTGCATCGACCTCCAGCAATTCCACGTCTGGACCGACGCGTGGGCCGAGAACGACGGCTGGCAGCGCGCCGTGGCCGATCTGAAGGCCGAAGGCCTCCTCCGCGGCGTGGGCATCAGCATCAATCGGTGGGAGCCGGCGAACGCGATCCGGGCTCTGCGGACCGGCCTCATCGACGCGGTGCAGGTCGTCTATAACATCTTCGACCAGGCGCCGGAGGACGAGCTGTTCCCGGTCTGCCAGGAACTGGGCGTCGCCGTGATCGCACGCGTGCCCTTCGATGAAGGCAGCCTCACGGGGACGATGACGGTGGACGACACCTGGCCGCCCGAGGATTGGCGCAACCTCTACTTCACGCCGCAGAACCTGCGCGACACGCTGGCGCGCGTCGAGCGCGTGCAGGACGATGTGCCGGCGGGCATGGATCTGCCGGAGCTGGCGCTGCGGTTCATTCTCCATCATCCGGCGGTGAGCACGGTCATTCCCGGCATGCGGACCGAACGGCACGTGGCGCGGAATCTGGCCGCCAGCGACGGCCGGCCGTTCCCGGCGGACCTGCTGGCCGCGATGCGCCGGCACCGATGGGACCGGACGACGGTCATTCCGTAGGGTCCGCCTCCGCCCGCCTTCGCCGCTCGGCCAGCAGGACTGACCAGGGCCGGCGGCTACGGCGGGCAAACCCGGCTGAGGCCGCGATTTTGGAATCACTGGCCGGGTTTGCTATACTTGAAAGTTCCGGAACGTCGGAAGGAGCGCGTCATGAAGGAAGGCATCCACCCGAAGTACTACGAGGTCGCCGCGCGGTGCGCGTGCGGCGCCACGTGGACGACCCATTCGACGAAGCAGGAACTGCACCTCGAAATCTGCTCGGCCTGCCACCCGTTCTACACGGGCCGCCAGAAGATTCTCGACACCGAGGGCCGCGTGGAGCGCTTCACGAAGAAGTTCGGCGCCCAGACGTCCGAGGCCCGCAAGCTGGCCGAGGCCGCCAAGGCGAAGAAGCCCAAAGAGGCGTCAGCCTAGGTTCGTCCCGGTCTCCTGCCAGTCGGCCGCCGGTCCAGTCCGGCGGCCGACCGCTTTTTCCCGCCGTCCCGAAGCCCTTCCGGTTCCATCGCCCGTAGAATAGGCGCACATCCGTGTCCCCGCGGACATCCTCACCGAGGAGTCGAACGTGACACCCACGCTGTGCCAGCGCCCCTCCCGGACCGCAGTCGTGATCGTGGCGGCCGTTCTGCTGCTCGCCGCAGGCGGCCAGCAGGCGGACCCACGCCTGACGACCTTCAACGACCTGAAATTTGGGATGTTCATCCACTGGGGCCCGTACTCGCTCGCCAGCGTCGAGGCCTCGTGGCCGATCATGCAGCCGGCTCCCGGCGGAATCACGGAAGCCGAGTACCGCGCGCTCCCGCAACGCTTCAACCCGGTGCAATTCGACCCGAAGGCCTGGATCCGCCTGGCCCGCGACGCCGGGCAGCGGTACATCGTGATCACCAGCAAGCATCACGACGGCTTCTGCATGTTCGACTCGGCCTACACGGACTACAAGGTCACCAGGACGCCCTACGGCAAGGACGTCGTCGCGATGCTCGCCGACGCCGCGCGCGAGGCGCAGATGCCGCTCGGCTTCTACTACTCGCCGCCGGACCTGAACCACCCGGGCTACCGTGACACCTCGAAGCCCTCGTCCACGAACTGGCGCGGCGAGCCCACGCGGCCGGAATGGCCGCTCTACCTCGACTACATGGAACTGCAGGTGCGTGAATTGCTCACGCGGTACGGCGATGTGTTCGTGCTCTGGTTCGACGGGCTTGACCGGCAGGGCAAGTACGACGGCACGCGGTTCCTCCGGACGATCCGCGACCTGCAGCCGCGCACGCTCGTCAACAACCGCATCGGCCTGACGGCGGACTTCGTCACGCCGGAGCAGCGCCTGCCGAAGGGCATCCCGATCAGGGGCGCGCACGTCGGCATGACCAGCCCCGACGATGCGGGCCTGAGCATGGCGCCGCCGCGGCCCGAGGACTTCCAGCCCTGGGAGACCTGCATGACCATCACCGGCACGTGGGCGTACAACGCGAACGACCGGCGGTTCAAGTCCGCCACCGACCTGGTGCGGACGCTGGTCGAGGTGGCCGCCCGCGGAGGCAACTTCCTGCTCAACGTCGGCCCGACGCCGGAAGGGACGATTCAGCCGGAGTTCGAGGAGCGGCTGCGCGCGGTCGGCGCGTGGCTGAAGGACAACGGCGACGGGATCTACGGAACGACCTACGGCCCGCTGCAGAACCTGCCGTTCGGCCGGACGACCGCCAGGGGCAAGACCCTCTACCTGCACGTCTTCGACTGGCCGAAGGCCTCGACGCTCGACGTGCCGGGCCTGCGATCGAAGGTGGCTCGGGTCACCCTGCTGGCCGGGCGCAGGCCCGTCGCGTTCACCCAGCGGGACGGGACACTCACGATTCAGACGGCGGCGATCACGCCCAATCCTCACGCGACGGTGCTGGCGATCGAGCTGCGCTAGGGCCGGCCGCGGCCGAGCTTGCGGTCCAGCCGCGCGAGCCGGTGGCGCAGCGCATCCGCCGCTCCCGGGTCCTGCTCCGACGCCAGGGCGTGCTCGGCGAAGCGCCGGGCGGCGTCGAGGTCGCACGCGCGGTGCTCGTGGTGAATCGCCAGCGCGCGGCGGGCTTCCTGCTGGTAGTCCGGCGCCGCGCCGCTCTCCAGGAGCGCCCGCCAGGCGGCCGCGGCGTCGTCGTGGCGATGCTGGCGCCGGCGGTGCAGCGCGAGCGAGCGCAGCGCGTCGGCCCGGATGACGGGGTCGATGGCGTTGACGTCCCAGGCGAGGTCGCCCATCCCGGATGCGCGCGAGAAGCACGCGTCAGCGTCCTCTGTCCGCCCGAGCCGTTCGTAGATCTGGCCCATCGCGAGCGCCTCGTGGGGCGACGGCACGCCACCAGGCCCCTGGTCGGCCATCTGCGCAGCGATCGCGGTGAGCGCCGCCAGCGACAGCAGGTCGAGACGATTGTGCTCGAAGACGGCCTGCAACGGCTCCAGATTACCGGTCCGCAGGTAATTGAAGTAGCGCCCCGGAATCTCGAACCCCGGCACATCGTCGAACCGCTGCACGCCAAGGATGGCCTCCTCGAGCGCGCCAAGTGAGCAACTCGCGGCGTCGCCGGGCGAGCCGCCTGACCACCGCTGCCGGTGCGCCCTGGTGGCCCCGCCCCGCCGTCGCCACAACCTGCGCGCCGGCTGGAGCATGTCGAAGTGCGGCAGGCTCGAAAACGGCGACTCGAGGCGGTGGAACAGGTAGCGCGTGTCGATGAGCGGCACGTCGAAGGTCCGGCCGTTGAAGGTCACCAGGCCGTTGAAGCGCGATGTGAGATCCGCCAGGTGCTGCAGCAGTTCGTGCTCGGCTTCGTACCCGCTCAGGAAGTACTGCCGCGTGTGGAAGCTGTCGCCCTCGAAGTACCCGCAGCCCACGAGAAAGGCGAGCGTCCCCGCCCCGCCGCTCAGGCCGGTCGTCTCGAGGTCGAAGAACAGCAGCGGGCCAGCGGTCGGCGCGCCGACGCGGCGGCGGTCGTCGCGGAGAAGACGCCGGGCATCGCCGCTCCACTCGAGGCGGCCTGTCCGCGGCGCGCGCATGGCCGCGGCCACGCTCGGGTCGGCGGCGAGCACGGCCAGCGCCGGCAGACAACGCGTCAGGGTGTCCGCGTAGCGCGAGACGGCGTGCGGGCCGTGCGCCACCTCCGGCTCGTACTGCCGATCGAGCCTGACGCAGCCGCTGGCCACGTCCGCTCCCGACATCACGTCCTCGTCGGGCACGTAGCGCCGCTCACGCACAGGTGCAGTCGCCTCCGACGCGGCGTCATCGGCGTCGACGGCGTCGACGGCGTCGGATGAGGCGGCGCCGGTGGCGACCGTGTCGTTGAGCGGTCGCGCCTCGTCGGTGGCGCCCGCCGGTGCCGGATGGTGCCGGAGGATCTCCCGCAGGCGCGACGTGAGGCGATCAGAGTCGAGCGGCATCGCCCTCCTACCCGAGCCTCGACAGGATCTCCAGCGCCACGGCCTTGGCCCTGGCGCCGACATCACCGAGCGGGCCGACGCACGACGGGCAGCCCGCCTCGCACGGGCACGCGGCGATCAGTTCCCGCGTGCGGGCCAGCAGGTCCGCGTGCATCCGGAACAGGGGCTCGCTGAAGCCGATGCCGCCGGGGTAGTTGTCGTAGATGAACACGCGCGGCTCGTCGCCGACCTGCACCGAAGCGCCCCACGTGGCGGCCGGGACGGCGGCCGGCGCGGGCGTGCCGGTCCCCGTCAGTTCGGTGGCAGGCCCAATCGACACGCCGATGTCGTGCGCGTCGCACATCAGCAGCAGTTGCGCGATCTGCCGCATCGCGTACGAGAGGCCGACGATGCCGTCGCGGCGGTCGTCGCTGGCGAAGGGCAGCGCCGTCATCAACTCGCGCGGGATGGTCAGCCAGTACGACGTGGTGTGCATCTGGCGCTCGGGCAGGTCCAGCTCGCCCGATCCCACGTTCTCGTTCGTGTAGAACTTGATCTTCTTGAAGCCGACCACGCGCGACACCACGTGGACATCCCCGTGGGCCGGCAGCGCCAGCGGCCGCTCCCCTCCTTCGGCGAACGTGTCCAGGACGGTCACGCGGCTGTTCGTGATGGCGTCCGTGTAGTAGTCGCAGTCGATGTT
>Ga0315283_10005151_pt1 | contig 11501 bp, 7 predicted proteins | sample YL17G09_0_MG_FD_204541 | JGI IMG/M metagenome (GOLD analysis project Ga0315283, IMG submission 204541) | Sediment microbial communities from Yellowstone Lake, YNP, Wyoming, USA - YL17G09_0 | ecosystem: Environmental > Aquatic > Freshwater > Lake > Sediment | place: USA: Wyoming | collected...
CGGTCCGCGCGACGACGTGCGTCGGCTGGATGAGCGTGACGGTGCCGACGGACGTGGCCTTGCCGAGGCCGGCGTCGACCTGGCCCTTCTCATCCCTGGGCAGCAGGGTGCCGTACATGTACGAGGCACGCCGCGTCATGGCGTTGCCGGCGTAGACGTTCTCGCTGATGGCCGCCTCAACGAAGCCCTCGGGCGCGATGATCTGGCAGCGGCCGGCCGCCACGTCGGCCAGGCTGGTGACGCCCTTGACGCCACCCCAGTGGTCGATGTGGCTGTGCGTGTAGATGACCGCGACCACCGGCCGGCGCGCCACGTGCTCGTTGACGAGCTCGAGCGACGCGGCGGCGACCTCGGCGGAGATGAGCGGGTCGATGACGATCCAGCCCGTGTCGCCCTCGATGAAGCTGATCACGGAGAGGTCCATGCCGCGCACCTGGTAGATGCGGTCGGCGACCTTGAACAGGCCGTGCAGCATGTTGAGGCGCGCCTGCCGCCAGAGGCTCGGGTTGACGGTCTCCGGCGCGTCCTCACGGTCGAGAAACGCATACTGGGTCAGGTCCCAGATCGGCGCACCGTCCGCCCGGGTCACCGTCGGTGTCTCGAGCCGGGCGATGAACCCGCGCGCGGCATCGTCGAAGTCCTGCTTGTCCGACCAGTCGAGGCCGGAGGCGCGTAACAGCGCGTCGTGGGCCGCCTGGGTGTGCTCGGCGGCGTCGCGGCGAGTGCTCATGTCATCCTCCCAGTGATTGACGATCGGCTTTTGTCCCGACCGTTCGCCAGCGAACATACCTTCTGATCGAGCGCCCGAAACGCTGCTCGTGACCAGCGCCGGCGCCGGCTTCAGCGGCAAGCGCAGCGCAGTCCGCTGGAAGCTGGGGTCAGCAGGCGTCGCCTGCAGCCTTCGGGTTCAGGGCGCGCAGCCGATCCGTACCCGCCGAAGCTGCGACTCAGCTCGTACCGAGCCCAAAGAAGCGCTCGAAGAACTCACCGAGCTTCGCCAGCACGCGCTGCTTCTTCTCTCCGTGCTCCCCGTCGGGCGAGAATCGCGACACCGGCGGCAGCACCTTGGTGATCGCGGTACCCGTCGCCTGCACGGCGCCATCGCGGAAGGCCGTAGCGATGAACGCACGAGTCTCATCGGGACGGAGCCCCTCGGCCTCGATGATCGCGTCAAGTTCAGCCTCGCGTCTCGCACGCACGAACGCCCGCCACTCCTCGTCGATCTCTCCGTCGACTGAAACTGAATCGACGAAGGCTTCGATCAGGTCCTTCTTGTTACGCAGGCTGGGGCTGGCGTCGACGGCGCGGCTGATCGACGCGCGGACCTCCGCGTCGGAGCCGTCACCGTGGGCGTCGCGCCACTTCTGAACGAGCATCAGGATGTAGTCGACGTTGATCTCGACCTGCTTGATGAGCTCGATCTCGAAGACGATGTCGTCGTTGATCGGCGCCTTGTCGGCATCCGCCTTGCCGCGGATCTCGGCGTAGAGGTCGAGGTACACGCTGCGATAGTCCTGCGCCTGGCGCTCCGAGAGGATCTCATTGCCGGCGAAGTCATCGAACGAGGTCAGGATGTTCTGCAGGCGCAGGATGGCTCCGAAGAGTGCGATGAACTCCCTCTGCGCCGACTCCCCCACGATCTGCGCCCCCGGTGGGTACTGATAGAGCAGCAGCGCGACCTTCGCGGCGTACACGGAGTAGTACTCGCCGTACGGCTTGAGCAGCACGATCCCGCACGCGTCCTTGTTGCCGAAGATCGCGATCGCGTCGTTGGTCTCCTGCTCCAGATCGCGGAACGAGACGATGTTGCCGTAGGTCTTCACGGAGTTGAGGATGCGGTTCGTGCGCGAATAGGCCTGAACGAGGCCGTGCGCGCGCAGGTTCTTGTCGGTGAACAGCGTGTTGAGGGTCGTCGAGTCAAAGCCCGTGAGGAACATGTTCACGACGATGACCAGGTCGATCTCGCGGCTCTTCAGGCGCAGCGAGAGGTCCTTGTAGTAGTTCTGGAACCTGTCGGCCGAGGTGTCGAAGCTCGTGCCGAACATCGAGTTGTAGTCCCGGATCGCGTCTTCGAGAAAGTCGCGTGAGGATTGGTCGAGAGCTCCGGTCTCGAAGCCCTCCTCGTCCAGGTAGTCGTCTACCGCCTCGTTCGGCGCATACGAGAAAATGATCCCGACCTTGAGCCTGCGATCGGGTAGCAGCTCCTTCTGCTGCTCCTTGAACTCGAGGTAGTAGCGCTTGGCGGCCTCGATCGAAGCCGTGGCGAAGAGTGCATTGAAGCCGCGAACACGCTTGCCGGACAGCGAGTACTGCTCTGCCCGTCTGGTCTTCTGGTCGAAATGCTCCAGGGTGTAGCCGACGACCTGACTCATGCGCTCGGGAGCGAGGAGCGCCTTCTCCGTGTCGATCGCCGAGACCTGCTCGTCGGCGACGCCCTCCGGCAGCTTGATCGTATTGACATAGTCGATACGGAACGGCAGCACGTTCTTGTCTGTGATTGCATCGATGATGGTGTAGGTGTGCAGCTTCTCGCCGAAGGCCTGCTCTGTGGTCCGGAGCTGGGGGTTCCCTCCGCTTCCCGCGTTGACCGAGAAGATCGGCGTGCCCGTGAAGCCGAAGAGGTTGTAGCGCTTGAACGCCTTGGTGATCGCGGTGTGCATCTCACCGAACTGCGACCGGTGGCACTCGTCGAAGATGATGACGATGTGACCGTCATAGATGCTGTGGCCCTTGTTCGCCGCGACGAAGGTCGACAGCTTCTGGACCGTTGTGATGATGATCTTCGCCGAGGGATCCTCGAGCTGCTTCTTCAGCACCGCCGTCGACGTGTTGGAGTTCGCGGCGCCCTTCTCGAACCGGTCGTACTCGCGCATGGTCTGGTAGTCGAGGTCCTTGCGGTCGACGACGAAGAGCACCTTGTCGATGCCGGGCAGCCTGGTCGCGAGCTGCGCGGCCTTGAAGCTCGTGAGGGTCTTGCCTGACCCGGTCGTGTGCCAGACGTAGCCGCCCGCGCTGACCTTGCCGAGCTGCTTGTAGTTCGTGGAGATCTCGATCCGCTGGAGGATCCGCTCGGTGGCGACGATCTGGTACGGGCGCATCACCAGAAGCATGCGGTCGGCGGTGAGTACGCAGTACCTGCACAGGATGTTGAGCAGCGCGTGCTTGGCGAAGAACGTCTTGGCGAACGCGGTGAGGTCCTGGATGGGTCGGTTCGTCGCGTCCGCCCACCAGGAGGTGAACTCGAACGAGCTCGAGGTCTTGCGCACCCGCTTCGAACCCGCCCTCTCGCTCACGTGCTGGCGGCGGGTCGTGTTGGAGTAGTACTTGGTGAGCGTGCCGTTGCTGACCACGAAGAGCTGCACGTAGTCGAACAGGCCGGAGCCTGCCCAGAAGCTGTCGCGCTGGTAGCGGTCGATCTGGTTGAACGCCTCGCGGATGTCCACACCGCGACGCTTGAGCTCGATGTGCACCATCGGCAGGCCATTGACCAGCACCGTCACGTCGTAGCGGTTCGATCGCGCCGCGCCGCCTTCGCGCTGGGCGACCTCATATTGGTTGATCACCTGAAGACGGTTGTTGTGGATGTTCGTCTTGTCGATGAGCGCGACGTTCTTGGTCGAGCCGTCGTCGCGCCTCAGGATCTGGACGTGGTCCTCCTGGATGCGCACCGTCTTCTCGACGGCGCCTTCGTTCGCACCGGCGATCCTCTCCAGGAAGAACCGCTCCCATTCGGCATCGCTCAACGTGATTTCGTTGAGCGCCTCGAGCTGTGCGCGAAGGTTCGCGATGAGCTCGGCCTCGCTCGTGAGCGGCAGGTACTCGTAGGCCTGAGACCGGAGCACGCTGATGAACCCCCGCTCCAGAGCGGCCTCAGACTGATACGCCGCCTCATCCGCGGACTCCGAAACGTACTCGGCGACGACCGTGCTCTCCGCGCTCACGACGATGGGGTCGTAGCGGATTCCGCTTGGGATGTCGCTCATGCCTTGCCCTGCGAAGTTGTCATCGCACTCCCTCAGAAACTCAACAACGACAAACGCGAGCCCTCTAACGATATCACTCGTCACGAATTGATATCGTTAACGAATCACTGTTCCGTCCGCTCCCACATCGCGTCGCGTCCGCCTTTAACGCAGCGGATCTCACCCCGGTCGCGCAGTGCGCCGAGCACGCGCACAATGGTCGGCCTGCTCACGCCGGGGCAGGCGCGCTCCACGTCCGCGTAGCGAAACGTCCTTGGCATGTGGCGGATGCACTCGGCGACCATCTCGCGCTTGGCGCCGCGCCCGCTGCCCATCTGCCCCACACGCTGCTCGAACTCGAGATAGGCGGCAATGAGGACGCCGTGGGAGTACTCGAGCCACGGAACGAGGTCATGTGCACCCTCGTGCCAACCAGCCGAGGACGCCTCGAGCGCTTCGTAGTACGTGAGCTTGGTGTCCTCGATGATCTTCTCGAGTGAGATGTAGCGGCCAACGTCGTAGCGGCCTTGGCAGAGCAGCATCAGGTTCAGGATCCTGGAGAGTCGCCCGTTGCCGTCGGTGAACGGGTGGATGCACAGGAAGTCAAGGACGAAAGCCGGAATCGACACGAGAGGATCAACGCGGCCCTCGAGCGTCGTCCGCCGATAGCCGTCGACCAGGTCCGTCACCGCGGTCTCCACGAGGTCCGGAGCAACGGGCGAGAACCTCACCCGGTGGGTCCCATCTGCCAGCACGTCGACGATGTCATTGTCGGTGCGCTTCCACGCGCCGCCGGGTGTCGCTGTGAACTGGTAGAGGTCGCGGTGCAGCTGCAGGATCAGCCCACACGTCACGTCCATGCCGAGCGCACTCGCATACACTGTGGCCAGCGCGTCCCGGTAGCCTGCGATCTCCTGCTCCGACCGGTCCACTGGAGTGGCCCTCTGCGCGGCGAGCTCCGCGACTCGCCCGGCGGCGGCGGTCACGCCCTCGATGCGGTTGGAAGACTCGATGCTCTGCACACGGGCGATCTCACGAAGCGCGCTCAGGAGCTGCGGCGACTGACGCTCGAAGAGCTGCTGCTTGCCCTTGTACTCGCCGAGCAGCCCGATGGAGCGCACCGTCGACATCGGAACGGTCATCTGCTCGAGACGCCCCGGAGCGAACGAGCCTCGCATCGAGCCTCCCTAGAATGAATCAGACCACAGCCAAATGATATCGTTATTGGCTCACGATGTCATTCGGAGTAGCTGGGCGCCTTACTCCACCCCGCGGTTCTCCCAGTCACCGTACGAGCCCCCGTCAGGTGTCTTCCACTCGATGCGCCCGTTGCACGAGCGACCCAGAGCGATGGCCCCCGCAGAGGACGGCGAGCCGAACGGCACGTCCCGCGTGAGCACGCCGACGCCGCCCTCCACCGCGATCGAGCCGTCCGCAACCAGTCGCTCGTGTTGAGCCCGATACGCGGCGTACGAGCGCTGCGTGCTTTCCGCCTTGCCGATCGCCGACCACGCGCCGACGATCCGCGAACCTCTCAGCACGGTGAACTCGTCACCGAACTGCTGCGCGGTCGCTTCCACCTTGAGCTTCGCGTTCGTCAGGCTGAAGACCGGAGAGGCATCCTTCGATGCTTGCGCTGGCGCCGCCTGGGCTCGAACCCGGATCGCATTCACGCCGAGTACCGGCAGGACGATCTGCAGCTGCTCCAGGAACGCCTCCATGTCCGAGGCCTGCGCCTCTGAGAGCTTGCGGCCCTGCGGATCGTTGCCATTGGCCAGCGTGACACGCGCGGCCTGCTTCGCGAGCTCCACGAGCCGCCACTCGAGGTAGCCCCAGTGGCCTTCGGTGAACGAGTCGTCTTTCGACGTGATGAGGACGACGCGGTCCCAGAACTCCTTTTTCGCGGAGTGATCCCGAAAGCGCTGGATGAAGTTCTCAGTGCGGCCGATGTAGCAGCGAACGCCACCCACCGCCTCCTCATCGTCGCCGAGCAGGAAGTACGCGCCGTTGCGCTTCGCCTCCGGGCGCTTGAGCACATCGCCGAGGTCAGAGCGTGGCCCGGCGAGAACGTGACCGGTCCAGCCGGCGATCTCTGCGGTGGTGATACCGCCCGGGACGCCCTCTACGAGGAACAGCTCAATGTGCTTGCCCGTCATGCGGCTGCCTCCTTGAAGGTCAGCAGCCTGTCGCGGTAGTACTCGTACTGCTTGCGGCGCGCGGCGAGCTCGGCAGGGAGGCCGCTCGACAGGTCGTTCACGAGCGCGTCGAACCTGTCGAGGATGGCGACGATGCACGCTTGCTCCTCGACGGAAGGTACGGGTAGCTCGACTCGGGCAATGTCGTCTTGGCTGATCTTCCAGACGCCTGATGTGCGTTTTGCAATACGTTCGATTCTGGACCTAGTGGCCCGACTCTCCCAGATATGGAACAGGTACCTCTGGGAAACCTGCTCGAGGTTGGGACGCACCCGAATCATGGTGTCGGGGAAGGCAACCTCCTCGCTCCTCTCGACCATGCAAGCGCGCGCAATGAGGTCTCTCGAGCCATTGCCTCGCACGACGAGAAGGTCGCCAGCCTCGATCCGGAAGCGTCTCCCCGCTTCTTGGTCCCACGCGCCAAGCTTGTGCTGGCTAGCATCAACCACCGGTCCGTGCAGCGCCGTGAGTCGGAGCACCGGATAGCCCGACCCATCGGGCACCGACCGTCCGTTGGCGAGGGGTTCTCGCAGCAGTTCACCCATCGGAACCCACCGGACCCCCCCCTCGGGGAAGGTCAGGAGTGAGTCTCGGTAGTGGGCATACTGACGCCGCCGGGCTTCCAGCTCCGCTTCCAGCTCCGCTTCCAGCTCCGCTTCCAGCTCCGTGAACGCGTCGAGCACCCGCACGATCTCCCGCTGCACCTCAACGGGCGGAACGGAGATTCGGATCCTTGACAGCGCGTTACCGGAGACGCGCCTCACCTTCGTGCCGGTGATGCCACGCTTCTTCTGCTCCTGGAACTGCTCCGACTGGAAGAAGTACGCGACGTACTTCGGATCGAGTGAGTGACTGAAGATGTAGGCGTCGCCGCTGACAGCCGCGTCCTCGCTGCCGAGCCAGGCCACTGCCTTTGCCACCGCTGCGTCGTCTTCACTCGTGGTGGCAATGACCAGGTCGCCGGGGCGAGCCTTCCGCAGCTTGCTCGCAAAGGTCGTCGTGACGAAGGAAACGGCTCGGTCAGTCCAGACTCCGTAGCGGGTGTGCACCTGCCCGTAGTGGATCGCTGGAATGCCGGAGTCGGTGAGGTCCTTCTTCTGCATGCCGTTGCCGCGCGTGAAGGTGCCTACCTCACCGAGGTCTCGGAGCGGCACCCCATCCGGACACAACTCCGCGATCAGCTCGTCGATCCGGCTCACGACGACTCCCCTTCCAGCTCCCGCTCGATCTGCTCGATGGTCGGCAGGTTCGTCTGAAGCGGCTCGGGCAACGCCTCAACGAGTTGGTATTCGGCGATGCCGAGAGGCCGGCTGTTGTCGCGAAGGGCGTACTCCGCGACAACCTTGTTCTTGCTCTTGCACAGCAGCAGGCCGATGGTCGGTTCGTCCCGCTCGTCTTTGATGCGCTCATCGACCGCGGTCAGGTAGAAACCAAGCTGGCCCAGGTGCTCGGGCTTGAAGCCGCCGGCCTTGAGCTGGATGACGACGTAGCAGTGCAGCCTCAGGTGGTAGAAGAGCAGGTCCAGATAGAAGTCCTCGCCGCCCACCTCAATATGCACCTGCTGACCGACGAAGGCGAAGCCCGCTCCCAATTCCAGAAGGAACTCGGTCACATGTTCCACCAGAGCCTTTTCGATCTCGCGCTCAAGGGCCTCATCGCCGATCCCCAAGAAGTCGAACCGGTACGGGTCCTTCAGGGATTCACGGGCGAGGTCGGATTGTGGCGCCGGAAGCGCCTGCGCGAAGTTGGTGATGGCCCGTCCCTGACGCTCAAGCTGCCGGGTCTCGATCTGCATCACCAGGACGTTCCGCGACCACCCGTGCCGGACGGCCGCATGGGCGTAGGCCAGTCGCTCCTCCGACACCTTGAGCTTCGTGAGGAGCACGATGTTGTGCCCCCACGGCAATCGTCCAACAGGCTGTTGGACGATTTCGCTCTCGGCCCACGCCTCCGCGAAGGCGCGCATGTACCACAGGTTCGCTCGGGAGAATCCTCGCATGTCGGGGAAGGCGCTGCGCAGGTCGTGAGCGAGACGCTCGACGACCTTGGTGCCCCAGCCCCGTTCTGCCTGGCGCTGGAGGATGTCGTTGCCGATCTCCCAATACAGCTGGAGCAGCTCGGTGTTGACCGCGAGTGCGGCGCGCTGCTGGGCCGAGTGGATGCGATCCTTCAGGCCCGCCAGCCATTCCGCGTAGCCCTCCGGCGGCTCGCTCAGCGCTGTCGGCCTCTCGCTCACGCCCCGCCCTCCAGGTCCGCGACGATCGCGTCGATCTGGGCGCGCAACTCTGTCTGTCGCGCGACAATGCCGGCGATCTCGGCGTTCAGCGCGGTGATGTCGACGACCTCCGTCGTGTCCTCCTGCTCGACATACGACGACACGGCGATGTTGTAGTCGTTCGCGGCGATATCGGCGCTTGGGACGAGGCGGGCGAAGTACTCGGCGTCCTCACGAGCGATGAAGGCATCGAGGATCCTCTGCCGGTTCGCCTCGGTCAGCTTGTTCTTGTTGCCGCCCCGGACGAACTCCGCCGACGCGTCGATGAAGAGCACCGCGTTGTCGGTCTTCGACTTCTTGAGCACGATCACGCAGGTCGCGATCGCGGTGCCGAAGAAGAGGTCCGGCGAGAGCTGGATGACCGTATCGACGTAGTTGTTGTCGACGAGGTACTTGCGGATCTTGCGCTCCGCGCCGCCGCGGTAGAGCACGCCGGGGAACTCGACGATCGCCGCGGCGCCGTCGACCGCGAGCCAGCTCAGGATGTGCATGGTGAACGCGAGGTCGGCCCTTGACTTGGGCGCGAGCACGCCGGCCGGTGCGAACCGCGGGTCGTTGATGAGCAGCGGGTTGGCGTCACCGTCCCACTTGATCGAGTACGGCGGGTTGGAGACGATCGCCTCGAACGGCTCGTCGTCCCAGTGCGCCGGGTCGGTGAGCGTGTCGCCGTGCGCGAGGTCGAACTGCTCGTAGTTCACGTCGTGCAGGAACATGTTGATGCGCGCGAGGTTGTACGTGGTCAGGTTGATCTCTTGGCCAAAGAAGCCCTGGCGGACGTTCTCTTTGCCCAGCACCTTCGTGAACTTCAGCAGCAGGGATCCCGAACCACACGCCGGGTCGTAGACCTTGTTCACCTCGGTCCTGCCCACCACGGTGATGCGCGCGAGCAGTTCGCTCACCTCCTGCGGCGTGTAGAACTCCCCGCCGGACTTGCCGGCGCTCGACGCGTACATCTGCATGAGGTACTCATACGCGTCGCCGAACGCATCGATGGTGTGGTCCTCGAAGTTGCCCAAGCCGAGGTCGCCGATCGCATCGAGCAGCTTGACCAGTTTCTCGTTGCGCCTGGCCACCGTGTTGCCGAGCTTGGCACTGTTCACATCGAGGTCGTCGAAGAGGCCCTTGAGGTCGTCTTCGCTGTCGGCGCCGACGGCCGAGCCCTCGATGTTGCGGAATACGCATTCGAGCGTCTCGTTGAGGTTCTCGTCATTGCCCGCGCGCCTGCGGACGCTCACGAACAGCTCGCTGGGCAAGATGTAGAAGCCCTTCTCGGCTACCGTCTCGGCGCGACCGAACTCCGCATCGGCGTCGCAGAGCTTCGCGTAGTCGAAATCAGGGCACCCCGCCGCACGCTCTTGTGCGTTCAGGTAGGCGGTGAGGTTCTCGGAGATGAACCGGTAGAAGAGGATGCCGAGCACGTAGGTCTTGAAGTCCCATCCATCCACAGACCCGCGAAGATCGTTCGCGATTCGCCAGATCGTCTTGTGGAGCTCGGCGCGTTGCGCTTCCTTGGTGCTTGGAGCCATGTCGGTACGCCTCCCCCCTGGGAACCGGGCCCTTTGGACGAGGCCATCCTACATTGACGGGCTCGCACCCCCAAGGAGGCACGAGGCGCGTTGGAGCCCGTCTGAACTGCCTGGATACTCGTCGCAGGGAAACGCATCGAGCCCGTGACCTTGGGGCTGTTGAACCCCCCCGTGATTGTGTCCTGCTAACGCACCGCGGATAAGCTGCGAGCGCGCCCGCGTCCCGTGAGGCCGCTTGCGCTTCTGCGAGCCAACTCTTACTCCTATGTCAATGCTATACCGCGACGGCGAGCACCTCGACGCCGAACTCGGCCCGCACGACCTCGCCGGCTCGAGCCCGTTCACTGCGCAGCATGGCCTTGAACACGGTCTTGGCGATGTGCCGTTTGAGGCAGAGGCGCGCCTCGCGGCCGCTCATGCCCTCACCCTGCTTGCGCGCCATGAAGGCGATCGCCGACGGGTGCACGCGCGCCGGCGTGATCGCGATCATGTGGATGGCGGCGTTGAGGCGCCGGTTGCCGGTCCGATTGAGACGATGGCGCGTCGACTTGCCGGACGATACCGGGAGCGGCGCCGTGCCTGCGTGCATGGCAAAGGCGGCTTCGCTACTGAAGCGCGCGGCGCCGGCCACCTGACCGACGAGCTGGGCGGCCAGCAGCGCCGAGCAGCCGGGCAGGGCCACGAGCTCCGGGGCAAGGGAGCGCATCAGGCTGCGGATCTCGCGCTCCAGGGCGCGGACCTCGGCCGTCAGCTCGCGGCAGCGCCGGACCTGCTCGAGAGCGATGCGGCGGCGCGTGCTGGGCGGCAGGCCACGGAGCGCCGCCTCGACGCGCTTGAGCCAGACGTAGCGGTTCAGCACCCGGGGCGGCATCGGTGGGGTCGCTCTTGCCGCAGCTGCGCGCTGAGCAGCGGGCGCCGGCCATCAGCTTGGGCGGCACGCGCACCAGGCGCTCGCCGCGGGGCAGCAGGTGGCGCTCCAGCCTGCCGGTGAGGTGGCGGCAGTCCTCGAGGGCGAAGAAGCGCTGGGGGCCGAGCCTGCGCGCCCAGGCAAGCAGCTCGTCTTGGCCCCTTGCGTCGGCGCTCACCGTCTTCTCGGCGAGCGTGCGCCCACTTGCCGCGTCAACAGCCACAGCGGTGTGGGTCTTCATATGTGGGTCGATCCTCGGTCGGTGGCAGCCGATCTTCAGTGGGCACCGCCGGCGGACACGCCTTGGCTGGGGCCTTTCCGACCAGGCTCCTATCAGGTCACGTCGGCGACCCCTCGGATCTCGGCGGCGGAGGACGCAACAGCTGACGGTCAGCCCTTCGGGGCGACAGAAACACTCTGGATCACTCCGCCGTCGGGACCGAGGCTACCTGACCGGAGTCCACCAGGCGCCCGTCTGCGCAGGAGGCGGCGGCCGGATGCGCCGCGCAGACGTTCTACCTGCCCACCGGGCAGCTCAGCTCGCACATCCTGCAGTACTTGACGCCGTACTGGGGTTCTCCGTCGCCCTTCGGCAGCGCCATAACGACCTCTTCGAAGGCGTTCATCGTCGAGGCC
>Ga0315283_10005153_pt1 | contig 11501 bp, 10 predicted proteins | sample YL17G09_0_MG_FD_204541 | JGI IMG/M metagenome (GOLD analysis project Ga0315283, IMG submission 204541) | Sediment microbial communities from Yellowstone Lake, YNP, Wyoming, USA - YL17G09_0 | ecosystem: Environmental > Aquatic > Freshwater > Lake > Sediment | place: USA: Wyoming | collected...
AGGCGACCGAGGTCCTGGAAAAGTTGGACCCGGAGACCGCGGGTGCGACCCTGCCCGAGATGGAGCCCGGGATGCAGGCCGACATCCTGGAGCACCTCGAGCCCGAAAAGGCGGCGGATATCCTGGAAGAAATGCCGCCCGACGATGCCGCGGACCTCCTGGGAGACCTGCCCAAAGACGTGGCCCGGGAGATCATGGAGGACATGCAGAAGGAGGAAAAAGAGGAGGTCCAGGAGCTCCTCCGCCACGGAGAGGACACGGCCGGGGGGATCATGACCACGGAGTTCGTGGCCCTGCCCTCAGGCATGACGGCCGAGGGGGCCATTCAGAAGCTCCGGGAGCTTGCTCCGGGTCCCGAGATGGCCTATTATCTCTACGTGGTGGATGGAGAGGAGAAGCTCCTCGGGGTCCTGCCTTTGAGGAACCTGATCATCGCCCGCCCCGAGACGCCGCTCAACGAGATCATGAACGCGGAGGTCGTCTCGGTTCGGACGGTCACGGCGTTCAAGAAGGTGGCGGACCTCTTCGCCAAATACAACCTCCTGGCCCTGCCGGTGGTAGATGCCGAGGGAAAATTGGAGGGTGTCGTGACGGTGGACGACGTGATCGAGGAGATCGTGCCCAGGGTCTGGCGCAAGAAGAGGCCGAGGAAGTTCTCGTAATCGGGCGTCATCCCTCCCGGCCCCATTCTTCGGCGGATACGGCATGCGCCCTGGAGTGGATGGCTCACTCCCCGGCGGGAACGGTTCACTCCCTGGTGGGAACGGCTCACTCCCTGGAGTGGATGGCTCATTCCACCGGTCGTAAAATAGACTAAGATAAATCAGAACAGTAAGTTACCAAATCCCCTCCCCGTTTCGGGGGGGAGAAGAGGTGGGGTGGGTTAACCCCCCAATTCCATGAACGGCGAACCTGACTTACGAGACTGTGGCGAACCCCTTTTCCAAGCACAATCGAAAAAAGCTCCTCCTGTTCCTGGCCGTAATGGGTCCGGGACTGATTACGGCCTGCGCGGACAACGACGCCGGCGGGATCGCGACTTACTCCACGGCCGGGGCCCACTACGGATACTCCCTCCTGTGGATGCTCTTCGCGATCACCTTCAGCCTGGCCCTCTGCCAGGAGATGTGCGCCCGGATGGGGGCGGTCACGGGCAAGGGGCTTTCCGACCTGATTCGGGAGGAGTTCGGGATCCGCTGGACGTTCTTCGCTATGGCGGTCCTTTTGGTGGCCAACGTGGGTGTGACCATCGCGGACTTCGCCGGGATCGCGGCCAGCCTGGAGATCTTCGGGATCACGCGCTATGTTTCCGTGCCGGTCGCGGCCCTGGTCATCTGGCTGGTGATCATCAAGGGCTCCTACCGGATGATGGAGTACATCTTCTTCGTATTCGGCGCCTTCCAGTTGTGCTACGTCGTGGCCGGGTCCCTGGCGCCGGTGCACTGGGGCCTGGCCCTCCGGAGCCTCGTCATCCCCTCCTTCCGGATGGACCCCGGCTACCTCATGATCGCAATCGCTATGATCGGGACCACGATCACGCCCTGGATGCAGTTCTACCTCCAGGCCTCGATCGTGGACAAGGGGATCACGGCCAAGCTTTACAAGTACGAGAAGGCCGACGTCCTGTTTGGCGCCTTCGTCACCGACTTCATCGCCTTCTTCATCATCGTGACCTGCGCCGCGACCCTGTTCTCGCACGGGGTCCGGGTGGAGTCTGCCCAGGACGCGGCCCTGGCCCTGGCCCCGATCTCCAGCCGATTTGCTTCGGCCCTGTTCGCGATCGGGCTCTTCGGGGCCTCCATCCTCACGGCCTCGATCGTGCCCCTGTCCACGGCCTACGCCGTGTCCGAGGCTTTCGGATTCGAGAGCGGGGTGTCCAAGAAGTTCTCCGAGGCCCCGGTCTTCTTCGGCCTGTTCACGTTCATGATCCTGGTCGGGGTCGCGGCGGTGCTCTGGCCCGGACTCTCCCTGATCAAGGTCATGGTTCTGTCCCAGACCGTCAACGGCATCCTCCTGCCGGTCGTGCTCATTTTCATCCTGCTCCTGGTCAACCGGCCGGAGGTGATGGGCAAGCAGGTGAACGGGAGAATCTACAACCTCGTATCCTGGGCCACGGCCGCGGGGATCATCCTGCTCACGATCCTGCTGCTGGTGACGACCTTGTTCCCGGTGATGAGGGGATGAAGACCAGTATGACCCCGAAAGCCTTCCGGACCCTTTGCAAGCGCCGGGTCACGATCCGCGATATCGCGCCCCAGGATGCGCCGCTCTTGATCGGCTTATTCGACCGCCTCTCGACCGAGACCCGGTACCTCCGGTTTCACAGCCTGATGTCCAACCTCACACCCAAGCAGAAGCAGGCCATGGCCCGCGAGCTTTCCGTCCTGGATCCGGCCAAGGCCGCGGCTCTGGTCGCCCTGGCCCAGGAAGAGAAAGGGGAGAGCGCCGTGGCCGTGGCACGGTTCTCCGGTCAGCAGGACCCTCTGGAGGCCGACGTGGCCATCGTGGTGCGGGACGATTTTCAGAAGGATGGCCTGGGCACGCACCTCATCCGGCGGATCGCGGAGCGGGGCCGCACGATGGGCTTTCTGAGCTTTCGCTCGGTGATGCTTTCCACGAACCTGGCCGTGCCCCGGCTCCTGGCCCGGGCGGGACTGCCTTTCCAGCGGAAACGCCTTCCCGGCGGCGAAACCCTGCTCTCGATTTCCCTCTAGTTAAAGGATGAGTACGAACGGCAGCGTCCATCACCAAAAAGCCTGGGTCATCTCCGTGGACATGGGCTACGGCCACCAGCGCGCGGCCTTTCCCCTAAAGGACATCGCCCAGGAGCGGATCATCACGGCCAACAGCGACCGGATCATCTCCCGCAAGGAGATCCGCTCCTGGGTGACCAGCCAGGACTTCTATGAACTGGTGTCGCGGGTCAAGTCCGTGCCCTTGATCGGCAAGACGATCTTCCGGGTCTACGATCACCTCCAGACGATTTCGCCGTTTTATCCCTTCCGCGACCTTTCCAAGCCCAATCTCTCGGTCCTCTTCGTCAAGGGGAGGATCCAAAGGGGCTTCTGCAAAAGCCTGATCGACTACGTCGCTACCGAGCCCCTGCCGTTCATCGGGACGCACTTCATCCCGGTTCTGGCCGCGCACTACTCGGGACTCAAGAACCTGTACTGCGTGGTCACGGACACGGACATCAACCGCATCTGGGCCCCGGACGTTCCGGCCAAGAGCGAGATCACCTACCTCGCGCCCTGCCGGCACGTGGTCACCCGGCTCAAACAGTACGGGGTCCCCGCAGAGCGGATCGTCCAGACCGGCTTTCCCCTGCCCAAGGAGAACCTGGGTGGAAGGGATCTTTCCACCCTCAAGAAGGACCTCGCGGAGAGAATCCTGAACCTGGATCCCCGGGGCGAGTTCCGCACGAAGTACGGAGACCACGTGGAGCACCGCCTCGCCCCGTATCGGGTAAGGGACCGAAGCTCCCGACCCCTCACGATCACCTTTGCGGTGGGCGGGGCCGGAGCCCAGACCGAGATTGGCATCACTATCGTCCAGGCCTTAAGGGAGCGCATCCTTCGGGGCGAGATCAACGTGAACCTCGCGGCCGGCACGCGCCTTGAAGTAATGACCTTCTTCCGCCAGGAGCTTGCGAAGATGGGCCTGGAGCTCAAGGTCGGAGGATCGGTGCGGGTGCTCTTCGCCTTGGACAAAGGGAGCTATTTTGCCCGCTTCAACGAGGCCCTTCGGACCACGGACATCCTTTGGACGAAGCCCAGTGAGCTTTCCTTTTTTACCGCCCTGGGATTGCCGGTGATCAGTGCGCCGCCGATCGGAGCCCAGGAGCTCTCCAACCGGGAATGGCTGGAACACATCGGGAGCGGGATCAACCAGGAGGACATCCGCTATCTGAGCGACTGGTTCTTCTACATCCTTGAGAGCGGTCGGTTCGCCGAGGCCGCCTGGCAGGGCTTCCTGGAGGCCCCCAACCTTGGGACGTATCTCATCGAGGACCTCGTCCTCCGCGGCAAGCTGCCCGATAACCACGCCTCGTCCTCGTCATCCCCGGAAGCGGGGCGTCCTGCCGGAAAGTGATGGGAGGATGGCCGCTTCATTGAGTCTGCAAACCCGGAAGCTGTTCGATTCCGGGTTCAACTGAGCCGAGAGCGTGCTCTGCGCGGTCGCGCAGGAGTTAAAGCTTAAGCCTGGAAGGGCCCAGAAGCTGGCCACGGGCTTCGGGGGCGGGATCGCCCGGCAAGGCCTGGCCTGCGGGGCCCTTACCGGGGCGGCGATGGCCGTGGGCCTGGCCTTGGGCCGGACCCGGTCACGGGACAAAGAGGCCAGGGACCGAGTCTATGCCCTGGTCGCGGGTCTGGAGCAGGATTTCCTCAAGAAAGCCGGGGCGTTCAACTGCCGGGAGATCACCGGGCTGGATTTCCGCAATCCCGGGGACCAGAAGCGGTACACGGCCACGGTGCATCGCAAGGTGTGTGCCCCGATTGTGGCGTATATGGTCATGCAGACGGTCAGGAAGCTAAGGAAAAGATAAGGCGACCCCCTTTTTCCACTTCCCAGTATTTGGACCGGTGGCCTTTGACTTAACCACCCCTTCAGTTTTTTTGCACGATGCGAATCAGGTGAAATATCGTAAGAGGGCGTTGTTTGGTTGTACTTAGGGCCTATAAAAGGCCTTTTTGTTGGCCCTACCATTTGAAGCGAGAACAACGTAAGAAAATAGGAGGAAACTAGCCAGGATTTTGCCTGGTCAAAGTCCTGTTTTGGCTCTTCCCTGTACGGAAACGATACGTTAATTTCACGGTACTGACACGGAAATATCCACGGAAAAGACACGGAACCAACACGGAACCAACACGGAACCAACACGGAACCAATACGGACACGACACGGACATCAACACGGACACAACACGGACACGACACGGACACAACACGAAAATCACACGGAAATAAATCCCTTCCACACGTGATCCACACGTCACTCTGACCGTAAATGTACCAAACATACGACCCTCGACCCTGCAGGATGGGGTCAACACACATGTTTTACCCTTAATTTCGCCCTGAATCATGACTGCAGCATCCTTTTTAGCGGTTTCCCTCCTGTTTTTAGGGCTTCCTTCTTCCATCTTGCATTGGAATTAACGAGTTTTACAGGTTTCCTTACGCTTCCCGCACCGGAACAGCCACGAAAACAGGGGCCAAAACGGCCACGAAAGTCTTATCCTTTGCCTTTTAGACCCGGTTTCGAATCGGGGAGGGGCTTGGAGCATCCCATCCGGACATCCCTTGACCAAAATCATCGCCTTTCGCCGTATGAACAGACTTTTTAAAAAAGTCCCGATATTCAAACGGCCAATTTTGCGGTCCGGACGGTCACAGAACCCTTCAATGCCTCCCGGCCGGAAGGGAGCCCGGTCAACTCCTCGAGGGAGGAAATGTGGCAAGGCTTGCTTTTCCAATGGGTTCCTTTTGGCCTCCCACTGACCGTGGGAAGACCGGGGGAATAGGGCGAGAATAGGGAGGGAATAGGGTCGGGAAAAGGCGGGAACAAAGCCACAACAGGGCGGGAAGCCTTCCCGCGTGTTTCCCCCTCCCTTGCCTGCCCCGGACTCGATCCGGGGTCCCTTTGTCCTCCTCTGGTCCCTTGAATTACGTTACTGTTTCGTAGTATAGTATCTATAATGTCTAAAAAACTCATCGATCTGAGGAGCGACACGGTGACCCGTCCCTCTCCCGGGATGCGGAAGGCGATGGCCAATGCCGTGGTCGGGGATGATGTCTTCAACGACGACCCCACGGTCAAGGTCCTGGAGGCCAAAGTCGCCCGCCTGTTCGGCAGGGAGGCAGCGTTGTTCGTTCCCTCTGGCACGATGGCGAACCAGATCTCACTCCGGGCCTGGACCCGTCCCGGGGACGAAGTGATTTGCGAGGCGGACGCTCACATCCTGCACTACGAAATGGGCGCGGCGGGGGCCCTGGCTGGGGTGCAACTTAGGCCCTTGCAGGGGGAGCGCGGTATCCTCTCAGCGGAGCAAGTGAAGGCGGCGATTCGGCCCACGGACGGGCATCAGCTTCCCACCACCCTCGTGGCCCTGGAGAACTCCCATAACCGGGCCGGGGGCACGGTTTACCCCCTGCAAGTCATCAAGGATATCTCGAAGGCTGCGCGGGCCAAGGGGCTCAAGGTCTTCCTGGACGGCGCCCGGATCTGGAATGCCTCCGCAGCCACGGGAGTTCCCCTGAAAGAATACGCCCAGCATTTCAATTCGGTTTCGGCCTGCTTTTCAAAGGGGCTGGGCTGTCCCATCGGCTCCATCGTAATCGGGGACAAAGAGTTTGTCGCCCGGGCCCGGGTCTCTCGTCGAATGTACGGCGGAGCCATGCGCCAAGTCGGGGTCCTGGCAGCCTGCGCGCTCTATGCCCTCAAGCACAACCTGCCCCGCCTTCCCGAGGACCACGCCAAAGCCCGGCTCCTGGCCGAAGGTTTGGCCGAACTGCCGGGTGTAGACCTGGACCTCTCCACGGTCCAGACCAACATCGTGGTCTTCGACATCACCCGCACCCGGCGCACGCCCGAGGCCCTTACCGAGCGCCTGGCGAGGGCGGGGGTCCTGGTCGTTCCGTTCGGGGCCACCAGCCTTCGAGCGGTCTGCCATCTGGACGTGAGCTGGGACGATATCCTCTCCGCCCTAAAGGTTTTCCAAGGGGTATTCCGAAAACCCCGCTGATCCTCGGCTCATCTGATTCTTTAGGTCCGGAAGCAGTACCCTTCACCTAATCCCACCTAGCAAGGGTGGGATTCTTGGTTTGAACCTAGTCCGGCAATTAGGAGACTCCTCCGCAACCAGTTGTGGAATAATCGGTTACAAGGTGTCAAATAATGGGAAATGGGGGGAAAGTCCCAAAGCCCTTGCCTTTAATGGCTGTTTTTAGTAAAATTAAAGGTTCGAAAAGAATTACCCATGTCCAAATTCGCCACCAACCTGAGGCACCGGTTCGTCACCGGGCTCATCGCCATCCTGCCCCTGGGGCTGACCATCTATGTCTCTTGGTTCCTGCTGAACCTCTTGGGGAACATCTTCGGCAACCTGCTCAAGAAATTTCCCTATCTCAAAGCCCAGCCCCAAGTGGCCATCTCGGCCCTGGGCCTCCTCCTGCTTCTGCTGCTGATCTATCTGGTGGGGCTTTTCACTTCAAACGTTCTGGGCCGGCGGTTTCTCGTCTGGGGGGAGAGCCTGCTCACCCGGATCCCGTTCATCCGAAAGGTCTATTCCACCTCCCGGCAATTGACCGACACCTTCCTCATCGACAAGGCGGCCTTCCGGCAGGTGGTCCTGGTGGAGTGGCCACGGAAGGGCATCTATACCCTGGGGTTCGTGACCAGCGACCTCCGCTGGCCGATGGAGAACGGGGAGTGCGCCATCAACATCTTCATCCCCAACACGCCCAACCCCTCCAGCGGCAGGCTGTATCACATCCCGGAGAAGGAGATCATTCCCACCCGTCTTTCGGTGGAGTGGGCCCTCAAGATGATCATCTCGGGCGGGATCGTAGCCCCGTCGCCGGATTTATTGGAAAAGATCAAGACGGCGCCGCTGGGCGCCTTTCGCAAAGCTTCCGGCGAAGATTGAGAATGGTGTTCGGCAAGGCCAAAAAGAAAAAGGCGGAGCTGCCGGGGATCGAGGACGTCCGCACCATGGTGCGGAAGGGCTTCGATCGCAGCCTCTTCTCCAGCGAGCAGCGCCAGATGCTTCTCTCCATCCTGGATATCGGCCAGATCCCGATCCGGGAGGTGATGGTTCCGCGGGTGGACATGGTGGCCGTGGAGGCCGAGGCCACGATGGAGGACATCCTCTACCAGTTCAAGCTCTCCGGCTACTCCCGGCTGCCGGTCTACGACGGGAGCCTGGAGAACATCATCGGGATCGTGTACGTGCGCGACCTCCTGCGATTCTGGACCAAGCGGCGGGAGGACCTGCGGGCCGTGGAGTTCATCCGTCTTCCGCACTTCATCCCCTCCTCCAAGAAGGTCCTGGACGCCCTGCGGGAGTTCCGAAAGCAGCACATCTCGATCGCGATGGTGATCGACGAGTACGGCGCCCTGGAGGGCATGGTGACCATGGACGACCTCCTGGAGGAGATCGTGGGAGAGCTGCAGGACGAGTTCACCCAGGACGAGCGGCTCTACCGCCGGGAGGAGGACGGCTCCACCCTCGTGGACCCGCGGATGGCCGTCGAAGACCTGGAGAAAGTTTTCGGGCTCGAGGTCAGGGAGGAGGGCATCCAGAGCGTGGGGGGGCTGGTCCTGACCCGGATGGGGCGGGTGCCGCAGAAGGGCGAGAAGATCCAGATCGGGGGACTGGAGATCGAGGTGGTCGAGGCCACCAAGCAGAAGATCCAGCGCCTGGTGATACGGGAGAATAAATCATCACTGTCCATTGAGCATCCAGCCCTTCAATCCCCCAAATGATAAACGATCCATGCTCAACGCCAAATTTAAAATAAAGCTTTTGCTTCCCCTTGGAATCATCGTTACTCTGGTGATTCTGCTGGCGAGCCTGTCCTGGGTTTTCAGGCCGGGCAAGGCCGAAAAGGTCATGCTTTTGATTGAGCCCAACCGGCTGGTGGCCGACGGGAGAGCGAAAACCACGTTCATCCTTCGGGCCCATGACGGGAAGGGAAGGGGAACGGTCCTGAGAGGCCAGGTGGCTTTTGAGGTTTTCTCCCGGAAAGGGATCCTGACACTTTCGAGCGGCCAAGTTTGGAACAGCAACCGCCGGGAGGTCCGGGCGACCGCAACGGCCGGAGTGCAGACCGGGACAGCCAAGGTCGTGGCCCGGATGGACGGACTCGTCTCCGACACCGTAACCCTTGAGAACATCCCCAGTTACGATGACCGGAACGGGGACGGATTCCCGGACGTGGCCCAGCTCGCCGGGGAGCAGGACAAGGAGCGTTTCCGGGAATGGCTCGCCTCGATCGCCGAGGCCCAGTACTACCAGACCAGCGACCTCTGGAACAAAGACCAACAGGACTGCGCGGGGCTCATCCGCTTCGCCTTTCGCGAAGCGCTGAAGCGGCACGACCGGGAGTGGCTTCTGCACTTCAAGTTCCTGACCGAGCCCGGGATCGGGGACGTGGAAGCCTTCAACTATCCTGCGATGCCGCTCCTGGGCCCGAACCTTTTTCGAACCAAGCCCGAAGCCTTCCGGCCCGAGGACCTGGCCGATAGCACGTTCTCCAGTTTCTGCGAGGCCAAGTACCTGCCAGCCCACAACTGCGTGGCGCTCGGCTACGACGAGCGGAACCTGCGCAAGGGCGACCTCCTTTTCTTCTTCCATTACGACGATCCCGAGATGCCCTATCACGGAATCATCTTCACGGGAACGAGTCCGGAGGGCGAAGAGGACTGGCTAGTCTATCACACCGGGCCGGTGGAGGGGACCAGGGGCGTGGTGAAGAAGGTCAGGTTCAGGGACTTGAAACAGCACCCCGAGGAGAAGTGGCGCCCGCTTCAGAGCAACAGGTACTTCCTTGGATATTACCGTTGGAAGATGATCGCATAAGATGAGACCTTGACCGACCCCCCTCCGATTTCCGAAAATGAGTCCAGGACATACCGCTCCGGGATCGTGGCCATCGTGCTGGATGAGCAGAGCCAGGTGCTCTTGGGACACTCCGCGTCCTACGATTCGAGCTGGCGCAAGGGTTACTGGGAGTTCCCCCAGGGCGGGGTCCTGCCCGGGGAGAGCGAAGAGCAGGCGCTCCTGCGTGAACTCAAGGAGGAGATTGGGACCGATCGGGTGGAGATCCTGGCCAAGAGTACCAGTCACTACCACTATGACTGGCGCAAGGAGCACAGAGGGCAGCACGGACAGGAGCAGCGCTACTTCCTGGTCCGCTTGCTGGGAGCCCCCGAGCTTGCGCCGGACCCCAAGGAGTTCACGGCCCTCCGCTGGGTCTCCTGGGAGAGCCTGCGCAAGTTACTCCGGACCTTCAAGGCTAAGCGCGAGGCCTACCTTTCGGCACTGGCGGAGTTCGAGGAAGAAGGGGGCCGTCTTAAACCGGAATTCCAGACGAAAGTTTAGAACTAAGATTTTGGAATGGAGATGGTCGGAAAAACATCCGAATCCAACATCGCCCAAAAGGAATCCATGAAAGACATGATATACTACAAGACGGTGCTCAAAAACGGCATCCGGGTGATCACGGAGCGGATCAGCCACGTGCGCTCGGTCTCGCTGGGGGTCTTCGTCACCAGCGGGGCCCGGGATGAATCCAAGGAGGAGAACGGGATCTCGCACATGATCGAGCACATGGTGTTCAAGGGCACCGAGAAGCGGACGGCCAAGGACATCGCCATGAGCCTGGAGTCCGTAGGCGGGCACCTGGACGCGTTCACTTCCAAGGAGGAGACCTGCTTCTTCGCCCGGGTCCTGGACGAGCACGTGCCCCTGGCCGTGGACGTGATCTCGGACATCGCTACCTGCTCGCTGTTTGCGGAGAAGGACTTGGAGAAGGAGAAAAAGGTCGTCTTAGAGGAGATCAAGGGCGTGGAGGATTCCCCGGACGATTTGGTTCACGACATCCTTGGGGCCGCGCTCTTCGACGGGCATCCCCTGGGCCAGACGGTCCTGGGGCCGCCCGGGAACTGCAAGCGCTGGACGAGCGAGAAGCTCAAGTCCTTCTGGAGGGAACATTACCTGACCCCCTCGGTGATCGTGGCTGCTGCCGGGAGCGTGGAGCACAGCGAACTCGTCAAGCTGGCCGGGCGGGCATACGAGTTTCCCAAGGGAGAGCCCGGGAGCAAGAACGGCCCCCTTCCGGAGACCCCTCCCCGCTCCAGGATCCGGAGAAAGAAGATCACTCAGGCGCACCTGACCCTGGGATGCCGCACCTTCCCCTTCACGGACCCCCGGCGGTTCGCCCTTCTCATCTTCTCCACGATCCTGGGCGGCGGGATGTCCTCGAGGCTGTTTCAGACCGTGCGGGAGAGGGAAGGGCTGGCCTACGCCGTGTTCTCCTACACCGACTTCTTCCAAGATACAGGGATGTTCGGGATCTACCTGGGGGTGGATCCCCAAAAGGTCCTGGAGGCCCTGAGGCTCGTTCTGCGGGAGGTCGGGACGTTTCCCAAGGAAGGAATCAGTGAGCAGGACCTGGAGAACGCCAAGCAGCAGATCAAAGGGAACATGATGCTGGGCCTGGAGAGCACCTCGAACCGGATGATGCGCCTTGCCCGCATGGAGATGATTATCGGGAAATACGTGACCCCGGATGAGACCCTTAGCGAGATCGACGGCGTAACCCGCGAGGAGGTGCTCGCCGTAGCCAGGGAGTTCATCGACCCCCGCCACCTCTCGCTCGCGGCCGTGGGTCCGCTTCGGGAAGGCAAAATCGATTTGGGGGAGCTGCTTTGATTTGAGATTTTGGAATGCGGAAATCTGAAAATGAACTCTTAGTTTCTAAACCCAATATCATTAA
>Ga0315283_10005154_pt1 | contig 11501 bp, 11 predicted proteins | sample YL17G09_0_MG_FD_204541 | JGI IMG/M metagenome (GOLD analysis project Ga0315283, IMG submission 204541) | Sediment microbial communities from Yellowstone Lake, YNP, Wyoming, USA - YL17G09_0 | ecosystem: Environmental > Aquatic > Freshwater > Lake > Sediment | place: USA: Wyoming | collected...
GGAGTCAAAGCATATCAGGCATATCGTGACAAAAAAGCTCAAAGATGTTTTCATAGAGCTGAAAGGGGGTTAAATAATGATGGGAGCTAAAAATTTGTCTGTTAGCCTGGAAAAAGTAGGAAATCCAGAAAAGAAACTAGAAAAAGGAATTAGAAACTGCAACGAAAAAACATTCAGAGAGGTTATTAGTTATTTGATGGATCCTAGAGAAGATGAGGATAATCCAGCGTATAATGCGGATGCCAGAGCATTTGCTCAGGATGTTGAGAGAATGATGAATGTCGGAGGACAAGAGAGATTCTCTTTAATGTATCTTAATGCAAATAATCAGCTGTCTTCACCTGTAACTAATCTGGAAAAAAGAATAGGAGAGTATTCAGATGCAGTTGCAAAAAGAGTCAGCAGAAATGAGGCTGGAGAGGAAATAACCTATGATGGTGTGAAGCTGGTAGCAGATATAGAATCGACAGGAGGCATATAAAACCAATCTGAAAATGGATGCGTCTGATAAGAAAAATTTATTTGGAGGTGTAACAGAACTGGAGGACGGAAGAGTAAAAGTAGGGTTTACAACTGGCGACGCTATTTTTACAAAAGAGCAATATCTCTTGTATAGACAAAAGATAGAAAAGGCAAATAAGTTCTATAAGGAAAGAGCTGAAAAAGAAAGAACAACCCCTTGCCAAGACAAAAGGCATCTCCAGATTCTGTACACCTTTTATAATAGAGAGTTTGAATCGATTGCAAAGGGGGTTGTAGGGAATGTACCTTATTTCAAAGAGATAATAATAACAGATGGAGCATACAAAAAGGCAAATTGGATTGCAAAAAGAATGCACTCTCTTGCAGGAGATAATGAAATCTATCTGCATTTGATTAATTCCATTAAACAAAGAAAAAAAATGGATTTTGTTGTGAGGGATGTTTATATCCCGGGAGGGCAAATAGTGACCCCTGTCACATGTTCTCTAAAATACCCTTCAGAAAAGATGAAGGATTCTCAAAAAATAATGGAGAGAGGATGGTACATTTCTGGATGGGCGCATTCGCATGCCCGAATGCAGACTTTTCACTCCGGCACAGACAAGAATAATCTACTAACAGAGGTCCTTAATGGCACTACTGTAAAAATATCTCCCAATCCATTCGGCATAGGAAAAGTGCAGGAATATTCTTTTAGATTTTTTCCAAGCATAGTCTTTAACGCATTAGGCGATTTGCCCTCGTGTGCAATAGCAATAGATTATCCCCAGTTTGTTTTAGGAAAAGGATTGACAATGAAGACGCATATTAATTTTTCTCCAAGACTAAGGATAAGAAAAGAGGCAAATCAGGTTCATTTAAATTCCCAATTTATTAACGAGGAAATAAAGACAAAAGTTTTGTCCTATAACAAAGGACTGGCAATTTATAGTCCTGAAAAAATTGTAGAATCGGAGCCAAATTTAGAAAAAACAGAATCAAAGCCAAATTTAGAAAAGAAGGTATCAAAATCCTCTCCTGCAAAAAAGATAGATTCATTTAGAATTTTCAAAAGACTGGGAGTTTTGGAAAAACAGTACGAGGAACTTTATGGAAAACTAATCCGACTCGAAAAGCAAAATATTTACCTTAAGAAAAAGGTTGAAAATTTAGAAGGAATACTGGAGAGGGAAGAATGATTATCAGATTAATTCGGGATTTTTTTGGAAGACTTACCGAAGACAGAGGAAATGGAGCAAGGCATTTAATAAGAAATAATTCAGATAATATCTCAACTCCACGAATAACTAATATTGTTTCTAATCCTTCCAACAATTCAAAATCAAATAATCCCCCTTTTCCGGTTTTTTCTTTCAAAAGGAGTTATTTAATGGATTTTTCAGATAACAGGGAACCTTTAATTTATCTTTCTGGAAAACTTTATACTCTTGGGAAAAAAACCGATAATCCCAAGGAAGGAATTATCTATCAGAACAGATGCCATAAACTGGAAGAATTAGAGGGTATTGTTGAGATGGAAAATCAAATGATTGAGAGTAATAGGGAAAAAATCCAGTCTTTTCAAAAAGAAGCTCTATACTTTTACGCTAAAAAACAAGATTTAGAAAATTTAGAAAGTCTAGAGGCATCTGATGATTATTCTTCGCTTAGTTCATTTATTCTAAATTATTTGATTCCAGCTCATATAAAAAAAATCAATGAATCTAAAAATGATATTCCAAAAAAGATAGAGACTGACAAAATAAAACTTAAACCAATAATATTTCCGAATGGCCTCTCTGTTTTGGAAACACTTACTCAGGGGTGGTCCAAATCCAATCACAACTTAAGAGGATTTGCTTTAATTGATGGAGGGGTTTATTTAATTCAAAAAGACGCAAATCTGGACAAATCTGAAAAAAGCAAAAGAGCAGAAGAATTTGAATCTGAATATTTAAAGCATCTGTCAGATGGGATTAATCATTTTGTTAACAGCGATATTTTTTCTTGCCTTAAGAAAGTAAACAAATCTTTACCATTAAAAAAGAAGAGTTTGGAAAATGTTCCCAATTCAATCAATGGACTTTATTTTCAAAAAAATTCTGAGAAAGAGTATATAACTTACGTTAATACTGGAGAATACACGATGGGGCATGATGGAAAATTCTATCATTTTGGTTCTACTAATGTAGGGATTTCTGTCTATTCTCTTAAAGACAAAATCAAATTCTCCGAAAGACCATTTATATACAATCATCCAACTTACAACCATCCTTTGGTGTTTGGAAGCTCAAACATAAAACAAATATGTCTGGGAGCAGCTAATGATGCTTCTTATAGAAGGGCTAAATGGAGAGTTACAAGCGACACGGATTCTCCTACTGAATTAGCTTACGGAATTTTAGAAACTCTAAGGAGGGGCAAGAATATAATCACTTGTGGATGCACTAATGACAATAGCAATATTACTTATGCAAATGTAGAGGACTGTGGAAGAAAGATTTCTCTGGCAGCAGCCAAGACAATGGAATTAACAGGAGTTCCAATATTTTATGGAGGATAAATGGCCGATAATTATTCATTAAATTCAACAAGAGAACTGATGGATAGGCAGATAAGAATATGGGGAGAAGAAAATCAGGCCAAACTTCAGAATTCAAAAGTGCTTATTCTTGGGGGGGATTATGCCTCAGAAATGGTTCTTGCAGGATTGGTTGGATTGGGGATAGGAAATATTCTTGTGATGGATAATCGTGAACAGGCAATAACTAAATCAAGCTTCCTTGCACCAAAATATAAATATCCTATAAAAATAAGAAAATTTCCAGAAACCTTGAATAAGATAAACCCCTTTGTAAATGCAAAGTCAGTGAAATCTTTTTTCTCTCGTTCTATTCTGAATTATTATAATTTCAACCCGCAGATTATAATTGACACAACAAATAATTATTCTTCCAAAATGAATGTCTTGGATTATCTCCAAAAACGAAGTGGTAAGTTGTTCCTCTCTTGTTTTGCAGATGGAAATAAATGCAGTGTGACTCGCTTCATGCCTTCACCAAATAATTCCAATGTGCTTTTAGACCCCAATGGAATAAATGAAGACTGCAAACAGGGAATTTCCCCTTCCGGTGTTGCAGCAGGAATAATTTTAGAAGAACTAAGAAAAGGCTTGATACATCTTGAGAGAGACTCGCCGCTTGAGAAAAAAGTTATGTATAATATTAATTCTTCAGAGAGAACCTCGCTCTTGAATAGCACTAATTATTCTGCAGTAGCGGACTTAAGCACCAAAAGATGTTTAGTTGCAGGGGCAGGAGGCATTGGAACCTACGTTGCACTTAATCTGGCATTGTCTGGATTTAGAAATATAGATATTTTGGATTATGACGAAGTTAGCGAAACCAATCTTAACAGACAGATTTTATTTTACGAAAAAGTTGGGCAGAAAAAAGCCAAGACTCTTAAAGAAAGAATAAAGCAAATGGCTTCCGTTAATTCCAAAGATTTTTCTGAAGAAAAACATAAGATAACCCCCGATTCATTTAATTTTCTAAGGAAAAAAAATTATTCTCTTATCTTTGGGTGCTTTGACAATATAAGAGCAAGATACTTGCTTAATTATTTTGCAATTGATTTGAAAATTCCTTACATTGATGGATCGACTTCTACAGCTGTTGGAAGTGTTATTTCTTATTATCCTCATCAATCTCATTGTGTATCCTGCAAAAAAAACCTAGTATTAGAAGAAGAAGTAAGGCATAGCTGTGCTCATGCAGACCCAAGTGTTGTTATGCCAAACATGATTATTGGAAGTATGATGGTGGGTGAAGCAATTAACATACTTTCAGGAAGAGATAGAAGATGCAAGACAATGGCGTATGATAACAACCACCCTCAAAGAATTTACCAAAAACCCTCTCCTCCAAGAAGGCCTGATTGCAGATGCTGAAAATGGAAAGAATAATCTTAAGTTATCATGCTAAAAAAAAGAATGAAACAAAGAGGGGTTAAATTTAATGAGATAATTGAAACAATTTATCTTCCAGATTATGTAATTAATAAGGGCGATATAATTGAATCTTATAAGGAGGTAAATGGAAAAAATTTAAAAATAGTTTACTCCAGATTGAGTAAATTTATAAAGATTATAACTATTATAGTAAAATGAAAATAGAATATGATAAATTTGCAAATGCAGCATATATTTATTTCAAGGAAATAGGAGCTGGAGAAGTAGCAGAGACTATTTCCCTAAATGATAATATTAACATAGATTTGAATAAGGAAGGCAAGACATTAGGAATTGAGATACTTGATGCCAGCAAAAACCTTCCAGCAATGGCCCTAAAATCCGCTGAAGTGATATCTGATTAAGATTTATCTCAAAAAGCCATACTTTATAAACCCACAATTCTGGATAAATGTATGATGCTTTCTGATTATAAATAATATCGGAGGTTAAACACACATGGGATACGGAAATTTCAACACTGCTCCAAGAGAAATGCATAAAGCAATGTGCTCTAAGTGCAAGAAAGAATGCCAAGTTCCTTTCAAGCCAACTGAAGGAAAGCCAGTTTATTGCAAGGAATGTTATGCTACAATGCCTAAGAAGCAAAGATACTAATTAATTTTAGTTATCTAGCTAGTAGGTACAATTTTTATTTTTTTATTTTATCTTTACAGATTCTTAATTTTTTAATACCATACCTTTATAAATGATGTTTAAGGTAAATAAATATGGGAGATTTTAGATCCAACGATAGAGGAAGAAGCGATGGCTTTAGCAGAGGCAGATCTAGCGGAGGATTCGGAGGAGGTAGAGGTGGATTCGGTGGTGGTAGAGGTGGATTTGGAGGAGGTAGAGGTGGATTCAGGGATAGAGATTCTAGAAGACCTGTTGAAATGCATGATGCTGTTTGTGATAAATGCAAGAAAGATTGCCAGGTTCCATTTAGGCCAAGTGGAGACAAGCCTGTTCTTTGCAGTGATTGCTTTAGACAAGATGGCGGTTCAAGCTCAAGAGATAGAAGTTTCGGTTCAAGTTCAAGGGGCAACAGCGGTTCTGGTTCTCAATCAGGAATGTCAGCAGATCAATTCAAACAACTTAATACTAAGGTAGACAAAATACTTAAGATTCTTGAAAATGTAGAAATAGTCGAAGAAGATGGAGAGGAAGAATATGAAGAAGAGGAAGAGGGAGAAGATGAGGAAGAAGAAGTTAAGGCTAAAGGTAAAAAAGATGAAGAAGAGGAAGAGGAAGAGGAAGAGGAAGAGGAAGACGAAGAAGTTGAATCTAAAGAAGATTCAGAAAACTGAATCTAAAGAAGAGCCTAGTAAAGATTAATTAAAAAGATATTAAACAGAAATTCCTGATTCTTTAGGTTTTTTAGAATGCTGGTCCATTTTTCCGCTTAATAAGCAATCCCAGCACGGGCGAATTGTTCCATCTGCATCCTGGATTCTCATTGCCCCCTTGCATTTAGGACAGACTTTGGTTTCAGTTTCATCCATTAAAAATACAAGTAATTCGGGTTTTAAAGATTTCTTATACTTGAATACATCCTTCTTTTTTCAGGAAAATTTGTAAATTCCGACTATATTTTCTATAACAATTTTGTTTATAAATAAAAAACCCTGATAATCTAGATGAAACAAAAGCTTGCCCTTGAGCTTGCGGCAAAAGAAGGTATTGCTCTGACATTCAAGGATGTTAGGCTTAGAACGGCATCTTCAGAAGTTCTTCCTGATGAAGTTGATATTTCTTCACAATTTTCTAGAAATGTTCCTCTTAAAATCCCTATAGTAAGTGCAGCGATGGATACAGTTACTGAATCAAAAATGGCTATAGAGATGGCAAAACTTGGGGGCTTAGGAGTTATTCATAGAAATTTAACTCCTGAAGAACAAGCAGAAAATGTTAGTAAGGTTAAGCATTATCTTAATGGATTAATACTAAAGCCAATATGTATTCATGAAGAAGAATCTATTGAAGATATTTTAATAAGAAGAAAAGAAAAAGGATATGCCTTTGATAGTTTTCCAGTAATTAGTTCTGAAAATAAACTTGTAGGCATAGTGACTGAAACCGATTTTACTTTTTCTAAAGATAATTCTCAGCTTGTTAAAGATATAATGTGCACTAACTTATGGACTGCTCCAAAGGGTACCAATTTAAATGATGCCTATAAAATGATGATGAAAGAAAAAAGAAAACTTCTTCCGCTGATTAATAAAAATGGAGAGCTTACAGGGATGTATGTTTTCAGAGACGTTAAAAGAATCGTGACAAGAAGTGCTGAAACTTATAATGTAGATTCAAACAATAGACTAAGGGTTGCAGCTGCAATAGGCACTGGAAAAGATGAATTTGAAAGAGCAGCACGCTTAGTTGATGAAAATGTTGATGTTCTTGTTATAGACACTGCCCATGCCGATACAAAATCTGCAATAAATATGTTAAAAGAGCTTAAGAAAAAATATTCTGATGTAGATATTGTTGTTGGAAATGTTTCTATTGGTGAGTCTGCTAAAAGATTGGCTGATGCCGGAGCAGACGGAATTAAAGTAGGGCAGGGCCCTGGCTCGATTTGTACAACAAGAATTATTGCAGGGGTTGGAAGGCCTCAAGTTTCAGCTGTTTATGACTGTGCCAAGGTGTTGAAAAAATCTAAATATAATATTCCTATTTGTGCAGATGGGGGCATAGAATATTCAGGGGACATTCCAATTGCAATTGCAGCAGGAGCCAATTGTGTAATGGTTGGTAGTTTGCTTGCAGGAACTGACGAAGCTCCTGGAGAAGTTATATTTTTTGAAGGGAGGCAATGGAAAGAATACAGAGGAATGGGCTCTTTGGGTGCAATGGAATCTAGCAGAAGCTCAAAAGAGAGATATTTTCAAGGAGCAAGACCAACAGGAAAATTAATTCCAGAAGGCGTTGAAGCAAGGGTTCAATATAAAGGCAAGGTAGAATCAGTCATAGCTCAATATGTTGGAGGATTAAAAAGTGGAATGGGTTATACTGGTTCAAAAACAATAAAACATCTTAGAGATAATACTGAATTTGATAGGATTACTCAAGCAGGTCTTGCAGAAAGCCACCCACATAATATTGCAATAACTAAAGAACCTCCAAATTATAGAACACCATGACAATTGAAAAACTCACAAAAGATGCTAAGGTTATAGCAGTAATATGCAATCAATGGGGAGATACTGGGAAAGGAAAATTTTCAGATTATTTTGCCGCATTTTGGGCAGATGTTTGTGCAAGAGGAACAGGAGGAAATAATGCAGGACACACTGTTGTTATTGGAGACAAAAAAAGAATATTTCATCTTATTCCTTCTGGAATTACCTATGATAAAGATGGAAAGATAAATGTACTTGGAAATGGAATGGTAATAGACCTTGGAGTCTTATCTGGAGAAATGGATGAACTTGATTCAGCCAGAATGACTTATAATAATCTTATGATAAGCGAGGACGCTCATGTTATTCTTCCATTTCATATTCAAAAAGATAAAGAAACAACTGCGACTCAAAAATCCGGAGGAGTAGGAAGCACAGGCAGAGGAATAGGGCCCGCCTATGCAGATAAAGTTTCATCAAGGGCTGGAGTAATGGTTAGAGATATATTCAACGAAGATGTTCTTGCTAAAAGATTGGAAAAATTATCTAAATATCATGGAGATTCATTTGATAAAGATGGGACAATAGCCTATCTAAGAAAGTATGCTGATAGAATAAAACCTTTTGTTAGAAATACTATGTCTGAAATGCAGGAATTTGTAAGGGGAGGAAAAAAAGTTCTTCTTGAAGGCGCTCAGGGATTATTATTAAGTTCAGAATTCGGAACATATCCTTATCTAACTGGTTCAGATTGCTCCTTAAATGGAACAGCAACGGGAGTTGGTTTGTGTGCCAAGCAAGTGGATTTATGCTTGGGAGTAGTAAAGTTTCCAATGATGACTAGAGTTGGCGGGGGACCTTTTCCTACAGAACTTGGAGGAAAAGTTTCAGAAATTTATTGTGCGGCAACAGATGAAGATGGAAAATCTCTCTATAGCTTAAGGACAGAACTTGAAGTAGCAGATGTTCCATTTGAAATTAAATCTAATGGGCAGATAAAGTATAATCATAATCATCCAAATATTGTGAATCTTATGAATTCTTCTGATGATTTCAAAAAGGGAAGGGGCATAAGATTGGCTGGAGAAGAATTCGGCGCGACAACAGGCAGGCCAAGAAGAACAGGGTGGACAGATTTAATGGCTCTTAAGTATGCAATTGGCATAAATGGGCCTGATTTGATTCTAACAAAACCAGATGTGATGAGAGGAGCGGATATGTTCAGCCTTGGAGCAGGTTATAAAAATCTTCAGACATTTACAAGAGATTCTTATTCTCTTTCAACAGCACAACCTTCTTATATGACATTTCCTGGATTTGATGATGATATTTCTGGAGCAAAAGATATAGCTGAGCTTCCTCGGGGATTAAGAGATAGCATTGACTTCACAGAAAAGTTTACTGGCGGAAGGGTCAGAGTAGTTTCAGTTGGCGCAGAGCGAGATGCAACAATAATTAGATAAAATTTTAATTATATGAATGGATATTATATATTCAAGGATATGAATTCTTTTTAAAGCATGTTTTATACTACATTTATGGTTCATAGAATTGAGGTGGCTTCAAAGATTTCAGATACAAGAGCTGAAGTTAAAAAAAGAAAAATTCAATCTATGGGGTTTGATGTTGAGGAAGTAAGCTTAACCGATGTTTTTACTCTTGATTCCAATGATGATTCTGCCACCTTGGAAAAGGTTGCATCTATGCATTCCAATCCTGTAACGCAGGAAGCTGGAATAGATCAGCCAAAATCTCCTGAAAAATTTGATTATGCGGTTGAGGTTGGTTTTTTGCCAGGAGTCACTGATAACGTCGGAACTACTTCAAGAGAAATTGTAGAAGATTGTTTTAAAAGAAATTTAGAAGGGCAGGGAGTTTATAGTTCTCAAGTAATGTTTTTGAAAGGAAATTTAACAAGAGAAGATGCTTTGAAGATAGGGGGAGCTTTTTCTAATCCCATAATTCAAAGAGCATCTGTAAAAAGTTATGATGAATTTATGAAAGATGGAGGAATGGGAGTTATTGTTCCCAGGGTTAGACTGCATGAATCTCCTACAGTAGATTTGGTTGAGATTCTAAATGCTTCTGATGATGAATTAATGATAATAGGAAAACAAGGAATTGCAAATGCAGATGGAACAAGAAGAGGACCTCTCGCATTAGACAAATTATATATGAAAGCTATTCAGAGATATTTTCAGGAAAGAGGAAGAAATCCAACAGATATTGAACTTGAGTCTATTGCTCAAACATGGAGCGAGCATTGCAAGCATACTATATTCGCAGACCAAATTGATGATATTAAAGACGGTTTATTCAAGCATTACATAAAAAGAGCCACAGAAGAAGTAAGAAAAGCAAAAGGCAAAAAAGATATTTGTGTTTCGGTGTTTACAGATAATGCTGGAGGGATTATCTTTGATGATAAATATTTAGTATGCGATAAAGCAGAAACACACAACTCTCCAAGTGCATTAGATCCTTTTGGAGGTTCTATTACAGGCATAGTCGGGGTTAACAGAGATCCTATGGGTTTTGGTATGGGTGCTAAACCATTTTTTAATGGGTATGGTTTCTGTTTTGGAAATCCTGAAGATACAAGAGCGCTTTACAAAGGAAAAGATAAAACTCAGCAAATGCTTTCACCTAAAAGAATTATGGGTGGTGTTATTGAAGGTGTAAATGTTGGAGCAAATTGTTCAGGAATTCCAACACCTCAAGGATTTGTTTATTTTGATGAGAGTTACAGGGCAAAACCTTTAGTTTTTGTTAGGACTGATGGGATAATTCCAAGAAAGAAAAACGGAAAACTTTTGCATTTAAAGGGGGCTCAACCTGGAGACAATATAGTTATGGTCGGTGGCAGAGTTGGGAAAGATGGGACTCATGGGGCAACATTCTCTTCAGAGGAAATGGATTCTGGAAGTCCAGCAACAGCTGTCCAAATTGGAGATCCTATAACTCAGAAAAAAATGAGTGATGCAATTATAAAGGAAGCAAGAGATAGAAGATTATACACTAGCATAACTGATAATGGTGCTGGCGGTTTATCTTGCTCAGTACCTGAAATGGCAAAAGAATGTGGGGGATATCATGTTGATTTAGAGAAGGTTCTATTAAAGTATCCTGGACTTTCTCCATGGGAAATTTGGGTTTCAGAATCTCAAGAAAGAATGACTCTTTCTGTTCCAAAAGAAAAATGGGATGATTTTAATAATTTAATGAAAAGAAGAGGAGTTGAGGCAACAGTTATAGGGGAGTTTACAAATTCTGGAAAAGGCATTGTAGATTATTATAATCATCGTGAGGTGGATATTGATATGGATTTCCTACATAATGGACTTCCACCAAGACCAATAACAACTACATTTACAAGAAAAAAACATGAAGAGCCAGATTTTGAATGCCCTAAAGATTTAACTGATTCTTTGCATTCAATGTTAAAAAGACAAAACATTGCAAGCTTTGAATTTATCTCACAGCAATATGACCATGAAGTTCAGGGTGGAAGTGTTATCAAGCCATTGCAAGGAAGAGGAAGAGTAAATGGGGATGCAACAGTTGTAAAGCCTGTGCTTGGTTCCAAGAAAGCAGTTGTTTTATCTCATGCTCTTAATCCAAGTTATAGTGAGATAGATACTTATCATATGGCTGCGTGCGCAATCGACACTGCCATAAGAAATTCTGTTGCAGTGGGAGCAGATTTAGAACATCTTGCATTATTGGATAATTTCTGCTGGTGCAGTTCTACTGAGCCTGAAAGATTAGGGCAATTAAAGAGAGCGTGTGAGGCATGTTATGACACTGCGGTCGGATTTGGAACACCTTTCATATCCGGAAAAGATAGTATGTTCAATGATTTCAAAGGGTTTGATGAAAATGGAAATCCAATTAAAATATCC
>Ga0315283_10005159_pt1 | contig 11495 bp, 9 predicted proteins | sample YL17G09_0_MG_FD_204541 | JGI IMG/M metagenome (GOLD analysis project Ga0315283, IMG submission 204541) | Sediment microbial communities from Yellowstone Lake, YNP, Wyoming, USA - YL17G09_0 | ecosystem: Environmental > Aquatic > Freshwater > Lake > Sediment | place: USA: Wyoming | collected...
CGACGAGGTAGCCCCCGAGATCTACCAACGTCTAGCTGACATCGGTTTCTACGGTCGTCCGACGCTGCTATCTTAAGTTTGTAACCTATTGAAATCACTTGTATAACTTCTCAATGTTACCGTCCTTTACCAAGGTCCCATCGACCTCCTGGTCTCACTGATTGCCCGCAACTTCCGATACGTTGACAGCTCCCCGCTCGCGCGGGTGGGGTCACTTAGGATGATTGTGATTTGAGTGAACCAACGAAAAAATTGCCCGAGCACCTTGGCCCCTACCGCATCATCGAGGAGGTCGGCGTTGGTGGTTTAGGGCGTGTGTTTCGTGCCATCGACGAGCGCACAGGTACGACTGTTGCGGTCAAGGTGCTGCATGACAAATATATCTCCAATCGCAAATTTCTCGGAATTTTCCATCGCGAGCTGTTGATTATGGCTGGCATGCACCATAAACATATCGTTGGCTACCTAGACGGCCATTTCGAGCCGCCAAATTGCTATATCGTCACTGAGTTCATTGAGGGCTGGTCGGGACATCATTTCTTGAAGCAGGTGGGCCGAGTGCCGCCGCTAGTGGCCTTAAGCATCATTATCGACATGATGAAGGGCATCGATCATTTGCATCTGCACGATACGATCCATTCAGATCTGTCGGCGTCGAACATCTTGATCGATCGCAGCGGGCGGGTGATGGTGACAGACTTCGGGCTATCTTGTCAGATGGAGGTTGAGGATTACAAAAATTATATGATCGGCACGCCAGGATACTACTCGCCCGAGCACATTTCCGAGGCGGCGATCTGTCCGCAAACGGACATCTACTGTGCGGGGTTGATCCTTTACGAAATGATAGCAGGACGCAAGGCGGTACCGGCTTCGACGGACCGCAGCAAAATTTTACACGCGATGAAGCGAATCAGCTTTGAGCGGCTGCACGTCAACGACAAGATGATGAACAAAATGCTCGTTAAGCTGCTCAAACAGTGCTTGCACTATAACGCGTCAAGTCGGCTGCAAACGGCCGAACACCTGATGTTTGGTTGTTACGAGATTCTGCAACGCTTCAATATTCGCTACGCCCGTCACGCAATCAAGAAGTTCCTTGTCGACAAAAATGTCGTTAAGGGCCCCTTTAGCGGGAACGATCAGGAAATTTATTTCGGCGCTGGCGAATAACGCGGCCCCGATGCATCTCGGCAAGTGCCATGCTAAAAGCCAGGGCTATCGCCGCGAGTTTGGCAAAAGTTACGCTTCCCATGGTTGGGCCTCCCGGTCGCAAAACAAGGCCTGGTACAAGCGCACCTTGTTCTTCGCTGTGTTGTAAAGGGTCATAGGGATTCGCTGGTTGAGTTCGTCGGTAGTCAGAAGCTTGATACCAGCGCTTTGCAGTAGACCTAGGACTTTGGCCTCGTAGCCGGTGATATCACCTTTGCCCGGATGGATGAAGTCGCTGCTGCCAACCTTAGCCTTTAGCCTGATGAAGAGACCAAAGGGCCCCACCACAGAAAGGTCAAGGCGCCACAAGGAACTTTGACCCTTGAGCAAGTAGCTAAAGCAGACATCGTCCTCGGCCTCGACTAATTCCTCAACCACGCCGTAGTCGCGCAGGCGCTTGATCAGGGGATCATAGGGGCGTGCGTTGAATACTTTTTTTACAAATGAGAAGTCCGGATGGACCAATGATTTGTACGCGCCTTCGATCATATCTTGGTAGGGGCTCAGGTCTCGAGTCTCCAACATCGGATTGTTCACTCGTAGCTAGTCTCGGTTTCATAACGGACCAGAAACCATGCGTGGATCGGCTGCGAGCAAGGCGAATATACTTCGCGTGCGGCAGTCGTGCTGATTACCTGAAGGCCTGCGTCCTTGCAATCCCTAAGCTGAGTCATATCCACTGCGCGGAAGCCAATAAAGTGCGGTGGTGGGCTGCTGGTGAGCAGCCAGAAGGCCGCCTCTGCATGCAGGTCAGCAGTCGTAAAGACCGGGTTTGGTCGCCGCACAAACTCAGAATCTCGGGTCATTCTAGGCCATTGGGCGACCTGGCGGCCGTCACTATAAAAACGCACCATGGCCGTCAGCTGATAGCTGTCGGTGAAAAGGGGGCCTTTTAATCGAGCAACATAGCTGCCTAACTCTTTATAACCATGGCTCTCGCTCAGAATGCGATCGCGCTTGGGGTGTATGGGCAAAAGACCGGTGTGGGCGTGGCAGATGATGAGAGCTAGCAGGGTCGCATTAATGGCAAAGGCCAACCATAACGCACGGCCTTTGCGCTGCAGTAAGGGCGCGAGCAGCGCCGCGGCCCCAAACAGGTACATGGCCGACCAGTTGGCCTCGACACCGGTGGCTAAGCTTAAGGCAGCAAAAAACGCCAGGGGCACGGCTACCGAGGCGACAACCAGTGGGCGCGAGGCTGGGGTCAAAGCAGACGATAACGCTGGAGCTATCGCCATGGGCTGTGCTGGACCAGCAAGGGTGCCGCTAGCGCCGCGCCGCCGCAGGCGCCATCGCTCCCACCAGGTCTGCAGTATGACGCCGGCCAGGGCGCCCCAAAACGCTAGCTGGCTACCAAAAAAGGTGAGGCACCGACTCAGGGCATTGAGATAGGGGTCAAAGACGGTCGCGACACGCGGCTTTTTAAGCGCCTCTGGTGGCCCTTTAAAGACCTCCGCCAGCTCCCACTCGCGGCTACCAATCTTCGCCTGTTCTGGCCAGGGTAGGACGTCGCTGCGCGGCAGGTTCATATGACTGCTAATGAATCCATGGCGCAGCTGGAAGCGCATGGTGATCCAGTCGTTGTCAGCGTTCCATGCTAAGTGGGGCAGGATGACGACAAGGGCCACTAGCGCGCCCAAATAGGGCCATGGCGAGCGCAATGCCGCTTGCCTTGGTACGCGCCTTGCCTCGGCGATCAGCGCCCATAAAAACACCGGGCCGATCAGCACCATCATATATTTTGCGAGGAACCCTAGGCCTGTGGCTAGGCCGGCGCTCAGCCAACGCCGGTGCGCACCTTGCAAAGCTAGTGCGGCCTCGCTCAGCGCGATCGTCCAGGCGAGCATGAGGCCGGTATCGGGGGTGGTGATCACCCCGAGAATCAGGCCCATGATGTTGCCAAAGGCAAGCAGCAGCGCCGTCGCCTGCGCAGTGGGTGTGCGTAGGCCCAGGATGCGAAACAGGCGTGCGGTTGCTGCAAAGGTCATAGCGGCCGTTGCTAGGGTGCCGAGTCTAGCGATCAATGGGGAACCATGGGCGAAGGTAGCAGCCCATCCAATCAAGGCCACGATCGGCGGGTGATCGAAATAGCCGAAGGCTAGGTGCTGCGCCCAGGCAAAGTAGTAGGCTTCGTCTTGCACTAATGGCATCAGCCAGGCTGCGCTGATCCAGCAGATAAAGGCGGCAGCGAAAACGGCACGGGGGGCACGCATGCGGTGTTTTGCTCCTAGGTGGCGCGCAGTTTTGCCACGAGGCCGGTCTGCCTAGTGCTGCTGGTTTTGTTGTTGATGGCGAATTGCAGGGCCCGGCGTGCACCGACGAAGATGGCTAGCTTACGCGCCCTAGTCAGCGCAGTGTACATTAGGTTGCGCTGCAGCATGACATAGTGCTGCATGGAGCATGGGATGACAACTACCGGAAACTCACTGCCTTGGGATTTGTGGATGGTAATTGCATAAGCTAGCCTGAGGTCCAAGGTAGCTTCCTCATCGTAGGTGACTAAGCGGTCGTCGCCAAAGGCCACAAGCAGCTTACCACCATCGACTTTGGCATCGCGGACGAAGCCAATGTCGCCGTTGAATACACCAAGATCGTAGTTATTGACGCTCTGGATTACCTTGTCACCTTGGCGGAGCAACAGGTTGCCGCGTTTCATCTCGCGTTTATGCTCAGCCGGTGGGTTAAGGGCACGTTGCAGCTCATCATTGATTGCGGCGGTGCCGAGTTCTCCACGATTCATCGGCGTTAATACCTGCACGTCGCTGGCGGCTGCGAAGCCGAACTGTTGCGGAATGATCCGCTGAACTAAATTGAGGATAGTTTGGCTGATATCGTGGCCGCTGTCGACTTCGATAAACTGGCAATCGTTGTCCGCTTCAGCACCGGCGAAGGCGACGTTGGCGCCGTTGTTGATGGCGTGGGCAGTCTGAATGATGCGCGAGTAGCTGGCTTGCCGAAAGATCTGTGTTAGTCGGGTGTAAGGAACGACGCCTGAGTCGATGAGGTCGCGTAGCACATTGCCGGGTCCAACCGAAGGCAGCTGATCGATATCGCCGATTAGAATCAATTGTGCGGACGGCGGGACGGCGCGAATTAAAGCGTCGGCAAGGCGAATATCGAGCATCGAGGCTTCGTCGACGATGACGACCTGAACCGGTAGCGGATTGGTTTCGTCGCGCGCGAATGAGTGCAGATGCGGTAGCCATTCGAGGGTGCGGTGGATGGTCTTGGCTGGTGCCGCTGCCACTTCGGTCAGGCGCTGGGCCGCACGCCCCGTTGGGGCAGCTAGGGCGACGGTTTTGCCCATGGCCTTGAGCAGGCGGATGATGGTATTTGCGGTCGTCGTCTTGCCGACGCCTGGGCCACCAGTTAAGACAAACAGTCGGTGCACCACAGCTTTGCGCACGGCATCCAGTTGCTCTGGCGCGAGAATAGTGCCCGAAGCTTCGCCGTACTTAGCCAACCAGGCATCGATGCGCTCGGTCTCGGCCGGCAGTGGTTTGGCCAAAAGCTTTTGGGCGCAGCGGGCGACGTTCCATTCGGCCACTAAAATATCGGTCCGGGCATGGGTACGGATCTGTGCAGGATCCCCACCGTCCGGGTTAGGAATCATCGTCGTAACTATGGCGCCTATGTCGCTGAGATGGCTTAGGCAATCCACCAGCCTAGGGGTGATTAAGTCGTACTCGAGCTGTAGACTTCCCGCTAATGCGCTGATCAGCTGCGGGGTGGTGACGTAACAATGGCCTCGCTCCTCAGCTTGCTGTATCTGAAACAGGGTGGCGGCGCGCAGCCGCTCGATCGAGTCGGCAGCGATGCCCATGCTACGGGCGATCTTATCGGCGGAGAGGAAGCCGATGCCCTGAATATCGTTCGCTAGACGGTATGGGTCGGCGGACACCTTGGTGATAGCGTTTGGGCCATAGTGGCGCAGGATGCGAGCGGCGAACAGTGGCGAGATGCCATGCGTGTTCAGGAACATCATAACGTCTGCGGCGACGCGCTGGTCCTGCCATGATTTGATGATCACGCCGGCCTTTTTCTTGCCGATGGCGGGGACTTCGTGCAGTCGATTGGGCTCAGCATCGAGGACGTCGAGGGCTTTTGTACCAAAGTGCGCGACAATTCGCGCTGCTGTTTTCGGTCCGATACCGTCGACTAATCCGGACGCTAGGTAGCGCTCGATCGCCGGTTTGGTCGCAGGCCGAATCGGCACCAAGCGTTCGATTTTAAACTGCTGACCATAGGTCGGATGCTTGGACCAAGAACCGAAGAATTCAAATTGCGCCCCAGGGTGAATGGCCGCGAAAAAACCGGTGGCGGTCACCACCGTGCCGTCATCACAATCGCGCGCCTTTAGCACGGTCCAGCCGTTGTCTTCGTTGCGAAAGGAGATGTGCTCAATTTCGGCACGAATCTGTCCGCTGGTGTTCTCTAAGGTTATCAGTCTCGCCTCCCTAACCCGGCCGCTCGGGGCGGGGGTCGAAGGCGCCATCCTAGCAAAAACATCGCTGCGACGACACAGACTTAGGGCGCCCTTCGGCGGACTTTCTCGGCTGGCTCCTGCTGCACCTTAAATTTACCAATAATTACAGTTTGATGTGTCTTTAGACTGGGTGTGATTCGCGTTTTGTAAGTTCTGGCTGCAGGCGCAAAAAAGGCCAGCACCAAGCTGGCCTCGTAAATGTAGAGCCAAAGGGAACTCTACTTGCCGGCGACTCGGCGACGACCCCGCTCATATTTTAGAATATCCGCAGCATCGACAGCTTCGGCCTCAACTTCGACCAGCGGAATGATTTGTCGCGGCCCTTTGTGGTCCTTGAGTTTCTCCTTATGCTTTCTCAATTGAGTAGTGAGATTCTCGGCCACCACATCGATCGCAGCGTGCATGTCATCTCTGGTCTGCTCAACATCTATGCCAAAGCCGTCTCCGGCGTCGAGGTGGCAGTGCACGGTGTAGCGGTTTTTCAAAACCGAAAAGGTGACCTTTGCGGCAATTGGTTTGCTAACAAATTTTTCAATTCTTTCGGCAAACTTCTCCTCAGCATAAACTTGCAGAGCTGGTGATGTGTCCATGTGCTTGAATGCAAAATGAAACTTCATGTTCTAACCTCCCAATAGGATCTTCTAACCTTCACGCCCAGAGGTGCTACTTCCAGGCATATTCTGCTTTGGCGGACGGTGGGGAAGTCTACGCTGCGTATCTACACCACACCCTCAATCGAGCTGATCCAGTATCGGCAAACCCCGCCGCTTCCTTGACCACAATTATACCTCGCAGTACTTAAGAGAGGAATAATAGCCTCGACCCGGGCCACATTTGTGCTTGCAAACCCTTGAAGCTAAAATGGTTCTCTCCAAAAATAGGTAATTTATCCCATTGACTTTCAATCGGTTGATTTAATGATCTGTGGATTTTGGCTGGCACCGGCGGTTTCCTGAGGCCCGTCATGTAAGTTGTCTAAATAACTGAATATTGCGCGGGATAGTCAAAAGTATCGTAGCTATGTTGGCCAAAACGGTTCAGCTGAACTAAACTTAATGAATATATCTTAGAAATTTTAAAAAGGGGACGCTATGACTCAGCGATTGAGTTTGAGCCTATTAATGCTCGCAGGGTTTGCGACCTTTAGCACTGCGAAGGCGGCCGAACCGTTCAATCTCGGCTGGGAGCACGTCCCCGGCCAACTAATCGTGAAGTTCAAATCAAGTGTAGATGACCAGAGCGCGATCATCGCCGGCGTTGGTGCAACCGCGCTGCATACGTTTAGTTCCAGCGGCGCGCAGTTGCTACAGTTCCCTCAAGCGATTATGGAAGCAGATCTTAAGTCCATTGCGGCAGGCCTCGCTGCAGACTCCCGCGTGCAATATGTCGAAGCTAACACCATACTGCATGCCAACGAAGTCAGACCCAACGATCCCAAATTTAAAGATTTATACGCGTTAAAAAACACCGGCAAAGGCGGCGGTATCTCCGGCGCCGATATTCATGCAACCGAAGCCTGGGATGTCAGCACCGGATCGCGCCTAGTCGTCGTCGGCATCATTGATACCGGCGTTGATTATACCCACCCTGACATCATGCCTAATCTCTGGACGAATCCCGGCGAATCAGGACTTGATGCCGCCGGCCACGATAAAAGGACCAACGGCATCGACGATGATCACAACGGCTTCGTTGACGACTGGCACGGATGGAACTTCGTCAACAATACCAACAATGCTACCGACGACAATGAGCACGGTACCCATGTTGCAGGCACCATTGGCGCTAATGGTAACGATGGCATTGGTGTGGTCGGCGTCAACTGGAACGTCTCGCTTGTGCCACTAAAATTCCTCGACGCCTCCGGGTCCGGATCGCTAGCTGACGCCACTCGTGCCATCGACTACGCCGGGACGCTCGGACTTACTCTGACCAGCAATAGCTGGGGCGGAGGCGGCTTTTCGGAGACCATGAAAGCAGCGATCGAAGGCAATAAATCTAAGGGAGTTTTATTTATAGCTGCGGCCGGTAACGACGGCGACGACAACGACCGTTCGCCGCACTATCCGGCATCGTATGCACTGGACAACGTTGTCTCAGTCGCTGCCACTGATAACCGCGACGAGCTGGCGAGTTTCTCCTGCTACGGCAAGACGTCGGTGCACTTGGGCGCCCCGGGGGTTAACATCGTTTCATCAGTCCCAGGCGGCGGCTACGCCGCGCTGAGCGGAACATCAATGGCGACGCCGCACGTCGCCGGCGCTGCCGCCTTGATCAAAGCAGTGTTTCCCAGTGCAACTGCCGCCGATATTAAGGCGCGCTTGATTAATAGCGTTGATCCCATCGATGCCTTGGAAGACAAAGCGCTTTCTGGCGGCCGTCTCAATCTTGCCAATGCCATTTCTAGCGATACCGCAGCTCCCGGCACGGTCGCCGACCTGCAGGCGACGCCGCTGGGCATGACCAGCGTCAGACTAACTGGTGCACCGGCCATTAGCGCCGAAACTGGAGCGGTCGCGGCCCGATATGAGGTGCGTTATGCCGCCGCGCCGATCACCGACGAGGCCAGCTGGGATCTTGCCACTCGCGTTTCGGCAAAACTCAGTCTGAGTGAAGTCCTAGCCTTTACCGCTGATCTTAGGGGCCTTGCCCTCAATTCCAGTGGCTTCCTCGCAGTCAGGGCGATCAGTCGGATCGGCCGAGTCGGTGCCATCTCCGCATCGGTGCCTTTTCATGTGCAGCCGGCAAGCCAGATTTATCGTAATGACGCTGAGTCGCTGCAAGGGGTTACGGTGCAGCCGCCATGGGGCCTGAGCCAAGATTCCAGCCGGCACAAAGCCGTATTTTCGTTGAGTCCGAGTGGCCCTTATGGCGATCGCCTTAATTCCTCACTGACCGTGCGGCTGACCAATTTGAATACGACTCAGGCGATGTTAACTTTCGATAGCTGGACCGACTTTGAGCCCATTTATGATGTAGGCCACGTTGAGGTCAGCAGCGACAGCGGCGCGACTTGGACCCAGATCGACCAAGTCACCGGGCAGCTACCTTGGGCGACGAAGACCTTTGATCTGACGCCGTACCTGCACGACACAAACAGTTTGTTGGTCCGTTTTCGCGCGACGACTGACTTCTCAATCAATGGTTTAGGTTGGCACCTTGATCACATTGTCGTCTATGCGCCCACGGCGGCACCAGGTTGAGAAACCAGGGGCAAACGCACTAGAAGCTTAAGTTTAAAAATATTCAGCGCTTCTGCTTCTCTGCGCTTCCGGTGCGCCAGGCCAAACCTGGCGCACCGGAAGCGCAGAGAAGTGGAGGCGCCAAATTTTTTAATACGTTTGCACGTATGAGGTACCGAAGTAGGGAGGAGCGGATTTCTAAAATCTTAGAAGCGCTTGGAATTGCCAAAAAACGCCGTACATCTGCCATATATATGAATAATATTTGTTTATTATCAGTTTGACTGAATTGTTGTTAAAGTTTTCTAGGTAGCTGCCGATATTGCCTGTGGGGGCAAGCGGATGGCGATTCAAACTCCAATGCATCAGCGGGCCGGCACGATTCGTCGGGTCGTGCGGCGAGGCGCTCTTTCTATCTGCGGTCTTTGTCGCCGCCAGTATAGTAAGGAAGCAGAAGCTCATGATTGTGTGGTGTCTTGCTGGAGCGAGTTGTTGAGCCTGAATCCCGTGTTGCTGCGCCGGTCGCTGACCATAGTCCACTTCCGCTGCCGTTTTTGCGCGCGCGACCATCTAAGCAATTCCTTGGCTAGTGCCTGCGCCAAGGCCTGTCGCAGCCACTTAATTGATGCCTTTGCTGTTGAGGACGATCTTTATTGCTTCCCTGAAATGGATGATCATCGACCACGCCGAGTCTTTAACCTGCGGGCGCTGCCGCCGCCTAAGCCAGCAAAGCCAAAAGTTAAGATGACAGAGAGGGCGGCAGTCGCAGAGGCACCGTCAGCGGTGCTAGCGCCCGCGGCGGCAGCTGCACCCGCGGCGGCAGCTGCACCCGCGGCGGCAGCTGCACCCGTGGCCGCGCCGGCTGCTGCTGCGCCTCCGGCTGCACCAGACCTTCGTGTCGTACCCAAAGACGGTGATGTCTTTTTACGCGACGGGGCTCGTTATATCTGCAAGACCTGTAAGGGGAAATATTTTACCAGGGAAGATGTGTTCAATTGCTACGAGAAGCATGTTAAGGAAGCGGGCACGCCAGGCTAGCCTGCTCAGGGTTGCTGAGGCTTCGGAATAGTATTGTAGTGCTAAAATACCGTGCGCATGCTTGCTGCCTGCGGGTATCTCGGCGGCGCTGTTGGTCGTCGGAGGGACGTCGTTGGATCTGAATAAATTTAAAGAATTACTGGAATCAGAACACCAATGGCCAGGCTCATACACGTTCAAGTTTATTGTGCTGCAGGCCGACCTAGCCGCGCTTTCCTTGCTCTTTCCCGCCGCGCCACCCTCGCTGCGGCCTTCAGCCAACGGTAAGTATGTTGGTGCTACGTATACGGTGAGTCTAACGGGAAGCGAGGAAGTCTTAGCTATTTATGAGCTTGCTTCAAGGATCAAAGGTATCATCGCACTTTAGAGCTCATAGGGCCCGTCTGGCCCCTATGAGGAGCAGACGTGTTTACTTCGGTGCGCTGGCGCACAGAAATTCGTGTTTACATTCGCGTGTAGACACACTCGCCCGTAGCGTGCGCCGGCGCATCATGTCTAAGAAAATGATCGTCCAAAGTAGGCCCCGACCGTATAGCTTTTGCTTCGAAATTGGCACACCATTGCTATCTAAGGGTGGGAGGTGCCGCCTACGAATCTTCTAACCACCCAAAATTCCTAGCTACCGTCAGCTCGTAGCTCTACTTTAGGCCACGCCCTGTCCAGCTGAGTTGTCTAGTGGCGTATATTTCGCCTCCCTGGCCTTCGTCATTTCTATGGATCCGTTAAACTACGTCATAAAAGCATATTGACATAGATTTTAATATGATATATAAGAAATGTATATATTGTTATTAATCCGCATCTTACAGTGTACAGCCTACCAGGTGGTAGAATCGTGATGGTTTGCAGCTCCATAAGGCGTCGGATGGACGCACCTATAGCACGGCGGCGCGTTGCAGCCCTGTCGTTGTTGGCTTGCCTTACAAGTGGCAGCGGATTTAGCACAGCTGCGCCCGACGCCCCCCAGGCTACCTACTGCATCCCCTTGAAGTTCTTGAGTCTGTCTCCTTATGAAGAGCTCGGCGAACCAGTGCGGCTGTTCTATCTCCTGCTTTTGACCCGCTCCTATATTTCCACAGACCCAACCGAACCTGGACTCCTGTCAAACTGGCAGTTCTCACCAGATGGCCTCAGGCTGACGGCACGGGTGGCACCAAATGCTAAATGGCAGGACGGGACGCCAATCACTGGGCGCGATGCCGCATACAGCCTAGCCAAAGCAATTCGATTCAAACCTATTGGCCAGAAAGTCTGGGTCAAGGGCACCGAGTCGATGATTAAGCCAGACTGGGAGAGCAGGACATACAGCGGCATCAAACTCACCGGCACTGATGGCTTTGAGCTTACTTTTGAGTCTAAAGTCTCAAATACTGCAGGCATAATAAGGGAAGCTCTGGCGACCAACGCTAGGCACAACCGGCTTTGGGCAGCTCGCCTGCACCATAAAGACGCCGGCGGCAAAACAGAGATTGCCACCAAGTTCCCCTATAGATGGTCTGGTCAAAATATCCTCGTGGACGCCGGTGGTACCACAGTCAGCATCACAGCAGACAGAGACTGCAACAAGAGCGATTTCA
>Ga0315283_10005160_pt1 | contig 11494 bp, 22 predicted proteins | sample YL17G09_0_MG_FD_204541 | JGI IMG/M metagenome (GOLD analysis project Ga0315283, IMG submission 204541) | Sediment microbial communities from Yellowstone Lake, YNP, Wyoming, USA - YL17G09_0 | ecosystem: Environmental > Aquatic > Freshwater > Lake > Sediment | place: USA: Wyoming | collected...
GGTCCACCCATCACCCATCTGCAAAGTCTCTTTCTTTCCGGCGTTGATCATCGGTTCTATGCAGATCACAAGTCCTTTTTCCATTTTTGGTCCTGTGCCTTTCTTACCCCAGTTAGCCACTTCAGGTTGCTCGTGGAGTTTTTTTCCCAAACCATGACCTACAAGTTCCCTTACTACGGAATAGCCTCCGCTTTCTGCTTTAGACTGAACTGCAAAAGAGATATCACCTACCCTGTTTCCGGCAACAGCTTCCCTTACTCCTTCCTCCAGTGCAGCCCGGGTGTAATCGAGAAGACGTTGAACCTCTTCTTCTATTTCCCCAACTGCAAATGTAAAAGCACTGTCACCATACCATCCGTTAAGTATAACTCCGCAATCGACAGATATAATATCACCTTCTCTCAGAATATACTCAGACGGTATTCCATGAACCACTTCGTCGTTGACAGATGTACAGAGTGTACCAGGAAAACCACCATAACCCTTGAATGCCGGAACAGCGCCATTGTCGCGAATAAAAGTTTCTGCAATCTTATCAAGAAAGAGAGTGGTAATCCCGGGTTTAATAAATGAAGCAATTTCACCAAGTGTGCGAGACACAAGCAGATTGCTCTCTCTTAAAAACCCGACCTCTTCATCAGTCTTACAATACAACATCAAAGAACGTAAAATATTTAAACTGATTGTACAGCTCCGGATCTTCCTTTGACCCGGCCTGATTTCATCAGACCATCATAATGACGCATAAGCAAGTGGCTTTCAATTTGCTGAAGCGTGTCGAGCACTACTCCAACAAGAATGAGAAGCGTTGTTCCGCCGAAAAACTGTGCGAACTGAGGAGTGATGCCAGCCTGAACCGCAATTGAAGGCAATATGGCAACAATAGCTAGGAACACTGATCCCGGCAATGTTATTTTCGACATTATGGAATCAAGAAATTCAACCGTTTTCCTGCCTGGCTTGATACCGGGTATGAAACCTCCGTTTTTCTTCATATCTTCAGCCATCTGAACCGGATTGATAGTAATAGCTGTATAAAAATAGGTAAACAGTATTATAAGAATCCCTGTTACCAGGTTATACCAGAATCCATACATGTTTGTAAAGGCAACAACTAAACCTGAACCGGTATTTGAATAGCCTGCAATGATAATAGGGAGCATCATTATGGCCTGTGCAAATATTATCGGCATAACACCTGCTGCATTTACCTTCAGAGGAATATATTGTCTTACACCTCCATACTGTTTGTTACCTACTATTCTCCTTGCATACTGTACCGGTACCCTTCGTGTTCCCTGAACCAGAAGAATCGTACCCAGAATGACAACGAACATAAATACAAGCTCAACTATAATGGCTACAGCTCCTCCTGCACCATTCATTCTTGCTCCGGCTTCAAATATGAAGTTTGCCGGCAGACGGGCAATGATACCAATCATAATAATGAGGGATATCCCGTTGCCAATTCCTTTATCAGTAATTCTTTCACCCAGCCACATTACAAACATTGTTCCTGCTGTCAGGATAATTACTGAAGAAATAGTAAAGAATGTTCCTGTTATAATGAATGCTGATGCCGGAAGCTGTGCATGAAGGTTGACCAGGTACGTGGGAGCCTGCAGAACCAATACAGCTATTGTCAGATACCTTGTATACTGATTCATTTTTCTTCTGCCGCTTTCACCTTCTTTCTGCAGTTTCTGGAAATATGGGAATACAATACCCAATAGCTGAACAACAATAGATGCCGAGATATAAGGCATGATACCGAGAGCGAATATTGAAGCCTGCGAGAAAGCACCTCCTGAGAACATATCAAGTAGTCCCATTATCCCTGATGAAGTCTGGCTTTTCAATCCTGCAAGCTGTGAAGGATCGATTCCCGGTAAAGAAACATATTTGCCAAGCCTGTACAATAAAATGATACTGAAAGTATAGATAAGCCTTGCGCGAAGGTCTTCTATCTTAAAGATATTTTTTATAGTCTGAATCAGTCTCATGAAATTACAGTATTACAACGGTTCCCTTTTTTGCTTCAATTGCTTCCTTCGCTGATTTGCTGAATGCATGTGCATGAACTTCAATCTTTCTTTCAAGAGTTCCATTGCCAAGGATTTTAACCAATGCATTTTTGTTGACAAATCCTGCTTTTATAAGAACTCCCGGATCGATCATTTCGACATTGTGTTTTTCAGCAATTGACTGAAGAGTACTGATATTAATACTTTTATATTCTATGCGGTTGACATTCTTGAAACCGGATTTTGGGACGCGTCTCTGAAGTGGCATCTGACCTCCTTCAAAACCGACTTTTTTGCTGTAACCTGAACGGGATTTAGCCCCTTTATGTCCCCTCGTGGATGTACCACCTCTACCGGAGCCCTGTCCGCGACCTAAACGTTTTCCTTTTTTTACCGATCCTTTAGCAGGCCTTAAGTTACTCAAATCCATAACTGTGTATAATAATATGGTTTATATCTTAAATATTTTCAATTTTTACCAGGTGTCTTACCTTTACTACCATTCCAAGTATCTGCGGTGTAGCCTCATGTTCAACACTGTGGTTTAATTTACGGATACCGAGAGCTTCAAGAGTTTTTTTCTGCCGCTCCGGTTTCCCGTTTTTGCTTTTCACCTGGGTGATACGAATTTTTGCCATAGTATTGCTCTTTACTAACCGTTAAAAACTTTTTCCATCGATATGCCTCTGTGTTCTGCAACTGAGAATGCATCCCTCAATTCGAGAAGAGCAGCGAATGTTGCTTTCACAAGGTTATGGGGGTTTGATGAACCCTTTGACTTTGCAAGCACATTCTTCACACCAACACTCTCAAACACTGCACGCATAGCGCCACCTGCCTTTACACCAGTACCATCAGATGCCGGCTTTATAAATACTTTGGCACCGCCAAATTTTGCAACCTGCTCGTGAGGTATTGTACCGTTGATAATGGGTACCTTTATCAGGTTCTTTTTTGCATCTTCAATTCCCTTGGCTATCGCTGTAGTTACTTCACTGGCTTTACCAAGTCCGTGTCCTACAATACCATCTTCATTGCCAACCACTACTATGGCTGAAAAACTGAATGTACGACCTCCTTTGGTAACTTTGGTTACTCTCTGAATACTTACAAGCCTGTCTTTAAGTTCCAGATCGCTGGTTTTAACTTTTCTTATACCGTTTCCCATAATTCATTAGAATTTTAATCCGCCTTCGCGTGCTGCATCAGCCAATGATTTTACTCTGCCATGATATTTATATCCACTCCTGTCGAAAACTACTTTTCCGATACCTTTCTCTTTGCACTTGGCAGCAAGGAGTTTTCCTACAAGTTTAGCCTGTTCAATTTTCTTTATACCTGCCTGTGCTGCTATTTCTTTTTCTTTTGAGCTTGCCGACAGAATAGTCTCACCTTTCAGGTCATCTACAACCTGAGCATAGATCTGCTTATTGCTACGGTAAACTGCGAGCCGTGGTGCTTCAGCAGTGCCGTTTATCTTTTTCCGGATCCTCATTTTGATCCTTGTTCTTCTTTCCAACTTAGTTAAGGCCATGATTTTTTTCTTTAACCAGATTAAACACTAGCAGATTTTCCAGCCTTTCTTCTGAGCTGTTCTCCGACAAACTTAATACCCTTTCCTTTGTATGGTTCTGGCGGACGGAGCGATCTGATCTTTGCTGCAACATGTCCGATAAGTTGTTTATCGATGCATGTAAGAGTAATGATAGGGTTAGCCCTTCTTTCGGTTTTTGTCTCAACTTTCACTTCCGACGGAAGCAGAATGTTTATTTCGTGTGAGTATCCGAGGCTCATCTCAAGGTTTTGCCCTTTTGCTTCAGCGCGGTATCCAACTCCTACCAGTTCAAGTTCCTTTTTGTATCCTTCCGATACCCCTACAACCATATTATGTATCAGAGCCCGGTAAAGACCGTGCAAAGATTTATGATTCTTTGATTCTGATGGCCTGGTTAATGTTAACTCGTTGTCCACCACTTCCACCTTCATATCTTTGTCGACTACCTGAGTCAACACACCCAAGGGGCCTTTCACACTGACCACATTGGTGTCGCTGATATTTACAGTGACGCCTTTTGGCAGGGTTACAGGTAATTTTCCTATTCGTGACATTAAGCTATCCTTTTAATTAGTAAACATAACATAATACTTCACCACCTATTTTCTCTCTTTTCGCCTCTTTATCGGTCATCAAACCTTTTGATGTTGAGATAATAGCAATACCAAGTCCGTTAAGAACCCTCGGCATCTCATCAACGCCTGTGTACTGGCGCAGACCCGGTCGGCTGACTCTTTGTATATCTTTTATGGCAGGCTGCTTGCTCTTTGGATTATACTTCAGAGCAATCTTCAGAGTACCTTGCGGACCATCACCCTCGGTAACCTTATAACTGAGGATATAGCCTTTCTCGAAAAGAATCCTGGCAACCTCTTTTTTAAGATTGGATGCTGGAGCCTCTACAACCTTATGACCAGCCATAATGGCATTCCTAATTCTGGTCAGTAAATCTGCAATTGGATCAGTCATCTTTAAATATTTAATAGTTTATAGTTATTCTTTAATTTACCAGCTGGCTTTTTTAATACCAGGAATAAGTCCGGATAATGCCATCTCCCTGAAAGTAATCCTGCTTAAACCGAACTGTCTCATATAACCTCTCGACCGGCCGGTAAGTTTGCACCTGTTATGCATCCTGTTCGGGTTTGAGTTCCTGGGAAGGCGGCTGAGTCCTACAAAATCGCCGGCAGCTTTGAGCTGAGCTCGTTTTGCAGCGTATTTCTGTGTCAGTTTGGCGCGTTTTACTTCACGGGCTATCATCGATTCTTTAGCCATATCACTAGTTTTTTGAATTTTTAAAAGGTAAACCAAAGTGTTTGAGGAGTGCTAATGCTTCCTCATCATTATCAGCCGAGGTTACGAAAGTTATCTGAAGACCCATGATCTTTGCAATCTTATCAAGGTCGATCTCAGGGAAAATAATCTGCTCGGTGATACCCAGTGTATAGTTTCCGCGTCCGTCGAGTTTGGAATTGATTCCTTTGAAGTCGCGGATACGGGGAAGCGCAACACTTATTAATCTCTCGAGAAATTCATACATCCTCTCACTGCGTAATGTTACCATTATACCGATAGGCATGTTTTTTCTCAGTTTGAAGTTCGAAATATCTTTTGATGACATGGTCTGAACGGCTTTCTGACCTGCTATGTCGCTCATTTCCTTAACACCGAACTCAAGCAGTTTCTTGTCGGCAATGGCCTGTCCTACACCCTGGTTGATAACTATCTTTTTCAACTTCGGGACCTGCATTATAGTTTTATAACCGAATTCTTTCATCAATGCAGGGACTATCTCGTCACTATACTTGGTTTTTAGAGCAGCTACATACATTACTTGATCTCCTCTCCTGATTTTTTTGAATAACGCACTAATTTATCTTTATCATTTAGTTTCCTGCCGACCCTTGTAGGCTTTCCTGAAGCAGGATCAATCACCATCAGGTTTGAAATATGAACCGGAGCCTCTTTCTTAAGAATACCTCCCTGGGGAGATTTTGCATTTGGCTTGGTATGCTTTGAAACCATGTTGATTCCTTCAACAAGAACTCTGTCCTTTTCCCTGTTTACTTCAAGGACACGGCCTTTATGACCTTTGGATTCACCGGTTATCACCATAACCTGGTCACCCTTCTTTATTTTCAATTTCTTCTGCATTGTTGTTTATTTAAATATATTACAACACTTCAGGTGCCAATGATACAATCTTCATGTACTTGTCGCGAAGTTCTCTTGCAACAGGACCGAAGATACGTGTTCCGCGTACTTCGTTCACATTGTTGAGAAGAACCACTGCATTATCATCGAACCTTATGTAAGAACCATCGGCACGACGGATCTCCTTGGTAGTTCTTACGACAACCGCTTTGCTTACTGTTCCTTTTTTGGCTTCACCTGAAGGAAGCGCGGATTTTACACTTACAACTATTTTGTCACCAACGGTAGCATACCTTTTTTTGCTACCACCGAGTACCCTGATGCATAATACCTCTTTTGCTCCCGAGTTATCGGCGACGGTCAATCTGCTTTCCTGCTGTATCATGATTACTTAGCTCTTTCAATTATTTCTATTAATCTCCAGGTTTTATTTTTGCTCAGAGGCCTGGTCTCCGATATACGTACAGTATCGCCAACATTGCATGTATTCTCCTCATCGTGAGCCATCAGCTTTTTTGACTTGTTGATAAATTTGCCATATATCGGGTGTTTAACCTTTCTTTTTATGACAACAGTTATCGATTTGTCCATTTTTGCACTTACGACAACTCCAATACGTTCTTTTCTAAGATTCCTTTCCATTGCTGAACTAGCTATTAGATTTCTTATTCAACTCTCTTTTACGCAATTCGGTCAGCAGACGAGCAATCGTAAACTTGGCTTCCTTTAGTTTCTTAGGATTGTCAAGCGGAGTGATTGCATGGTTTAGCTTCAATCGAATGAGCATGTTCTTCTCTGTATCTATTCGCTCGAGAAGATCTGAAGTGCTTAATTCTTTTATCTCTGAAGTTTTCATCTGTTTTTAAAGTATTATTCCTGTACGTAATCGCGTCTTACAATAAATTTTGTTGTTATCGGAAGTTTTTGTGCTCCAAGGCGAAGAGCCTCTTTTGCAACTTCATATGGTACGCCTTCGGCCTCAAGTATGATCCTCCCCGGAGTAACTGGTACAACAAAACCCTCAGGAGCTCCTTTTCCTTTACCCATACGAACCTCTGCTGGTTTTTTGGTTATGGGTTTATCGGGAAATATCCTGATCCACAGCTGTCCTTCACGTTTCATATGACGGGTAACCGCCTGTCGTGCCGCTTCAATCTGCCTGCCTGTTATCCAATGCTCCTCAAGCGCTTTGATACCAAATGATCCGAATGCCAGCTGGTTGCCTCTCTGTGCATTGCCTTTCATTCTTCCTTTCTGGGCTCTCCTGAATTTGGTCCTTTTCGGTTGTAACATTGCTGATATATGTTATAAATTATAAACTTAAAAGTGTCTTATTTTTTTGCTTTCCTTTTAAGGCTTTTCGTTTTGGCATTCCTTGCTCCGATATTCGGACTAAGATCCCTCTTTCCGTAAACCTCACCATTGCAAATCCATACTTTGATCCCCAGCAATCCAACTTTTGTGTGTGCTTCTGCCAGAGCATAATCAATGTCAGCCCTCAGAGTATGAAGAGGAATACGACCCTCTTTATATGATTCCTGCCTTGCCATTTCTGCACCGCCAAGACGACCTGAGATCATTATCTTTATACCCTCAGCTCCCATACGCATTGTTGAAGCAATCGACATCTTGATAGCTCTGCGGAATGAGATCTTGCCTTCGAGCTGACGTGCAATATTGTTTGCTACTATGTTGGCATCCAGTTCGGGACGTTTTACTTCAAAGATGTTTATCTGAACCTCTTTTTTGGTTATCTTCTTGAGTTCTTCCTTAAGCTTATCGACTTCCTGGCCACCTTTACCGATGATTATACCAGGACGAGCAGTGTTAACTGTTACGGTGATAAGTTTCAGAGTCCTCTCAATGATGATCTTTGAAATGCTGGCTTTTGCCAACCTGGCATTAAGGTATTCCCTGATCTTGGCATCTTCAACCAGCTTGCCGGAGAAATCTTTTCCTCCGTACCAGTTAGAATCCCAACCTTTGATTATACCTAATCTGTTGCCTATCGGATTTGCTTTTTGTCCCATCTATTCTATTTTGATGTTGATTCAACTTCTTCTTTAACCTTGCTGTCGAGCACGAGAGTAATATGGTTAGATCTCTTTTTCAGTCTGTAAGCCCTTCCCTGAGGCGCTGTCTGAAGTCTCTTGAGTACACGTCCGCTGTCAACATGAACAAGTTTCACATACAGATTGCTTTCTTCCACTCTTACACCTTCATTCTTCGACTGCCAGTTAGCGATTGCTGAGAGGAGAAGTTTCTCCATTCTGCGTGATGCTTCCTGTGAGCTGAACTTGAGGACATCAAGTGCTCTATTTACTTCCATTCCGCTGATCATATCTGTTACCAGTCTCATTTTACGCGGTGAAGTTGGACAGTTCCTGAGTACCGCCTGGTATCTTTCTTTTGAGGCCGCTTTCCTCAGTTCGGCTGTATTTCTTTTTCTTGCACCCATTTCTGATTCTTTTTTTCAATGTTTACATTACTTATTTATTACCTGAGTGGCTCCTGAAGGTACGTGTAGGTGAAAACTCTCCCAGCTTGTGTCCAACCATATTCTCGGTAATGTAAACAGGGATAAACTTGTTCCCGTTGTGAACTGCTATAGTATGTCCGACAAAATCAGGCGAGATTACTGATCTTCTCGACCATGTCTTTACCACTGATTTTTTCTGTCCTTCATTCATCTCAACGACCCTCTTTTCCAGTTTGAAATCAATGAAAGGTCCTTTTTTAATTGATCTGCTCATAGTATATCAGTTATTTTTTCCTTCTTTCAATAATGAATTTTGCAGAGTATTTTTTAGTATCCCTGGTTTTGAAACCTTTTGCTGGAATACCTTTCCTTGATCTGGGGTGACCTCCTGAAGCCCTTCCTTCACCACCCCCCATCGGGTGATCAACCGGGTTCATAACCACGCCTCTCACTCTGGGACGTCGTCCCTGCCAGCGTGAACGGCCAGCCTTACCTGATCTCTCAAGGTTATGGTCAGGGTTTGAAACTGTTCCTATTGTGGCACGGCATGTTGTGAGGATCATTCTCGATTCTCCTGAAGGAAGCTTGATAGTTGCATATTTACCTTCGCGGGCAGAAAGCTGTGCATAGGTACCGGCACTGCGGGCAATAGCTCCGCCTTTTCCAGGCTTAAGTTCAATATTATGAATGATGGTTCCGAGCGGAATCTCATTAAGAAATAATGTATTACCTATTTCGGGTGAAGCATCTTTACCTGACAGTAATGTCTGACCTACCTGAAGCCCTACCGGAGCAACAATGTATCTTTTTTCACCATCCTGGTATACAACAAGAGCAATTCTTGAAGAACGATTAGGATCGTATTCGATTGTTCTTACCGTTGCCGGCATTCCATCTTTATCCCTTCGGAAATCGATGATTCTGTACATCTTCTTGTGACCGCCTCCGATGTACCGCATAGTCTGTTTGCCGTTAACATTCCTTCCTCCTGATCTTCTCTGCGGCTGAAGCAAGGATTTCTCCGGCACAGCACTCGTGATTGTTTCAAAAGTGCCTGCGATTTTATGTCGCTGACCTGGTGTTACAGGTTTTATCTTTCTGACTGCCATATGTTAATTAAATATTGCTATAGAAATCTATTTTGTTTCCTTCTGCCAGAGTAACAACAGCTTTCTTTGTGGCAGCTGTTTTACCAACAAGAAGACCCGATTTGGTATTGCGGGTTTTTATTTTACCGCCATAACGCATAGTGTTTACCGAGTCAACTGTAACGCTGTACAGTTCTTCCACGGCTTTCTTTATCTGTAACTTGTTTGCGTTTTTAGCAACGAGAAAACCATAGCGATTGAATTTGTCGCCCTGGTTTGTCATCTTTTCCGTTACAATTGGTTTAAGTAAAATATCCATCACTCAAAGTTTTCTAGTTTTCAAATGTCGCCTGTAAAACGTCAACTGCACTCTCCACAAGTATCAGAGTTGAAGCCTTCATAATTTTATAAGTGTTTAATTCACTGGCCGTTATGACTTCAACCCCTTGTACATTTCGGGATGACAAATATATGTTATTATTTTGTTCCGGGAAAACAAATATTGATTTTTTATTTGCAATATTCAGGTTATTTCCCATTTTGACCAACTCTTTTGTTTTTGGAACATCAAAGGAGAAGTCTTCCAGAACAATGATATTATTTGTCGAAGCTTTATATGAAAGTGCTGATTTTCTTGCCAGTTGCTTAACTTTCTTATTAAGCTTGAAGCCATAGAACCTTGGCTTTGGACCGAACATACGGCCTCCTCCGCGAAACAGAGGGTTTCTGATGTTTCCTGCGCGTGCAGTACCTGTACCTTTCTGCCTCTTGATCTTCTTTGTACTACCAGCTACCTCACCACGTTCTTTGGCTTTATGGGTACCCTGCCTCTGATTGGCCAGGTACTGTTTTGTATCCAGATATATGGCATGGTCGTTAGGTTCAATACCGAAAATTGAATCGTTAAGAGTAACTTTTCTTCCGGTTTCCTTACCACTAATATTAAGAATAGCTAATTCCATTATTTTGTAATTATTATGTAACCACCTTTGGGACCGGGAACTGATCCTTTTACTATTAATATATTCTCCTCAGCCATGAGTTTAACAACTTTAAGGTCCATTGACTCAACCTGATGTCCTCCGGTACGGCCTGCCATTCTCATCCCTGGCAATACTCTTGACGGGAATGAAGAAGCACCTAGTGACCCTGGCGCCCTTCCCCTGTTATGCTGTCCGTGTGTCTGTCCGCCAACACCGGCAAAGCCGTGACGTTTAACAACACCCTGGAATCCTTTTCCTTTTGCCCAGCCTCTGACATCAACAATTGTGTCAGTTTCAAAGAAAGATGCAGTAAGCACCTCGCCCAGCTGTAACTGTCCAACTTCAAAGCCTGTGAACTCCAGGAGTTTTCTCTTGGGAGTTGTATTTGCTTTTTTTAGGTGACCCATTTCGGCCTTTGTTGTGTGCTTCTCTTTCTTATCGTCAAATCCTAGCTGTACAGAACTATAGCCATCCTTCTCAACTGTTTTGATCTGTGTTACAACACACGGACCGGCCTGAAGAACCGTACATGGAATATTTTTCCCGTTTTCATCAAAAAGGGAAGTCATTCCTACCTTTTTACCAATTAATCCCTGCATTTGTATATTGCTTTACTGGTTTCACACTTTAATCTCTACTTCAACTCCGCTTGGAAGTTCAAGCTTCATCAGTGCATCGATCGTTTTCGGTGTTGAACTGTAAATGTCCAGCAGCCTTTTATAGGATGACAGTTCGAACTGTTCCCTTGCTTTCTTGTTCACGAAAGGTGAACGAAGCACTGTATAAATCTTTTTGTGGGTCGGCAGTGGAATCGGTCCGCTGACAACTGCACCAGTAGATTTCACTGTTTTTACAATCTTCTCGGCAGACTTATCCACCAGATTATGATCGTAAGATTTCAGTTTAATACGAATTTTCTGACTCATCTTTTAAAGAATTTTTCCTTTTGTATTTTCAACAATCTTGTTTGATATATCTGCAGGTACCCTTTCGTAATGAGAGAACTCCATAGTTGAAGTTGCTCTTCCTGAGGTAAGGGTTCTGAGTACTGTAACATAACCAAATTTCTCGGCCAGAGGTACTTTTGCTTTAATAACCCTTGCGCCTGCTTTTGATTCCATTCCTTCCACCTTACCTCTTCTCCTGTTAAAATCGCCAATAACGTCTCCAACGTATTCCTCTGGAGTAACAACCTCAGTTGACATTATCGG
>Ga0315283_10005161_pt1 | contig 11494 bp, 7 predicted proteins | sample YL17G09_0_MG_FD_204541 | JGI IMG/M metagenome (GOLD analysis project Ga0315283, IMG submission 204541) | Sediment microbial communities from Yellowstone Lake, YNP, Wyoming, USA - YL17G09_0 | ecosystem: Environmental > Aquatic > Freshwater > Lake > Sediment | place: USA: Wyoming | collected...
AAAAACGTATCCACGTCCTGTTCTTCCAAGGCCGGGATCTCGCCGATGATCTTCCGGACCGATAGGTCCCGGAGTTCGAGGTTCGCATCGTAGAGAAGCTTCCTGATGCGTTCGATCACCTCGGGGATGAGAACCTCGGGTAACCTATCGACCTGCGAGGCGACAATCACATCGAGCAATGTCCGAATGTCGTTGTCACCGCACTGTTCCAGGACCTTCCGGACAGCCCCCTGGGCAAGGCGGGCGGTCAGATCGGAAACAGCTTGCTCAACTCGCCCAGCAAATTCTGTGACCTGGGCTTCGGGCACCGTACCCCGACCGGCCAGCCGGCAAAGTGCACATACGGGGCTTTCCTCGACTTTGGCGAAGTCCTTGTCGGGGCAGGGTTCGAGACGATCCAGAATAGCACGATAATCCGCCCGCAGAGTCCCTTCGACCACGGCTCCAAGCTCTAACTGATTGAGCCGCTCGATCGCCAGCACCCTGCGTTCCAGGGGTTGGATTTCTGCTCGAAGAGCTGCAAGCTGGTCATGGTAGGCACGGTGAACCTTGCGGTAGGCCTGCCGGTAGCGATCCGCAAAGTTGCTGAATTGTTCCTGGATCACCTGGCTCTTCTGAGGATCCTGAACGAATCCATCGAAGGACATCTGTCCCAAGATGGAAAGCTTGCGAATATCGAGATCACTGTCGTCAAGAGCGGCTGTGCCCTGGAGGTAGGTCTTCACGTGTTGAAGTTGAGCCACCGCATCGCAAGCCTTGGCCAGGTCGCCGAAGCGACTGAAGGCCTCCCTGAATCCCCCGGAGCTTGGGTAGGACTCTCGAACGGTTGCCCCGAACTCATGAAAGTCGCCTGCTGCGGAAACCCCCTCCAACCGTTGTAGCAATTCCACCATGTCTGCCGTGATTTTTCCGTCCAGCAACCGGGCCAGTGCCGGCAATGTGCCACGCACGGAGGTCACGCGCTCGCCGAGGGATTTGAGCAGGCGAACCAGTTCTTCGTTCCGTGCATCCTCCTCTTCGGGTAACGAAACCGGCTTCAAGGTTTCGTCCAGGACCCGTGCGTAGGGCAGGACGTCGTTCCAACCCTTCTGTGAGGACTTCACGAGACGAGCACCCAGGAGCGCCTTGTCCAGTTTTACGTTCCAGTCCATGAGTCCCAGAACCCGATTCGTCAATCGGTCCCCGGTCAGTGGCTTTCCGCTTTTGAGCATGAGCCCATGGTTCGGCTTGACGGCGAGTTCGTACCCACCGGTCTTGACCAAGCCAAATAGATACAACATGACCATCTGATCGGTTAGCGCGTGGGGCGCTCGACAAAAGGCGGCCTTGAGGTCGGAAACCGGGATGTCCGGTTCGCTGCCGACGTGCTCCTTGATTTTGGCGAGGGCCACGCACTCGTCGGCATTTAACTCTTTTGGGTGGGACTTAGAAACCAGCCCCAGTCCCGCGGCGAAGTTGGTGACTGCGTCTTTTTCGGCGTTTGCCGGGTCTTTGTGAAGCAGCCCGGCAAATACCTTGCGGGCATCGTTGTCGGTGAAGACCTTTCTGAGGTACTTGGAGGCGAACAGGGGACTATCGTAGGCCTTTTCGAGCAGACGTGCGCCGAGGGTGTCCTCCCGGTCTTTTGCCGTGCCAAAGACCTCAATGGCAGGGATCCCATATCCCTTCTGGTTGAGGACTTTCCCGCGCTTGAACTCATCGCGCTGGCATTTGAGGATCGCTTTGATCGCTTCCTTTCTACGGGTTTCGGCGTAGTCCCTCAGGCCTGTCTGATTTGGAGCAGTGGAATTTTTCTTCATCTCCTCGGCGGCGAGGATATCGGCCAGGGCCTCCCGGGTTTCTTCGCAAAAGGAGGCGGGCCGACAGACCGCTATGCGGGCGTCCTTCAATTGAGACGCAATCCGGTCATCCGGGCAATCCGGCGCTTGGGTAAGATAGACAATCCGGAAATGCTGGTCCGGATTCTCGATTTCTTTTCCGAACTCCTCTCGCCATCGGTCCGAGACTACCACCTCGCCGCCATACTGAACCTTGTGCACGCGAGAGGTGGATGATGCGGCGCGATGAGGGAGCTGATAGATGGGCGGAGCATTTTCCTGCCTCTGCCTGGCTGTTCGCGAGTCGGGCGGTTGGAAGTCCGCGAGGAGACCACCATTCATATTGAGGGCTGTCTGAGCCTCCTGCGTGATGTCGGGCAACTGCCAGAAGAGGCTTTCCAGCCACTTATCGTTCTGGTCCTTGGCGCTCTCCTTGGCCTTCTTTTTCAGAGGACCGAAATACTTGGCCGGATTGGCCTGCGCTGCCGAAAGTTCGTAGGAGTAGACAGCCAGGGGCTTTCCTTCCCGGGTCTTCTTATCCTCTCGCACCGGAAAGCCGTTCTGCACCAGCTTCTCCAAGAGGTGTTCGGCCTGGGCCGTAGCGCCGACGGCCTCGTCGGACAGCCAGGCGGCCTCCGCAACCTCCTGGGCGGTGAGCCCATCCCTCAAGTTATCCGGAAGGCTCGTGGCCCAGAGGAAAAGGGTTTCGAGGATTCGTTGAGCCTGATCGCGCTCCTCTGGAGATACGTCGAGTGTAACAACTTGCTCAATGGAGCCTTGGAGGTTCTGGTAGCTTTCCCTGTACACCTCGTGGTTCAGACCTTTCCGAAGCTCGTCCGTGCGGACAATATCCGGGATCGTGACCAGGCGCTTGCCGTCTTGGATTGACTGTTCCGAGAGCGCCTGCCAACCCATGCGAATGGCGGAGCGGGCGGTCGGCAAGTTGTGCCTCTCCGCATTCTGGGTGATTCGCCGCATCACTTCGAAAGATCGCGGTTGGAACGGGAAGATGGCCTTGAAGTCCGCCTGAGAGATGTTCGCCTGTTTGATGAAGCGGTACTCCTTGCGGCAGTGATCGTAGTAGTCCTTGATCCCGATATCGGCCCCCTTGAGAAGATCCCGGCACCGGAAGGCCACGATTTCGCCGAAGTCTCCCTTGTTCCTGTCGGCAAGCAGATAGAGCGCGAGAAAACGGTCACCTTCGCCACCGCCGGAAAGCTTCTGCGGCATGTCGCCCTGGCTGGCAATGACCGTCAGGATGTTGAGATGCTGAGTTGGAAGGACATAGGCTAGGGTTTCCAGAACCTCCTCATCTTCCGCGTAGGCAGCAGTGCCCTGGACATGGCGGTCCTGCCAGGAGCGGAATTCGTCTACGACAAAGAGGAGTCCGTCGTAACCACCCAGTTTTGTAATCTGGTCATAGATCCAGGTGAACCGCTCCCTGAACTTGCCGCGCAGTTTGCCTCTGGGAAGATCGGACCGAACCAGTTCGCGCCCGAATTTTTTTACACCCTGGGCGTTGCGGTAGTCTTCCGGGGAGCACTTGTGCTCTTTTTCGAAGAAGAACTTGACTCCGGCTTTCTCGGGGTCGCTCGCCTCGTTCCGGAACCAGTAATCGGCGAGTTCTTCGGAGGTGATGGGTATCTTCGGCTCGATCTCCGGGGCAAACGTTAGCAAGCTTTCCCGGATCTGTTCTTCGAAGACCTGCATGAGACTATCCGCACCGCCAGCGGTCCCCATACCCCGCAGCGAGAAAGCCACAGGGAACATTCTGATCTTGGAAAGTGCCTGAGCGTAGCCGGTGCGGATCTCCTCATCCTTCACCGCCTTCCATACTCTTGCTTCCGGCCAGACGAGCAGGTTCACCAGTGTGCCTAGAAAGTGGGTCTTGCCGGCACCGTACTCGGCCTGAACCCAGAAACCCTGACCCTTACGATGGACGGCGCATTCGAAAATCCGCTGGAAATGAGAACGCAGGGATGCCGTGAAGAGGTATTCCTCCACTGTCCTCTCAGCATTCTGTGCCACAATGATCTTCGACAAAAGAGGCGTGGTTTCCGGCGGTTCCGGTCTTACCGCGATGACCTCTTTCAGCTTCGGCAGCTTCATCGATTACCCCTTATCCGTGACGATGCGACTGCACATGCCGGTTTCCGAAAAATACTTGAACAGACGATCCTTCTCAAAAAGGATGCTTTCCGGCCAGCGAGTGTTATCCGCAGGGCAGGCTAGCGGGAGAACGACCATTCCAAAGTCTCCACAGAACCAGTCGTAGAAGTCCTTTAGACCCAGACCGTAACGCGCCAAAAGACCGCATGATCGGACCACCAGAATTATCCTGCTCCCGGCAGAGGCACGGAGATCCTGTAACCGTGACCGGATGGCACGGGTCAGGACCTTGCGAGTGACATCGTCATCAGACGGTAAATCGTTGGGATCGAAGAGATCAAGGAGGTCCAATTCAGTGGCATTCCACTGGGCAAGAAGCTCTTTGAGTGTGGGCTCAGAGCCAAGCCAGAGCACAACTTCCTTGTCCCAGGTCCTTCGCCCGAGAAGATCCTTGAGTTCAGAAACCTGGTTCACAACCTGATTCTCCGATCCAAGATCTCCGAAAGCGAGAAGCACGTCGTTACTTGCTCCAACTCGTCCGCTACCACGTATTTTCCGAGCAGTCCGGAACCATCTGCTTCCTTCAGAATGCCCCTGACCGACTTCTCGGACTTTAGCCCCAGGTACTTCCAAAATGGGTGCCGGATGATTTGGTGTAGTTCCACGGTACGAGGGCCAGCCGGCGAGAACACGGAATGAAAGACCAGAAGAAAGGCGGTCTTGTTCTCGGCGACCCTTTTTAGCCGATCACCCTTGGTTGGGGAACGATCCATGAAACCCAACTTGGCGAGGTTCATCTTTAGGCGCTCAAGTGTCTTTGCGGGCGGATCTTCGCCCAGAGTATCTCGAAGATAGCGTTCGAAGTAGCTGGGCGGGATCAACATGCCTTCTTCAAGCGGAAAGAGACATTGTTCGACACAGGTTCCCAGAAGTGGTTCGGCAGTGAGGTAAAGGTATCGGAGAATCCCGATCTCCAGGTCCTCGTCTTCATAGGCCTGCCACGCCTTTCGCGCCAGACCGTCAACGCCGTCCCAGAAGAACCACAAGAGAATTGACTGAGCGTAGCGACGTCGGGTCTCAGCGCTGTTCTGTTTGAGTTCCTGCTGAAGCTTCTGCTGCAATTCCCCTGCGTTATCCGTTCCCATGGAGAGCCGAACCGCAAGCAATCCCTCTGGGAGCAAGAGGTCCTGTATGGTCTTGCGAGGACGTCGTCGATCTCCGAGGGTTTTCGCCCCGGGGGGCTCCATAGGACCAGTCACCGGAAGACCGGAATCATCGCCTCCCATTTCCTCGATCAGGGGAAGCTGGTCTCCTTCATGCTGATTTCGAGTGATCATCGGAACCTTCTGTCGTGCCATGGTGGTTCAGACCCAGATGCTCAAATCCTAGAGAGGAATCCCTCTGAGGCCTGCAAATTTCCACAGAGGCACCACTCTCTATACGCCGCTTCCTTCTCTTGAACCCTGGGGGTCTTGTGCCTCTCGCTCTATTCGCAAATGATCTGGAAGAACCCACAAGTCTCGAAACCAAGTTTGACATTGGATCGGGACGTAACCCGCCGAGAATGGTGGTTTCTTGCTCTGGGTAGAGTCAAAGGGGATCATAGTCAGTTTCGAAAGCAGGATCAAGGACATGGGGGGTGCCCAAAAGCGCGTTTTCTCGCTCCAATGAAAATCACGTTGATTGGAGTCATCATCCGCGGGGCCTGGAACGCTCCGGAACCCGAGCATGCAACACCGTGGCTTTTGTGTCGCCCGGCGCCCGGTATGGGCAGTATTTGAAGAACCCGGGGTATGAGAACCCAAGGTATTCCCGGGAAGGAACATATGCACGGATGGGCGATGAGGGGAACAGGCGGTTCTTCGTGTCCTTTTCGCAGAAGAGCGTAACAGCGCTGGAAGCTGTTGCCGGATGGAAGGGTCGGGTCTCGCGTAACGCCTGGGGTCAGCCCCAGCCCAGCCAGTGAAGATAGATCTAAGTCTCAGTCACAACTCGCTTTCCCCCGCTCCGCCTTGGCTCGTTTCCGGCCCGTTTTCCCTTTCGTTGCGCGGCTCCTCTATACAGGCCCACGTATCAGCGATCGCCTTCCATTCAACCAGGCACTGGCGCTTACCCGTCCAGACATCCCAGAAGTCGGGATCGGGCGAGTGGGGCCGTTGGGCCTGAGGAAGCTCCCGAACCTCAACCAGCACGGGAGCAGGAGCGCCCCAGCCAACGAGGATTCCCCGCCGCGAAGGAAGGCTCGGCAGCTCACGCAGGAGATCCCCGAGCGCATCGGGCACCAGACGCCTCACGAGATCCTGATCTCGATCATTGACGATCCGGTGCAGCAAGAACGTGTTGCACTGCGACAGCACCGTCGCCGACATTTCGGATGGTCGCTGTGAGGCGAGTACGAGGCCGAGACCGAACTTCCTTCCCTCCCGGGCTATCCGTTCGAAGGTCCGGCAGCACGCCCTTCCTGCCGGCGGTGCGCTGTCGGCGGTCAGGTCACTGTGCACGAAGGTGTGCGCTTCTTCGAGAACGAGCACCGTGGGCAACGTCTCAGCGTTAGCGCGTCGATAGCGCTGCACGGCCTCGAACATCATGCGAGCAAGGACGGCCACGACAATGTGAATGACCTCGGACGGTACGAGGGAAAGGTCCACGATCGTGATCGGTCCGTTTGTTGCCTGGTCTGCGCCGATGAGGTCGGTCAGCCATTGATCGAGGGTCATCGAAACCGCGGCTCCGGGATCGAGAACCGAGGCAAGCGGTCCCCGGGCAAAGAGACCACGGATGCGCAGACTCAGCGAGTCGACGAACTGGGCGAGGTCGCGGCCTGTTGTGTCGGTAGCAAGTGCATCTACGAAGTCGGGTAGCTCAGCGACGGAGAAGCGTCTCGGAACGTCCTCACCCACAGCAGCCTCATCGTCTCGCAGACCAACGGACTTACCAATGGCTTCCAGCGCACTCACAACTTTCTCCAGCTTGGTGTCTTCGATGTCGTTGTGCTTCTGAGATCCATCCCTCTTGTCGACATAGGAGCGCGCCGATTGCTCAGCCTGATCTGCAACCCCAGCCACATTCTGCAACCTGCTTTTGAGGGCCGCATCAACGCACGCCACGTCGTCAGCCAGTTCCTTGAACATGTTTCGGGTGTTGATCAGAACATTCGCGCAGTCTTCCCTCTTGGGAAATCCCATGTGACTTGCGCTCTGCAAGATCATACGCAGGCGGTTTCGGAAATTCTTCACTCGCAGGCGAACCTTAGTTTCGAACGAATCCGGCTTTCCCATCTCCGATCGCAGACGCCGGATTGCATCGAAAAGAATCGGCCGTTGGACACGAGGTGCCGCCTCCGTGAAGGCCGACCACTCGTCTCCGTTCCAGAGCCACGCCGGGACCTTGAGGGCGCGCGCCCGTGTGCCTTCCTCAGGTTCAACTTGGAACAGTCTCGTATTGAGTCCTTCGAATGCCTGAGCATACTCACCGTTGGGATCGAGAATGATGAACCGGGCGTTTGGCTGACCGCTCCGATTAGCTCCCGTCATCGCCCCGCGCGCGGCGTCGAGCGACCAGCGAATCAGCCCCGCAACCGAACATGATTTGCCCGCTCCAGTGTTTCCGAGAACAGCGAGGTGCCGGCCGAAAAGTTTGTCGGGGTCGACGTGGACCGGTGCGCCTGCCGCAGTTGGGCAGACCCCGATGAGTACTCGCCTCGACAGGCCGGCTCCTTCTCCCTCGACGATGGCCCGGAGCTGACCCTCGGTCGGAAGGAGTACAGCATCGCCGACGGAGGGGAACACATCCACACCACGGCGAACTTCGAAAATCAATTCTCCCCCTGTGCTTCCAGGCTTGGCCACGAGGGTCCCGAGAGGCGTGAGCACGGCCATCCGCGCCGGAAATGGCAGATCGACGAGCCCAAAATCCTGCATCCCTCGGCGCTTCGGATAAGGGAGTCGAGCGACCTCGACTTTCGTGATTATCCCGACTGTCGCACCACCTTCGTTTGGAATCAGCAAATACCCATTAATTCGCGGGAAGCCAGCCGGCACCCCCGTGTTCATGGCTGTTGCGTGAGGAGCGTCCGGATCGATAAGCACGGTGATGCTGCTTGCGGAGACCTCCTCCACGCTCCCGATCGTCCTTTCGCCGAGTGCCTCAACTAGCGAGCTCATTCGCCACCTTCCACACCCCGTTTGTCGGGCTTTTCCGGTTGCTCGCTGGTCCAGTCGGGCGGGCGATGTTCCAAGAGTTCCACCATCCGCCACGTCGTCCGGTCTATCGCGGGCTTGGGCAGATAGTGCTCGACCAGGGTCGTAAGATCGCCGAAGTGGGTGCCGAGGAGTAGTGTGATTTGTTCGTCGCGGCCCATGGCCTCACAGAAGTGAGCGATCCGCCCGGAAGCCCCATCGTAGGAGAGTATCGCGAGATGCGCAGACGGAATCGTGAGCATGTCGCGCAGGATGCGGTTGATGTGGTCGTCACCGAAACCGTAGCCATTGGTCACAAGCACCGAGTTGGGTTGGCAGGCGGCCGATGCAAAGTCCCGGAAGAGTTCGGCGTAGGGGTACTCCAGCGTCTCGATGTCTTTGGCGGGGTTCGGGTAGACGATCAGGCCGTCGCGCGGATGTTGGGGGATGTCAGGGTGACTCTTCATTGCACCGAACGGAAGCGCAGAACGCACAATCCATGGCCCGGCCGAGGCTCCTTCCTCTTGGCGCCAATCGATGGAGCCGTGTATCTTGGTAAAGCGGACAACGCCTTCTAGGTACCGGGGCTCGCCCCGTATCCCAGGCGGGTTGTAGTGGAGATCGATCCCGAGCCTGGAAGCGCGGAAAACCGGCTTCAGCCGCCCGATAAACCTATCGAGGACGCAGAGACCCAGAAGGTCGCAGCCGTACTCAAGGACTCGGTCGTAGTTCGTCGTGAAGATGTGGAGTCGCTCGCGCGTAGCGGCGCGGCTCGCAAACGTGAGGAGGAACGAGCCCAGAAGCCGTCGGATTCGGTTGGCGTCGGCTCCCGGCGAGGCGAGCACTTTTCCGATCCCGCGTTCGGTCTCGAGCACGGCCCGAAGCAGCATCCGCAGGCGCTCGTCGAGCGCCGTCTCCCACTGGGCAAGAAGCTCACCAGAGCGGCATGCGAACTTGTCCCCGCTACCAGAAGCGCTCAGGATTCGCAAGCCCGCGATCAGTTCCCGCGCAGCGCGAATCTGATCCTCAAGGTTTGGATCTCCTCGCCAACAACGCTTGGCGCTCTCCTCCGCTGCGCGATCCACCGAGTCACCGAGATCACAGTCGAAGGTTGACGCATTCATGACGATGGCGGGAGTTCCTGCCAGCATCGCGACCGCGGTTGTCAGCCCGCTCCCGACGAGGAGGCTCACGTGCTCTGCCTGGAGCAGAGCCGCCAGCCAGGGCTCGATGTGCTTGCGATGCACACTGGGGTCCTCGGGAGGCAGGTCGCCTTCCCATTGGTGAGACCCAACCCGCACCCGATGCCGCTTCCAATCGGCCCTATGCAAATCGGTCCCTGCCGCCTGGGATTTGCGAGCGACCCGGCTTTCATCTGCCGAACTCATGTCTTAGTCCTCCACTTCAGCTCACGGAAATGCCGGAGCACATATTCTTGAGTGGAATCCGTCCTGACCAAAGCCCGGGAAGGATTCGCACCCAGACAGCGGGGAAACAACATGGAGGCTTGCCCCGGGTTAATTGCCTCCGTTTTCGAGTCGCCCCCTATTTCACCCGATAGACCACCCATGCTTCCGTGTCAACCAGAAAAGCGATTGTCCTTCCAAGCCAAACCTTTTGTTCAAGAACCTACACGGCCATATTGGTTCAAAAAGCCAATGATTGGAACGCCATTGTTACAGCAAAGGGAAAAACCCCCAAGTCAAGGCCTTTTCCTCAAATCTGGTGATGGGCCAAGGCAGAATCAAGAAGCGAAGGTATGCACGAAGCCCAGAAAGCGACCACCTGGAAAGGGGGGACTGAGCGACACAAGCGGACTCTCCGACACCGCGCTGCTCGCGAGGGCAGATGGACTTTCATGGGGAAAGCCGACAAAGACTCGAATACCAACCGGGAACGATGTCCACAAAGACATCCGGGCGAGAAACCTTCTTCTTTCTGATGGACTACCTGGAACGGCAGGAAGTTACTCCGAAGGGAAGTATCAGAACGGCGGTTTTCAGGCACAGCCAGAGCTGAGAGTTCAAGCCCTCAATGGGCACTGCATCCTTTCCCGAGGCGAGGATTCTCGGTTCAATCCACCCCGACAGTGCCACGCTGCATTTGCGGTCTCCTGCGGCGGTTATCATCCCCGTCTCTTGGCCTTGCGCTGATAAGCCACCACGTCCGCAAACCGGAATCGCCAGAATCTGCCGACTTTGATGGCTCGGAGCTTGCCCTTTCGGGCGAGGTCGACTACATCGTCCGGGCTGACGTCAAGCAAATGGGCCACATCCTTGAATCTCCAGTGGAGTTCCTTCTTGGTCGTCCTGGTGACTTCGTTCCGAGCGTCTTGGTGAAATGTGAAGGAAACAGGAGTATGGGAGAAGGGCGCGCGACTTGTGCATCGGAACAAATAAAAAATCATTTTATTGTCATGTAGCTTTCTCGTCAATAGAACATCGATCGAGGGCTCGGATCAAGATCCCCGGGAGCCTCCGATTGGGGGGGATGGAGGGAACATCCAAGGTGCGCAGAAGAAGGACTATCCTTACAATACCACCGCCATCTAATCCTTCCATTCTCAGGAGCCGCTTGAGGCCAGAGGTCATGGAAATGTGCCGGAGCCCCCCCCGCTTCTTCTTGGCCTCTCCGGCTGGGCGAAGAGGCCAAGAAATGGCTCCTCCCACCCCAAAAAGGAGACTCTCCCCATGTCCGCTACGGCACTCTGCTCTCCGGTGTTCAGGGTCGCCCTCGTCCAAGATCAGCCGGGAGATACCCCCGTGGTGAACCCCCTGGATGCGGCCTTGCTCTTCAAGAAGCACATTGGGAACTACGACCGCGAGGCGTTCGCCGTGATCATGCTCGACCCCGGTAAAAGGCTCATCGGCTTCAACCTCGTATCCATAGGCACACTGACGGGCACATCCGCCGGGGCTGCCGAAGTATTCCGGCCGGCGATCCTCGCCCTGGCACATAAGATCGTGGTCGGGCACTCCCACCCCAACGGTACCCCAACCCCATCGGACGAGGACAAAGCCCTCACCGAACGTCTCATCGTGGCCGGTGACATCATCGGGATCCAGCTCCTCGACCATATGATCGTCACCCCGAACAGGAGATTTTTCAGCTTCCGCAGCAACTCCGTGCTCGAATTCCCTGAGGAAAGGGCTGCGAGCGGAGAATAGCCGTGAGTTCTGGGAAAATGGTTGCGCGATGACTGCCCGCCGCGGGTCAAGGTGCGGCTCCAAAGGAACGCTTTCCAACGCCCTGCCCTTCTACACCGGTCATTCCGGCCGGCTTTCCTCAAGAGATCCCCCATTCGGTTCCCTAGCCTACGCCATCTTGGCACATCAAACGAACATTCCCTGGTGAGGAGAAGTCCCATCATGTCCGGTCGCAAGGGCACTT
>Ga0315283_10005163_pt1 | contig 11493 bp, 12 predicted proteins | sample YL17G09_0_MG_FD_204541 | JGI IMG/M metagenome (GOLD analysis project Ga0315283, IMG submission 204541) | Sediment microbial communities from Yellowstone Lake, YNP, Wyoming, USA - YL17G09_0 | ecosystem: Environmental > Aquatic > Freshwater > Lake > Sediment | place: USA: Wyoming | collected...
AGCTGAGCGATGCTGGTCGGGTCTTGGGCACGACGGAAGCTCATCATCACCTCGGCTCGGGGACAGTCCCATCCCGTAGTTAGTGCAGTCTTGAAGAGCACCACCTTGACCTCTGTGCTGTCCTGAATGCGCGAGGCTTCTAGCTTCCTGACAATGTGCTCGCCCACCTGGATTTCGTTCTGATCTTGAAAGCAGTGGACGATCTCGTTCACGGTCAGCGGGCCGCTCTGCCGCTCAATAACTCGCACCACATCCGCTAAATTTGTACGCGTCAGTGTTGTGTCGTTGCCGTCCTCCACTTGCACCACGAGAATAGGACGCACCATCTCCTTTTCGTGTTCTTTCCGGCAGTACTCTTCCCACAACTGCGTGAAGTGCTTCCATCGTCCCGCCGCATGTTCCAGCAAGGTCAGATCGCCGGGTGCTGTCTTCGTGGGACTATGGACAATGATCATGTCCTTCAGCAGCCCACTGGAGCGTACGTCCTCCGGAGTAATCACCACCGGGCGCTGCGTTCGGTCGGTATTGCCGAGCAGCACGGTGAACCGCTGCGGAGTGGCACTCATGCCAAGCACAAGCGGCACGGGCGGCAAACCATCCGCCTCCGAACCCAGGATGAACTTCTGCATGATGGGTGTGCGGTTCCGGTCGTTAGCGGAGGCACCGCGATGCGCCTCGTCAATAATCAACACGAAGTCTTGCGGTGTCTGCGCCACGGTGTTCGCCACTGTCTGCCAAAAGGTATATTGCCGTTTGTCGCCGCCCTGTGTGAGGCGCTTGTCCTTGCCGAGCAACTGCGTGTTGATGAAGTAAACATGGCCAGGATGCAGACACTCTTCATCGAAACTTTCGCTGTTGATCGTAACCATGCGGTGATACGGGAGATAGTCGCAGGCTGCGAGCAACTTGTTTTGGCTCTGCAGATTCAGTTCTGGCGAGTCGGAGAGCCACAAGAACACGGTGTCTGGTCGCGCTGTGATGCCGTCTCCGCCACCGAAGGTCTGATCGATTACAGCTGCAACCGTAATCGTTTTGCCGGAACCAGTGGGGGCGCTCAGGATGATGGCCTCGCATTCGTTATCCGACACACTCTGCCGGGCCTTGCCCAACTTGGTGAGCACATCCCGCGTCGCTGTCTCTTGAAATGGCTTTAATTCGATTTTCATAACGTCAATGGCTATATCAGCGTTTCTTGGGTGTTCAGTCGGAAGTTCTCCAGATAACTCTTGTAGAGCTGTACGCACTCATACTTTCGCCCCAGCGTGCGCCGCATGGTTGCGAAGTTCTCCTCTGAATCCGTGACGAGAAATACCCACTCGATATCTTTTCGCACCTCGCACGTTTTGCGGAAGGCGCGAAACTCCTTTTCCTTAATGAGCACGGCGAACGGCGAGTGCTTGGGGATAAACCATGATTGAGATCCCTTCGAGTCCTCCCGCTCACCAGAACAGCCCGACATCATCCAGAGAATGGGCTGAATTGCTTGGAAAGCATCACCGCGGGCAACTTGGGCGGGATCAAGAAAGTCGAGGCGGAAGTATTCGATGTTTTCTTCAAAGCCAGCCGCTAATTCCCTACCTCCAATATAAGTGCCAGTAAGGGATGCGCCACGGTCGCGCTTTCCGTTGATCGCGTATTTGCAGCGGGGCCACGCAACTGCCTCCGCTATCCCTTTGGCTTCGTATCGTTCGTCGGATGGGAAAACCCCTTCTGTTTGAAGAAGCTTGGCGTTTGATTCTGACACTTCATTATTGGTAACGATGATACATTGCCTGGTGCCACCGTCTTCTGAGTTAAGCAGGCAGGTTGCATGAAGTGTGGTTCCCGACCCGGCGAAGAAGTCTAGGATGATCCCGTCTTTTCGACCACGCAACACTGACCCCAATGCGTCTCGGACCGCATACAGCGACTTGGGAAATGAAAATTCAACATCGGAACCGACGGTGGACCGCAAGATACCGGAACCGTAGATTCCAGAATCGTGTGAACTACGGTGCCAAACCGTCTTGATATTGCTTTGTTTGGCTTCTGCGCTGGCGTATGCAATCTCAACAGCGCCGGTCTGTTTATCATTGCCGAGTATCTTGATTTCCCCATTAAGAATTCGCGTGCGTGTTCCGCGATTCAAATACAGCACAGTCCATGTCTGACGGTTCTTGTCGAATCCGCCCAATTTGACAAATCCCTGGGCGATAAGCTCACGCAACGTCGAGGGCTTTGCCTGCCAATTACCCAGCGAACCATCTGTTCGAATTGGCCAAGCAACTAACCCTTCAGCGGCTCCTTCCATGTTGGGCTTTTTCTCCAAGGGATGAACCTCACCCACCTTGATGATCCTTTTGGTCTTCGGATCTACGTAAATTGGATAGAATAAGCCCGGGCGATCTTCGCGGCGAGAGTTGTTACCACCGCGAAGCAAACGCTCCCAACGCGGCATATCTAATTTTCCCGATTTATCGCGTTGAGGAGACAATAGGTCATCGTGGTGGGTTTGGACAGTAGCAGCTTGGTTGAACACGTAGATCGCATACTCTTCCACTCTCGCTAGACAGCCCTGCGCAACACCTTTCTGATTGATAACGATGGTCACCATCTGCTGTGCGCACGCCGGAAAAGTCTGATGGAGGAGGACCCCAAGATTGTGAACTTCGTGTTCGTCTATCGTCACAATCAAAACCCCATCCGGCTTCAACAGCCGCTTCGCCAGCAGCAGGCGCTTCTTTATCATGGAGAGCCATTTGGAGTGCCGGAAGGTGTCGGTCTTGTCCACGTAGTCGTTGTTATACTTCCAATCCCGCGCGCCGGTGTTGTAGGGAGGGTCGATGTAGATGACGTCCACCTTGCCCTCGTAGCAGTAGAGCAGGAGTTGGAGGGCATGAAAATTATCGGCATTGATGAGCACATGCCAAGGCTTCTCCGGCCCACCTCGCGACACGCGGTCAACAGGGACGAGAGCAGGATAGATGGGGTCGCCAAAGCTCCGGACCACTACTAAGTCGGTAACTACAAAATCCTTCGAATCATTTGGAAGAGGATACCCCTCCACCGCCTTGTCACAAGTGGCAATGCCTTTGCGGATACATCTCACGCGCCACAGCTGATTACCTGGTTCACGCTTGAGAGACACCAATTCCCCTGCGTGCACAGGAAGGCGAGGCAGCCGTACGGTTTCCGGCAGATGTTCTTCAAAGACGAGGCCGAACCTTTTCGTCTTCTTCAGCGCCTTGATCTCTCCCGCCATAGCCTTGCGTAGGCGTTCGTCAGGGATTTGTGCGATCAGGTCTTCAATCTTGGCCATAAGTCAGAAACCCGAAAGAAAAAAGGTTGCGCCGAAGAATACCCGTTTCCCCGCGATAAATCACCCCGCCTTTCAGAACATCGTCGTGCGTCGTTCGCGAAGAGTGAAGGGCGACCAAGAGCTGATGGCAGATAGCCTATGGCAATCTAGGAAGGCGAGAGGCGCGTGTCTGAGGTTGGTCTCTTTCGTTTGTAGGGGCTTGGAGCCATGTTGGTCTTGTTGCGCACATCAAGCACACCGGGCTTCCATCTTCTCCCTTGAGGGCGGACTATAGTTGGTCTCCCTCTGCGCGCATCCACCGAGGGCCTTCCAATTCTCTATACCTCTCTTCAGGGGAGTGGCCGAGGCTGCCCTTTACTGCGCGCATCGAGCGACCGTCATCCATCTAATTGATCCTTCCAAACTCGCTTACTTTTCCTTACTTGGAAGGGCACCCATGTTGGTCTACGTGCGGCCGTCGAACGAGGTTACAGATGATCCCTCCAAGCTCGCTCGTGATCTCTTCAGGGATGGGGGCTGATTGATCTTCCACTGCGCGCGTCCAACGAGGGCCTTCTGAGGCCGCGCGTTGCGCGAGCACAGTAGATCATCAGGCTCCATCCCCTCCTCTGTTCCGGGAGCACAGGACCAACGTGGATGCCCTTCCAATCCTTTTCACCGTGGGGGGAGTGTCCGCGAACAAATGGATCACCGTGGCGACTACGCATGGGATCCGACTGACTATTGACGTATTTGACCGCGCACCTGGGCTGCACCGGTCGCTTGACATCTGCCTCCTTGATGCATACAGTTGAGGCAGACACGAGAGGCATACCATGCGGACCACATTGAACCTGGACGACCGACTGCTCGCCGAGCTCATGCGCGTCACCGAGGCCAAGACCAAGACCGACGCGATTCAGCAAGCCATGGCGGATCTGGTCCGGCGAAAGAAGTTGGATAAGCTAAAGTCCCTCAGCGGGAAGATTCGGCTCCGCTTGAATTGGAAGACGCAGGAGAAAGTGGAGTTGCGTCGCCAGGCACGACTGAAAGCGCGTTGGCATGGTCATCGCTGACACGTCCGTTTGGATCCCATTTTTCAACCGTCCAAGCTCCCGCGAGAAAGCCGCGCTGGACCTCTTAATCGATGCAGACGAGGTCGCACTGGTCGGTGTCATTCTCGCGGAACTACTCCAAGGCTGTCGCTCGCCGGAGGAACGCGGCGAACTCGCCGAGGCGTTGCTGGCTTTGCCGTATTTTGAAGTCACGCAAACGACCTGGCTGAAGGCGGGCGACCTCTCATGCGGGCTCCTCCGAAAAGGGCTCACCTTGCCGCTTTCCGACCTCGTGATCGCCACCTTGGCCATTGAGCATCGGTGTCGTGTGTACAGTTTGGACGCGCACTTCAAGAAAATTCCCGGACTGCTCCGCTATACGCCAGGGGCGAGTTAGGCGCGATCTATATCCCAACGCGGCAATCGGCTTGCCTGACTCTGCGTGACACGTCCTTTTGCACAGCCGCCCGCAGACTCTCCGGTCGCACGACCGTCACCCTGCTGCCAAAACTGAGCACCTATCCCACCAACTCCCTTGAATCTGCCACGGTGAGGTGTCAACTGCTGGGGCCCTTGCATAACCTTGACCCTTCCCGTTCGTACGAGAGCGGCCAGGGACCGTGATGAGAGTCGTGCGAGACCGGCGAGGGTTGATCTGGTTCATCTGGTTAGTCTCGTTCAACCAAACAAACTAAATAAACAAGAGAAACCAGCCAGATCTCGCATATCTCGTGCGTCTCGGTCCATGGACGCGCTCACGACATCCAGGTAACGCCGAGTTCACCTACCGCCGATGAATTTCATTTCAAACGCGAAAGATAGACTATCCAGGCTTCTCTCACATTCTCTTTATACCCTTACTACAGGAAAGCCCGCCTCCTTGGTCGATCGACCCATACACATCACAACGTAAAACCAGAGGTTCTCGAATCTTAGGTTTTCTTGGGACCATTGCTGTTAGGATGATGGTAGGTGTTTGAATATCTTGCGACATCAATAGAAAGGAAACTCGTCTTGAACACAACGAAACTCATTGCCGTATGTATCGTGATTTCTCTGATCGGGGTCCCGACCCTATCCTTTGCGAGGGCGCGAGGTGGAGGATATGGCGGAGGATTTTCCAGCGGATCAAGGAGTGGTGGCTACTCAGGGAGTATGGGCAGCCGTGGAACACGCACCTATGAACAGAACGGCACGAGGCCGATTGAACAGTCGACCACACCAAGGCAGTCAGCAACCGCACCGCAAGCAGCGCCCGGCAGCCCCGCTCCGACTGCCCAGTCAACCCCTGCCATGCAGCCCTCGTTTATGCAACGCAATCCCCTGATGGCTGGTCTCGCAGCCGGCATCGCCGGATCATATATCGGCAATATGCTGTTCGGAGCAACGAACAGCAGCGCGCGTACCACCGATGCCGGTGAAAATGTCGGCGCGACCGACCAGACCGCCGGGGCTTCCAGCTCCACCGGGATACTCCTCCTTCTCATGGCCCTGGGAGCCGGCGCGCTCTATTATTTCATGAGAGTGCGGCGATCCCCTACCCCTGATTTTTCCGGGATCACGCGAAGCAGTGCATTCAACGGCAGTCTGGCAGCAGAACCTTCCCCCACGACCCTACGAACCGCGACGGTTGACACCGAGGTCACCACCGCGGACAAGAGCGCGTTCCAGCAACTGCTGATCGATATTCAAACGGCCTGGAGTAAACAAGATCTGACCGGGTTGCGGCGGTTCGTCACGCCGGAAATGCTGAGTTATTTCAGCACCGCCTTAGCCGAACAGAGCAGCCAGGACATCGAGAATCATGTGGAAGATGTGCAGCTCCTACGTGCAGAGGTCCGGGAAACCTGGATCGAAGACGCGACGCACTACGCGACGGTAGGACTTCGCTGGAATGCCCGTGACTATACCGTCTCTTTGACGAAGCAGCGAGGAGAACCAGGCTATCTCGTCGAGGGCAGCGATGAGACGCCGGCCGAATCCGGCGAAGTGTGGACATTCATGCGCTACCAGAACGGGAAATGGTTGCTCTCCGCGATTCAGCAAGTCGATTAGTACCCTGCCAGCGACTCATGTTGCTGGAGCCGACGAGTATGTAATGCGGGGGCAGCAACTGTCTTGGCTATCAAGGCAGTTGCTGCCCCCGTTTCTTCTTTCGGTCGCCTGGTGATGCCCTAGCCCGCATTATTCACGAGCGCTTCTACTGCAACCGCCAATGTTTTGGCGAGAGGCGCGGGGCCAGAGGCTAGGGGCGACCAGAAGGAATGTCTTTCCTCTCGCCTCGTGCCCATCGCCCCTTGCCTGGTTTCTATGCGATTTCGTGACAAACCGTCATGAATAATGCGGGCTAGCAGGATAGCCGCGCGATCCGAATTTCGAAGTTCGAAGTCTAGAAAACCTCGGACCTCCAACCCTCGCCCATCTCGCTTCTCGTGCAAGAATCTCCCTCGACGAGCCAACATGATGGTTGGCGACGGAGGGGCCGATCCTGTCATCGCCTTATCCAGAAGGCTATTTATTATCCACGGAAAGATAAACTTTGACCCGCCCATCCTTCTTGGTGTCAATTAAGTACACTCTGACAGTCGAATTATTTCCAGGTTTATATGCAGAAAACTTGTCTGTCTTGGTGTAAAACTCTGTGTCAGTGTCCTCGTCAAGATTCGTTCCGATCCAACCCTGAGGCAAGCTATTGCGCAATCGCTTCACGATATCCGCTACCGATTTGTCGGCTTCTGACCTGTCTGCAAATCTGAATGTGCAACTCCACCTCGCTCCACTAGAATCGTCTTTGTCCCTCACCAGGCACTGTTTGGCACCGGCAAATGCAACTGTTGACTGCCATGTTGTAGCGGTATCAGCATCGACAGCTTTATGTCCTGTTCGTAAAGTTTTGAAGTCTCCAGTGGATGCCGTGAGAACGGTTTGAGTCACTTCACGGTCGTCTTTCCCAGCGGAGCCATCTGCAACTTGGTGGTTATCGGAGGGACAATCATGGCCTGTGCAAGTCACGCGGTAAATCGTGTGGGTCCACTTGAGCCTTAAACGAAATGCTTCATACTCGATCTCATATTCGCCTTCACTTCCTCCTGATGCTCGCGCGCTGAGATAGGCGTTCCCTATCCAGAGAAAGCGCATGTCTTCATAGGGGAAAGGATCATTCACGGTGAGCATCAGGTCGCCGGAGCGATCCTCATAGCCAACTATGAGGGCCATATGTTGAGCGGTTCCATCTACCATGAAGCCAGTCGGTGAAATGCCAACAATAATAGGACGGCCCTGATCGAGCTCGTTTTTCACTTCTGCCTCAGAAAGACTTCCACTCTTCGATTGAGCTGTCAGCGCGATATCTCCAGCCGTACCGCCTAGCGAAGCCGTTACAGGATACTGCTCAAGCATGTTCACCATGGTGGCTTCATCACCAGCCGAGAGATCACATTCAAAGCAATTCGGTATCCCCCTGCAAAGGTTTCTCGCCTGCACGATCCCACACTGATAGTCTGTCCGATGAGCAGCAGGAACATAATAGTATTTGAAGACCATCTCTCCAACGGCTGCCCAACACCAACTAGGTCGTTCCTGAAACACCGGAGGAATATGTAACTTCACCTCCGCTGCCATAGTCAGGCTGACTGGCACCAGCAGAACAAGAAATAGCCAGACTCCGAATGATGCCATTCTATTTTTCACTGGTTTCCCCTCTCTCCTTCTTGATATTTCTTGAGCAAGTCCCGAACTCCCACCTCAACCAGCTCATTGACCCAGCCTCCTTGTTAGCGCGTTTTCCCCGTCGTCCCCACCATGACGACCACCTGTGTCCGGGGAGAGAAGGCCTGTTCGATGCGTTGCTTCCCATTGGTCGCGAGGATGACGATTCCGTTGTGACTCTCGATGCGCTGCAGGAAATGGGCTGTCTCCGCATTTGCGTATCGGTCATGGGCATCGTCGACCTTACTGCCTGTCCCGAACAGCGCGTCTGCTTCATCGAAGAAGAGGATCGAGCCACTGGCTTCCGCTTTATCGAATATGTCATTCAGATTCTGCTCAGTTTCGCCGATGTATTGGCTCACCACCGCCGACAAATCCACCCTGAATAAATCTACTTTCAGTGTTTCGGCCAACGTCTCGGCGGCCTTCCTTCGGCGGAGCGCCGTGGAACCTGTCAGGACCAGGACCGCGGCGGATGTCGCCTTGGACTTCTTTGCCCGACGCACTGACGTTGCCTTCTTTTTTCCCCCTGTCTTCTTCACTGTGGTCTTCGTTCTCTTCCCTTTAATCACCTTGGCTGCCATATTTCCTTCTCGCTCCTCTTCGTATATTGAACTCCCTGCCCCTCCACCCCCCAACGCCCGCTGTCGCTCACGAATATCCAGACGGCAACTTGCGAATCTTATCTTCAATTGATCACAATGGCCAGGGGCTCACCGTACAGGGCTTCAAATATTGGAAAAACCTTGCTTGATCATACCAGCAGCGCTGATTGAACAGGAACTCGCGGCAGCCGAGGCAGCGCGGCAGGGCCGCAACGACGGGAAGGCACGAGTCTGTGCCAGACGCGCCGTGGCCCTCGCCACCAACGCGTGGTTGGCGCGGCTCCTAATTCCACGATGGCGCGGGGATGCGATGGCCCATCTCCGGCAGATTCAGCAGGACGCATCGTTCCCTCTTCCCATCCGCCAGGCGGCCGAGCGATTGAGCACCCCGGTGGCCAATCAGCACGCAGCCCCCTTCACGACAGACCCAATCGCCGACGCGAGACTCATCATCGCCCACCTCAGCAGCACCGACGGTGGCGCGTGAAACGCGATGACCGGCTGGTCCCTCTTGTGTATTTAGTTTGTTTGGTTGCACGAGACTAACCAGATGAACAAAACAGACCAGATGAACCAGATCAACCTGCCCCGCCTGCCTTGCGTGCCACAACAGTTTTCCCGCAGCCTGCTAAACCTCTATTAAAGGATAGTGGCCGAGGCTGCCCTATACCATTTTTCTCGACCGCTAGAGACTTTTAAGATCCCTTCTGCAGGAACGTCCACCTCACCTGCTTCAAAAACCGCTCCCTGAAATCGTAAGGAATGGGGTCGATTTCCCGAATGATTTGAACTATCCTTGGGCCGTTCAAAAACAAAGCGCTGTAGTAACGAGCGCGAGACCGTGAGGGGAAACCCAATAGAGGAGCCCATGGAATCAAGAATAGCAAAAACCAAGTCTTATTCCCCTCTCCTCCACCATTGTGTCGTCACCCTCCTGGGCGCCACCCACACCGGCGTGAGCATCTGCGTAGGGCTGGTGTTAGGCTGGTCCGTTCCTGATGCATCGGCGCTGCCCACTGCTAATGAAGTGTTGCAGGAGTTACAGATTTCGGACCGTGACCGGCAGCAGATCCGGGAAGGCAAAATTGTCACCTGGTCAGCTACGGAAGGATCGGATCGGGAACTCGCCCTCGGCATGGCCTTGCTAGTCAAGACAAGTACGGAGAATCTTGCCGAGCTCTTTCGTGAGGCCACGGCGTTCAAGGCGGAATCGGCGATCATCACGGCCTATGGCAGGATCGCGGGCGACGGAGAACTGGCCGACTTCACGCGCCTGAAGCTGGAACCGAACGGAGAGAATGAGGCCCGGCGGTATCTCGAGGCGAAACCGGGCGACGACCTGAATTTGGATATGAAGGAGATCGCGGCCTTTCGGGCGCTGAAGTCGGCCAGCAAAGGCGGGGCGGTGCCGATTCAGAAGGTGGAAGCGCTGATACGCGAGGAGTTGCTGGTGCGCTACCAGACCTATCATAAAAAAGGCCTGGCCGGCACTGCGCCCTACGCACGCACGAGCAAACAGTACGTCCTCGCACGCGACGAACTATCCCTTGCCACCAAACAGTCGAAACTCGTTGCGAAGTACCTTCCCTCGGTGTCCAGCGTGCTGCTCAATTATCCGGCCACCAAAATCAAGGAAGGCGAGGAGTTCGAGGAACAGTTTTTCTGGATGAATGTCGAAGTCTCTGGACGTCCGACCTACGTGCTGTCTCACCGCATGCACTTCCGGATCGGCGAGGCCTCGCTCGTCGTGGATCGACACTTTTACGCCAGCCATGTTTACAACAGCCTGCAGCAAGGAGTGATGGCGCTCCCAACACAGGACGGCATGGTCGTGACCTACCTCGGTCGTGTGTCGACCGACCAGGTCACCGGATTTGGCTCCTCGGCGAAGCGTCCCGTGGCTCGGGCCCTGATGGGGTCCCACATCAAGGACATGCTTAAAGCCCTCCGGGCCAAGGCAGAGAAGCCGTAGCGCGATGCTGACCCAGGCCCATCAGCAATCCTGATGCCCCAGCCTCCGGAAAACCAATGACTGTCCAAGAGGGCGAGGTAAGTCGGGTGCGGCCGGGGAGAAATGGAACCACGACCGTACGGTGCCAAGGCTTCGCCAGGCCTTATCGAAATCAGTCCTTTTTGAGCCGATGAGGTCCACAAACAAACCATCTGGAACGAGCTCTACGGCGCATTAAATAGGGCTTCACCTTCGAATCAGGCAGCAGGGCTTATGGCGAAACGTGGCATTCAACTGGAGATTCCGGGATATGGACAACGGGCTGCCTTTTGCTCAAGGCAACGTCCGCCTCGCGCAATTTGCCAATGCTCTGTTCGACGGTGTATGTGATGCGCAGCATACCTGCCCCCATTTTGCCCAGGCCTCTTACATAAGAGCTGGAGACTTTTAAATGGGACAGGTCACGGTATGTAACGCGTAACAAGAGCAGGATCAATTCCGAGTCAACACACAGAGGGAAACATGAGCTCATTGGCAATCGCTTCGATCGTGTTTGGGTGCGTCTTCAGCAGCGCGCTGCTCGGCTTGCTCCTTCGCGCGTCCCTGCCCAAACATCACCTGAGCGAGGATTCGACGGCTGTAGTGAGGCTGGGGACCGGCCTGATCGCGACGCTTGCCGCGCTCGTCCTTGGCCTTCTGGTCGGCTCGGCAAAGGCCTCCTTCGAGAAGACTAAAGACGAGGTCACGCAGGCTGCCGTGAAGATTGTCCAACTCGACCGCGCCCTGGCTCAATACGGACCGGAGACGAAGGACGCACGCGATTTGTTCCGCGCTGTCGTCGCCTTCGCGACCGAACTGATCTTTTCAGGGGAAGGCGCAGGGCGAGCGAAGCTGGAT